>Ga0315297_10003291_pt1 | contig 10386 bp, 13 predicted proteins | sample YL17G15_0_MG_FD_203628 | JGI IMG/M metagenome (GOLD analysis project Ga0315297, IMG submission 203628) | Sediment microbial communities from Yellowstone Lake, YNP, Wyoming, USA - YL17G15_0 | ecosystem: Environmental > Aquatic > Freshwater > Lake > Sediment | place: USA: Wyoming | collected...
AATGGTTCTTCTGTCTTTCCTTCAAGCCCTTTATTTATCATTTTTCTCCTTAGCCTTAATTTACGAGAATTTTCAATATATAAGGATTATTGTAAAGAATTATAAGAATTTTGCCAGTCGAGTTTGTGTCTTGATATTCTCTATGATTCTACTTTTTTCCTTGTACAATGAGACAGGAAGTTTGAATCTTGTCTGCGATCGCTGCAGCGCTTCTTCGATTGTATTGAATTTTTCCGGCTGTGTTTGCATCGCAGCCCTTGTGACTTCGCGCAAGATGCCAACACCGCAAGGAGCCCAATACTCTTCTCGCACTTCACGCATCACGAGGCAAGAGGCTTGTTTTTTTATTTTTTCAAGATATTCGCAGATTCCCAGCCTGTTTGAATAATACGCCCCCGTAACGCTGTTTGCATATTTTTTCCTCGGCTGGAAGAACTCGTAATCATGCCATGTCGCTATATTTCCTGTTTTTCCAAAATATCCTTTGCTTGATGCCTCTATAACTTCGAAACTCCATGGACCAGGCATCAGCAAGATATTATAATGATTTCCGAGATAATCAGCATGGAACAACAGGAATTCAGAAAGCTGTGAATAGTATCTTATTTTTTCAAGAAGCTGTTTTGATAATGTATCATCTGTTGCTGTTACTGCCCATCGCGTCGGAACAAGTTTTCTTTGTATCTTCATTCCGAGAATTCCTGCGCTGAGAATTTTTATTATATTGCTGACATTGATTCTTGACTTGTAAAGCTCGCTGATGGCCTGAGTTGCCTTGACATCAGTATCATTAACGAGGTAATCGACTTTCTTTTCAATTTTGGGATTTGAATCAAGCTTTACTGATTTCAATGGCGCGGGATTGCCTATCATTGCAACATGCCTGTCCAAATCTATTTTTATTACAGGTTTTTTCTTCAGCTTGAAGCTTGCATCTATGGATTTGTTTGCCATTGATATTTGCTGCATTACATCTAGGAATTTGTCAGCATCCTTGCTTCTTGCTTTTGCTATCTGCGTTGTGAATCTTGAATATATCATCCTGGACCTGAAATTCAGGATATCTAGGATAGATGATTGTTCCTTGTACCATAGCTCAGGAAGGCTCATCTGTTCTGTATCGCCGTGTTCATTAGGCGATAAAATCCCTGTGAATACATTCGGATAATTGTAATGGCCTACAAACACTTCAGGAGGCGAGCTCCCTGAGAATTCTGTCCCGACTTTCGGCTGGTATCTTTTTATCTGTGCTAAAATCACGCAAGGCATTCGACACCATCCTCGGCCCTTGCACTTTATACATAGCTCCTCATTTACAACAGACAATTTAATCACCCCCTGCCATCAACATATTCACAAAAATATCTGCATTTAGATATTGATAAATATTATTATGCTAAATGCTCATGCTTCACTTATTCACTTGTCTTTGACTTTATCTCTTTTAACCCTTTAAGTCGCTTATTCCGAGAATCACAAACAATATTCCGATTAAAACAAGGAACACTACAACGCCGCCTTTCAAAAACTCTATTGCAGCAGTTGCCCAGCTGAAAAATGCCGGAACATACAATACCATCAAAATCGGAACAACTATCAGTATCAATCCAAGCAATATCTCTATGAATTTGTTCATAACATTCTCAGGATGAAATTATATTTAAAGTTTTCCTATCTCTTTCTTTTTTATCATCATCGCATTATTTCATCAATTCCCATGTCAAAGATGAATTCTTATCTACTTGGTTTTAATGACTTAATGAATTTTCAATAACCCCCCATCTAAGAAAGCTTTAAAAATCGCATTTATCTAAATGAAACATAAAAGAAAATGAAATCAAGCTATTCATTTATCAAAGAGGCATGGCAAAATCCAGACAAGGATTTATGGCGCTCTCGATTAATTCAATGGAGAAAAACCGATGCTATTGAGCGCGTCGAAAAGCCAACAAGATTGGATAGAGCCAGGGCTTTAGGATACAAAGCCAAGACAGGTTTTATTATTGCCCGCGTGAGATTATATCGAGGCGGTAGAAGAAGGCCAAGGCCGAATGCAGGAAGAAGAAGCAAGAGACAGACAACAAGAAAAGTATTAAAGATGAATTATCAGTGGGTTGCCGAACAGCGCGTAGCGAGGAAATATCCTAATCTAGAAATTCTTAACAGCTATTATCTTGCCAAAGACGGAATATATAACTGGTTCGAAGTCATCTTGGTTGATCCAAGCAGGCCAGAAATAATTCATGACAAGAATATCAACTGGATAATCAGCGATAAGAACAGAGGAAGAGCTTTCCGCGGATTGACAAGCGCAGCAAGGAAATCCCGAGGTCTAAGGAAGAAAGGTTTGCGCGCCCTGAAAGTCAGGCCGAGCTTACGAGCGCATGATAGAAAAGGGAAGTAATTGTGTGGCATGACGAAAGCCAATCAATATTTCATTAACATTAGTGATGCGGATATTCAGACTGCATTAAATATAAAGGGTGCAATAAAAAAATATAAAAAGCCCTTTGACATAAAAATATAGTAAAAAGACAGTGATAAGATGACAAAAAAAGGTGTTCAGAGTTTCATTATTTTTATCTTAGTTCTAGGCATTATAGTCTTGGCTGCAATTGCTATAATCAGGCCGCAATCTATGCTTGATGGATTGGCTGCCAGCCAAACTCCACATACTGCTGTACAGCACGGCAGCGCTGTTGAATGCGGAAATGATAAGTGCGAGAGCGGCGAGGATTATTATAATTGTCCATCAGATTGTTGTGCAGGCGAGAATTATCAGGCAAACCAGCCAAGCCATTGCTGTTCTGGCTTGAATGCTGTCCAGGACACATGCGAGCGTACTCCTGTGGTTATTCCTCCTGGAAACCAGCCGCCTGAAACACTGCCAATACAACCTCCAACAACAGGCGCTGCTGTATCAGGACAACAGCCTTCTATCCAACCTACATGTTATTTCTGTGTCAAATGCGGCGACAAACTCTGCGGAAAACACGAGAACGCAGATAATTGTCCCATTGATTGCTTGAACTGCTCTGGCCAAGGATTCAGAGGCCCTAGCCCTGTGACATGCTGTGCAGGATTAATTGCTATTGACCCTTGCAAAGATGTCGAGCCTGTCCCAAGCTTCTGCACATTAGGAATGCAGCAGCAGGCATGCATAAAATGCGGCGATGCAAAATGCGATTTGTATGAAACCCCTGTGAACTGTCCTGATGATTGTCTTCAAAATGTTACAGACTGTTCACAGCTTCCTAATATAGATGCTGTTATTGGAACAAGCGACCCTAATGATATTGTTTTGAGATTCAACTGGAAAAAAGAGATTAGGGACGGCCCTAAAATATTCTTACAGAGGTCAGATAAATGCATAGGAACAGAATGCGGCTTTGCAGAAGAACCTATTGAGCCATTAAGGAACGCGACAAATGAATCAGAGGGAAGAATAGAGATTCAGTCAACAAAAGATATAGAATTTTTCAGGATAATATCTAAAATAAAGATCGGCGCAGGAACTTGCCAGCCAAAATGCCTGGCATCCTGTGGAATGCTGCAAGTTAGCGGATGGTGTGATGAATGTGAAGGAAAATTATTGAAAGGCGCGGATTGCTCGAATATAGAGCCTGGTGTTACAGGAAATGTTGCATCACAGCCACCAGGAATAAATCCTCCTGGAGCTCAATGCTGTTTCACTGATCCAGGAAGCAAAAAAAGTCAGGGATGGTATGATATTAGCTGTAGCAAGGCAACAAATGCAAACTTGATAGTATTTGACAGCAAATGCCATCTTGGAGCACAGATGTGCGAGCAGGCTTCAGATATTTTAGTCAAACACACTCAACATTTCATAATCTCTAACCAAAAAACAAGCATAAACTGGTTTGTTAATGATTTAGGAATAACTAAAAGTGAAGATCTTATCAGATTAGACAGTTCAGAAAGCATATTCTTTGATTATGTTGCTGAATGGAATCCTGTAACCCAGAACCAGACAGGATCTGCTGTTGGAAATTATGGCATGAAAATGTGTTCAGAGAATGGCTGTGATTATGTTGTCACAGGATCATTTCCAATGACAGACAACATGCCTTATTTCGTCTCTCTCAAAGCACCTCACGACTTAACATACGCTGATTCCATCCCTGAGCATGTGATTTTCAATCTTGTTGGTAATACAAATGGCGCTGATAATTATATTGTGTTGCCTGTTGATACAAGATTCAAAACAGCTAAACAATTTTGTGACGAATTGGGATTAGGCGATGATGCAACAATTAGTATATGGGATCCAAATGAACAAATACCTGATCCATATGCACAATGTAGAGTAGCTACATTTAATATTTATCCAGGAAAAGTTTACTTAGTTGGTGATTTAAGGCATAATGTTAAATGGATGCAAGAATAATTATTTAACAACTAAAACTTTCTTTATAGATTCTTTACCTTTTTCAGAATATTTTATAAAGTAAATATCAGATGCTAAACCTTCTGTATTAAATTTGTTTCCATATATATTTCCAACTTTTTGTCCAGCTGAATTGTAAATTGTTCCGTTAATTGATTTGTTAAACATGAAATATTTTGATGCAGGATTTGGCGAGATTCTTAAATCTCCAACAAATCTGTCATGCTTATCAACTTCTTCATAAACCCCCGATACTAGATTAAAACTAGGTAATGTGTCTGCTGTCCAGAATTGTTTTATAAAATTACCTTGTGTCAAACCTCTTACACTTCCTTCCCACGCTTCTACTTTGACTAAATCATTTAAATTAGGTCTTGAACGAGCAGGGAAGTTTGTTGAATTGAATGAAATATCACAAAAACCACTGTTGATATCGAATCTTCCATATAAAGTATCAAGTTTTCCGTCAACCCAACATTTTGCATTTGCGCTGTCGACACCGTCTGTAGCTCTTAATACATCAATTGCATCTCCGTTAGTATATTCATCTTGAACAGGATTATTCCCAGTAGGATTTGTAACAATTTTATATGTTCTTGCAGTATCACCATTTGTATCTTTGATTTTTATTTTTACGGTATCTCCTGTTTGTAATATCCAAGATGGTGCTCTTGACCAATAACCCGGAAATATTCTACTAACTTTTGTTATAGTGCTATCAACTCCTCTTGGGTTATATAAAGTAACACTAGCACTGTCTGCAGGGATTCCGTAAGTTCCGCGCCATGCCTTACCATCAAAACCTAGAACAGCATTCGCCTTTCCAGCTAATCCCAAACTCCCGAGTAAGAATAATCCTAATGCTGATATTTTTCTTAATGTCTTTTTCATGTTATCCTTAGGCTCGCGGGATATTTAAATGTTGCGGTTTACTACTGTATAGAAGTTATAAAAAGAAGATTTAGGTTGCGCAGAAAGATTTATAAATAGTGTTAATTTATATTTACATATGATAAGTTAAGATTACATTTGTTAACTTATCTTTACATAAACCTAAGACATAATGTCAAGAAAATGAAGCCAGAAAATACCAGAGAAAAAGTTTTGGAACTTATTTTTGATTTTCCTACTCAGAGGTTTCATATTCGTGAAATTGCTAGAATGCTGAAAATTTCTGCACCAGCAGTTTCAAATGCTATTAAGAAATTAGAATCAGAAGGTTTTTTAGTTCATAAAAAAGGCTTTATATCTGAGATTTATGCAAAAATCGATGATCAATTTAGAGATTTTAAAAGAATTAATAATCTAAAAAAGATTTATGATTCTGGCTTACCGGGATATTTGAATGGAAAATTTCCTCTAGCAACCATAGTCCTCTTTGGTTCATATTCTCGTGGGGAGGATATTGAGAAGTCTGATATAGACATAGCTATTTTTGAAAAAGAAAAAAAATTAGAAATTGAATTGTTTGAAAAAAAACTGAATAAGAAAATTAATATAGAATTTATTGATTTTAGTAAGGCTTCCTCAGAATTAAAAGAAAGTTTGATAAATGGGATAGTCTTATTTGGAAATATTACGTTAAAGTAAAATGGTGGATTTTGAATATTTTATTGCAAGAGGTGAAGTAAAGGAGCATCCTAAAGATGAAAAGCTTGCGAATTTGCTGGTCAAAGAAAGTTATGACAGGCTAAATTTTGTCAGAAGATTGGCGATTACAGAAGAAAATTCCAAATATATAATTGAAAATGTTTATGATATTCTTAGAGAGTTAATAGAGGCAAAATTGGCATTAAATGGTTTTAAGTCTTATTCGCATGAGGCCACTCTCTTATTTTTAAAAAAATTTCCAGAATTTAAGGAATCTGAAATAAGATTTATTGATACACTTCGGAAGACAAGACATGGGATAAAGTATTATGGAAAAGAGGCAAGTTTAAATGAGGCAAAAATGACCCTGAATTTCCTTAATTCAATACTGCCCAAATTAAAACGTTTTATATCTGCAGAACGATTATGAAACTGAAAATAGTATTATTTATATTTTTGTTATTTCTATTTTCCATATCATTGATTATTCAGGTTAGAGCTGAAGAAAAGAATGTTACAATAGGGTTTGTATTTAATGTTCCAGGCCAAAGCATCTTTATTTATTTAGCGTCTAGCAACCTTTATCAAAATTTTGGAGAAGTGAACATGGACGAACATACAATAACACTCAAAAAAGAGTTATCAAAAGAAGAAATAGAAGATTTGGCTAACGGTCTTTCACAATACAAGAATAACATTAAAAATACTTTCAATTTATTGAATTCTTTGCTACGTGAAAAGCAATTGAGAAATGCAGAAACTATTGAACAAATACAAACCAATGAAAATGGGAAAATAGAAAGCGGAGTAATGCGATTTCAAGAAGGCTATGTCGGCGATATTATTGCAAAGGTTGGAATTGGGGATATTCAGGTTTACAACGCAATAATCAATTTTAGTGAGGATAAAATTTATTTAGGTATAGAAGGTTATTTCCAAGTATTTGATCCAAAAACAAGGGCAATTTATTATTATAAATTATATTAATTCAAAGATAATGTCACTATATCTTATAATTATAATAATTTTAAGGAACTATATTTCAATTTAAGTAGATCAAAAATAAAGATTTCTTGTAATTCCATAGCTAAAGAAATAGACGAATTTTGTTTAAATAGGGAAGTTATTTTAAGTCAAAATTCAGAATTTCCATTGAAGATTAAAGATTTTACTAAAGTTAGCAGTATTTTTTATTATGTAAGGCGAGACAGAGAATTTTTTACTAATAAATGGAATGAAACAAAGCCAGAATTAAAAACAGCTGGGAGAAAATGCCAGTTATCGGGTTTTCTTACGACACTTTTTTTGACTTAAGAACCGAAAAATTTGTCTTCTTTTTGCTGAGTCAAGCTGGAGAGAAATATTATATTTGTTATGAAAAATCCAATAATCTTCATTATTATCGCCCGAATTCTATGTGCAATCTGAAGATTTTAGAAGGAAATTTAGAATACGGATTCTCAACCGAAATTTATAAGAATAACATAGTAATTATACAACCAAACTCTAAAGAAGAATTAAGAAAAATTATTGAAATAATCCGAGCTTAATTTCTTATAGAATCCCTTTCTTTACCTTTGAGATCCCATATCTTGGCCTTTATCCTATAGTTTTCTGCTAATCTTTCATTACCTAATTTTTTATATAATTCAGCCATTTCAAGAGCTGTTTTACTAGCCCCATCATACTGTTCATGGATGAGAAGATAATACTTGGTCGCACTATCATAACTTGCAATGGCTTTTTCATATTGGCCTAGTTCTTGATATATCTGTGCCCTATGGAAATAAATATTGCCTAACTCTCTACTACCTGTCCACTTGCCTTGTTCTATTGCTTTTTGTGAATAAGCCAGGGCGCTATCAAGTTGATTATTAGTTTTAAATTCTATCACCTTTTGATAATAAGTCTGGCTTAAATCTTCAATTTTCCTGTTAGTTTGTGGTCCTTCATTGATATATGCTATTGTATTTTCGTTTTTCTTGCATCCACCAAAGAGTAAAAGAGCTGCTAATCCTATAATCCCTAATCCAAATAGCCTTCGTTTTCCCATATCATCCTTAGTCTCGCGGGATATTTAAATGTTGTGGTTTGTCACTGAGAAGGGGTTAATAATTTTATTACGAAAAATATTTAAAGTTAGATAAATACTACTAATTATGAAAAAAATTAAAGTTTTTTCAAAAAAACTGGGTAAACAAATTGAAGTTGAAATAGAACCTAGAAAAGTACACCCGAATCAAAAGCTTAATGCTGCTTTTGGCCCTGGAAGTTGGTGGTAAGAGATTATATGAAAGTTTGGCGAGCCCAAAAGGGAGACAGCGAAATTCTAGCAAAATTATTCGCAGAACTGACTACTCATCTGAAGAAAGTTACTAAAAAGAAAGTTGTTTCTACCGCATTAAACAAGACCAAAGACCTATTGAAAAGCGATAAACTTAAAGGCAAAAAAATTGTTCTTGTTGCTGGCGAGAAAAAGAAAATAAGGGGGTTTCTAATAGGTTATATTTTAGACATGGATTTGTATAAAATAGCAGTTATTGATGATATTTTTGTTTCTAAAGAGCAACGTAAGAAGGGTTTAGGCAATGAATTAGTTAATAGTTTTATCAAAGAATGCAGAAAGCATAAAATAAAAACTATCTTTGCAATAACCCCACAAAAAAATAAGATTGCTCGAGAATTTTTTCAGCGATTTGGTTTTAAGAAGTTACCAAGCATTCATTTTTATTTAAAAACATGAACCTAAAGGATGAAAAAAGGCTTGCAGTTTTATTGCTTGCTCAGCTTGAAGTCTGTGAAGGAGATAATATAAGGATAATAACTAAAGGTGACTGCAAGAGCTTAGTAAAAACACTTCACGAATTAAGCAAGATAATGGGTTTTTTTATAAAAAATAATTCAAATAATATTAATAAATATGTTTGTATAATTGGGGAAGTTTCTCCTTCTTTGGATTCTCCTGCTAAGCGTTACTCTATTAGTGAGGATACATGCAAGAAAATTTATGAGGAATCCTTACGAAAAAAGCTTGTAACTGTATTTTATCCAACAAAAGAATTAGCAAGAATAGCGGGAATTTCTCTTGCTGATTTAAGAGATCTATTTTATTCTAGTTTACGTCTTGAGAACATTGGAGAAGCAAATAGACTAGAGAAGAGTCTTTCTGATGGAAATGTAGTTAGGATAACTGGAGAAAAAACAAATGTTACTTTTTCTATACAAAGAAGGAGAGCTAGTATAGAACAGATAAATATACCTCAAGGTGAAGTTTTTGTTGCACCTAGGAAATACACTGTTGAAGGCAGAATTTATTTTAATGTTCCTATAAAAGAACTTGGAATTTTTGATGTTTGTTTATATTTTTCAAAAGGGAAAGTTAAGGATTACTCTTGTAGTGGCAAACCTAAAATTCTTGAAAAGATAATTACTAAAGACTCTGGCTCTTGCTATGTAGGTGAGTTTGGTGTTGGATTCAATAAGAACGTTATTCCTATTGGTTTATCTGTTATAGATGAAAAAAGTTATGGTACTATACATTTAGCATTAGGACAATCTTATGGTAATGAATCTGGCATAAATAATTCAACTATGCATGTTGATTTTGTTAAAACTAAACCAAATGTTTTTGTTGATGGAAAGAGAATTTTGCAAGGAGGAACTTTTGTAATATGAGAAAAGCCTATTGCACCTTAGGATACGCATGCAATCAAAAATGTTTATTATGTGCCATAGGTAAAAAAAGAATGGAAGAAGGTTGGAAACTTCCAATTGAAAAGATAAAAAAATTCTTTCATGAAGTAAATCTCCAGAAGGGCGATACCATGGAATTCTCTGGTGGTGAGCCTACAATATATAAAAATATTGAAGAAGTATGCAAATATTTTCATGATAATTTTGATGCTGAGTTAATTCTGCTTTCTAATTCCCAGAAATTTAGTGATTTTTCTTTTGCAAAAAGAATAGCCAAATCTGGAGTAAACCGGGTTGTAACTGCATTTTACAGTCCAAAGGCAGAAATACATGATTTTATTACACAACGGCAAGGGAGTTTTAATAGAGCAATCAAAGGTCTAAAAAATTTAGAAAAATTAGGGGTTTCTATTTCAATTAAACTTATTTTGACAAAGATGAATTATAAAGATATTCAAGAGTTTGTAGATTTTTGTTTTTCCAACTTTAAAGATCCATGGGTTTCGATTCATGGACTTGAATTAAGGGGACTCGCTAAAGAAAACTGGAAAATACTTGCAGTGAAATATTCAGAAGTTGCCCCTTATGTAGAAGAAGCTATTGACAAAGCAAAAAAGATGGGAAAACATGTTTCTTTATTTGCAATGCCTATGTGTGCTTTTGACCCTATCTACTGGAATAATTTTGGAGTAGAA
>Ga0315297_10003293_pt1 | contig 10381 bp, 11 predicted proteins | sample YL17G15_0_MG_FD_203628 | JGI IMG/M metagenome (GOLD analysis project Ga0315297, IMG submission 203628) | Sediment microbial communities from Yellowstone Lake, YNP, Wyoming, USA - YL17G15_0 | ecosystem: Environmental > Aquatic > Freshwater > Lake > Sediment | place: USA: Wyoming | collected...
CGATTATGTATGGCGCCACGGCACGGCGAGCCGCTCGCAGCGCGTCAGCGCCCAATGCGAGAGGATGCCGAGCAGCGAGAGGCACACGATACCGACCATGAGCTTGGTGGTGTCCATGATATTGCCCGCGTGAAGCACGAGGAAGCCGATACCGGAGTCGGCGGCGATCATCTCCGCCGCGACGAGGAGGAGCAGCGCCGTGCCCGCGCCCAGCTTCAGCCCCGCGAAGATCATGGGCAGAGCCGAGGGCAGGATGACCTTTCGGATCACGCTCCACCTGCCGGCGCCGAACGCGACGGCGGCGCGCACGAGCAGCGGGTCCGCCTCCCGCACCCCCGCATAGGTATTGATCGCCATCGGGAAGAAGACGCCCAGCGCGATGACGGCGACCTTGGACGGTTCGCCGATGCCCAGCCAGAGAATCAAGAGCGGCAGCAGCGCGATCTTTGGGATGGGAAAGGTCGCCGCGATGAGCGGCTGGCCCACCGCTTCGGCCCGCGCGAAGAAGCCGGTGGCGATGCCCACGATCACGCCCGCGACGGCGCCCGCCGCGAAGCCCAGCAGGAGCCGGCGCAGACTCGCGGCGACGTGGATCATGAGCTGGCCCGAGGCGGCCATCTCGCCGAGCTCGCGGACGACCCCCACCGGCGACGGGAGGAAGAGCGCCGGGATCCAGCCGATGCGCGTCAGCGCCTCCCAGAGGACGACGAGACCGCCGAGCGCGGCAATCCGGAGCAGGCGGTGGTCTGCGCGGCGAAGAAATGCCGCGCGGTCACGGACGGCCACGCGCTCCACCGCCATCAGATCCTGCCCTCGACGAGCGCCGCCTGCGCCTGGGACTTGATGAGCCCCCAGATGCGCTCGGCGGCCTGCAGGAAGCCGGCCTCGCCCATCTGGCCTTCGTGCCGCGGCCGCTTCAGCTCGACCGGCACCACGTCGAGCACGCGCCCCGGCCGCCGCGACAGCACGACGACGCGGTCGGCCATGTAGACGGCCTCGTGGATATTGTGGGTCACGTAGACGATGCTCGTGCGGGCCCGCTCCCAGATGCCGAGCAGCTCCTCCATCATGAGGGTGCGCGTCTGGGCATCGAGCGCCGAGAAGGGCTCGTCCATGAGCAGCACGGCCGGATCCACCGCCAGCGCCCGCGCGATGCCCACCCGCTGTCGCATGCCCCCCGAGAGCTGGTGGGGGAACTTGCCCTCGAAGCCTTCGAGCCCGGTCATGGCGATGAAACGCGCCGATCGCTCCTTGCGTTCCGCCGGAGAGAGGCCCAGCTCCTCGAGGCCGAATTCCACATTGGCCTGCGCGGTCCGCCACGGGAAGAGGGCGAACTCCTGAAAGACCGTGGCCGTGAGGGGCTGGGCGGGCCGGCGCTCCCCTTCGAAGAAGACCTCGCCGGAGGTCGACGGCAGGAGGCCCGCGACGATATTGAGCAGCGTGGACTTGCCGCACCCCGAGGGGCCGAGGATAGCCACGAACTCCTCAGCCTCGACCGTAAGACCGATCCCGTCCAGCGCGACCAGTTCCTGGCCACTCCGGTCGCGGTAGGTCTTGGACAGCCTGTCCACGATGACGCGCATCCCGGGCACGCCACAGCATATCAGCCCCGGACCCGTCTTGCCTCGCGCTGGAGATGCCGTCTATCATCACCAGGCACTCAACGATCCGTGACCAATGTCCTGGGAGGCTATGCATGAAGCGGAGAAGCGTGGCGCGGGCGGCCAGTATCTTCCTACTCGCAGGGGCGGCTCTGGGCTGTGCCTCGGGGCCCGTGACGGGCCGTGTCGTCGTCGCGGGCCAGGCGGCCACGCCGCTCACGATGACGTGGAACTCGGGCCTCTTCGGCCAGAGCGGGAAGATCTCGGCCGTCATGCCCGACGGCGAGCGCTTCTCGGGCACGTACCAGGTGGTGAAACCCGGCATGTCCCGGACCTCGCTGCGCCCGGCCTGGACGGGGGACGCGCCGGGCGATCAGCAGGGGCAAATCGACAACGGCATGTGGGGTGCGGGCCGGGACACCGTGACCTTCATGCGAACCCATGAGAACAAAGCCGTCGCTACGCTCAGGGGCGACCGCGGAACGACCATGCTCTGCCGCTTCAACCTCGACGCCGGAGGGGCCGGCATGGCTGGCGGCGGCACCGGCGAGTGCCAGACCTCGAACGGCGCCAAGATCACCACCACATTCTAGGGCGTCTCGCGCGCGCCGTCAGCTCCCGGGGACGATGCCGGCCGGCAGTGACTCGACGTGCGCGCAGATATCGCGCGGGCGCGTCAGCCAGACACGGTCCCGGTGCTCGAGGATGTGCTGGAGCGCGCGGCGCAGCCGGCGGATGCGATACGGGCGGCCGATGACGAACGGGTGTAGCGAGACCGGGCAGACGAGCGGCTGGCGTGCCGACTGCGCGAGCATCTCGTCGAACTGGTCGACGATCATGTCGGCGAACTCGTCCGCGGTGTAGCGGTACCAGACGATCCCGCGCGTGTCGTTCACCTCGATGGGATACGGCATGGCGAGGATGCGGCCCTTGCGCGTGCGGATCCAGATCGGCTGATCGTCCATCGTCCAGTCCATCGCGTACCGATAGCCCGCCTCCTGCAGCAGGTCCATCGTCACGGAGCTGTTCGACAGCCACGGGCTCATCCAGCCGACGGGCCTGGATCCCTCGTGGCGCTCGATCGTGGTCGTGGCCTCCTCGATCAGGGCGCGCTCCTGGCTCTCCTCCAGATGCCCCTGCTCATCGGAGTTGGTCACGCCGTGGCCGAGGATCTCGTCCCCCCGCGCGCGCAGCCGCTCGGGGATGTCCGGCGCCAGCTCGTAGATCGCGCTGTTCATCTGGGCCTCGGCCGGGATCCCGAGCTCGTCGAGCAGCTCGAAAAGGCGCCAGATGCCCACGCGGTTGCCGTAGTCGCGCCAGCTGAAGACGCTGTGGCTCTGCGCCTGGTCGGGCGGCGCGATGGCCGCGCCCTTGCCCACTCCGAAACCAAAGGCCTCGATATTGAGCGCGATATAGACGGCGAGCCGGCGTCCCTCGGGCCAGGCATAGTCGGCCCGCGTCGTGATGTTCGAATAGTCGTACCGCCCGTGCGTCGGCAGCATGTGCCGATCAGGGTAAAGCTGGTCTGGCCCGTTGGCAAGCGCCGCCCGGCTCTCCGCGGGACAATATTCTGGTCCCCTTGCCTACCTGTGATCGACCGCCGTAGCATCACGGGTAATGGATCAGGCCTTCCCAATCGTCCGGCACCCTCTGCCCGGAATGAGCACGCCGGTGCTGGTGAGCGTGCCGCACTACGGCACGCAGCCCTTGCCCCACGTCACCCGCGACGACTACGGCGAGCCATGGTTCGAGACCTTCCCTTACGGATTCGCGGACACCTTCGCGGGCGACCTCTACGGCGACCTGCATGAGCACGGGGCCACCGTCCTCGCCACGCCCTTCTCCCGCATGTTCGTCGACGTCAATCGCCGCCGCGATGACTTCGAGCACCGGGGCGGCGAGGTGCGCTCTCGACGGGGGGTGGTGCGCACCCATACCATGCGCGATGTGCCCATCTTTGCGCGCCCGCTCGGGCTCGCCGACCTCGAACAGCGATTACAGTCGCACTACGATCCCTACTACTCGGCCCTGGAGCGCCTGCTCGCCCGGCTCCATGACACCTACGGGTACGCGATGCTCCTCGATGGCCACACGGGCAGCCCGCGCCGCATGAAAGACCACCAGGTGATCATCGGCACGCGCCAAAAGGCGACCTGCGCCCCGCAGCTCGTGGCGGCCGTGGCCGCGATCTTCACCCGCCACGGCTTCGAGGTGCACGAGAACGTCAGCGGCTATACCGGCGGCAATATCGTGGCCACGTTTGGTCAACCCCAGGTCCGGCGCGTCCACGCGATACAACTCGAGATCAATGCGTCCCTGCTGATGACGACCTCCCGCGAGGAGTTCATCGCGCATATATCGCGAGGGGGAATCCCCGAGAAGGCGGAAGAGAATATCGCCCGGGTTCGCCAGTGCCTCCGGGAGGTGATGGCCGCCCTGCCCCCGGTACTCGCGGCCGTGCACGAGTCATAGCGCCGGGTTTCGGGGCGCGTCTCCAGCACCTGCGCTTCTAGCCCGCGGCCGGGGCGCCGGTGACGACCGCTCCACCGACCATGGTCAAGGTCGGCGTGATGCCGGCAATCTTCTCCTCCGCGCAGGTGAAGACGTCGTCGGAGAGCGCGACCAGGTCGGCGCGCTTGCCCGGCTCGAGCGAGCCCTGGTCCGCCTCGCGGCCGATCGAGCGCGCGTTCCAGACGGTGAAGGACCGCACCGCTTCCTCGCGCGTCATGCGCTGCGCGGGCTGCCAGCGCGGATCGCCGCCCTCGCGGGGCCGGCGCGTCACGGCGGCGTAGATGCCGTGGAACGGATTGGCGTCCTCGACGGGAAAGTCGGAGCCGCCCGCGATGTAGGCGCCGGAGTCCAGGACGGACCGCCAGGCATAGGCACCCGCGAGGCGCTCGGGGCCGAGGCGCTCGCCGGCCCAGCGCATGTCGGAGGTGCAGTGCGTGGGCTGCATGCTCGGGACTATACCTAGGCGCGCGAAGCGCGGGATGTCGGCCGGCGCCAGGATCTGGGCGTGCTCGACACGCAGTCTCGGCCGCGGACCGCCGGTGGCCAGCACCTTCTCGAAAACATCGAGCACGAGGGAGTTGGCCCGATCGCCTATGGCGTGCACCCACACGTGGAAGCCGCGGCCGGTGGCCTCGCGCGTGAGGCGCTCCACTTCCTCCGGCGGCACCAGGACAAGTCCCGTATTCGCGGGATCGTCGCAGTACGGCGCGTGGAGCGCGGCGCCGCGCGAGCCGAGCGCCCCGTCGAGCCAGAGCTTGAGGGCGCCCACAGTCAGCTGCCCATCACCGATCGACTCGGGCGCGCCGCGCTCGCGATACTGGCCCCAGGCCTTCTTGCCGCTCAACGCCGCGAAGACGCGGAACGGGAAGCGCCCACGGTCGATCAGCCGCGTGTACGACGCCACGGCGGCCAGGTCGAGCCCGGGCTCGTGCGCGCCGGTGAGGCCCTTGGCGAGGCATTCGGCGATGACCGCCTCCACCGCTTCGTCGAAGCGCACCTCCGACGGCGGGGGGACGAGCGAGCGGATCAGATCCTGGGCCATGTCGATCAGGAGCCCGGTGGGATCGCCGCGCTCGTCCTTCGCTATGCGCCCGCCTTGCGGATCGGTCGTGTGGCGCGTGATATCGGCGCGCGCGAGCGCCGCGCCGCTGGCCCACGTCGCGTGGCCATCCACGCGCACCAGCGCCACCGGGTGCCCGGGCGCGGCGCGATCGAGCGAGGCGCGCGTCGGGAATCGCTGGCCCGGCCACCGCGTCTGATCCCACCCGCGCCCGGCGATCCACTCCCCCGGTCTGAGCCGCGCCGCGGCGGCGCCGACCATGCCGGCAATCTCCTCCTCCGAGCCGGCCGAGGCCAGGTTCAGCTCGAGGCGGGCCCTGGCGAGGAGCATGAGATGGCCGTGACCATCCACGAGGCCGGGGAGCACGGCGCGGCCACCGAGGTCGAGCGTGGCCTCGCCCGGAGCCGGATTGATGCCGCCGCGCCGCCCCGCGAATGCCACGCGACCGTCGCGGATCACCAGCGAGTCGACGATGGAGCCGGCGGCGTCCATCGTGTGGATGCGTCCGTTGGTCAGCAGCATGCTGCGCTAGGTTGTCTTGGCGAGACCCTGGAGCGCGGCGAACAGCCGTCCCGAGGGCCGCGCCAGCTCTTCGAGGATCGAGAAGTGATCGTGCCCCGGCAGAGGCAGGTATTGCCCCGGCAGGCCTTGTCGCTGCCAGACCGCCCAGTATTCCTCGGACTGCCGGATCAGCTCCGGCAATTCTCCGAGGCCCACGGAAACGACGAGCGGCGAGGCATGTGGCGGCAGGTGCAGGATGGGGCTATTACGCGCCGCCTCGTCCTTGTCGAGGCCGAGCTTGTCGTTGAGATAGTTGAGCCGGATGGGCTCGAGATCATAGATGCCGCTGATGGCGATCCCGCCGGCGACACGCGGGTCGCTCATGGCGGCGGCCGTCAGGTGGCCGCCCGCGGAGTGGCCGGCCACGAAGACGCGGCGCGGATCGCCGCCATGTTCCGCCGCATGCGCGATCAGCCACGCCACCGACGCCCTGACCTCGGCCACGATCTGGTCGAGGCGCGCGGCGGGGGCCAGCGTGTATTCAACCAGGGCCAGGTTGAAGCCGGCGGATAGCAGCGCCTCGCCCAAGAACGCGTAGGGCTCCTTGTCGTTCATCTGCCAGTAGCCGCCGTGGATATAGGCAAGCGTCGGCGCTCCGGCCTTCCCGCACGCGAAGACATCGAGGCGCTGCCGCGGCCCGTCCCCATAGCGCAGGTCGTTCGTGGCCTCCCGCGCCTTCCGGACGGCGTCGCTCCTCGCCGACCACCCGTTCACGTACTGGTCGCGCTTCGGCACGCCGACCGCGGCGGTATTGTTGTACGCGGCGTCGAGCGCCGCCCTATCCATCCCTCGAAACAGCATCGCGCCCTCCTCTAGATTTTCCCGCGCTGCCGCTTCCAGACTTCGTACTCGGCCAGCGTCTGCTCGTTGGGCGGGTAGGTCCCCGGCAACGGCGCGCCGCCGCGCACCTTCTCGAGGATGAAAGCCTCGAGCTCTTCCTGCTCGAGCCCATGGATGGCCACCGTGTCGGCCACCGCCCGCGGGATGCACACCACACCTTCCCCGTCGCCCACCATGATGTCACCCGGCACGACGAGGACCTCGGCGCAGCCGATCGGCACGTTTTCGTCGACGGCCACGTGACGGACGACGTGGGCGGGAGCGGCGGGCCCGAGTGCGTAGACGGGAAAGCCGAAGGTCTGCACCGAGGGATAGTCGCGGATACCGCCGTCGAGGACGAGGCCGGCCGCGCCCCGGACCTTGAGCCGGGACACCAGGATGTCTCCCGCATTGGCGGCGCTGGCCACGCCGCGGCAGTCCATCACCAGCACCTGGCCGGGCTCGATGTGCTCGATGGCGTGGCGCTGCGGATAGTTGGGATCAGCCAGGACCTCGTAGCCCGCGCGGTCCTCGCGGGCGGGCGCGAAGCGCACGGTGACCGCCTCGCCCGCCATGCGACGGTCAGGGCAGAGCGGTCGCACGCCGTGGAGGAACATATTGCGGAAGCCGAGCTTGAAGAGCTGGGTCGTGAGCGTCGGCGTGGAGATCCGGCGCAGCCGATCGAGCGTGTCGGGAGCGAGCGGCATCAAGTTCATAGTCGCATCCTACTTGATGTATGGTGGTCCGGGAGCGCAAGGTTTCCCGCAGCTCGATCACGACGGACCGTTCAAGAGGGCTTCGCCATGAGCGCACCGTTACCGCTTGAAGGTATCAAGGTCGTCGAGATCGCCCAGGCGCTGGCCGGGCCATTCGCCGGCGAGATCCTCGCCCACATGGGCGCGGACGTCGTGAAGGTCGAGCGGCCGGAGGGCGACGAGGCCCGCGGCTGGGGTCCCCCCTTCACCCTCGGCGGCGGACCCATCTTCCACGCCGTCAACATGAACAAGCGCTCGATCGTCCTCGACCTGAAAGACCCGCGGGCCATCGCGTGGCTCAAGGGCTATCTGGCCCAAGCCGACGTCCTCGTGCAGAACCTCCGGCCCGGCGTCATCGAGGAGCTGGGGCTCGGTCCCGACGCGCTGCTCGCGCTCAATCCGCGGCTCGTGTTCTGCTCGCTGTGGGCATTCGGCAACGGCGGCCCGCGCCGGCTGCGACCGGGCTACGAGCCTATGGTGCAGGCCTTCGCGGGGCTCTTCAGCGTGAACGGCGGGGACGAGGATCCGCCGTCCCGCTTCGGAGCGCCCGTGCTGGACCTCGGCACCGGCATGTGGGCGGCCATGGGCGTGCTCGCGGCGCTCCACCAGCGGGCGCGCACCGGGCGCGGCGCCGTTGTCGACACCTCGCTGTTCGAGACGGCGCTCGGCTGGCTCACGGGCCACATCGCGGGCCACAAGTTCACCGGCGATCTGCCATCGCGGGAGCGCACCGGCTCCCGGCGGCTCGTGCCGTTCCAGGGCTTTCAGACGAAGAACGGCACGCTGATCATCGCCGCCGGCAATGATCGCCTCTTCGCGAAGCTCGTGAAGGCCCTCGGCCATCCCGAGTGGGCGAGGGATCCACGCTTCGTCACCAATGCCGAGCGGCGCGCCCATCGCGAGGAGCTGATCGCCCTCATGGAGGGCGTCCTGACAATGCGCACCAAGGGCGAGTGGATCGACGTTCTCGAGGAGGCCGGCGTGCCCTGCGCGCCCATCCAGGACCTCCGCGAGATGCTGGCCGAGCCGCAGACGGAGGCGCTCGGACTGCTCCAGAGCGTGCCCGGGCTCGATCTCGACCTGATGACCTTGCCCGTGTCATTCGACGGGCGCCGGCCGCCCATTCGCCGCCGCGCCCCGACGCTCGGCGAGCACACGGGGGAGATCGTCGACCTGCCCCCTGCCGCGAGCTGAGAGCCCCGTCCGCGATGGATACCTCCAAGGGAGGGACGCTATGACCACTCCGATACGCATCGCGCATTACCTCAACCAGTTCTTCGCCGGCATCGGCGGGGAGGAGCGCGCGGACGTCGGCGTGTCCGTGCGCGAGGGCCCGGTGGGCCCGGGCCGCGCGCTCCAGGCCGCGCTGGGCGACGCGGCGCGGGTGGTGGGCACCGTGATCTGCGGCGACAACTTCATCAACGAGAGCCCGGAGGCGGCGCTGGCGGCCATCGTCGCGCATCTGCGCGAGATGGCGCCCGACGTGGTGGTGGCGGGTCCGGCCTTCGGCTCCGGGCGCTACGGCCTGGCCTGCGGCATGGTCTGCCGGGCGTCGCGGGACGCGGAGCTCCCGGCCGTGACCGCCATGCATCCCGAGAACCCCGGCGCCCTCGCCTACCGGCGCGAAGTCATCATCGTTCCCGCCGGCGAAAGCGCCACATCCATGCAGCCGGCGGTGGGAGGATTGGCGCGACTCGCCCTCAAGCTCGGCCGCGGCGAGCCGCTCGGGCCCGCGGAGATCGAAGGCTACATCTCCCAGGGCGTCCGGCGCGTCTGGGACCGCGGGCGCCCTGGCTACCAGCGCGCGCTCGACATGCTGCTGGCCAAGCTCCACGACCGGCCCTTCGTCAGCGAGGTGCCGTTCCGCGCCCCCGAGCGCGTGACGCCGGCCCCTCCCATCGCCGATCTCTCGCGGGCGCGCATCGCCATGGTCACGACGGGCGGGCTCGTGCGCAAGGGCAACCCGGACAAGCAGGTGGCGGCCAATGCCACGCGTTACCACCGCCACTCGGTGAAGGACCTCGAGACCCTGACCCCGCAGGGCTGGGAGGCTTACCACGCGGGCTACTTCAACCACATCGTCAACCGGAACCCGAACTACATCCTGCCCCTGTCCTTCCTGCGCGACCTCGAGGGCAAGGGGCAGATCGGACGGGTGCACGAGTCGATGTACGCGCTGCCCGGCGTTTCGACGCCGGTGGCCGTGGCGCGCCAGCTCGGGCGCGAGATCGCGGAGGATCTCAAGGCGGGCGGCGTGGAGGGCGTGCTCCTCGTCGCCACCTGAGGGACCTGTAATCGTTGCGGCGCAACGATAGCCAAGGAAATCGAGCGAGTCGGAATTCCGGTGGGGATGATCTCGGCCATCTACACCTTCGCGATGACGACGGGCGCCAACCGGGTGATTCGCGGCGCGCGCATCGAGCATGTCTGCGGCGATCCGGGCCTGGGGCCCGAGAAAGACTATGCCTACGGCATGCGCATCGTCCAGAAGGCTCTCGAGGCGCTCACCGTCGCGGTGCCGGGACCCACCCTCTTCGACCCCCAGGCGGGAGACATCCAGGAGCCGATCCATGCGTCTTGAGATGGGGAGCTTCCCGGTCCGCACGATCAGCTTCGGTCCGGCCACGCGGTGGGACGCCGGGCACCTCACGGTGGACCGGGCGGCGGCCCTTGCCGAGGTGCGGCGCGACCCGCGTATCGTCACCGCGGGCCTCGAGATCGCCGCGCCCGGGGAGGCCGTGCGCATGTGGCCCGTGCGTGACGTGATCGAGCCGCGGATCAAGGTGGAGGGGCCCGGGCAGTGCTATCCCGGCATCTGCGGGCGCGACGTGGCGACGGTGGGCGAGGGGCGCACGCATCGGCTGTCCGGGATGGGCGTGGTCGAAGTCTCGAGCGTCAACTGGCACGATGCCGGCGGCGACTTCGTCGAGACGTACCTCGACATGGCCGGGCCCTTCGCCGAGATGTATCCCTACCACCGCCTGCAACTGCTCTGCGCGGTGGTCGAGCCCGACCCCGCGCTGTCCGACGAGAGCCGCAACGATGCCGTCCACAAAGCAGCGCTGACCGTGAGC
>Ga0315297_10003294_pt1 | contig 10376 bp, 9 predicted proteins | sample YL17G15_0_MG_FD_203628 | JGI IMG/M metagenome (GOLD analysis project Ga0315297, IMG submission 203628) | Sediment microbial communities from Yellowstone Lake, YNP, Wyoming, USA - YL17G15_0 | ecosystem: Environmental > Aquatic > Freshwater > Lake > Sediment | place: USA: Wyoming | collected...
CCACCAGCTCGGCGGTCTTGGCGAAAGAGCCGGGCGGATAGATCAAGGCCGACGCGACGCCCAGGGCGCCCTCTTCCATCGCCTGCCCGACCAGTTTTTGCATCAGGCTCAATTCATCATCCGTCGGCGGACGGTCATCATAGCCGATCACATGGACCCTCGGGGTCGCCGCTCCGATGAATGAGGCCACGTTGGGAGTCACGCCGCGTTTTTCGAGGAAACGCAGGTATTCGTCCAGGGTCGTCCACCCGATATCGGATCGGGCGTCGCCTTGGCCCTTGACCAGGGCTTCTTTCATCCGCTCGCTGAGGGGCCCCATGGATTCCCCCTCGCCCAGGACTTCCAAGGTGATGCCTTGTCGGATATCGCTCTGCGCCTTCCCGTCCTCGATCAGCGTTTGCCCGGCTTGAGACATCATGTTGATGAATCCAGGCGCGACCGCCAGTCCCTGGGCATCGATCTCCGCCCTGCCGCGAGCCTTCGAAAGATCCCCGATGGCGACGATGGTGTCGTTTTGGACCGCGATATCGGCCATCCGCGGTTTATCGCCGCTCCCGTCATAAAGAACCCCGCCGCGCAGGATCAGGTCGTACTCGACCGATTTATGGCAAGCTACGGCGGATAACAAGACGAGGACAAGAGTGGCCAGCGTCGATTTTGCGCGACTCATGGATGCCTCCTTGACTTCGCTGCGCGGCCGGCGATATATTCCGGGCGGTGCAAAAGATAACAACGGTTTTATTATATGCTTCTTTGACCGGGTTTTCTTTGATCCTCGGAGTCATCCTGGGCACCACCCTGAAGATCAGCCAAAAGATCATCGCGGCCATCATGGCTTTCGGTTCCGGCGTTTTGATATGCGCTCTGACTTTCGGGCTGATGGAGGACGCCTTCAAACATGGAGGGTTTGATGCGGTCATCATCGGGTTTTTATTGGGAGGGGTGGTTTTCATTTCCGGGGATGTCTTGATCCACAGGCATGGCGGACGAAACCATAAACGCAAGGCCCATCATCCAGCGGCAAAAGAAACGAACGGCCAGGCCATCGTCCTGGGTTCTCTCCTTGACGGGATCCCGGAATCGATAGCGCTAGGCGTCGCTCTACTCAGCAAAAATGGGATCGGATTGCTCATGCTCGTCGCGATCTTTCTATCGAACCTCCCTGAAAGCCTGTCCTCCATAGACGATCTGCGAAGAGAGGGTTTTTCCAAAAAGAGCATCTATCTGTCGTGGTCGATTGTCAGCATCCTCGTCGCATCGAGCGTCGTTTTAAGTTTCCTGTTCCTGGAAAAGCTGGATCTCAATGCGCTCGGCATCATCGAGTCTTTCGCGTCCGGGGCGATCCTGGCCATGCTGGCCGACAGCATGATGCCCGAAGCTTATGAAGAGGGCGGATTCCTGATCGGGTTCTTGACGATGCTGGGGTTCTTGACGGCTTTCGTTCTTTCAAAGATATAGCTTTAAGGGGGATTCTTGACAATTTATCGCCGGCGACGATAATCTCGGTTCCATGAAACCTCCCTACCGCCGCATGCTCCGGGTGATGGAGGCGAAAGCGGAACAGCCGGCGCCTAACGCGGCCGCGGGAGCCATCTGGTCCCTCTATATCCTCGGATGCTCCGACGGGTCTTTCTATACCGGAGTGACCACCGACATCGACCGCCGGCTCCGGAAGCACCAGGAAGGCAAGGCCTCTCGCTACACCCGGACCCGGCGCCCTGTGGTTCTCGTCTACCGGGAGGAGTGCGGCACACGCTCCCAGTCCCTGTCGCGGGAGTGCGCCGTCAAGTCCCTGAGCCGGCGCCGCAAGGAAGAGCTCATCCAAGAATACGATGGCTTTTTAGCCAAAATCCTGATATAAATACCTTCTGAAACTATCTGCCGGCAGGGAAAAGTCAGCTTTGCGTAGCCTGTGGCCTTCCGGAGAAGAATAGCCAAATCGGAGAGGAGAAAGAAATGGGATTAATGCGGAAGCCGATGCTCATGCGGCAAAAGGCGCGTTTCGAACATACCCTGAAAGACCGGCTGTCTTTTCTGTCCGGGAAGGGCATCAAATCGCCCAAGGCCGAAAAAGATACCATCGTTCGAAAAATGCAGGCGGATATCAAGGCCGTGAATAAAAGGCTGAGGGTGATCGCCGCCAGCGAAAAAAGAACGGAAGAGATGGCGAAGACGAAGGCGGAACGAGCGGCAGCCCCCAAGCAAGAACAAGACGGCGGTAAAAGCGAGAAGCATAAGAAAGCCCCGGAAGAGGGCAAAGGAAAAAAGATAAAGGCGGAAAAGAAGCCTGCCCCTCCGAAAGCACCGGAAGGCGACAAAAGCCAGAAAACGACGGAATCCCCCGAAGAAGGCAAGGTAAAAACGAAAAAGAAAACAGAAGGAACGGGGGAGGAGCCGGCAAGCCAAGCGAAGGCAGAGAAGTAATCAAAAAAAATCGGCCGTGAACGGACGATCTCTGATGCGCTCTTCGCCGTTCTTCGCCCCGCTCCTGCTGGCGGCGCTTCTCGCTCCCGCCTGCTCCCGCGCTGACCGTCCGAGCTTCGACCAAGCTGTCGACAAGCTCTTCGCCCAAGGCTATCCGCAGGCCCTCGAAAGCTACTTCTGCTCGCTCGGCACCAACCCCAACCTGGGATTCCGCTGGGCCGGGACATCTGCCGAGCGGGCCGTCGGGGACCGCGTTGCGTCCGAAATGCGGGCCATGGGCCTCAGCAACGTCCGGCACGAGCCCGTCCCCGTCGACGTCTTCGAGTTCGAGGAAGCGTCGCTCACGGCCGCCGGCCGGCGGATGACCGCCTCGACCATCGCCGGCGTGCCGCCAACCCCGCCAGACGGCGTCACGGCCCCGATCGTCTACGTCAAGGGCGGCACTGCGGCCGACTTCGACGCCGCCGGGGACGTCACCGGCAAGCTGGTTCTCGTCGACATGAAGATGAGCTCGTGGTGGTTCTGTCTGCCCGCCTTCGAAGCGGGCCAGCGAAAGGCCGCCGGCGTCGTCTGCACCTTTACGCCGGACGACCCGAAGTACTACTCCGTGGACGACCGGGCCCTGGGCAGTTTCGATGGCCAATACGACCTCGGCGCCCCGCCCTGGATCTATGTTGCGCGCCGCGACGGCGACTGGCTCAAGTCGCAGATCGAGGCCGGGCCCGTGACGGCGACCCTGTTGCTCAAGGAGAAGGTCACGCTCGTCCGCGACGGCGGCGTCGCTTACAACGTCGTCGGCGAACTCCCCGGCTCCCGCCCCGATGGGCAGATGGTGCTCATGGCCGCGCACCAGGACGCCCATTTTCGGGCCGGCGCGGACGACACGGCTGCCCTGGTGAACATGCTCACGATCGCCAAGGCGATGCGGGGGAGCGGCTACCGTCCGAAGACGACCGTCGTGTTCCTGGCGACGGTCGGCGAAGAGTTCGGCTACACGGACTCCTACTACGAATGGATCGTTGGCGCCTGGTGGGCGGCCACGCGCGCCCACGCCGATTGGGCCGGGCGCGTCCGGGCGATGCTCAACCTCGAGAGCATGGCGGTCAAGGGGGCGCCCCTCGGGCTCCGCTCGAACCCGGAGCTCAAGCCCTGGATGGAACAGCTTGCTTTGCGGTCTCCGGGCCTGCTGCCTCATGGCTTTGAGCTCCTCACGCCGGTCAACTCGTGGAACGACCAGTGGACGTTCACGGCGGCCGGCATCCCCAGCGTGAAGTTTGATGCCACGACCTCCGAATATGAGGCGCTCTATCACTCCGATTTTGAGATGCAAGACATCGTTGACTGGCCCTACCTGGCGAAGATCGCCAAGTTCGCCTTTCGGGCCGCCGGAGAGCTGGATGGTGGTCTGCTGCCCTATAGCCTCAAGGCCAGGGCCGACGACCTGTCCGCCGCCCTGAAAAATGACGATCTCGCCGCCGCGGGGGCCGACCCGGAAGTCGTATCGCGCTTGAGCAGTGCCGCGTCCGCCTTCGGGACGGCGGCGGCCGCTTTCGACACGCACGCGGGCTCTATTCCCGCGGACAGGATCGAGGAGGTGAACGTCGGCCTCCTCGCCGTCGAGAAAGCCCTCAACAGCGCCTTCACGGCCCTATCGCCGGCAGACGACGATATCACCGTTTATCCGCACCAGGCCGTACTCCGGGACGTGCGGGGTATCGCCGCGGCGCTCGTCGCTCTGACGCCGAGCAAACCCGACCCGGCCGCCGCCCTGAGGGCTCTGGGCGGGACCTACCTGACGCGCCTCGGCCTGGCCTTCAGCTACACGGTGTACCAGAAAAACATCTCGCGCCTCGACCCCGGCTTTGATCGCATCAACTGGGGAGGGCAGGGTCATCTGCCCAAGCCCCTCGACGTCATGCCCCAGTACCGGAAAATCCAAGCGGGCGATCACGCCGGGGCTAGGACGGACCTCGAGGCCAAACGACAGTTCCTGCTCATCGAATTGAACGAGCGCCTGGAGAAGATGGCCGGCGTCCTGGAATGGGTGACGCCCCGCATCGAGGCGCTGTTCCGATAGGCTACGACGCCTGAGGATCAGCCAGCGGCAGGACGATGCGAAAAGTCGTGCCCACGCCGACCTGGCTTTCGACCTCGATCTCGCCGCCATGCATTTTGGCGATGGATATGGCGATCGACAGGCCGAGTCCCATGCCGCCTTCGGCGTGGGAGCGCGCTTTGTCCACCCGATAGAACCGGTCAAAAATGAACGGCAAGTGCTCCGCAGAGATGCCGATGCCGGTATCTCCGATGGACGTGACTGCGCTGTCATTCCTCCGGACAAGCGAACCCGAGATCGATCCGCCGCCCGGCGTATGGCGGATGGCATTATCAAGGATGATCAGGAAGAGCTGCCTCAGCTTGAGCCTGTCGCCCTTGATCGTGAGGCTGTCCATCGAACCGAGAGTGAACAGCAAGTCTTTTTCCTGAGCCAGCGCCTCGACATCCTGGGACAGCTCGACGAGGAGGTCCCTGGCATTGACATCCTGAAAATTGACCGGCTCGACGCCGGCGTCGCTCCTCGCCAGGCGAAGCAGCTTGCCGACGATGTCGGACATGTAGGCCACTTCCTGGGATACGAGCTCCAGCGATTTCCTCAATTCCTCCTGAGTCCTTCTCTTTCCCAGCGCGAGAGAGGATTCGGCCTGGATAATGGCGAGGGGGGTGCGCAGCTCGTGGGACGCGTCGGCCACGAATTGCCGCTGCTTCTTGAACGCTTCCTCGAGACGGGCGATCATCCCGTTCAGGGTCGAGGCCAGACGGCCCAGCTCGTCGTCGGTCTGGATGTCGATCCGGCGGCTCAGGTCGCTCTCGCCGATCCCCCGGGCGATGTCTGCTATGCGCTCGACGGGTTTGAGGGTCCGGTCTGCCAGGAAAAGGCCGCCGACGCCGGCGAGGATAACGACGAGGAGGGACGAATTAAGGATGACCATCCGGAAGATGGCCAGCATGTCCAGGATATCGTTCGGCAGGCGGCCGACGATAATGGCGACGCGCGTGCCGGAATCGACGTTGAAGGGCGCCGCGTACAGCCGCACGTCCGGCCCGTTGGGCGTCGATGCGGACACGAAAGAGCTCTTGCCGAACAGCGCCTCTTTGACGGTTATATCGATGTTCGAAAATTCGACGTTGGGGCCGAGCCGCTCCATCAGAGCGCCGTCGGCGTCGTAGATCATGACGAGCTCGCTGACCTTTTGTTCGAACTGAACCTGGCGGCCGTCGATCTTGATGGAACCCTGGAGCTCGATCACCCGCGTCCGCAGCGACTCATCCAGGTTCCGGTAAAGGTTTTTCGACAGCAGATAATAGGCGACCGTCCCGAAGATGACGAGCAGAACGACGATCGCCGCCAAATACCAAAGCGTCAAACGGAACTTGATACTCTTGAGGGCTTTCATGGCGCGCGCAGACGGTAGCCCGCTCCTCTCACGGTTTGGATCAGGCTGGCCTGTCCCTCCTTGTCGATCTTCCGCCGGATGCGCCGTATATAGACGTCGATGATATTCGAGATGCCGTCGAACTCGTAATCCCAGACATTCTCCCCGAGCATCGTCCTGGTGACCACGGCGTTCGGACGGCGCATAAAGTATTCGAGGATGGCAAACTCCTTCGCGGTCAGGTCCACCTGGTGCCCGTCCCGCCAGACTTCCCGGTTCCGCGGGTCCAGGGACAACTCTCCGACCTGATACTTTTGGACCCTGGGAAGGACGTCGCGCCGCGTCAGGGCGCGAAGCCGCGCCAGGAGCTCGGAGAAGGCGAAGGGCTTGACCAGGTAATCGTCGGCGCCCGTATCGAGTCCCGTCACCTTGTCTTCGACGCCGTCCTTGGCGGTGAGCATGAGGATCGGAATGTTCACGTTTTTCGCTCGAAGCTCGCGACAGACGGTTACGCCATCCTTCTTGGGCAGCATGACGTCCAGGGTGATCAGGTCGAACGGCGTCGTTTCCGCCATGTACTGCGCTTCCTCACCGTCATAGGCGTTGTCGACGGCGTATCCTTCCTCCAGGAGCCCCCTTCTGATGATGCCTGCAAGCCGTCTCGAATCTTCGACAACGAGAATCCGCATGCCCGTTTCTCCTCTTGGTCATTGTTATGGCTATCAAGTTTAATCCCCTCAGGATGAACATATCATGAAATTAAAATGAATAATACAAGCGGTGTATTCATCTGGAATTAATGTTTTTTTAATGGCAGGTTCATCTAGGGTTGCTATTTTGGTTCCGTGATCATCGATCCTAAGTTTCAGAAAGGAGAGTTCACACTCAAAGAGTTAACTCAGGAGGAGAGAGAAAAATGAGCACTGTCCTGATAAAACACAACTCCCTTATGGTGAGGATCGTCAGGGAGTTCGGAGCCATGATCAGAGGCGAGGTCGGCAAGACGCTGGGCGGGCTGCCCGGCGCTGAGGACGTCATATCCGAGATCCATTTCGCGGTCTTCATGACGTTGCGAAAGCTGGGGGACGACTGGACGCCGTCGAGGCTGTTCGTCTCCAAGATCGTTAGAAATCACCTCAATGATTTTCTCTGGCAGAAGCGCTGGGATGGGAAGGACCTCGAAGAGATCAAGAAACGCCAGGCCGAGCAGATAATCCAGAGAGAGGATATGATCGCCCAAGTCCACACTCTCACCCCTGCTGAATTCAAAGTCTTTCGTCTGCTGGGGCTGGGCCTGACGAATCAGGAGATCGCCGATAGCCTCTATATCTCGCCTCTCACCGTCAGAACCCATGTGAAGAAACTCCACGCCAAGTGCGACATCAAGGGCCGGGCAAGATTAGCGCTCACCGCCTACCAAGTCTGCTACCGGGAGCTTCCGGAGAGCAGGGCTGAAGGGCCGGCCTCAGTGGATTATAATTCCGGCGGGTATCTGCAGTATGGGATGTTTTCCCCGCAGACCTCTTAGGTCCTTGACGCTTGCCCTATCTCTTCAGCTTCCTGGCTATGACGCCGTCCACGGACCAGCGGCCGCCGCCCATGATCGTCAAGGCAACCCCGATGGCCACGGCCAGGATGTGATACTCGAAGCCCTCGCCCTTCGCGTTTCCGCCCCAGTTCATGAAGAAGCCGACCTTCCCATGGACGAGCGCGACGGCGACGAGCATGTTCACGGAGATGGCCAGGGCGGCGATCCTCGTGAAGAATCCTGCGATCAAAGCCACGGCCCCGACCGATTCGGCCAGGATGGCCAGGAGAGCGAAGATCGTCGGGATGTGGAAGCTGGATTCGAGCCATCTCATCGTTGCCGTGAAGCCCCCCCCTCCGAACCAGCCCAGGAGCTTCTGGGCGCCGTGGGGGAAGATCACGATTCCCAACAAGACCCTGAGGACGGTCCCGGAGATCGTCCCGTCGGTCTTGAACAATCGTCGGATCATGATGTGTCCCTCCTCCTCGATGAAGGCCTGCGAACAGCCCTCTCCCCGTCATTCTATCGCCTTGGCAGGCGGGTTATCAAGCGACGGGCCGCCCGCCGGGCAAATGATGGCGAATCCCGCGCAAAGGTTGGCGGCGTTTCCTCGTCTAATAAGGCTGAGGATCCGATGACGCCCGTAACGACCCGTGACGCCCAGGCCCCGGACGAGCGGGCCGGGTCCGGGGCTAGCCAGAAACCCCGGGGAATGCTCTCGGGAAATCCCCCTGACTTGACTCCGGCCGCTCGCGGACATAATATATCCATGGATAGGGGCGTTTACTTTCTCCGGCCAAATTTAAGGAGGATTCTGTGAATCGTATCATCCGTAATCTCTCCCTTTCTTTCCTGATGGTTGCCGCGGTAGCCGGCTTCGGGCTGGTCACCTCGTGCAACATCATCGGGGGAGGGGCAGCCGGGGCCACGGGCAGGCTGAACGTACTCCTGACCGACGGGCCCACCGACGACTGGCAGGAAGTGACCGTCGTCCTCAAATCCGTCAGCCTTCACAGCCGTGAGGGCAATTCTTGGGAAGACGTCTGGACCGCCGACCCGGACAATCCGGCTTCCGGCACGGTCAACCTCGTCGACCTGAGCGGAGTGACCGCAATTCTGCAAAAGGCCACGATACCCGTAGGCACCTATAACCTGCTCAAGCTCGTCATTAACACCGATCCGGCCACGATGAAGCTCGTCAACGACCTGGGGACCCAGATCGCCGCGAGCCAGATCACCGTTGTCGACCCAAGCGGCAAGCGCGAGATCAAGGTCGACCTGAGCCCGGCCATCACCGTCGCCGAGGGCGCCACGACTAACTTGATCGTCGACTTCGACCTGGCCCACCCGCTGTCGATCGTCAACCTGGACGGCAAGGTCGTCATCAGCCTCAAGGTCCGGCACAAGGCCCTGCCGCGCCACCTCAATAGCATCCAGTTCGCGCGCACCCTCGGCAACATCACCGCCGCGGCCACCGACGGCGCGAGCTTCACCGTCAAGAACCTCCAGGAGTCCGAGCTGACCTTCGGCGTCAACCTCAACACGATCTATGTCGACGTCGACGCCCCTCAGGTGCCGGGAACCTTCACCGGCCTCTCAGCGCTCGTGGCCCTCAAGGGAGCCGCCCTCGTCGCGTCCAACATGAACTCCAACGGCAGCTTCTATGCCAGGCGCGTTTGGTACGCGAAGAGCATCGATACCCTGCCCCAATTCACCCCTGAAGGGCTGGTCCGGCGCGTCGGCGAGAATTGGCTCAGTATCCTGAAAAGAAGAACCGAGACCCTGTCCACGGGCGACGACCACTATCGCTGTGATTGGAACTCGGAGACGGTTTTCGTCGACGAGCACACCGTTTGGACCTTCCAGGGCAACCCCGACCCCATGGGAATGGGCGCGCCCATCCTCCGTTATATCGCCAAAGGCTTCCGCGTGGAAGTGACTTTCGTCGACCCCCCCGCCTCCCCCAAGGTGGCCGCCTCGATCAACGTCCACAGCGCCCATGCCGAGGGCCTGGTCACGAACGCCACCGACGCTAACTTCACCTTTGGCTGGCGCGACCACACCCGGACCATGGTCTATAGCGGCATCGCCGACCACACCTTCGGCTGGTGGTTCTACGGACTGGACTCCGACCGCCTCACTTCGGACCCCCAGGGCTTCGTCGACGCCGTGAATCAGGCCCGCGCGGCCGACCTCTGGGTCTTCGCCCGCGCCGAGCTCTATTGGGCCGCTCCCGGCTGGGTCGTCGAGAACCTCATCCTCTCTCCCATGAAGCTTCACGACTTCACCAAGATCAATACGCCCTATACTCCCGCGGAAGGGGGCGGGTCTCTGGGTGTTTCGACTTACGATTGCTGGGACGAGTCCGTGCCGGTGACCATGACCGTCAAGCTGGACACGGCCGGAGACCTCCAAACGGTGGTCGGCTCCTTCATCTGGAACTCCGCGACCAATCTCGTGACGTTCACGCTTCCTGTGCAGCCCACCGAATGGGAGGCCCTGCTCACGCCGTCCGTCAACAAGGTCAAGATCTGGGTCCGTCCGGTCAAGGCGACCGACGGGACCGGAACCTACAGCTGGCACGCCTACACCATCATCGCTTGCCAGTTCATTCGCTGACCCTTCGTTCCGAACATCGGGCAGCCGCGGGCACGAGGCCCGCGGCTGCCTTTTAAAAGAAGGGACCTGGTCTTCGCAAACAGATGGAGAATTAGCCAGCCTCGGTTTGCGAAGACCAGGTCCCTTCTTTTTGGATTTACGCAGAAAGTCGGTTTGACCCCTTCTGGTTGACACCCCCGCCGGCCGCCCCTATAATAAAAGCTGAAAGGAGTATGGGGGCGTACTGGTTTCGACGGAAGTAATGAGGCACAAGTTGCATGCCGAGGTCCCACCCACCTCGTTAAACGGTGGAAAAACCTTAACTGCAGAACCTTTAGCAGTCGCGGCCTAATAGAAAGGCACGCCGTTCCTGGGGTCCTCTCCCGCGGGGC
>Ga0315297_10003298_pt1 | contig 10371 bp, 11 predicted proteins | sample YL17G15_0_MG_FD_203628 | JGI IMG/M metagenome (GOLD analysis project Ga0315297, IMG submission 203628) | Sediment microbial communities from Yellowstone Lake, YNP, Wyoming, USA - YL17G15_0 | ecosystem: Environmental > Aquatic > Freshwater > Lake > Sediment | place: USA: Wyoming | collected...
GCCCGGGTGATCGGTGCCTCCTTTTCAATAAAGTAGGGAAATTCGACCTCCAGATGGGCAGACTTGGCCTTCAGCCTCTTCTTCATTTCCGCCAAGATATTTGAATAATTCTTGATGGAAATGTCCCCCTTGAATTTGTTGAGAATCTCGATGAAACGGCTCATGTGGGTCCCCTTGAATTGGTGGGGAAGATCAACATACATGTTCACGTTGGCGACCGTATGCTGGACACCCTTCGCCTTATCGAGAACGGTGATCGGGTATCGGATGTTCTTCACCCCAACCTTGTTGATCTCAATCTTTCGGTGGTCCCGTTGGCTTTGAATATCGTCCATCTCACTTCCCAAAGTAGGTGGCACTGGCGGTGTCTGACTCCCAGGCCGTCACCCGTTTAAGCCGTGCAGGATAACGGGTCAACTCTGCCTTCAATCCGTCAAAGACGTATTTCGCGATATTTTCAGAAGAGGGCTCCCGTTTTGCAAAATAGGAAAGGTCATTGAGATAGGTATGGTCCAAGGTCTTGAGGATCTTTTCAACCTTCTCTTTGAGGATTCCAAAATCGATGACAATCCCTTCCCGGTTCAAACGATTCGAAACGACGGAGACTTCAATCTTCCAGTTGTGGCCATGAAGGTTTTCACAACGGCTGTGGAGATGGCGCAACCGGTGGGCACCTGAAAAGTGGGAATAAACGGTGATCTCAAACATGAGGGTCTTCCTTTTTCATCCCATTCATCAACCGTTCCTCATTCATCAACCAGAAGGATTCGAACGTCCATGACATTGGTCCGTGTCGGTCCGGTTATCAAGAGATCCCCTAAGCTCTTGAAGAAAGGGTAAGCATTGTTGTTCTCGAGGTGAGCCTTGGGACTTAACCCCAGGGCAGTGGCCCTTGCCCCCGTCAGAGTATCTGCAATGGCTCCTGCTGCGTCTGTGGGTCCATCGGTTCCATCGGTTCCTCCGCTCAAAAGGACCACCTTCCAAAGCCCGCTGATCTCCATTGAACCGGCAAGAACAAACTCCTGGTTTCGGCCTCCCTTTCCATCTCCTCGAATCGTTACGGTCGTCTCCCCACCGGAGATTACACAGGCCGGTTTGGGGACGGGGTTTCCGGTCTGAACGATCTCTCTGGCAATAGCCGCATGGAAGCGAGCCGCATCTCTCGTTTCGCCCACGATGGAGGAGGAAAGGATCAGGGTGTTGAACCCGAGAGATCTGGACTCCTTGGCTGCAGCCTCAAGGGCGAGGAGGTTCGATCCAATGAGGAAGTTATGGACCTTCCCGAACGCGGCAGCCCCTGGCTTTGGTGTTTCCTCGACCTTCCCTTCCTTTCCTAATCGGAGATGGTTTTGAATGGAAGGGGCAATTTCATTCAGGAGATCATATTTTCTCAAGATCTCCCAGGCTTCATCGAAAGTGGAGGTGTCTGGAACGGTTGGACCGGAACCAATCGCATCGAGAGGGTCACCGACCACATCTGATAGAATGAAGCCGAGAACGGTTGAGGGATAGGCCAGTTGGGCCAGCCTTCCCCCTTTGATCTGAGAGATATGCTTTCGAATGGCGTTGATCTCCTTGATATCCGCGCCACAATCGAGAAGCAGTTGGGTCACCTCCTGTTTCTCTTCGAGAAGGATCCCATTGGCAGGCATGGGGAGGAGGGCGGAGGCCCCTCCCGAGAGGAGAAAGATGATGAGGTCTCGAGGACTTGAGTCCTTGAGGAGACGGATCATCTTCCGGGCTCCATCGAGGCCCTTCTGATCAGGGATGGGATGGCCGGACTCCATTGTTTCAGTTGACTTCAAGGGGAGAGAGTGGCCGTATTTTGTGACGATCAGCCCTCTTGTGATCCGGTCTCCGAAGATCTCTTCAATCGCCTGGGCCATGGAGGCCGAGGCCTTTCCCGCTCCAACCAGGCAGATCTGATGGAAATCTTTTAGATTGAATTCTTTTACAGTATCCTCTGACACCGCTATGTAAAGGCGGTCTTTCTCGAGGGTGAGGATCTCCTTCAACCGATGATATGGATCTACCGCGGAAACGGCCTTTGAGAAGAGGTTTTCGGCGATGATTCTCAATTCTTCAATAGAAAAATGTACCATGGATCACTCCTCGATAGATATAAGATAGTATTATAAACTGAAACCTCCAATAGTCAATCCTGTTTTGAGCGCAAACTCGTTAGGCTTATGTTACAATTAGTTTATTCGCTTTAAATCGGCAGGGTGGTGTGCCTCCAAACCTTAACTTAGATTCGCTCGCGTGGATAGAGAGTCTTCATGGGTGTTCGTAACAATCTGCCCCTTCGTGATATCCTGACCGTTACGGAACTGAACCAAGAGATCAAGGATCTCCTTGAGGAAAGGTTCTCAGAGGTATGGGTCGAAGGCGAGATCTCAAATCTTCGAATCCCGCCTTCGGGGCATCTCTACTTCACCCTCAAGGATGACGCGAGCCAGATCCGGGCTGTTCTCTTCAGGATGCAGGCCCGTTCTCTCCGTTTTCTCCCTGAGGATGGTCTAAAGGTGATCTGTCGGGGAAGGGTGAGCCTCTATGAGAAGAGAGGCGACTATCAACTCATCCTGGAGACCATGGAACCTAAGGGGATCGGGGCACTCCAGCTTGCCTTCATCCAGTTAAAAGAAAGACTGGAAAAAGAGGGGCTCTTTCGGTCGGAACCTAAGAAGCCTTTGCCCGTGGTTCCGCAAAGGATCGGAATCATTACCTCTCCAACGGGAGCCGTGATCAGAGATATGCTCCATATCCTGGAACGGAGGTTCGAAAATCTTCATATTCTCCTCTATCCTGCACGCGTTCAAGGGGAAGGGGCATGGCGGGAGATTGCCAGTGGGATTGAGTATTTCAATCACATGAAGAATGTGGACGTTCTCATCATGGGGAGAGGGGGAGGTTCGTTGGAAGACCTTTGGCCCTTCAATGAAGAAGGACTGGCACGCGCGATCTACCGGTCCAAAATACCCATCATCTCTGCCGTGGGACATGAAACCGATTATACGATCTCGGACTTTGTCGCTGATCTGAGGGCCCCAACCCCCTCGGCCGCGGCAGAACTCGTGGTGAAGGAAAAGAGGGAGATAAAGAATGGACTCCATTTTTTAGGCCATCGGTTAGAAAGCCGGATTACGCAAACCCTCCGGGAGGATCGGACCCATCTGCAGCACCTTCAAAAGATCTTAGGAACTCCCGGGAAGGCACTGGAGGAGCTTTTTCTCAGGATCGATGAGCTCTTCGGTCGACTTCAGAGAAGGGTCTGTTGGGTTCTTGAAGGGCACCGGGAAAGGAGTGTCCATCTAAAAAGAGGCCTTTACCATCGAAGTCCAGGCCAAAAGGTCACGCATTATCGACTATTGGCCTTAGAGACTCAAAAACGCATGGAGCAATCCGTCAAACATTCGATTGAGATGAAGCGGGAAAGGATGAGAGGGCTATTGGGAAAATTGGACACCCTGAGTCCTCTGTCGATCCTTCAAAGAGGGTACAGTATCACGAGAAAACTCCCGGCCCTAAAAATCTTGAGAGACGCGGAGGAGATTCGAAGGGGCGACCAGGTGGAGGTTCGGCTTCATCGGGGTGCACTGCTCTGTGAGGTGGAGGCGACAACCCTTTATGATCCATCTGCCTCAATCGATCTGGGAAAACCTTGAATCATGATAGGTTATATCAAATCGGCAGGTATTGACGTTAGGCCATTTTATTATTTACAATTAAAAATTTAGTCCTTGCTGTATTGAGCAGCGAGCAAAAGGCTGGAGAGCGAGATGGCAAAAGAAAAGTTTGAAGAAGCCATGAATAAACTCGAAAAGATCGTCGCAAAATTAGAAAAAGGAGACATCCCACTCGAAGAATCCCTGAAGCTCTTTGAAGAGGGCATCCGGCTTTCAAGATTCTGTAATCAGAAATTGGATGATGCTGAGAGGCGGGTGGAGATTCTTTTAAAGGATAAAGACGGAGTGCTGAAGCCCCGACCTTTTGATCCTTCGACAAGCTCAGGACAAGGCCTTACGGTCAACTCGGGGCAAGCCTCTTCAGACCCTTCGGGTCAAGGAGAATCTGAAAGGGATCTCTTTTCAAATAAAGATGAATAAAGGGTCTATCGGGAGTCATGCTGGATATTAAACGTTATCTTGCCGAAAAAAAGGAAGTGGTGGATTCGGCCCTTTCGAGATACTTTCCTCCTCTCCAAACGCCGACCCAGGAGGCGCAGCTCTTATCCTCTCTGCACCGGGCGATCCGCCACAGTCTCTTTGCCGGTGGGAAGAGGATCAGACCCATTTTATGTATGGCTGCCTATGAGGTTGCAGGGGGCAAGGGCGAAGGCATTATGCCTTTTGCCTGCGGGCTTGAATTGATTCACACCTACTCCCTGATTCACGATGACCTTCCGGCTATTGACAATGATGACTACCGCAGGGGGAAACCCACCTGTCATAAAGTCTTTGGAGAAGCAACCGCCATCCTGGCGGGCGATGCCCTCTTGACCGAGGCCTTTGCTATCATGACGGAACGAATTTCAAAAGGAGATTTAGAGGAGGGAGGGTTGATCCTCGATATCCTCAATCGGGTGGCCAGGGCTGCAGGGATATCTGGCATGGTTGGCGGACAGGTTGTGGATATCGAGTCGGAGGGGAGGGAGGTGGATCTTCCCACCCTGCAATATATTCATACTCACAAAACAGGGGCCATGATCCTGGTTTCGGTCCAGATCGGGGCGAGATTCGGGAGGGCAAAGGAAGAAGACTTCAAAGCTATGACACGCTTTGGCGAACGGATCGGCCTCGCCTTTCAAATCGCAGATGACATCCTGGATGTCGAGGGAAGGATCCAAACCCTTGGAAAAACCCCCGGAAGCGATCTTTCGAAGAGGAAGGCGACCTATCCATCCGTGATGGGGCTGGAGGAATCGAAGCGGAGAGCGAAAGAGCTTGTCGATCTGGCGGTGGAAGCCCTGCACCCCTTTGGGAAGGAGGCAGATCCGCTGAGGGAGGTCGGTCGATTCATCGTTGCGAGGGAATATTGATAGACCTTCCCCATGGTAGTGTAAGGCTATGACAAAACTTTTAGATCAAATCCATTTTTCGTTCGATGTCAAGAAACTGGACCTCGAGGAGCTGAGGGGGCTCTGCAAGGAGATCCGCGAAGAGATCCTTTCCACGGTTTCGAAAAATGGTGGCCATCTTGCCTCCAATCTGGGGGTTGTGGAATTGACGGTTGCCCTCCATTATATCTTTGATCTTCCCAGGGACAAATTGGTCTGGGATGTGGGACATCAGAGCTATGCCCACAAACTCCTGACGGGTAGGTCCGAACGGTTTAAAACCCTGAGACAGTATGGAGGGATCAGCGGATTTCCTAAAAGGGAGGAGAGTCCCTATGATACCTTCGATTCAGGCCATAGTGGAACGTCGATCTCTGCCGCTCTTGGAATGGCGGAAGCCCTCCGGAAGAAAGGAGAGGACGGAAAGGTCATTGCCATCATCGGGGATGGGTCGATGACTGCCGGCGTTGCGTTCGAAGGCCTCAATCAGGCCGGCCATATCAAACGGGATCTGATCGTCGTCCTAAACGATAATGAGATGTCGATCTCCCGAAATGTCGGGGCCCTTTCTTCCTATCTCAATCGCCTCATGACGGGCGAATTCGTCAATCGATTCCGGGATGACATGATGGCTTTTCTGGAAACGCTTCCTGGGATTGGGAAGTCGGTCTCCCGTTTTGCCAAGCAGGCGGAGGAATCCCTGAAGGGACTTTTGATGCCCGGCCTCCTCTTTGAGGAGCTTGGCCTGAAATACATCGGGCCCATTGATGGCCATCGACTCGATTATCTGACCGAGACGTTTCAGAACATCCGAAGATTAAAAGGACCCATTCTCGTCCATGTGGTGACCCAAAAGGGAAAGGGCTATCCTCCGGCAGAGAAGAACCCGGCACGTTTTCATAGTGTTCCGCCTTTCGACTTAGAGACGGGGAGTCTTCGAAGCGATTCATCAAGAGAGGTTCCTACCTATACGGAGGTCTTTGGCAAAACCCTTTGCCGACTTGCAAGAAACGATGAGCGCATCATCGCCATTACGGCAGCCATGCAGAGCGGTACGGGGCTTGAACTCTTCTCAAAAGAATTTCCAAAACGGTTCTACGATATTGGAATCGCTGAGCAACATGCCGTCACCTTTGCCGCCGGTCTTGCCCTGGAAGGAATGAAACCTGTGGTGGCGATCTACTCCACGTTTCTCCAGAGGGCCTATGACCAGATTCTGCAGGACGTCTGTCTTCAAAATCTTCCCGTTGTCCTGGCCCTGGACCGGGGGGGGATCGTGGGAGAGGATGGTCCAACCCATCAAGGCCTTTTCGATTTCTCTTATCTCCGGCATATCCCGAATCTGATCGTCATGGCACCCAAGGATGAAAATGAGTTTCAGCATATGATACGAACCGCCATGGAATGCGCCAGGCCCGTTGCCTTCCGGTATCCGAGGGGAAAAGGGATGGGTGTCGCCATGGATGATGGGATCCAAACCATCGAGATTGGGAAAGGGGAGGTCCTGAGAGAAGGGGAAGATATCTTGATCCTTTCCATCGGTTCAACCGTTTACCCGTCTCTCCGTGCAGCTGACCGATTGGATGAGGCTGGAATCCATGCTACAGTGATCAATGGCCGTTTTTTGAAACCCTTGGACGAGGGCCTCCTCTGTCAATGGGCGAAAAGGACCGGAAAGGTCCTTACCGTCGAAGAGAATGTCCTCCAGGGAGGGTTTGGCAGCGCCGTGATAGAGCTCTTTCAAGAGAGAGACCTCTTTTCGGTCAGAGTCAAACGTCTGGGAATCCCTGACCTCTTCGTTGAAAATGGCCCCCAGTCCTTTCTGAGAAAGAAATATGGAATCGATGAGGATGGCATTGCCGAAGAGGCGATGCGGATGGTTGGAGAGCGATTGAAAAGTTCTGTAGCGATTCAAAAGCGGTGAAAAAGGAGCGTCTCGACACCCTCCTCGTTACTCGAGGGATCGTTCAAAGCAGGGAAAAGGCGAAGGCCTTGATCGCGGCCGGAAAGGTCCTTGTCGGGAATCTGAAGACGGATAAGGCTGGAACCCAAGTTGAGGCCGATGCCGACATTCAATTGATAGGAGATGGGTTACCCTATGTGAGCCGGGGGGGGCTCAAATTGGAAGGGGCCCTTCAGGCCTTTGGTGTGGATCCCAAGGGGAGGGTGGTCATGGATGTGGGGGCCTCCACAGGAGGATTTACAGACTGCGTCCTCCAGCGGGGAGCCCAAAAGGTTTACGCCGTGGATGTGGGGTACGGGCAGTTAGCCTGGGATCTCCGGGTCGACCCGAGGGTGGTCAATCTGGAGAGAACCAATATACGCTATCTCCCACGGGAAGCCATTGAGAAGGAGGGGGTTGACCTCATTCTGATCGATACCTCTTTCATTTCGATCGAAAAATTTCTTCCCCACCTTCTTGGGTTCCTGAAAGAGGGAGGAACCCTGATCGGCCTGATCAAGCCCCAGTTTGAAGTGGGCAAGGGAGAGGTCGGTAAAGGAGGCGTGGTCAAAGACCCGGTTCAGCATCAAAAGGTCATCGATCGCACCTCAGCGTTTAGCAAGGATCTGGGATTGAATGTCCTGGGTGTCGTCGAATCTCCTCTACTTGGCCCTAAGGGAAACAAGGAATTTTTTATCCACCTGAGAAAATGACCAATGAGCATTGGCCAATTATCACTTCTCAATGGAAAGAAGGATCAGGCATCGCGCAATGGGTTTCCATTGATCATTTGGAATTGCCAACTGTCAATCGACCATTGATCATTGATCATTTCTTGGTGCAAGATGGGAACCCCAAAAGAACCTCAACCTGCAAGACTCTTCATGAGTTTGATCGTCCGAGGAGAGGATATCCTCCGTCAGGGGTTAGAGGAACTCGGTTTCCTTTTTGGAGAGGTTGATGTTATGAGTGAACGGTTTCCGTTTCATTTAACGGATTATTATGCGAAGGAGATGGGCTTCCCTCTCTTCCGACACTTCGCTGCCTTTAAAGACCTGATTCCGATTCCCAGACTACCCGAGATTAAACGGACGACCAATCGCCTGGAGGAAAAGCTGGCCACCCCCGAGGGAAATCGACGGATCAATATCGATCCGGGATACCTCTCCCTCCCGCATGTGGTTCTTGCAACCACAAAGGGATACACCCACCGGCCCTACCTCCGGGATGGTATTTATGCCGATCTCACACTGATTTACCGGAAGAGGTCCTTCCATGCCCTGGAATGGACTTATCCGGATTACCGGCAAGAAGAGGTGATCCATCTCTTCAACCGACTTCGGGAAAAATACAGGGAAGACTTGAAAGAAGGAGCCGCAGCACAATGTTGAAATCCATGACAGGTTTTGGAAGGGGAGAAGGGGAGACAACCCTTGGGAGGATGGTGGTAGAGTGCCGTTCCATCAATCATCGTTACAGCGATATCAATCTGAAATTGCCGAAACGGTTCAACCCCCTTGAGGCGAGGATCAAAGAGATCGTTCGGTCCGAGGTGTCAAGGGGAAGGGTCGATCTCACGTTAAGACTCGATACAACCCAAGAGGGAAAGGTCCAGTTCGATGTCGACTTTCCTCTGGCCGACCAGTATTACAAGGTCCTTCAGCAGCTTAAAGAAAGATACGAGATGCAGGGAGAGATTACGCTGGACCTCCTGGCGGGTGCAAAAGATTTGATCCTTGCAAAGGAAGCTGTGGAGGAGGTGGAACCCTATTGGCAAGAGATGGTTCCGATTCTGAAGCAGTCTTTGAGAGAAATGGACCGTATGAAGAGGATGGAAGGGGAATCCCTCGGGAGAGACCTCGGTCAGCGCATGGACCGGATTTCACAGACCTTCGAGGACATTCGGGTCCGCTTCGCCTCTTCTCAAAAGGCCTATCAGGAACGGTTCAGGGAGAGACTTCAAACACTCCTTGCGGGGACCGAATTGGACCCCTCCCGCTTCCAGCAGGAGGTGGCCTTCTGGGTCGAACGGACAGACATCACAGAGGAGATGGTCCGGGCAGAAAGCCATCTCAAACAGTTCGGATCCTTGTTCGGGAGTCAGGACCCTGTGGGCCGGAAGATGGATTTTCTTCTTCAGGAGATTCATCGCGAGGCCAATACCATCGGTTCGAAAGCGAATGATGCGGAGATTTCCCAGAAAGTGGTTGAGATCAAGAGTGAGCTTGAAAAGATACGGGAACAGGTCCAAAATATTGAATGAGGGGAAGCCTGTGGGACCAGGGGGCCATTTCAGAGATCGGGGAAGCGGACTTGTCTTTATTCTTTCGGCGCCTTCGGGCGCCGGAAAGACAACGCTGATCAAGAAGGTGATGGAGCAACTGGGGGGTTTACAGTTTTCCATTTCCTATACCACGCGTTCACCCCGAACCAATGAAGAAGAAGGAAAGGACTACTATTTTGTGACGCCTTCCACCTTTCAGCAAATGGTGGAACGTGGGGCGTTTCTGGAATGGGCTGAAGTGCTTGGAAATCACTACGGAACGGCCATGCCCAACCTTGAAGAATTGGGGTTGCAAGGGAGGGATCTTATTTTGGATATTGATATTCAAGGCGCTCAGAAAGTTCTCCGGCAGATCGGACAGGCCGTTTCAATCTTCATCCTTCCGCCCTCCCCTGAAGTTCTCAAGGAACGGCTGTTGCGAAGGGGGCTCGATGCGTCTCACGTCATCGAGCGACGCCTTGCCAATGCAAAGAAAGAGATTGGAGAGGCTCATCGGTATCATTATGTGATTCTGAACGAGACGCTGCAAGAGGCGGTTGAGACGCTGAAGGCCATTATCATTGCTGAGCGGTGTCGGAAAGATAAGAGTTCAATCTTCGATAGAAAAATGAAGGAATGGGAGAACACTGATGGCAAGAATCACTGTTGAAGACTGTTTGAAAAGAGTGGATAGCCGGTTTGAACTGGTCATCCTCGCAGGGAGAAGGGCAAAGATGATCGTGAAGGGAGCCAAACCCCTCGTCGAGAGAAACAATCGGCCCATCGTATCCGCCCTCCGGGAGATTGCTGCGGGTAAGGTAAAATTCGTGCAGCCCGGGCGGAAGGGACTGCCAGACCTTCCTTCGGATGAAGCATAGACCTGCGCCTTTCGATCGGAAATAGACCCTTCCCAAGGTCCTGAGACGAACAGGGATACGGGTGCGTCTTCTCCTTCCTTGTTTTGACCTGAGGCCCATGTTATCATTTTTTTATGTTAAAAGAGTGAGTTATCGAGAAGGAAAGGATGAAGGAAAGTGGAGAAGAATGGTTATCAGAAACGGGTGAGGGAGATTTATGGGTTGATCCATGACCATCTCTATTTCAATCGCC
>Ga0315297_10003305_pt1 | contig 10361 bp, 8 predicted proteins | sample YL17G15_0_MG_FD_203628 | JGI IMG/M metagenome (GOLD analysis project Ga0315297, IMG submission 203628) | Sediment microbial communities from Yellowstone Lake, YNP, Wyoming, USA - YL17G15_0 | ecosystem: Environmental > Aquatic > Freshwater > Lake > Sediment | place: USA: Wyoming | collected...
CTCGTTGGGGACCTTCGTAGGGCACTTCGCGATGCATTCGCAGCATCCTGTGCACTTCGTCTCGTCGACGAACCTGGACTTCTTCAGCACCTTGACCTTGAAGTCGCCGGCCTTCCCGGTGACCTCCTTTACCTCGCTGTATGTCATCACGTTGATGTTGGGGTGCCCGAAGCAGTCAGCCATCTTCGGCGCGAGTATGCAGATCGAGCAGTCGTTCGTCGGGAAGGTCTTGTCCAGCTGGGCCATCCGGCCACCGATGCTGGGCGTCTTCTCGACCATGTGTACCGGGATTCCCTTGTCCGCAAGATCCAGCGCGGCCTGTATTCCTGCGATGCCACCGCCAACAACCAATACCGCCTTGTCCATCAGTTCAACCCCCATGTGTTCCAATCAAAGATGTTTGTCGATTCAATCGTGAATGGCCAGAAGTCACAACGGTGACTCGACCTTCCGGGATAGCCCCTTCCGTTTTTTAATCCTTTCGACCCCATGTTCAATCCGCCCCTCTTACTCTTTCACCGTCGTTTTCTATTGTCTGGATTTCGATTATTTCCTACCGTTTCTAGACGATTTGCCATCATGATCAATTTGGCTCTTCGATGATCTTCTCTATCTTCTTGCCGCCCTTCAGTTCGGTCACATTGACCACCGGGCTCCCCTTCGGGATCTTGATCTTCTTGTTCGTGCTCGTGAACCTCTGGCAATTCGGATAAGTGCACGGAGAGCATTTCGCGTTGCTGCAGGAGAGCTCGGTGAGGATGTACCTGTTCACCTGATGCGGGTACGTCGGCGCGGCCTCCGTCGCTATCTCCGCCATCACCTTCTCCTCCCTGGTGTTGACTGGGAGTTCCTTGGTCGCGATCGACTTGATCGTCCCAGCAAACTTCTTGCTCTTCGGCTGGAGGCGCGCGAACCTCTGGCAGTTCGGGTACGTGCACGGCGAGCAGGCCTTCTCGTCGCACGACAGTTCGATCATGACGTATCTCTTGGTCGGGTCCGGCTGATCCTTTTCCATCCGATCATCCCTCCTTCAGTGCTTTCGCGATGAAGTTCGTGAAATCGTCGATCGGGATGTCCACGAGGCTCTTCTCTACCGGGACCTTGTTGTGCGTGGCGCAGTTGAAGTGTATCTCGCACTTCGGGCAGAAGGTCAGCATCGTGTCCGCGCCGGTCTTCTTTGCCTCCATCAGCCGGTCGATCTGCATCTTCTTCCCGTTCTCGTCGCAGTTCGCCCAGGCGTTCACCCCGCAGCAGGTCGCCTTATCCCTCGACCGCTCCATCTCGATCAGCTGGACGCCCTCGATGGCCTTGAGCACGTCCCTCGGCGCATCGTAGACCTTCATGTGCCTCCCGAGCCTGCAGGAGTCGTGGTAGGTGACCTTCTTCTCGATCTTCCCCAGCTTCAGCTTTCCTTCCTTGACCGCATCCGCGACGAACTCGGAGATATGCTGCATCTCGAAGGGCAAATCCCCGCCGAAATCCTGGTAGTCCATGTTTATCGTCCTGTAGCACTCCGGGCAGGTGAAGACCACCTTCTTTGCGCCGGACGCTTTCAGTATCGCGATGTTCTTGTCCATGAGCTTGAAGAAGGAATCCTCGTCGCCGAGCCAGAGCAGGTCGTGGCCGCAGCAAACCTCCTCTTCGAGGACCGCCGGCGTTATCCCGGCCGCGTTGAGGATCTTCACGGCGGATCTCGGCACTTCCCTCTCGTAGTCGACCCTGTCCGCGAAGATAGTTCCGAGCTGGTATGCGCATCCGGTGAACAGGAGGACCTCTCCCTTGTTCTTCGTGACCTTGAGGTCGTCCGTCAGCCAGCCCAGCCGGTTCTGTTTCAGGTTCTCATTCGCCATCAGGCGCTGCATCGTGTGGATGAGCCCGCCCTGCGAGCAGATCGGGAGGTTCCCTCCCTCTTTGTAGGACTGGATCCTGAGCCCCTGGATGAATCCGGAATAGTTGACCTTGTACGGGCACATGCCGTTGCATATCTCGCATGTCAGGCAGACCCACATGTTCTTTGCCGTCACCGGGTCGTTCTTGATGCCTTCCAGCGCCTTCACGACGATGAGCCTCGGCGCGAAGTCCGGGTTGAAGGTCGCCGCCGGGCACACGCTGGTGCACTTGCCGCACTCGACGCAGTCGAAGGCTTTTGTCTCCTCTATGAGCTTGCTGATCTCGTCAGCCATCGCCTTCACCTCCCTGCGCCAGCGGGTTCGGCCCTAGCTTCCTTATCCGCGCTGTGAACTCGGTCATCGTGTTGGCGAACTTCTCGCCTTCCGAGGCGGAAATCCACTCGAGCTGCATCCTCTCGTGACCTATCCCCAGTATGTCGAGGAGGTCGGCCGTCATCTTCATCCGCTTCTCCGCCTGCTCGTTCCCGGCTATGTAGTGGCAGTCGCCGATGTGGCATCCGCATATGAGCACGCCGTCGGCCCCGAGCTCCAAGGCCCGCAGTATGAACTGCGGTTCGATCCTGCCCGAACACATCACCCTGATGACTCTCACATTCGGAGGATACTGGTATCTGCTCACTCCCGCCAGGTCCGCTCCGGCGTACGAGCACCAGTTGCAGCAGAAGGCGACGATGTTCGGCTCCCAGGCGGCCGCCTTTACTGTGGTGTCGGCTTTCGCTTCGGTGCTCATGCCTTCGCCTCCTTGTCAAGCGCGCTCTCGATCATCTTCATGATTTGGCCGGACTTGAAGTGCCTGCTGGTTATCGCCCCGTTGCAGCACGCGGCGACGCAGGTCCCGCATCCCTTGCAGAGTATGTCGTTGATCTGTGACTTGAAGACGCCCGGTGAGACCTCTGTGACACTGGCCGCGCCGAACTCGCAGACCTCCTCGCAGTCGCCGCATCCGCGGCACTTGTCCGCGTTGATGACCGAGGTCGCCCCCTCGGACTCTACCTCGTCCTTCGAGAGTATCGTCATGGCCCTTGCCGCCGCACCGTTCGCCATCGCGATGCTCTCGCCGATCCTTCTAGGCGAATGTGCCAGGCCGCACAGGAATATGCCGTCCGTCGCGAAGTCCACCGGCCTCAGCTTCATGTGCGCCTCGAGGAAGTAGCCTTCCTTCGTCCTCGGCACCTTCAGCAACTTTGCCAGCTCCTCGTTGTCCGGGTTTGGCCTTGTCCCCGCGTTGAGGACTAGCAGGTCGGGTCCGAGCTCGATCTCGTCGCCGATGAACTGCTCGTGGACTCTTACGACCAAATGCCCGTTCTCCTCCGTGACGACCGGCGGCCTGTCGACATCCCAGCGCACGAATAGGACTCCCAGTCTCGCCGCCTCGTTGTAATGCTCCTCTGCGAACCCGTAGGTCCTGATGTCCCTGTACAGGACGTAGACGGCCGTCTCCGGGTGCTCCTTCTTGATCCTGAGCGCGTTCGCCATCGCTGTGAAGCAGCATATCCTGCTGCAGTTGGGGCTCTCCTCGCACCGCGAGCCGACACACTGGATGATGACAACGGTCTTCGCGCCGAATTCCTTCTTCGCGAGCCTTCTGCCCAGCTCCGTCTGTAATATTACGTTCTTGTCCTTGCCGAACAGGTATTCCTTGGGCACGTACTCGTTCGCCCCGGTCGCGACGATGATGACGCCGTGCTTGAACTGCGACCCATCCGACAGCTTCGTCTCGAAATTGCCGAGATATCCAGCGATCTCCTTGACCGTCGAGTTGAGATGTACTGTGACCTTGTCGTTCGCCTCGAGCTTCTTCTTCGTCTCCGCCAGCACTTCCTGCGGGTCGAGCCCGGTCAGCGTGTTGTAGATGCCGATCAGGTGCCCGCCGAGCTTGTCCGTCTTCTCGACGAGATGAACATCGAATCCGCCCTCCGCGATGCTGAGCGCGGAAGTCATACCGGCAAGGCCGCCGCCGATGACGAGCGCGGCATGCTCCACCTTGACCTTCGGGACGCCGAGCGGCTCGAGCATCCTCGCCTTCGCCACCGCCATCCGGACGAGATCCTTCGATTTCTCCGTGGCCTTCTCGGGCTCCTTCATGTGCACCCATGAGCACTGGTCCCTGATGTTGGCCATCTCGAACAGATACTGGTTCAGCCCCGCTTCGCGGCAGGTGTTCCTGAACAGCGGTTCGTGAGTCCTCGGCGTGCACGAAGCTACGACTACTCTGTTGAGCTTGTGCTCCTTGATGACCGCCTTGATCTTCTCCTGCGTGTCCTGGGAGCATGTGTAGAGGTTGTTCTCTGCGTATACGACGTTGGGGAGGGTCTTCGCATAATCCATCACGCCGGGGACGTTCACGACGCCGCCGATGTTTATCCCGCAGTGGCAGACGAAGACGCCGATCCTAGGCTCCTGGCCGGCGACATCGATCTCCGCCGGGAACGTCTGTGGCGTTACGAGGGTCCCTCTTGCATCTCCGAGCAGCGATGCGATCTTCCCGGCCCCGCCGCTCGCCTGTGCGATCGAGTCCGGTATGTCCTTCGGTCCGGAGAACATCCCGCAGACGTAGATTCCTGGCTTGTTTGTGTCCATCGGGGTGAAGTCGTCGGTCTCGCAGAACCCGAACTTGTTGAGAGTCAATCCGAGCGTCTTCGCCAGCGCCTTCGCGCTAGCCGGCGGGCGCGCTCCGGCAGAGAGGACGACCATGTCGAAAGTCTCCTCGTGGATCTCCGCCTCCTCGTGGTACCTGAGGATCAGGTTCCCGTTCTCGTCCTGGTTCAGGTTCGATATCCTGTTGTTCCTGTGGACGGCGACCCCGTACTCCTTCTCGGCCCTCTCGAGGTAGTTCTCGAACTCCTTCCCGAAGGCCCTGGTGTCCATGAAGTAGATGTGCGTGTCGAGCTTGCCGGTGTGCTCCTTCGCGATGACGGCCTCCTTGAGCGCGGCCATGCAGCAGTAAGAAGAGCAGTAGGTGTTGCCAGTCTGCTCGTCCCTCGATCCGACGCACTGGATGAACGCGATTCTCTCCGGGATGTCTCCGTCCGACGGGCGGATGATGTGGCCCCTGGTGGGCCCCGAAGCGCTGAGAAGCCTCTCGAACTCGAGGTTGCTGACGACGTTCGGGAAGGTGCCGTAACCGTACTCTCTCTTCAGCTTGGAGTCGAACATGTCGTAGCCGGGGGCGAGCAGGACCGCTCCGACGTCCAACTCCTCGATGTACTCCTTCGACTGGCTGTAGACTATGGCCCCGGCCTTGCAGAACTGCGCGCACTCGCCGCACCCGATGCAGAGCCCCGGGTCGATCGCGAATATCAGCGGGACGGCCTGAGGGAAGGGGATGTATATCGCCTTCCTCGGCGCGAGGTTCAGATCGAACTCGTTCGTCCCCTCGATGGGGCAGTGGTCGGCGCAGACGGCGCAGCCAGTGCATTTCGAGGAATCGATGTAAGTACCGTACCTTTTGATCTTGACCTTGAAGTTGCCCGGCTTCCCGGAGATGCCTGTGATCTCCGCGTTCATCAGGAGCTTGATGTTCGGGTGCCTCCCAGCGGCGACGAGCTTCGGCGACAGTATGCACATCGAACAGTCGTTCGTCGGGAATGTCTTGTCCAGCTGGGCCATCCTTCCGCCGATCGTCGTCTTCTCGTCGAGCAGGTAGACCTTCAAGCCCATGTCCGCGAGGTCCAGCGACGCTTGGATCCCGGCCGGTCCTCCTCCCACGACGAGGGCGGCTCCAACCTTGTCGCTCATGTGCGCTCGCCTCCCAGCCGTCCGAGCACCTTCAATTCCTCGGTCATCTTCCTTACCGTGCTCGCAAACTTTTCCCCCTCCGAGCCGGCGATCCATTCGAGCCGGAACCTCTCCGGTTCGATGCCGATTTCCTCGAGGAAGGTCTTCAGGAACTCCGCCCTGGTGGCGGCCTTCATGTTCCCGTTGATGTAATGGCAGTCGTTGATGTGGCAGCCCGCGACTATCACGCCGTCGGCCCCCTTCTTGAACGCCTCGATCACGAAGCTGGGGTCGACCCTGCCAGAACACATTACTCGGATGATCCTCACGTTAGGGGGATACTGGAATCTGCTGACTCCCGCCAGGTCCGCCCCGGCGTACGAGCACCAGTTGCAGCAGAAGGCGACGATCTTCGGCTCGAACTCCATCCCCGCCGCGCTCATTTCGGCACCATCCCTATCTTAGCCAGCAATGGGTTGCATGAGACATTGTGCAGTTCCAGCCCGAGCTTGCCGACGTCCGCGCCCATCGCGATCGCCATAAGCTGGGCGATGTGAACGACCGGTATCCCGCGCTTCGTGAAAGTCTTCTGTGAGTTGTCGAACTGGAGCAGGCAGAAGGGGCAGGGGGTGACGATGACGTCCGCACCCTCGCTCGAGATGTTCTTGAACTTGTCCTCGCACAGGGCGTTCGCCAATTCCACGACGTGGCTTCTTACGCCGCCGCCGGCCCCGCAGCAGGCCAGCCTGTCCTCGTAGTCGACGCTCTCGGCGCCGAGGATCCTGACGATGTCGTCGACCTTCACCGGGTCGTTCGGGTCATCGATGGCCGTGTACTCCGTCGGCCTGAGGTAGTGGCATCCGTAGTGGACGGCCACCTTCAATCCTGAGAGGGGCTTCTTGATGCTCTTCGCCAGCTCCATCATGACGCCGTCTGTGTGGATGACATCGACGAAATGCCTGACCGATACAGGCCTGAAGACCTTCCTGGTCCCCTCCCCCTTCTCGGCGATGCCGGTGTATTTCATCCCGACCTTCGACAGGACCTTGTTGACCTGCCCCATCCTCTTCGGCTCGGAGAGGTACTCGGTCGCTTTCAGCAGGGAGCCGTAGCAGCCGTTGCAGACAGTCATCACTTCCATTTTACCTCTCTGCGCAAGACAAAGGTTTCTTGCCGCGAGAGCGAGCCAGGTGTCTCTGTCGGTTGAGTAGAAGATCCCAGGCACGGGGCAACAGGAGAATTCCGGCACATCGACGATGTCGAGGTTCAGCCCCTGCTTCCCAGTGACCCATCTGACGGCGTACTCTATGCCGGGGTACCTGCTGGGGATCACGCATCCGAAGAAGTACGCGTACGTCATTCGCTTCCCTCCTTCGACGTGATGCCGAGCAGCCTGTCGTATTTCGTGGCCTCTATGATCGTGACTACTTCTTTCTTGACCTGCGACCAGCCAGGCTTGCTCTGCGGCAGTTCGGGGAGCCCCATCTTGACGCGCTCCTTGATCATCGCCTCGTCAGGCTTGACCGTCAGCCCGAATTGGAGCAGGTTCGTCGCCGCCGCCTTGACGAACGGCGGTATGATACCCTCCCTAATGGCAATGTGTCTGAGCGCGATCATGACTTCGGCTGGGTTCAGGTCGGCCGGGCAGTGCTCGTAGCACCTGTAGCAGGTGGCGCACACCCATCTCGTGTTCAGGGTGTGCTGCTTCATACCGAACTGGCAGTACTTTATCGTCGTCCGGGTCTTGTACTCGATCTTCAGGCTGATGGGGCACACGCCGGTGCAGTTGCCGCACTGGAGGCAGGTCATGACGTCCTTCCCGCCGTACCTTATGATCTCGTCGGCGAACTCAGGGTCGAGGTCCTTCTCCGTGATGATCTTGTCCTCGGTGAGTTTCTCCGATAGACCGCTGATGAAGACCTTCTCCACCTCTCCCATTCTCAGGCACCTCCTGCGCTGTCCTTCGCACCGTTCTTCTCGCCAAGGGCCGCGGATATCTCGCTGGCTATCTGCTGATCTGTGAATTGGAGTTGTGAGATTGCGTGCTGCGGGCATGCCGCTGCGCAGGTGCCGCAGCCGTGGCAAAGGGCTTCAGTGACAACGGCTTTCGTCTGGGCGTCCTTGTCGACGAGCTCGATCGCCTTGTACGGGCAGACGTCGGTGCAGAGCCCGCATCCGACGCAAAGCTCCGGCGTGACCGTCGCGCAGAGCGGCTCGACGATGTGCTTGCCCCTGATCATGAGAGTCGTCGCGCCTGAAGCGGCGGCCTTCGCCTGGGACACGGTGTCAGGGATGTCCTTCGGCGACTGGGCGCAGCCGCATATGAAGACCCCCTCGATTGCCGTCTCGACCGGCCTTAGCTTCGGGTGCGATTCCTGCAGGAACCCGTCCTCCGAGATAGGTAGGCTGAGCATCTTCTGGATCGGGCTGGTTCCAGCCGCAGGAGTCAGGCCAACTGCGAGGACGACCATGTCGTATTCCCTCTCAGTGATCTTGCCCAGCAGGGTCTCCTCCGCCCTGATCGTAATGTTCTCCGTCATCGGGTCTCTCGTGAGCTTCGCCGGCCTCCCACGGATGAATTCCACCCCGTAGTCCTCCCTCACGCGGTGGTACTGTTCCTCGAAGCCTTTCCCGAACGCCCTGATATCGTTGTAGTAGATCGCGATCTCGGCATCAGGGGAGTGCTCCATGATGATCTGCGAGTTCTTTATCGAATACATGCAGCAGACCCTTGAGCAGTGTTTTTGCTGCAGCTTTATGTTCCTCGATCCGACGCACTGGATGAACGCGATGCGCTTCGGCTCGACGCCATCCGACGGCCTGACGAGATGGCCCCCGGTCGGTCCAGCGGCGTTGATCAGCCTCTCCAGTTCGAGCGCCGTGATGACGTTCTTGTACTCCCAGTACTTGTAGACGCCCCTTCTCAGCGGGACGTAGGTGTCAAAGCCTGTCGCGACGATGATCGTGCCGACGGTGAGCTCGACGATCTGCTCCTCCTGCTTGTGGTCGATCGCCTCGTTCACGCACGCCTTGACGCATAGCTGGCACTTCCCTGTCTTGAAGTGCAGGCAGTTCTCCTTGTCGATCGTGTACTTGAGCGGTACGGCCTGCGGGAATGGCACGTAGATGGCCCTCCTCGTTCCGAAACCGCAGTCGAACTCATTGGGTATTTTGACTGGGCACTTCTCCGCGCAGACCCCGCATCCGACGCATTTCTCCTCGATGACGTATCTCGGTTTCTTGCGGATCTTGACCTTGAAACTCCCCACGTATCCCTCGATGTCGATGACCTCGGAATAGGACATGATCTCGACGTTCGGGTTCCTGGCCACCTCCACCATCTTCGGGGCGAGGATGCAGATCGCGCAGTCGCCCGTCGGGAAGGTCTTATCCAGCTGGGCCATGTGCCCGCCGATGCTCGGCTCCTTCTCAACGAGATAAGTCTTGAACCCCTTCTCGCCGATGTCCAGCGCGGCCTGTATTCCTGCGATGCCTCCGCCAATGACCAGCGCGCTCTTCTCCACCGTCACCTCCCTCGGGAACAGCGGCGTCAGAAGCCTGGACCGCTCAACGCCCATCCTCACGAGGTCGATTGCTTTTGCGGTGGCCATCTCGGGCTGCTTCATGTGCACCCAGGAGCACTGCTCCCTCAGGTTCACCATGTGCATGAAGTACGGATTGAGGCCCGCGCCTTCGACGCACTTCTTGAAAGTGAATTCGTGGAGCCTTGGGGAGCAGGAGGCGACGACGACCCTGTTGACGCCCTTCTCCTTGATCGCCTTCCTGATCTCCTCCTGGCCAAGGTCGGAGCAGGCGTATTTGAGGTCTCTCGAGATGACGACGCCCGGGATCTTCGAGATGGCTTCCGCGACCTTCTCGCAGTTCACAACGCCGCCGATGTTGGTCCCGCAGTGGCAGATGAAAACACCGATAGATTCCTTCTCGGCTGCTTTGCTGTCGGTTGTGCCTTCTGTCAGAGCCATCGCAACACCTCCCGCAGCCCCCTTCTGAGGCCGCAGATCCTTCCCCCCGAGCCAAACGGGCAAATCGACTGCATGAATGGAGGTCAGAAAGGGCTTTCGATCCGCCCTCAATTCAGTGTCGATTCTCTTGCTGACTATAGGTCAGCAATAAAGTAGATGCAGGGGTATTTTATTAAGATTTCGGCACTAATGTGTCGAAATTAGTCCGACAATTGACGATACTGAGCATGAATGCTGGAACGGTCTCTGCGAAGACTCTTTTTCCTGGCTCCTTCGAATGATGATAACCTTTAAGTATAATGTATGGAACCTTAATATAGTCTTTTCGTGCGAATTCGAATCGGTTTCTCGTTACAGCGAATTTCTCTGTTGTCAATTTATAATAATCTATGATTTAAATTAAGACAATGAATATCCAATAGACAAGGATGTTGATGATCGTCAAGGGCACCCCGATCTTTGCGAATTCCAAGAACTTCAGGGTCTCGCCTCTCTTCTCCGCATTCTGTATTATTATCACGTTGCTCGCTGCCCCGAGTATCAGCAGGTTCCCTGCGATCGTGCTTCCCGCGGCGAGAGCTATCATATTGATGTCAGTTGCACCGGCGAGTGTCATGAGCGGCAGGTAGAGGGCGACGAAAGGCACATTTGATATCACCTGGCTCAAGCCGACGCTGATGACGAGGATGATCGGGATGGACAGCACTTCCAATCCGGTCATGTGGTCCTGAAGGAATTGGGAATTCCATAC
>Ga0315297_10003308_pt1 | contig 10359 bp, 9 predicted proteins | sample YL17G15_0_MG_FD_203628 | JGI IMG/M metagenome (GOLD analysis project Ga0315297, IMG submission 203628) | Sediment microbial communities from Yellowstone Lake, YNP, Wyoming, USA - YL17G15_0 | ecosystem: Environmental > Aquatic > Freshwater > Lake > Sediment | place: USA: Wyoming | collected...
TTCCGCCAGGACCATACTCGGCCGCATGGCCCGGCTGGACGAAATGAACGGAGCCCTGCTCTTCCTTGCCTCGGATGCATCTTCCTACATGACCGGCGGGAATGTCATCGTGGATGGAGGCTGGACAGCGTGGTAGAAGTGCTGGCAGTCATCCCCGCACGCGGGGGCTCAAAGGGGATCCCGCGCAAAAACATACGTCCCTTTGCCGGCCACCCGTTGATCTCCTTCAGCATAGCGGCCGGGTTGAAAGCGGAAATGGTCACGCGCGTGATTGTCAGCACCGATGACGAAGAGATCGCCGAGGTCGCCCGGGCTTACGGCGCCGGGATCCCCTTCCTGCGTCCGGCTGAACTGGCCCAGGATAACACAACCGATTTGCCGGTTTTCCAGCATGCAGTCACCTGGCTGGCTGAACATGAGGATTACCATCCCGATGTCGTGGTCCAGCTGCGTCCCACTTCGCCAGTGCGTCCGCGGGATTGCGTGGATAATGCCGTCCGGGTCCTGTTGGATCATCCCGAGGCTGACAGTGTGCGCGGGGTGGTGCCGGCAGGACAGAATCCATACAAAATGTGGCATATCGATGGAGAGACAGGTGCCATGCACGCGCTTATAAATGCTGCAGGGATTGCAGAGCCGTATAATGCCCCGCGCCAGAGTTTACCCCCGGTTTATTGGCAAACGGGCCATGTCGATGTCCTTCGACTTGAAACCCTTCGCGGAGGATCGATGTCCGGGCGGGTCATCCTGCCGGTGATTATCGACCCGATCTACACGGTGGACCTGGACACCCCAGCCGAATGGGACCATGCAGAATGGCTCGTGAAGCAGGGCGGATTGGAAATGGTCTGGCCGATGGAGAAAAAATGAGCAAAACCGAAGTCCTTGCCATCATTCCAGCCCGCAGTGGATCCAAGGGAATCCCGCGAAAGAATATCCGTTTATTTGCCGGGTACCCGCTGATCGCCTACAGCATTGCAGCCGGTCTGCAAGCCGGCTTGGTAACACGTGTTCTGGTAACCACGGATGATGAAGAGATCGCGGAGACCGCGCGCCAATACGGGGCGGAAACCCCCTTCCTGCGTCCTGCTGAATTGGCCGGGGATACTACTCCGGATCTGCCTGTGTTTGCACATACATTGACCTGGCTGGCGGAACACGGAAATTTCATTCCGGAAGCAGTGGTCCATTTACGACCCACTTCACCCATCCGACCCCTTGAAATGGTGGACGATGCCGTCAGGCATCTTTTAGCCCACCCGGAAGCGGATTCTGTGCGCGGGGTCATCCCGGCGCGCGAGATCCCATACAAGATGTGGCTGATCGAAGATACCAATAAACCGATGACGCCGTTGATGAACGTACCCGGGATCGATGAGCCTTATAACTCTCCCCGCCAGATCCTGCCGCATGCATACTGGCATCCGGGCCAGATCGATGTGATTCGCCGTGCCACCATACTGGATAAAAAATCGATGAGCGGCAAGACCGTCATGCCCCTGGTTTCCGATGAGCGCTATACCACCGACCTGGATACCTACGACGAATGGGCGCGCGCAGAATGGCTGGCGATCAACGGCGGACTGGCCATGGTTTGGCCGGGGGTAAAGCGCCGTCCCATGCCCAAGAAGATCGAAATGCTGATCCTGGATTTTGACGGTGTCCTGACTGACAACCGTGTTTGGGTTGACCAGGAAGGCCGGGAGATGGTGGCTGCCAGCCGCAGTGACAGTTTCGGGATCAACCTGATCCGGGATGCCGGGGTGGAAACAGTGGTCATCTCCAAGGAGACCAACCCGGTGGTGGCTGCGCGCTGTCGGAAGATGAATGTTCCCGTTCTACAGGGGGAGAATGATAAAGCCTCCGCGGTGAAGAGATTGCTTTCCGAGCGGAATATCGATCCAAATTCGGCGGTTTATTGCGGGAATGATGTCAATGACCTGCCCTGTTTTCCGCTCGTGGGCTGGGCAGCGGCGGTGACCGATTCCCTGCCCGAGGTGATACGCCAGGCTGATTTTGTACTCGGCAAACCCGGGGGTCATGGCGCCGTGCGCGAGCTGTGCGACTTGATCTTAAAAACCCGGAAGACAGGATAAACCGGATGTCTCTCAATATCCTCCGTGAAAGGAAAATAAAATGAAACGCGAAGTAAAAATTGGAAATAAACTGGTTGGCGATGGACATCCTGCATATATCCTTGCTGAAATCGGCATCAACCATAACGGCAGCCTCGATATCACCAAGCGGATGATCGATGCAGCCGTCCATGCAGGCGTGGATGCAGTCAAGTTCCAGAAACGCACCCCGGATGTTTCCACACCGGTTGAGCAGCAAAAGCAAATGCGTGAAACACCCTGGGGGTATATAACCTACCTCGAATATCGTCACAAGGTTGAATTTGGCGAAACCGGATACCGGGAAATAGACCGCTACTGCAAGCTGAAGGGAATACCTTGGTTCGCTTCCATCTGGGATGAGCAGGCGGTGGATTTCCTGGAGAAATTCGATCTGCCTGCCTACAAAATTCCCTCCGCGTCCCTTACCGACAACAACCTGCTGCAATATGTCCGCAAGACAGGCCGGCCGGTCATTTTGTCCACCGGCATGTCAACCATGGAGCAGGTCAGGGTGGCGGTAAAGGTGATTGGGACGGAAAATTTAATTTTCACACACTGCACCAGTACCTACCCGTGCGAACCGGAGGAACTTAATCTGCGCATGATCCAGACTTTGCGAAACGAGTTCCCCTGCCCGGTCGGCTATTCCGGGCATGAAGTGGGGCTGGTCCCATCGGCGGTTGCCGTGGCTCTCGGTGCGTGCCTGGTCGAGCGTCACCTGACGATCGATCGTGCCATGTGGGGCTCCGACCAAGCGGCTTCCGTCGAACCGGCGGGATTCGAGAGGCTGGTCAAATACATTCGGGTTTCCGAGGTTTCCCTGGGAGATGGCATCAAGCGTGTGTATGACAGCGAGATCCCCTCGTTGAAAAAATTGCGCAGAGTGCAATAAATGCCCGGCAATAAAATTGAAATTCCATCGGTCGAAATGCTAGATAGTCACCGCAAGGTGGTCAATGATTTTTGGACGGTTTCGAGCGCCACGCGCGTGGAACCCGGCTGGCATTATTTACTTGATCTGGCCTGGATCGTTGAGAATCTGGGCCCGGTTACAGGCAAACGTTTTTTGGATGCCGGTGCCGGGATGGGGCTGATGCAATGGTACCTGATGGAGCAGGGCGCGGCGGAGGTGATCAGCGCGGATCGTGCCAGCCGCTCAGACCTGCCGCTGATCATGCGCTCGCGCTACAACGTTCATGGGATGCGGCTCGACGATTTAAAACCAGCCTTGGAAGTATTCAAGGGAAACCTGGGGCATGCCTCGGGCGCCGGGAAGGTCGTCACAGCAGTGCGCGGGCTTGCAGGGCTGATATTGACCGCCCTGCCAAAGAGATTTACGGGCAAGGTCAGGATCTACAATCATGATCTCGCGGATTTGCCGGAGATCCCTGATGATTCGCTGGACGCGGTGGTGGCTGTTTCATCCCTGGAACATAATTCCCCCGAGGGGCTGAAAAAAGTTGTCCCCGAAATCATGCGCACAATAAAGCCGGGCGGTAAATTGCTGGCGACATTGTGCGCCGCGCGGGACAGGGATTGGTACCATGCAGCCTCGCTGGGCTGGTGTTACACCGCTGCCACCCTGCGAAACCTGTTTGAGCTGCCGACGGATGCCTCATCAAATTATGAGCGCTATGATGAATTCATGGCTGGATTGAGGGATTGTTCCGAACTCAGAAGCAAGCTGGCAAAATTCTACTTCCAGTCCGGGGATAACGGGATGCCGTGGGGCAAATGGGACCCGCAATATCAACCTGTGGGTGTATGCAAGGTGAAACAGTAAGCACGCATGATTAAACTTCGTTCTCTTCCCAAAAACCTCCAGATGCGCCTGGAACAGGCTTCCCGCCGCAAGGCTGACAACGCCCGGATCTCACGCAAGGCGGGTGAAATAACCACCCACGTTCCCGCGCCATCCGGTGTGCGCCCGGTGATTTTTTTTAAAGCTTCCACCGGACCGAGCGATTTCACCTATAACGAGGCTTTTAATATCCTTGCTGCCTGGGGATTGCGGCTGCAGGGGGTTCCGGTAATTCATTTCGTATGCGATCGTGGAATGCAGCCCTGCGTCATGGGGACCAACCGTTTAAGACCGCAGGCATCTCCGCCTTGCAGGACCTGCACAGCACACTCGCGAGCCCTGTTTGCAGGGGCAAATTCCAGTTGGTTTAATTACCAGCCGGAACCCAGCCTTGAAGCTGCATTGTCCAACCTTTCCACTAGCGACCTCATGGCTTTCGAATACGACCACGGGGTGGAGGGGATCGATTCTCCCATCCCGCTGGGTGCACTGGTGACTCCCGGTCTGCGCTGGATATTGCGGCGTCAAAATTTAATTGACAATCTTGACACGCGATATTTGTTCCGGCAGTACATCCTTTCCGCCTGGAACATTGCCTCCCATTTCACCACCCTGATTTCCAGGGTTGACCCGCAGGCGGTCGTGGTGTTTAATGGTCAATTTTATCCCGAGGCGGTTGCCAGGTGGATATGTATAAAACGCGGCATTCGCTCATATACCCATGAGGTCGGGTTCCTGCCTTTCTCCGGTTTCTTTACCGCGGGGGAGGCCACCGCCTCCCCGATTCCCATTCCGACAGAATTTGAGATGAATCCCGCCCAGGATGCCCGCCTGGATGCCTATCTTGAAAAACGTTTCCAGGGACAATTTAAAATGGCAGGCATCCGCTTTTGGCCCGAAATGAAAGGCCTGGATGAAGCGTTTTTGGAGAGGGCCGCACAGTTCAAGCAAATCGTACCGGTTTTCACCAACGTGATCTTCGATACCAGCCAACCGCATGCCAATACCATTTTTCGAGACATGTTTGCCTGGCTGGGGCTGGTCACTGACCTTGCGGTTTCACACACTGATACCCTGTTTATCATCCGCTCCCACCCCGATGAGACGCGCCCTGGGAAGGAAAGCCTGGAAACCGTCCAAGCATGGGTGGCGAACCATGACGTGGCAGGGATGCCCAACGTCCTGTTCGTAGCGCCCACGGAGTATTCCAGCTCTTACGAGTTAATCCAGCGGTCAAAGTTTGTCATGGTTTACAATTCAACCATCGGTCTCGAGGCCTCCATCATGGGAGCGGCGGTGTTGTGCGCCGGAAAGGCACGCTTCACGCAATACCGGACGGTTTTTTTTCCACAGAGCGAGGCGGAATACCGTACCATGGCGGAACAATTCCTGGCTGCAGAACAGATCGACGTCCCGGCAGAGTTCAGGCGCAATGCCCGGCGCCTGCTGTATTTTCAACTTTTCCGGACCTCGCTGCCCTTCGACCCGTTCCTGACGACTAACGTGCTTCCCAGCCTGACGCGCTTTAAGGATTTTTCATGGGAGCAGCTGCTTCCAGAAAACTCCCCTGCAATTGCCGCCCTTCTGAGGGGAATCCTCAACGGGGACGATTTTCTCCTTGAGGAGAAGCAGTGAATGCTGCCGTTCTTCCACCAACTGCCCAAGGCACCCGGGCGTCCTTCCGGACCTGGATTGAAATAGCATGAATGAAATTTCCCCTGGTGAAATCCTAATTAAAACCCTTCATTATTGGTGGATCCTGGCTGTATTGACGATCCTGGGCGGCGTTCTGGGCTGGATCATTAGTTTATTTCAACCTCCCATATATGAAGCCGCAGCCATCTTCGAAGTATCCCTGGATCAGCAGCAGCTTGTGAGGGACGGGCTGGTGACCATCGACCAACTCCCCATGGGTGTTGCGGCACAGGATGTTTTCTTTACCCCGGCTGCAGACATATTTTTTGCACCTGACATAAAGGCTCGTTTCATCCAGGATGCCATATCCCGGGGAATCACCCTGGACAAAAATGATTTCCCGTCCAATATTTTCCATTTGGATCGCCAAATATTGCGCTGGTTTGTCACTGTCCGTTCCCACGATCCTGTGGTGGCTGCGAACCTGGCGAACTTGTGGGTTGCTGACGTTTACCCAGCTTTGCTGGAAGTCCGGGCGCATACCGCTGAGGCCGTATCCCTTGAACTTCAGAGGAATTCAATCCAGGGATGTTTTTCAGAAATGGATTTTGCCAGTGCAAACCATTGCGCCGGGACGACCTTCGCCGGGGCAGCAGACCTGGATGAATATTTAAAAACCTTGGAACAAAAGGCTGCAGCAGAGAGGCAGGCAGGACGCGGGGTGGACCCTGCGCTGGGATTCGTGGTTGGAAACCCCGCAGAACCGCCTGCTTCCCCGATCTTGTATTCTGGTGCTGGAATTATTTTTGCCGGAAGCATCTTTGGCTTGCTGGTTGGATCGCTGGTCTTGAAATTGCTCCCCCAACCGGTTCAGCGAAAATGAAGAAAAACCTTTTCTCCCTGCCCCGCGTATATAACCTGGGCATGAATTATGCCATGGGAGCGGCGGTCTTGTTCCTGCCTCTTACCAGCCTGCCGGCGCTCTCAGTGCTCATGGGAGGCACAATGGTCGCCCCTCCCACGATCGTCTTCATATTCATTTTGTTTATCGGATGGCTTCCCGCTTACCTGTTGCGGGGAGGGAAATTCCCGGGTGAAATGGGGCCGTTTTTTGTGTTTGTTGTGCTAGCGCTGATGGCATCCGCCGCGGCCTTTGTTATTAATTTTCCCTCCTTCAGGGGATCTGCCATCCAAAATGCCGAGGCAAGCGCTGTGCTCACCCTGGCTGTTGGAAGTGCCACCTATGTTATCGTCTCGATCTGGAACCAGGAATCCGGGCGACTGGTACGGACCTTGAGGCTGATCAACATCAGCGGGGTAATCCTCCTGGCCTGGTCGTTATTGCAATTGGCGCAAATTCTGCTAAACTCGGGAGATTATCCCGACCGCATGGTGCAGATCCAATCCCTGTTATCCACCCGTTCCCTGCTGGACTTCGGATTTCGAGGACGGGTCGGTGGATTCGCATTTGAGCCATCCTGGCAGGCGCACCTGTTAAATATGGTTTACCTGCCCTATTGGCTGGCCGCGACCGTGACAGGTTATTCGGTTTCGAAAAAACTCTGGCGTCTTTCTGCGGAGAACATCCTGTTGGTCAGTGGGATCATCATCCTGTATTTTACAGTTTCACGGATAGGCCTGCTGGCTCTACTGGTGGCGTTTGCCTTTCTTTTTTACCGGCTCAATACACAATTCATCAAATGGTTCCAAAAACGCTTGCAGAGGCGCAGCAGCAGCATCCGCCTGCAACTCGATAAATTAATACCGGGTTTGTCGATCCTGGTCGTTCTCCTGGCCTACCTTGCAGCGGTGGCGGGATTAGTATTATTATGGTCACGTTTTGATCAGCGCATTGCGAACCTTTTATCCTTGCGCGAAATTCCCTCCAGTCTTTTAGAACTTGCGTTCAGTGTGAATTTTGGTGAACGCGTGGTCTATTGGTCGATCGGCTGGAGCGTGTTCGCCCGTTATCCATTGTTGGGTGTGGGTTTGGGGAACACTGGCTTTTTTTTCCAGCATTATCTTCCGAGCATCGCCTACCGCAGTCCGGAAATCATCAATTTGCTGGACCAGGCGATGGTGATCCCCAACGTCAAAAGCTTTTGGATCCGTTTGTTGTCTGAGACGGGCCTGGTGGGATTTTCCGTGTTCGCAGCCTGGCAGATCGTTCTTTGGCGGGCGGGGGCATTCCTACGCGCCAAGCGCTTCATGTTCTTCCGTACACTGGGATGGATGGGCGCTTTTGCCATTTTGGCTTTTATATGCGAAGGGTTCAGCATAGATTCATTTGCCCTACCGTATCTTTGGGTGGCCATGGGACTCCTCACTGCTGCCAGTGCGCTGGCCCGTCGGGAAGCGAATGAACCGATTGGCGACCATCTTGTGCAAACCCAATGATGTCATTCCATGTATTTTTCGCGGTCAGGTTGAGCTGAAATCCGATTATCCAGAATGGATATTACCATGAATTTACTGATGGAGATTCAACATGGCGTACCAGGTTCTTGAAGCCTCCCTGGCGGATTTAGACCGTCTGTATGGTTATCACACCAAGGGTGTATATGGAGCCGGGTTTGGGATCAAGGGCTTTGATAATCCCTGGCTTTTGACTTCTTATGAATGGAGTAAGGATGTCAAGGTATTGGATGTCGGGGGAGCGTATTCTCCCATGCCAAATTATTTGCAGAAGACGCATGGCTGTGAGGTTTGGGTGGCGGATGATTTCGGTTCCTCGGTGGGCGATGAATTCTGGAGGCGTAACAACTCTCCGCAGGAACACATTAAAGCCCACCCCGAAGTGAAGTATGTCCTGGAAAGACTGGGTGATCCCGGAAAATCATCCCTTCCTTCGGGCTACTTTGATGTTGTCTATAGTTTGTCAGTTCAGGAGCATGTACCTTCGCAGATCATGCCATCTGTCTGGCGGCACATGGATTCTCTGCTCAAGCCCGGCGGTGAGATGCTGCACGGGATTGACCTGTGTTTTCCATCCAATGATGGTGCTCTGAAGCTGCTTGCCAGCCTGGTCTTTGATTGGATGCATGCCATCGTGCCGGCAAACTACAAGCAGAAACATGTACAGGCAACCCCGTTGAATTATTTGCGCCAGGCGGCTGGGGTATTGGGATTCTCCCCAGGTCCCGTTAAAAATCTGGATGTAATTACCATGTCCTTGTCATCCAACACGCTGGTGGAAAGTTATCAATACGGATTGAATCGCATCCAAAAAGATAAAATAAAAGATTTTCACTTCCAGCGTTTTGGCTCGTTGATGATCCACTTGAAAAAAACAGCATGAAAAGACCCGGAAAGCCCATGCCGCGCGCGACGGATCCAATTCGGTATAATGAGTGATCGATGACCAAAATGATTGCCCTCGTCCCCATGCGCCACCACAGCCAGCGCGTCCCTGGTAAAAATTATCGCCTGCTGGCGGGGAAACCTCTCTACCAGCACATTGTCGAAACCCTGCTTGCCGTCCCGCAGATCAGCGGGATCCTTGTGGATACCGACTCAGACCCGATCATGACAGGCTTGCAGCGTGATTATCCACAAGTACGGGTCATAAACCGCCCCGAGCATTTGCGTGCTGACAGCATTTCAATGAACGAGATATTGCTTTTTGACACCTCCCAGGCGCAGGCAGATTTTTACCTGCAGACCCACTCCACCAATCCGCTGCTCCGCCCGGGGACGATCTCAAAAGCCATCCAAACTTTTCTGGTTGATTACCCCGCCCATGATTCCCTCTTCTCGGTCACGCGCCTGCAGACCCGCCTGTATGACCAGCAGGGTCGGGCTCTCAACCATGACCCGGGCAATCTGATCCAGACCCAGGATCTACCGCCGGTTTTTGAAGAAAATTCATGCATCTACATTTTCACGGGTGAAGGTCTATCCCGACGGCGAAATCGCCTGGGTGAAAAACCCATGATGTTCGAGGTGGACGCGGCTGAAGCCTGGGACATTGACGAAGAATTTGATTTTGCCATCACCGGGTACTTGATGGAACAGCGCAAGAAATGACATGGAAAGAAATAACATTTGGAAGATGATCCACTCGATGAAAATACACTTGCAGAAAAGCCTTGCGGTTCTTTGCTGCCATCGGGTTTCTTTTTATCAAGACCATCAGGCTTCCCTGAAATTGGGAAGCCCTGCGTGAACCTTTAATATTCCATGACCACCATTCTTTTTTCCGCCCCTTACATGCTCTTCTCCCGGGACCGTTTCCACCCCGTGCTGGAACGCTACGGGTTGAACTTGATTTTCCCGGAGGTCCACGAGCGCCTTGAAGAAAGCGACCTGTTGAAATATGCCGGACAATTTGACGGCACCATCTGCGGGGACGACTTATACAGCTCCCGGGTCCTGGATGCCTGTGCACCGCGCCTGAAGGTCATCTCCAAGTGGGGGACCGGGGTCGATTCCATCGATTCCACGGCTTGCAAACGGCTGGGCGTAAAACTTTACCGCACTCCCAATGCATTCACCCCGGCCGTGGCGGATTCGGTGATGGGCTACCTGCTGGCTTTTGCCCGCCGTCAACCCTGGATGGATCGGGCAGTTAAGACTGGCAAGTGGGAGAAATTTCCTGGCAGGGCACTGCATGAGTGCACCCTTGGGGTGGTGGGTGTGGGAGCGATCGGGAAAACCGTGGTCCGCCGTGCGCGCGCGTTTGACATGCAGATCCTGGGAAATGACATCGTCGAAATAGATCCAGTTTTCATTGCTGAAACCGGTGTGGAAATGACATCCCTGGATGATCTGCTGGCCAGGTCGGACTTTGTTTCCATCAACTGCGAC
>Ga0315297_10003311_pt1 | contig 10351 bp, 10 predicted proteins | sample YL17G15_0_MG_FD_203628 | JGI IMG/M metagenome (GOLD analysis project Ga0315297, IMG submission 203628) | Sediment microbial communities from Yellowstone Lake, YNP, Wyoming, USA - YL17G15_0 | ecosystem: Environmental > Aquatic > Freshwater > Lake > Sediment | place: USA: Wyoming | collected...
TCTGAGTTGCGCCGGGTGGGGGTCGGGACTTGCTGATCGTTACCTCCTCCCCGACCCTCCCCCTTGCAGGGGGAGGGAGTCTTACACCGTGACTTGCGTGCCGATCTCCACCACGCGGTCGGTGGGCAGCTGGAAATAGCTCGAAGCGTCGTCGGCGTTATGGGCGAGGAAGATATAGAGCCCGTCCTGCCATCCCGGCATGCCCGAGCGCGGGTCTGGCCTCACCGAGCGGCGCGACAGGAAGAACGAGGTCGACATGATGTCGAATTGCCAGCCCTGCTTGCGGGCGATCGCCAAGGCCTTGGGCACGTTCGGCCTCTCCATGAAGCCGAAATGCAGAATGAGGCGCATGAATTTGTCGCTGATCGTTTCGATCTGAACGCGATCCTTGAGCGTAACGCGCGGGATGTCCTCGTTGACGATGGTCAGGATCACGTTGTGCTCATGCAGCACCTTGTTGTGCTTGAGATTGTGCAGCAGCGCGGTCGGCGCGAAATCGGGATCGCTGGTAAGGAACACGGCCGTGCCGGGAACGATATGCGGCGGCTTGGCTTCGAGGCTCTTGATCAGCGGCTCGAACGGCACCTCGACGCGGCGGGTCTTTAGCGCGAGCAGGCGCGTGCCGAGGCGCCACGTATACATCATAATCACCAGCGCCGCGCCCACCAGGACCGGCAGCCAGGCGCCTTCGACGATTTCCAGCGTGCTCGCGAGCACGAAACTCGAATCCATCACGAAGAGCGGGATCATCAAGGCAAGAGCGGCCCAGAGCGGCCAGCGCCATAGCTTCCAGATGACGATGAAGCCGAGGAGTCCGGCGGTCCACGCGGTGGTCGCCACGGCGAGCACGTAAGCCGCGGCGAGTTCGCTCGATGAGCGGAACATGAACACCAAGAGGAGCACGCCGGTCAGCAGGAGCCAGTTCACCCGCGGCATGTAGATCTGTCCGGCCAGCGCTTCCGAGGTGTGGCGCACTTCCATACGGGGCAGAAAGCCGAGCTGCATCGCCTGGCGGGTGATGGAATAGGCCCCGGTGATGACCGCCTGGCTCGCGATCGCCGTGGCCGCGGTGGCAAGAGCGACCATCGGATAGAGCGCCCAATCGGGACAGAGCAAATAGAACGGGTTTTCGATCGTCTCGGGCCGCGCCAGCAACAACGCGCCCTGGCCGAAATAATTGAGCAGCAGCGCCGGCAGCACGAGATAGAACCAGGCGGTTTGGATCGGCCTTCTGCCGAAATGGCCGAGGTCGTTGTAGAGCGCCTCCGAGCCCGTCACCACGAGGAACACCGATCCGAGCGTGAGCAGTCCGATGATACCGTTGTGGAACAGGAAGCCGATGCCGTAGGCCGGGTTGATGGCGGCCAGTACGCTCGGATTGGCTACGATCTCCGCGCCGCCGGCGATGGCGATGGCGATGAACCAGATGATGGTGATCGGCGCGAAGAGGACCGAGATGCTCGCCGTGCCGCGCGATTGTACCGAGAACAACGCGACAAGAATGACCACCGTCAGCGGCAACACATAAGGCTGGAAGGCCCGCGTGGCGATCGTCAGACCTTCGACCGCCGACAGCACCGAGAGCGCCGGCGTGATCAAGGTCGAGCCGTAGAACATCGACGCCCCGACGATGCCGAGCGCGAGCACGAATGGCGTGCGCCGTCCGAGCGCTCTGAAGGCGAGCGCCGTCAATGCCAGCGTGCCGCCTTCGCCGTTATTATCGGCGCGCAAGAGGATCACCACATATTTCAAGGTGACCACGAAGAGGAGCGACCAGAAGATGAGCGACAGCACGCCGTAGATGGCAGCTTCCGTGACCAGGCCCGCCGCGCCTCCGGCAGCGAGCACCGCTTCGCGCAAGGCATAGAGAGGGCTCGTGCCGATATCGCCATAGACGACACCGATCGAGCCGAAGGTCAGCGCCCAGAACGCGCGCGGAGAGAGCGGCAGGGCGTCAGGGCCGTTGGCGGCAGGAATTTCGGAGCGGGGGGCCTGCGGCATTTATCTCGAAAATGAGAAGGCGTTGGAAGATATCGCGTTAACGCCGATCGCAGCGCCGCGGTGCCTCGAAGCGCGTAGGCACATAGGCGGAGCGGAGCGGCTTGTCCAGGCCCGGCGGTCGGCGGAACGCCCCCATTGGAAGAATCAGGGAGTGGAACGAGCAACAAAACTCTGCTTTCCGTCTCCGTTCGGTAATTTCAGACAAGGAAATGCCGACGAGAGTTGTCATTCATTCGCCTTTGCCGTTGACCCTCTATCTTTCAGGCCCTAGGGTGCGCGCCTTATTTAGACTTTTCCGCTATTCCTCGACGATCGGCCCGGCTTCGCGGACCTTGAGCCGCGGCCCGGTTTTGCCAGTGAGACGAAGATGTCGCGTACAATGACCGGCGCCCAGATGGTGCTTCAGGCTCTCGCCGATCAGGGCGTGGAGCATATTTTCGGCTATCCGGGCGGCGCCGTCCTGCCGATCTATGACGAGCTGTTCCAGCAGGATCGCATCAAGCACATCCTGGTGCGCCACGAGCAGGGGGCGGTGCACGCGGCGGAAGGTTATGCGCGCTCGACCGGCAAGGTCGGCTGCGTGCTGGTCACCTCGGGTCCGGGCGCGACCAACGCCGTGACGGGCTTAACCGATGCGCTGATGGATTCGATTCCCATCGTCTGCATCACCGGCCAGGTGCCGACGCATCTGATCGGCAACGATGCCTTCCAGGAATGCGACACGGTCGGCATCACCCGTCCCTGCACCAAGCACAATTATCTCGTCAAGGACGTGAACGCCCTCTCGCGCGTCCTGCACGAGGCGTTCTATGTCGCGCGCACCGGCCGTCCCGGGCCGGTCGTCGTCGACATCCCCAAGGACATCCAGTTCGCCAAGGGCGAGTATACGGGACTCACCAACTCTCAGCACAAGAGCTACAACCCGCAAACCGAAGGCGACGCGCGCGCGGTCGCGGCTGCCGTCGAGCTGATGGCGAACGCCAAGCGTCCGCTGTTCTATACCGGCGGCGGCATCATCAATTCGGGGCCGGTGGCGAGCGAGCGCTTGCGCGAGTTGGTGCGCATGACCGGCTTCCCCATCACCTCGACCTTGATGGGGCTCGGCGCCTACCCGGCTTCCGACAGGCAATGGCTCGGCATGCTCGGCATGCATGGCACCTACGAAGCCAACAACGCCATGCACGATTGCGACGTGATGATCTGCATCGGCGCCAGATTCGACGACCGCATCACCGGGCGGGTCGATGCCTTCTCGCCGGGCTCGAAGAAGATCCATGTCGACATCGACCGCTCCTCGATCAACAAGAACATCAGGGTCGACATCCCCATCGTCGGCGACTGCGCCCGTGTGCTGCAGCAGATGATCGACGCCTGGAACGCCAAAAAGCCGAAGCTCGACAAGCCTGCGCTGAAGAGCTGGTGGGGCGAGATTGATCGTTGGCGCGCGCGGAACTGCCTCCACTACAAGAAGCGCGACGACGTGATCATGCCGCAATACGCTATTCAGCGCCTCTACGCGCTGACTCGCGGCCACGATGTCTACATCACCACCGAGGTCGGCCAGCACCAGATGTGGGCGGCGCAATTCTTCAAGTTCGAGGAGCCGAACCGCTGGATGACCTCAGGCGGACTCGGCACGATGGGCTATGGCCTGCCGGCAGCCGTCGGCGTGCAGATGGCGCATCCGGACAGCCTCGTCATCGACATCGCCGGCGAAGCCTCCGTCTTGATGACCATGCAGGAGATGTCGACGGCGGCGCAATACGACCTGCCCATCAAGATCTTCATCCTGAACAACGAATATATGGGCATGGTGCGCCAGTGGCAGGAATTGTTGCATGGCGGCCGCTACTCGCATTCCTACACCGCGGCGCTGCCCGATTTCGTCAAGCTCGCCGAGGCCTATCAGGGGGTCGGCATCAGAGCCGAGAAGCCGTCCGAGCTCGATGACAAGATCCGCGAGATGATTGCAGTCAAGAAGCCAGTGATCTTCGACTGCCGGGTCGACAAGCATGCCAATTGCTTCCCCATGATCCCGAGCGGGGAGGCGCATAACCACATGCTGATGGGCGACGATCTGACCGAAGAGGATCTCGAGAACGCCATCACCGAGGAAGGCAAGGTGATGGTGTAGGGAGGTTGCCGGTGCTCGGCACACCTTCCTCGACACGCTTGTCCGAATCTCCGATCTTCTGCACAACGCCCCGACGAAAGCGATCCGAATGACCGCCGGCACCCGCACATTACTGAGCTTCCTGCTTGGCCTCAGGGCCATCATGCTGATCGGCTCGGCTGGCGCCATGGTCGGCGCGCTGCTCATGTTCCTCCAGGGTGGCTTCTATCTGCACGAGGCCTGGCACACGCTGTTGACGCCGGGCGAGGCCTCCGAGCGGCAGGTCACGGTTCCCGTGCTCGAGGCGGTCGACGCCTTCCTGTTCGGCATCGTTCTCGTGATCTTCGCTTACGGCATCGCCATCGGCTTCGTCTTCACTTTGCCCGAAGCCGTCGGCCGGTCGCTGCCGAACTGGATGAAGATCGAGGGCGTCAGCCAGCTCAAGGGGATTCTGTCCGAGGTCGTCATCGTTGTCCTGATCGTGATCTTCGCTCGCGTCGTGGTCGAGGCGAACGGCCACATGCAATGGTCCATGCTGGTGCTGCCGGCCTCGATCCTGATGATCGCCATCGCGCTGCGCATGATCGAGCTTGCCGGCGGGAAGGGCGGCCCGGACTCCGGCGGCTCGGGAGGAGAGCATTGATGGCACAGCCAGGATCGGCCTATTCGCTGGAAAAGCGCGAGGAGAAAAGCGAGAGCCACACGCTGACCGTGCTCGTCGACAACGAGCCGGGCGTGCTGGCGCGCGTCATCGGGCTCTTCTCCGGCCGCGGCTACAATATCGACTCGCTGACCGTGTCGGAGACCGAGCACGAGGCGCATCTGTCGCGCATCACCATCGTCACCTCGGGCCCGCCGATGGTGATCGAGCAGATCCAGCATCAGCTGGAGCGGCTGGTGCCGATTCACAGCGTCACCGATCTGACCGTGCTGGGCAACCCGCTCGAGCGCGAACTGGCCATGATCAAAGTTGCCGGCAAGGGCGCCAAGCACGCCGCGGCGAAAAAGCTGGCCGAGGCCTTCGAAGCGCACATCATCGACGAATCGGCCGGGCATTTCGTCTTCGAGATTACCGGCGAGCAATCCAGGATCGAGCAGTTCATCGCCAAGCTTCAGCCGCTCGGCCTGGTCGAGGTCGCCCGCACCGGCCTTGCCGCCATCTCCCGCGGGGCGGAGCGGATGTAGGACCCTTGCCGGGATGCCGCTTCGGATATACTTCGGATATACATTGTATATCCGAAAGGTCTGGATGCCATGAAAGTCAAAATCGCCAAATGGGGCAACAGCCTTGCTGTCCGGTTGCCGAAGCGGCTTGCCGAAGAGCTTGGTCTTCGCGCGGGCAATTCGGTCGACTTGCAAAAGCGAGGCTCGACTCTCGCCATGGAGACAGCGACCGCACCCAAGATTCCTCATTATCGCCTCGAGGATCTGCTCGCCCAGATCAAGCCAGGCACCGAGCCGCCTCCATTGCTCGACTGGGGACCGGACGTCGGCGCCGAAATCCTCCCCGAGGACGAGTATTCGCGTGGAGAGATAACGCCAGAAAATATCCACGAGAAGCATGCAGCCCGACGCCGATGATATCGCCTGGGTCGAGTTTGATCCAATCCGAGGAACCGAACAGGCGGGGCGTCGGCCAGCCCTTCTTATCACCAATCGCGCCTATCACGAGTTGACCGTCCGTGCTGTTGTCTGTCCCATCACAAAAACCGGACGCGCATGGCCATTCTACGTGGCCATCCCTCTGACGTGTGAAACGCGGGGTTTTGTCCTTGTCGATCAGGTGCGCGCGATCGACCGCTCGCAACGTATGTTCGACATCATTGAGACGGTGTCCCCAGACTTTCTTGCTGAAATTCGCGGCCATTTAGCTGCGTTGCTTGGCATTTCAATAGTTCAGGGCTGAGAGCAGCGGCCCGCAACCCCTTGCAAATCCGCTCCCCGGGCGGCACAACACGGGCCGAATAGCACCAGTCGTCTAAAGGGCAGGGAACAGTCGCAATGCGCGTTTATTACGATCGGGATGCCGATCTCAATCTGATCAAAGGCAAGAAGGTCGCCATCATCGGCTATGGCAGCCAGGGCCATGCGCATGCGCTGAATCTCAAGGATTCAGGCGTGAAGGACGTGGCCGTGGGCTTGCGCGCGGGCTCGCCCTCCGCCGCCAAGGCGCAAGCCGCCGGTCTCAAGGTCATGAACGTGCCCGAGGCCGCCAAATGGGCCGACGTGGTGATGATGCTGACGCCCGACGAGCTCCAGTCCGAGATCTGGCAGCGGGATCTGAAGCCCAACATGAAGCAGGGCTCGGCGCTGTTCTTCGCCCACGGCCTCAACATCCATTTCAACCTGATCGAGCCGCGCCCCGACATGGATATCTGCATGGTCGCGCCCAAGGGACCGGGCCATACCGTGCGCGCCGAATATGCCCGCGGCGCCGGCGTGCCCTGCCTGATGGCCATCGCCCAGGACAAGACCGGCAACGCGCACGACCTCACGCTGTCTTATGCGGCAGCCATCGGCGGCGGCCGCGCCGGCATCATCGAGACGAGCTTCCGCGAGGAATGCGAGAGCGATTTGTTTGGCGAGCAGGCGGTCTTGTGCGGCGGTCTGGTCGAGCTGATGCGGAACGGCTACGAGACGCTGGTCGAGGCGGGCTACGCGCCGGAGATGGCCTATTTCGAATGCGTGCACGAGGTGAAGCTGATCGTCGACCTCATCTATGAGGGCGGCATCGCCAATATGAACTACTCGGTCTCCAACACCGCCGAATATGGCGAATATGTCTCGGGCCCGCGCGTGGTGGGCAAGGCGAGCAAGGAGGCGATGAAGCAGATCCTCGACGACATCCAGTCCGGCAAGTTCGTCAAGGATTGGATGCTGGAGAACCGCGTCAACCAGACGAGCTTCAAGGCGATGCGCGCGAAATGCGACAGCCACGACATGGAGGTCGTGGGCAAGCGCTTGCGCGACATGATGCCGTGGATTGCCGAGCGCAAGATGGTCGACAAGAGCAAGAACTAGTCGTGCTGATCGTGCGCTACGCCAAGATCGTAATGAGCCTCGTGCTGGCGTCCTTCTGCCTGCTCGTCACCTTCGACAACATCACCGACTACGCCACGAACTATCTCTTCGTCGAGCATGTGCTCAGCATGGACACGACCTTTCCCGGCAATGCGCTGATGTACCGCTCGATCGACAGCCCCGTGCTGTGGCAGATCGCTTACGCGGGGATCATCCCCGCCGAGGGCGCGACCGGCGCCCTGTTTCTCGCCGGGGCCGTTCGCCTGTTTCAGGCGCGCAACGCGCCGGCCGCGGTGTTCAACGAGGCCAGGGCCTTGACGATCGCCGCCTGCGTGCTCGCCTTCCTCGTCTGGTTCCTCGGCTTCATGGTGGTTGCCGGCGAATGGTTCGCCATGTGGCAGTCCGCGACGTGGAACGGCCAGGAGGGCGCCTTCCGCTTCTACACGGCGGTGCTCGCCGTGCTGATCTTCGTCAATCAGCCCGACGGCGACCTCAGCGCCGCCCCCAAGCGCCGCCGCACCGACAAGAAGAAGGCGTAGCGGCGAGTGGAGCCGCCGACGGGACAGCCAAGCCATGGCACCGCCGCTCCTCTTTCTTAAGGACATCGGTCTGACCTTCGGCGGCACGCCCCTGCTCGCCGGCGCGGACCTGTCGATCGGCCCGTTCGAGCGGCTGTGTCTGGTGGGCCGCAACGGCTCGGGCAAGTCGACCCTGCTCAAGATCGCCGCGGGAATGATCGAGCCTGATACCGGCACCCGTTTCGTGCAACCCTCGGTGACCATCCGCTATCTGCCGCAAAGCCCTGATCTGTCCGGCTTCGCGACCACGTCCGCCTTCGTCGAGGCCGGGCTCGCGCCGGGCGACGATCCCCACCGCGCGCGCTATCTCCTGGAAAGCCTCGGACTGACCGGCGCGGAAGACCCCGCGCATCTGTCGGGCGGCGAAAGCCGGCGTGCTGCGCTCGCCCGCGTGCTGGCACCTGAGCCCGACATTCTCCTGCTCGACGAGCCCACCAACCATCTCGACGTCGTCGCCATCGAGGGCTTGGAGGCGGTGCTCAAGACCATGCGCTCGGCCATGGTCCTGATCAGCCACGACCGGCGCTTCCTGGAAAACCTTTCGCAAGCGACGCTCTGGCTCGACCGCGGCACCACGCGCCGGCTGGACAAGGGCTTCGCCGCCTTCGAGGTCTGGCGCGACGCCATCCTGGAGGCCGAGGAGATCGAACGCCACAAGCTCGACCGCCGCATCGTGCAGGAGGAGCATTGGCTCCGCTATGGGGTGAGCGCCAGGCGCAAGCGCAACCAGCGCCGCCTCGAAGGTCTGATCGGGCTTCGCGGCGACCGCAAGCAGGCGATCGCTGCCCGCGCTTCCGGCGACGTGAAGCTCACGGTGCAGGACGCCAAGGAGGCGGGCAAGAAAGTCATCGAGGCGCGGCGCGTCACCAAATCCTATGGCGACCTCACTCTGGTCCGTGACTTCAGCATCAAGATCGCCCGGGGCGACCGGGTCGGCATCGTGGGTCCGAACGGCGCGGGCAAGACGACGCTCATCAATCTGCTCACCGGCGCGCTTGCTCCCGACACCGGCAGCGTGCATCTCGGCACCAATCTCGAAATCGCCACGCTGGACCAGCGGCGCGAAAGTCTCGACCCCGAGGCGTCGGTCGCCGCCACGCTTACCGGCGGCAGCAGCGATTCGGTGATCATCGGCGGGGAGTCCCGCCACGTCATCTCCTACATGAAGGACTTTCTGTTCAAGCCGGAACAGGCGCGCACCCCGGTCAAGGCGTTGTCGGGCGGCGAGCGGGGGAGACTGATCCTGGCCGTGGCGCTGGCCCGTCCCTCCAACCTGCTGGTGCTGGACGAGCCCACCAACGATCTCGACCTGGAAACGCTCGACCTCCTCCAGGAGATGCTCGCGAGCTATCCGGGAACGCTCCTCCTGGTCAGCCACGACCGCGACTTCCTCGACCGCACCGTCACCTCGGTGCTCGCGTCAGAGGGAGACGGGCGATGGATCGAATATGCGGGCGGCTATTCCGACATGGTGGCGCAGCGCGGGGCGGGCGTGAGCGCGCCGTCGCGCATCAAGCCGCCGGCGCCGAAAGCGGCGCGACCGGCGTCTTCGGCGCGCCGCGCCGCTTCGGAGCCGCGCAAGCGCCTCAGTCCCACCGAGCAACATGCTTTGAGGACCGCGCCCGCCCGCATCGCGGCCATTTACGAGGAGATCCGCCGGCTGGAGCATCTGCTCGCCGACAGCGGCTTCTATGCAAGCGACCGCGAGGGCTTTGCCGCGACGGGAGCCAAGCTCGCAGCGGCCCAAGCCGAGCTCGTTGCGGCGGAGGAAGAATGGCTCCGGCTCGAATTGTTGCGCGAAGAAGTTCAAGGGGCCTAGCACAGGTGGTCAAGCCGGCCGGCTTAACCCGGCAAGCAAGGATGTCTCGCATGACGGACCGCAGCGAGATTGAAACGCTGGTCCGGGGGCTTTGCGCCGCCCGGGTTGCAGGCGACATGGACGTGCTTCGGCGCGGCTACGCCGACCACGCCACGTTCAGGATCGTAGGCTCTCCCGCGTGGGGCGCGCTGACTGCGCCCCTGAGCGGCCATGCCAAGATCATGGCCCGGTTCGAGTCCATGATCGCCAATTTTGCGCTCAGCGACTTCGCCATTCTCGATCTGTTCGTCGATGGCAACAAGGCTGCCGTCCGCTGGCGAGCGACCGTGCACCGTGCGGAGACCAAAGATGAGTCCACCACCGAGATCGCTCAATTCCTGGACGTCGAGAATGGCCAGGTGATCTCTTTGGTCGAGTTCCTCGACACGGCGCTGGCCATGCAGGTCCTGGACGGCAAATAGGGCGTGGAACCGGCTTATCCCCGCCCCCCAACCTCCGTTACACTAACCCCACCTCGTCCGCTTGAGGGGCGTTCTCATGAGGCGTCGTGAGGCGGGACGGGGTGCGGTGCCCGCGGGTCTGGTTCGCAAGCCAGGCACTCGGGCGGCGCCGGAGCTCCGCCCGGGTCCACTACGAGGCCTTGCCAGGAGCTGGCTGACGACCGTGAGGTCTACATCAAACGCGATCCGTCCCTCTCTCGCGGAGAGAGGATCAGAATAAAAAGAAGAGACGGGCCAGCGGGACACTTACGGCGAAAGCGCGGCCCGGCGTTGTCAAATCGCCGCAAGTGCTCATGTTGCGCTATCGCTTCGCTACATG
>Ga0315297_10003313_pt1 | contig 10348 bp, 9 predicted proteins | sample YL17G15_0_MG_FD_203628 | JGI IMG/M metagenome (GOLD analysis project Ga0315297, IMG submission 203628) | Sediment microbial communities from Yellowstone Lake, YNP, Wyoming, USA - YL17G15_0 | ecosystem: Environmental > Aquatic > Freshwater > Lake > Sediment | place: USA: Wyoming | collected...
GCGGGCACCCCCGCCTGGACTGCATCGACGTGCATCCCACAGCCCGACCAGGTCGTCTTTCCGCAGACGCGGCAGTTCACAGCACGACACACAGCGATTTCCTTCCATCTCCGAAATGCACCCTCACGACTTATATACCATACCCCCTATGGTATGAGTAAGCATGAAGGAAGCCGTTCCCCTGATCGGTCCGGCGTCCTCACACTGCCGCAATACCCGACTACGAACAGGAACTTCAGTGGTTGTCCAGGGATTCGATCAAGCGGGTGGTCGCGATGAAGACTAAGGCCTCGGTAGCCGGCTTCCTGAAAAAATTCTGGGTGGTCGTGGTGATCGTGGCGGCACTGGTGGTTGCCGTCGCAGTGGTGAGCCGCCTGCGCACCTTCTTCGACTCCGACCAGCCCTACGTGAGCGCGTCACTTCCGGCCGACGAAATCAAGCCGATCAACACAAAGCGGGTGACCTACGAGATCGTCGGGCCCCCGGATGCGTCAGGCCGGGTGAGCTACCTGGATGTCAACGGCAAGACGATGGAGGCGAGTTTCACCTCGTTGCCCTGGTCTGTCACGGTGAGCACCACCGACCCGGGTGTCCTGGCCAACGTGGTCGCCCAGGGTGACACCGCCGCGCTGGGCTGCCGCATCCTGGTCAACGACAAACTGGTGGCCGAGGACTTCGCCGAGGGCCGTGACGCCCAGGCCTTCTGTCTGGACAAAGCGGCATGAGCGCCCACGGCAAGGACTCACGGACGGGCATCCCCCGCACCGTCCGGGCTCTCGCGGTTCCGATCATCCTGGTCTGGGTCGCCTTCACCGCGGCAGTGAATCTGCTTGTCCCCCAAGTCGAGAAGGTCGGCATGGCCAACGCAGTGTCGATGTCGCCCCAAGACGCGCCGGCCGTGATCGCCGCCAAGAGAATGGGCGAGAAGTTCGGCGAGTCCACCTCCGACAGCATCGCCATGGTGGTGCTCGTCGGCGACGGACCACTGGGCGAACCCGCGCGCGACTACTACAACACCCTGATGGCCGAGTTCGAGGCCGACAAGAAGCACGTGGAGCACGTCCACGACTTCTGGGGCGACATGATCACCGCCGCCGGCGTGCAGAGCAGCGACGGCAAAGCCGCCTATGTCCAGCTGAACCTGGTCGGCGACCAGGGCAGCACCCAGGGCAACGAGTCGGTGGATGCCGTGCGCGAAATCATCCACGAGACGCCCCCACCCCCGGGGCTTGCGGCCTACGTCACCGGTCCGGCGCCACTGACCACGGACTCGCTGGAGGCCAGCGACAGCGGCATGATCAAGATGACCGTGGTCACGATGATCGTGATCACCATCATGCTGGCCCTGGTCTACCGCTCGGTCAGCACCGTGCTGCTCATTCTCGCCATCGTCGGCATCGAAATGGGCGCCGCCCGCGGCACGGTCGCAGTGATCGGCCACCTCGGCCTGATGAACTTCTCGACCTTCTCGGTTCCGCTGATGACGGCCCTGTCGATCGCCGCGGGCACCGACTACGCGATCTTCCTCATTGGCCGCTACCACGAAGCCCGGCAGAACGGCGAGGACCCGGAATCGGCCTACTACACCGCATTCCACGGAGTCGGCCACGTCATCCTCGGCTCGGGGCTGACCATCGCGGGCGCCATGCTGACCCTTCGGCTGACCCGGCTTTCCTACTTCAACTCCCTTGCCTACCCGTCGGCGATGGCCCTGATCATCGTCGTCGCGGCCGCAATGACCGTCGCCCCGGCCATTCTGGTCGTGGGTAGCCGGTTCGGGCTCATGGATCCGAAGCGCATGATGAAGACCAGGGGGTGGCGCAAGGTCGGCACGGCGACCGTCCGTTGGCCCAAGCCCATTCTCGCCGCCGCGACCAGTGTCGTGCTGCTTGGCATCCTGGCCATGATCGGCTACAAGACCAGTTACGACGACCGCAGGTACATCCCTGCCGACGTCCCGGCCAACGTCGGGTACGCAGCGGCCGAAAAACACTTCAGCACAGCCCGACTCAATCCCGACATCATGACCATTGAGTCCAGCCACGACATGCGCAACCCCACTGACATGATTGTGCTGGACCGGATCGCGAAGTCGCTCTTCCGTATCGAGGGCATCGCGATGGTGCAGAGCATCACCCGCCCGCTGGGTTCGCCGATCGCGCACAGTTCGATCCCGTACCAGATCAGCATGTCGTCGGTGCCGATCACGCAGAACCTGCAGTTCCTCTCCGAGCGGGTCGGCGACATCAGCGCGATGTCCGACGACCTCGGCGCGATGGTCGCCTCGATGACGCAGATGCAGAACCTGATGACGCAGATGTCGACGTCGATGAACAGCACCGTCGACTCCGCGAACGGGATGGTCGATTCCGCGAACGGCATGGTCGGGGCCGGTCAACGCAGCGTCGAGGACATGAACGCCATGAAGGTCACCCTCGACGAGATGCGTGACAACCTGGCCGATTTCGACGATGTGGTGCGACCCTTCCGCAACTACTTCTACTGGGAGCAGCACTGCGACAACATCCCGGTGTGCGACGGCATTCGTGCGGCCTTCGACGCCACCGACGGGGTCGACAAATTCAGCGACAACATGGCCACCCTGGAGACGGACATGACCGCGATGATCGGCGGCATGGACGACATGGTCGGCGGGATGGACGACATGGTCGGCGGGATGGGTGAGATGAACACCCTGTTCCCGCAGATGGTCTCCCAGTTCCCGCCGATCATCCAGACCGCGACCATGATGCAGCAGACCCTGCAGACCATCCACAGCAGTTTCGGCGGCCTCATCGAACAGATGCAGCAGATGACCGACACCGCCACCGCGATGGGCGAGGCCTTCGACGCCTCCAAGAGCGATGACTACTTCTACCTGCCCCCGGAGGTCTTCGCCAACCCCGACTTCCAGAAGGGCCTGAAGCTGTTCCTCTCACCGGACGGCAAGGCGGCCCGGCTGATCATCACCCACGATGTGAATCCCGCCTCGGAGGAGGGCATCTCAGTCGTGGACGACCAGCTCAGGGCCGCGCACGAGGCGATCAAAGGCACCTCGCTCGCGGGGGCGGACATCTACCTGGCCGGGACCGCGGCCACCTATCGGGACATCCAATCGGGCGCCAAGTACGACACCATGATCGCCGCCTTCGCCGCGCTTACGTTGATCTTCATCGTGATGCTGATCATCACCCGCGCTCTCATCGCCTCGATGGTGATCGTCGGGACTGTCGTGCTCTCGCTGGGGGGCGCATTCGGCCTCTCGGTGTTCATCTTCGAGCGGATCATCGGCGTCGATCTCAACTGGATCGTGCTCGCCTTCGCGGTGATCATCCTGATGGCCGTGGGTAGCGACTACAACCTGCTGCTGGTGTCACGTTTCAAGGAGGAGATCGGCGCCGGAATCAACACCGGGATCATCCGGTCGATGGGCAGCACCGGAAGCGTGGTGACTGCGGCCGGCCTGGTGTTCGCTTTCACCATGGGCGCCATGATCTCCGGAGACCTGCTCAACGTGGGCCAGGGTGGTATGACCATCGGCATCGGCCTGCTGCTCGATACGTTGATCGTGCGCTCGCTGATGACGCCGGCGATCGCCGCTATCCTCGGACCGTGGTTCTGGTGGCCGTTGAAGGTCAGATCGCGTCCCTCCTACTCCGAACGGATGCATATGGTGCACAGGAAGTCCCCGGCGAGGATTCCGGACATCTTCAACCCGACTGATGACGGGGACTCCGGACCCGACGGTGAACTGGTGCCCTCCGGCACGAACTGAGGGGCGAGGGTTTTCTCACGCGGATCTGCGACAGATGCGCCACCGCCCGTCCTGACGCTGGACCAGCCCGGCGATCTCCAGCATGGCCAGCGGGCCGAGCACTCGGGCCGCCGGCAACCCCGATGCAACAGCGATCTGGTCGGGCGTCTTCGCGCCGCGGGCCGGCAGCGCTTCGTAGACCAGGCGCTCACTGTCCGTCAGCTCGTCGAGCGCAGCCGACGGCCGAGGTAGCTCGTCAGCGAATTCACCAGCGCGACCGATGATTTCCCGCACATCGTCGGCGCGGGTGACCAGTTCCGCGCCCGACCGAAGCAGGACGTGGCAGCCGGTCGAGGCCGCCGAGGTCACCGGACCGGGCACCGCGCAGACCACCCGGCCCAGCGCGCGGGCCCACGCCGCGGTACTCGCCGCGCCGCTGCGAATCCCGGCCTCCACCACCACGGTGGCGCCCGACAGGGCGGCGACAAGCCGGTTGCGGGTCAGGAATCGGTGCCGCGCCGGGCGCACGCCCGGTGGGTACTCGCTCACCAGGAGCCCGCTGCCGGCAACGCGGTGCAGTAGTGCGGAATGACCGGCCGGATAGAGCACATCCACTCCCCCGGCCAGCACCGCCAACGTCACCCCGTCGGAGGCTAGCGCCGCGCGGTGCGCGGCACCGTCGATGCCGTAGGCCCCGCCGGACACGACGGCCACATCGTGCTCGGCGAGGCCGGCGGCCAGATCCGCCGCGACATGCTGGCCGTAAGCCGTCGCCGCCCGGGTTCCGACGATCGCGGCAGCCCGCTGCGTCACCTCGTCGAGCCGCAGCGGACCGATCACCCACAGGGCCAGTGGCGCACGGCCCTCGGGCTTGTCGCGTACCGGCGAACCGGCGAAGGAGGCGAACGCCAGGCCTGGCCACTCATCGTCCTGTGGCGTGACCAGCCGTCCCCCGCGCTTGTGAAGCAGCTCCAGATCCTCGGCGGCGCAGTCGTTCTCCCGTCTCGCCTCGGTACGCTGCGCCACCGTGGAATCCACCTCGCCGCGGCGGACCCGCTCAGCGGCCTCAACCGGCCCGACACGCCGGACCAGATCGCCCAGTTGGGCGAAAGGCGCCTCGGCGACCCGCGACAGGTAAGCCCAGGCCCGTGTCTCACTCGCGGTCCTCACGGGTTGGTCTCCATCTGCCGGAAGCTCAGCGCCACCGATACCTCGTCGACTCCCGGCGTGGTCCGGCCCGCCAAGTCACTCAAGCTCCACGCCACCCGCATCGAGCGGTCGACCCCGCGGATGCTGAGCAGTCCGAGGTCCAGCGCGGACCTAAGCGGAGCCATCGCGGCGGCACCCAGTCGGAAATTCCTGCGAAGCACCGCGCCGGCGACCTCGGCGTTGGTGGTGAACCCGAAGGGCCGCCACCTCTCGGCGGCCGCCGCGCGGGCGTGGCCCACCCGGGCACGGACCTGCTCGCTACTCTCGGCCGGCTCGGGCGAGAAGGCGCCGGCCCGCACGGTATGCATCTGCACGCGCAGATCGACACGATCGAGCAGCGGACCCGACAGCTTTCCGAGGTAGCGACGTCGCTCCAGCGAGGTGCAGATGCAGTCGCGAGGATCGATCCGTGCGCACGGGCACGGGTTGGCGGCCAGGACGAGCTGGAAGCGGGCCGGGTAGCAGACCACGCCGTCCCGGCGGGCAAGCCGAATCTCACCGTCCTCCAACGGTGTTCGCAGGGCCTCCAACGCACTCACCCTGATTTCCGCGCATTCGTCGAGGAACAGGACTCCCCGATGGGCGCGACTGATCGCCCCCGGTCGGGCCAGGCCGGACCCCCCGCCGACAAGAGCGGCGACACTCGAGGAATGGTGGGGGGCGATGAACGGCGGCCTGGTGATCAGCGGCGTGTCCGCTGCCAGCAGGCCGGCGACCGAGTGAACGGCCGTCACTTCCAGTGCCTCGCTGTCACCGAGATCGGGCAGCAGGCCCGGGAGCCGTTGCGCCAGCATGGTTTTCCCCACACCCGGCGGACCGGTCAACATGAGGTGATGCGCCCCGGCGGCGGCCACCTCGACGGCGAAGCGGGCCTGGGTCTGACCGACGATGTCGGCGAGGTCTGCTACCTGCTGGCCTTCCGGCGCGGGATTGTCCACCCGGCCGTCCAGTCCGGTACCGGTGTCGAGCCAGTGGTGCAGCTGGCGCAGGGTTCGCACGCCGTGTACCTCGATGCCGTCCACGAGGCTCGCCTCGGCCAGGTTGCTGTGTGGGACAACGACGGCGGGCCAGCCCTGCCGCTTGGCGGCCAGTACGGCCGGCAACACGCCGTGCACCGGACGGACTCGCCCGTCAAGAGCGAGTTCACCCAGCAGCACCGTCTTCTCCAGCCGGTGCCAGGGGTTCCGGCGGCCGGCCGACAGCACCGAACAAGCCAGGGCGATGTCGTAGAGGGAGCCGGTCTTGGGCAACGTCGCCGGGGACAGCGCCAGCGTGAGCCGAGACATCGGCCAGGTGTTGCCGCAGTTGGTGATCGCCGCCCGGACTCGATCGCGGGACTCCTGCAGTGCGGCATCGGGCAGGCCGACGAGGTGCACCCCGGGCAGCCCGGAACTGATGTCGGCCTCGATTTCCACAATCTGGCCGTCGAGGCCGCGCACCGCGACCGAGAACGCCCGCCCAAGCGCCATCTCAGCCCACTCCCTGCAGATGCATCACCTCGGGAGTGCGGCGGCGGCCGACGCGCACCCCGATCACATCGATGCGGACACCGGGCCAGCGGACGTCCTGCCCGGCGAGCCACAGGCCGGCGAGGCGGCGGATGCGGCGTACCTTCTGCCCCGTCACGGCCTGCTCGATCCCGCCGAAGCCGTCCCCGGTGCGGGTCTTGACCTCGACGAACACCAGGGTGTGCGGCCCGTCGGCGGCGATTACGTCCAGTTCGCCGTAGCGGCAGCGCCAGTTTCGCGCCACAATCCGCAGCCCCAACCCTTGCAGGTGGTCCACGGCCACCTGCTCGCCGAACGCACCCAGCTCGTTTCGGGTGAGTGTCGTCTCGAAGTCCTCGGAGGGCGATGTCGTCATGGGCCCAGCGTGGCGGGAAACCCCGACAAGATCCGCCGCGCACCGACGACGATGAGGGGGTTATCCCCAGAGCCTCACCCGTGCACAAGCCTTATTCCGGCAAGCGCAACTCTGGCTTCTCCACCTCTTCGATGTTGACGTCTTTGAACGTGATCACCCGGACCTGCTTGACGAACCGGGCCGGCCGGTACATATCCCACACCCAGGCATCGGCCAGACGCAGTTCGAAGTAGACCTCGCCCTCGGTGTTGCGCGGCACCAACTCGACACTGTTGGCGAGGTAGAACCGCCGCTCAGTCTCCACGACGTAGCTGAACTGCCCCACGATGTCCTTGTATTCGCGGTACAGCGAGAGTTCCATCTCGGTTTCGTACTTCTCGAGATCCTCGGCACTCATCAGCTCAGCGGTCCCTTGTCGTCGTGTGTTGGATCCATCTTCTCCCACCCCTCGCCGTCGCGGGCCACCGCAGCGAATTCGGCCACCAGTTCGCTGACCCCGCCGCGCGCCACCCGCCGGACGTTGATGAAGGACTGCCGGTGCTGATGGCACGGGCCGTGTTCGGCCAGGGCCGCGCTGTGCGCCGCGGTGCAGTAGCCCTTGTGCTCGGCGAAGCCGAAGCCCGGGTGCTCGTCATCCATGGCCACCATCAGCCGGTCGCGGCTGACCTTGGCCAGCACACTCGCCGCCGCGATGCAGGCCGCGGCGGCGTCGCCGCCGACCACCGGCAGCGACGGCATCGGCAGGCCCGGCACCCGGAATCCATCGGACAGAACGTATCCGGGCCGCACCGGAAGTCCCGCCACCGCGCGGCGCATGCCCTCGATGTTGGCCGCGTGCACTCCGCGGCGGTCCACCTCGGTGGCGGGGATGAACACCAGGTGGTAGGCCAGCGCATAGCGACGGATGAGCGGAAAGAGCTCCGTGCGGCTCTTCGCAGTGAGTTTCTTGGAGTCATCGAGGGCGGCGAGGCTCTCGAAGCGATTGGGTCCCAGGACACAGGCTGCGACGACCAGTGGCCCCGCGCAGGCGCCCCGGCCCACTTCGTCGACCCCGGCGACCGGGCCGAGCCCGCTACGGTAGAGCGCCGACTCCAGTGTCCGCAGTCCCGACGAATGCCGGATGACTGTGCGCGGAGGCCAGGTCATCGCCGGCATGTCAGCCCTGCTGCGGGTCGAACGAGGAGACACCACCCCAGCGCGACGGCGGCCATGCGATGAACCTGGCCTTGCCGATGACGTTGTCCACCGGCACCGTTCCCGTGACGGGATCGCCGGTGCACAGGACCCCCTTCTGCGCTTCGGCCGGTGCGCTGGTGCAGTGCACGCGGGAATCCGCCGAGTGAGTGCGGTTGTCGCCCATCACCCACAGCCGGCCCTCGGGAACTTTCACCGGGCCGAACTCATTGCCCAGGCAGGGGTAGACCACCGGATCGGCCATCATCGTCGCCGCATCGAGGTAAGGCTCCTTGAGCGGCTTGGAGTCCACCGTCAGCCCGGTGTCGGCCCGGCACTGCACGGTCTGGCCGCCGACGGCGATGATCCGCTTGACCAGATCGTTCTCGTCGGGCGGAACGAAGCCGATGAAGGACAGCGCGTTCTGCACCCACCGCACCGCGGAGTTGTCCGAGCGGATTGACTTGTAGCCGACGTTCCAGTTCGGCGGTCCCTTGAAAACGACGACGTCGCCGGGCTCCGGAGAGCTGAACCGGAACGTGATCTTGTCCACCATGATCCGGTCGCCGACACAGCCCTTGCAGCCGTGCAGCGTGGGCTCCATCGACTCCGAGGGGATGAGGTACGGGCGCGCCACGAAGGTGAGCATCACGTAGTAGAGGAGGACCGCCGTCCCCACCAGGATGGCGGCCTCGCGAAACGCCGAACGTTTCTTCTCCGGTTTCTCCGGGCCGTCTGTCGCGGCCTGGTTCGCCGGAATCTCCACCGGGGCGGAGCGCGCCGGCGTCGAATCGGCCGGGTCGGGGGTGGCGGTCACGGGATCAGCGTAGCCATCGGGCGTCTCAAACCGTGGCATCCATTACAGCGGGCGCCGAAGCTCAGCGCCTCCCGGTGCCCGATGTCGAAGCTCAGCGCTTCTCCTTGATCTTGGCCTTCTTGCCGCGAAGCTCACGTAGGTAGTAGAGCTTGGCCCGGCGGACATCGCCGCGGGTGACGCGCTCGATGTGGTCGATGTTGGGCGAATGAACCGGGAAGGTCCGCTCGACGCCGACGCCGTAGCTCTCCTTACGCACGGTGAAGGTCTCGCGGATGCCGCCGCCGGACCGGCGCAACACGACTCCCTTGAAGACCTGGATGCGCTGTTTGTTGCCCTCGATGACCTTGACGTGGACGTTGACGGTGTCGCCGGGGCCGAAGGCAGGAATGTCGTCGCGCAGCGACGCCTGATCGACGAAGTCGAGAGTGTTCATCTTCTGAACAGATCCTTGCGGTCGGGCTCCGGGCGGTTGTCCGGGCGGGTAGGCCTGACATCGCTGAGCTGGTGGTCAAGTGATTGTCGCAGCAGGCGGAAGATTCCGGCCCGCGCGGGCAACTGCTCAATTGTGCCAGATGGGTCCCGCGGGGCGAAATCGCCCGACCCGCCGGCCGACCCGCAGTCGGGAATTCCACCGCCCGAGGATTGCGCGATGTGGAAAGTGGACGGCTATCCTGATGTTCACTGGGCTTCGACGGGGGTAGGCCCTACGCTTTCGCCGAGCCGAGGAGAGGGCTATGCGCCGCCGCCGGTCGACGTTTCTCTCCGCCGTAGCCGTCGTCGTCGCACTGTTCCTGATCGGCGCCTCCTCAGCTGGAGTGAAGGCCCGCCTGGGCGACGAGGCCAAGCAGGTGACGCTGATGGCCGTTGGACCTGGAGGACCCGCCGCCCCGCCGCCGGCGGCTCAGCCTCAGCCTCAGCCTCAGCCTCGACCTCGGCCGACCGTCAAACTCGAGGCCCTGGCCCGAAAGGCCATGACCGAGGCCCAGCGCCGCGGGGCCGACATCAGCTTCACCGTGCTCGACCGCCAGAACGGCGGGGTGGTCTCCGGCGGCGACCCTGCTGCGTTCCCGATTGCCTCGGTGACCAAACTGTTCATCGCCGACGACCTGCTCATGCAGATCACCCAGAACAAGGCCAAGCTCAGCTCTCAGGACCGGAAGGGTCTCGAGGCGATGCTCCGGTCGTCCGACGACTTCCCGGCCGACGATTTCTGGGCCCGCGGCGGCGGCAACGCGATCATCGCCCGGGTCGTGGCCCGCTACAAGCTGAGCACGACCACCGCGCCCTACAACGGCGACTGGTGGAACACCATGAGCACCACAGCCGACCTGGTCCGGTACTACGACATGCTGCTGGACGGGACCGGCGGCCTGCCGCCCGGTCAGGCCGACATCATCGTGTCCAACCTGGCCGCCTCGACACCTCTGGGAGCGGACGGATATCCGCAGCGGTTCGGCATCCCGGACGGGCTGTTCGCCGAACCGGTCGCGGTCAAGCAGGGTTGGATGTGCTGCTGGGTCCCTGACAATCAG
>Ga0315297_10003316_pt1 | contig 10342 bp, 10 predicted proteins | sample YL17G15_0_MG_FD_203628 | JGI IMG/M metagenome (GOLD analysis project Ga0315297, IMG submission 203628) | Sediment microbial communities from Yellowstone Lake, YNP, Wyoming, USA - YL17G15_0 | ecosystem: Environmental > Aquatic > Freshwater > Lake > Sediment | place: USA: Wyoming | collected...
TAAAAGAAATAAGGGCTCAGTCATCGATCTCGTTTCCTACCAGTGTTCACCCCTCGTGGGATTCAGACTTTTACCACGTCTGGGCCGGTTCCGTCAATTTTTATAGAGTGTCAGAGAGCGATGACGAGCGAGCTGAGAAGGAAAATGTCCGTGTTCTTATACCCGGACACGGGTTTGCTCTCGTAGTTGACCTGAACGCTCATCTTCAGGCCGAAGGTGCGGCTGAACGAAGCGGACAGGGACGAATAACGCGAGGGGTAGCCGGCCCGCACATCCCGCTCGAAACGGGCCAGGCCGAGGCCGGTAATGATGACTGTCAAGCCCAGAAGGATGATCAACGCTTGTCTCATGGGGTCTTCCTCTTGCTCTCAGGGGTCCCGTCCTGTCCGGTCTTGAAAAAAAGCCAGTTTTTATCCTTCCGGCCCTTTTTGGCGCGAAGCTTGATCAAGGCATAAACGCCCTTGAGTTTCCGCCCTCGGATATTAATAACCCTCTGGACCGGCGTCGTCGCCAGCGGGTCATACGTCCCGCGATCCCAAATGACGACCGTTCCGGCGCCGTATTCCCCCTCGGGGATGGATCCTTCAAACGAGGCGTAGCCTAAGGGATGATCCTCGGTTTCAACGGCCAGCCTTTTATCGCCCGGCCTCTCCGGGGGTGTTTTGGGGATGGCCCAGCTCTTCAGCACCCCGCCCTCCTCGAGCCTGAGGTCGTAGTGCAGGTGCGAAGCGCGGTGAAGCTGAATGATATAGACCGGGGACGACCGCCGCTTCCCGCTTCGTCCGCCGGAGGGCTCTGGTGTGCGGCCAAAATCCCTTTTTTCGCGGTAGGTTTGAAGCGGGGCTAAAGGACAAGCCGTCTTTCCCCGCGCGGTCCGGGGAACAGCCTTCCGGGGCCCCGTCTTCAGGATGTCCATAATGGTGAGCCTGTTATAGCAGACTCAAAAAGAATCCGTCAAGGAATTCTATTGATTTTTACAAATCAACGATGCAGAAAACAGCGCTCGCAATCCATCTCGCCCGGCTTCCGAGTGGCGAGCATGGTCAGACCCAGCTCGTTGGCCCGGTCGATGACCTCCTGGTCGCGAACCGAGCCCAGGGGGTAAATGATCCCGGTCAGGCCGCTGGCCGCGGCCAGCTCCACGACGTCGGGAAAGGGCATGAAAGCGTCCGAGGCCATGAAGCATCCCTGGGCCCCGTAGCCGCGCTTGGAGAACTTGATGGCGTCCTCGGCCGAATCGATCCGGCTTCGCTGTCCCGACCCTATGCCGTGGACTTTATCGTCCAGGCCGATGACCACCGCGTTGGACCGGGTGAAGCAGGCCACGGTCCAATTAAGGATGGCCGCGGCCACCTCCCGCGGCGTGGGTCGGCGGGCGGAGACGACATCCACAAAATCTTCCGAGACGATCCGCGACTCGAACCTCTTCTGGACGAGGAGCCCGCCCGCCACCCGCTTGAATTCCAGGCCGTTGTCCACGGCCGGATCAGCGAGCGGGACCGTCATGCGCACCACCCTCAAGGACTTGCGGCCGGCCAGAATCGGCAGGGCCTCGGGCGCATAATCCGGGGCATAAACAACTTCGATGTTGCGGGCCGGCTCCACCAGAAGTTGCGCCAGGTCCGGAGTCACGGCCATGTTGAAGACGTCGACGCTTCCGAAATTGCTCAAGGGATCGCCCTGCCAGGCTTTGTGGAATGCTTCGAGCGCGGAGCCGCCCAGGGCGACACCGCTGGGCATTTCGTGCTTGACGATCACGCACACCGAGGACCCGCGGCGGATATCCGTCAGTTTTTTGACCAGCCTCTGGCCCAAATCCATGTCCCCGACGTTGATATAACTCAAGCCTTTGCTTCCCTCTTGCAGTACCCGGATCGAGGCCATGTTCGGTCCCGAGGCGCCCTCCTCCTCGTAAAAGGCGGCGGGGCTTCCCGGGTTTTCGCCGTAGCGCATGGACAGCTTCTTGACGAAGCGCGTATCGCCCCAGGCGAGCGTCGCCGGAAAATCCTCGCGGACCTTGGCGGAATACTGAGCCCGTGCCGCTTTATCAGATTTGTCTTTATCCATGGTTGGCCTTCGTCCTTTCTGATCGGTTGATGATATGAACCTCGACCACTCGGCCGCTGCCCTGTTCGAGAAGGAGGCAGGCGGCGGCCACTCGATAATCCCGTTGGCCGCCGGACGGACGCAGGGCGCCGTATACCGCTTCGGCCGCTTCCCGCGCGGAGCCCGACCGAAGCAGCCGGACTTCCCGGGGGCGGCCTTCAAAAGAAGGGAGAAGCTTCCTGTCGCGGCCCGCATAGGTCGTGAGCAAGAAGCCGTGCCCTTTTTTTGCGCAAGAGAAAGAAAAGGCGCGTCGCTCTTCGGCTCCGTCCGCCCGCCGCTTGATGATGTGAAGCCCCGACCGGCCATCAACCCGCAGACAGCCGCTGATGCGCGGGGTATGGATCGGCGCGTCGGGTTCATAGCTCCAGGATTTCAAGCCCTCGTTCAAAACATTGACCGCCGAGCGGCTCTGCGGCAAAGCCCGGGCCAAATCTTCGGTCTGCTGGCCGTTGCTGATCGCCAGGCCGGCCGGGGTCGCGAGTGCCGCGGGATAAATAAGCAAATCCACTTGGCCTTTCTTGAGGGTTTCTTCATCGGTCGGCCTCGTCCAAAGAGCCTGAGACTCCCAGACAAGCTTCCGGGCTTGGCTCGAGGCCGACCGCCCGGTGATGAAATAGACGGCCACCAGGTTCGGCCCGCTGCTGGCCCGACCAAGGATGATGCCGCGTCCCGGATATCGCTGGGCCGATAGGTTTTCGAGACTCCGGATCATCGTTCCTCCTGATGTTTCGATGGAATGAGGCCTAGTGATAGCATAGGACTTCATCCCTTGTCAAAACAGCATTGCCGCTCTCCCCTTTCCCCTGGAAAGCGGCTTGTATTCCCCGTCCCATCAAACAGGCAAGGCTGCGGACGAGATTGAATTTCCGGCCTTTTTCGAATTTTTGCGCCGGGACTCTCCTTGTTATGGCCCCCTGATTCGACTACAATGGCATACTCTCTTATGAGGTATCATGAAAAAGCCCACCATCGCCCTGACCGCCTTTGATAACAAGGAATTCCTGCTCTCCCCCGATGCGCGCCCGATCCGCATCCTGAGCGAATACCTGGAGCCGCTGAGCCGGCTTAAAGCCCATAAAGTCAACAGCACCATCCTTTTTTTCGGGTCATCCCGGGCTACCCCCGGCCCGAAGTCCGGCCCGTTGACCCGCTACTATTGGGACGCGGAGGAACTGGCCTATCTCCTGGCCGGCTGGGCGATCAAGCTCAAGCCCAAGGGCAAGAACTATGTCATCTGCACGGGCGCCGGACCGGGTATCATGGAAGCGGCCAACCGCGGAGCCCGACGCGCCGGCGGGAAATCCATCGGCATGAACATCTCGATTTCCGAGACTCAAAGCGCCAATCCCTTCATATCCCCGGAGCTATCCCTTCTTTTTCATTATTTTTTCATGCGGAAATTTTGGCTGATTTCTCCGGCCAAGGCGGTCATCGCTTTCCCCGGGGGTTACGGGACATTCGACGAATTGTTTGAAACCTTGACCCTGGTCCAGACGGGCAAGATCGATCGCAAACAACTAACGGTTTTGTTGTACGGCGAAGAGTATTGGCGGAAAATCGTCCGGTTCGATGCGCTCCTCGAGCACAAGGCTATCGTTCCCGAGGACCTGAAAATCTTCAGCTTCGCCTCCACGCCCCGGGAGGCCTTTCGCCTCCTGAAGCAACGGCTCACGGCCATGCTCCCCAAGCCATGAAACATTTGACTGGACGCGCCGCTTCCGCGGCCTTGTGTATTCTGATACCATTCGCCCTTTTCCTATCCTGCATCCCCAAACCGTCCGCCCTGCCGGCCAATGTTCTGACCGGGACGGCCTCCTGGTACGGTCCGGATTTCCACGGCAAGCCGACGTCCAACCGGGAGATCTATAACATGTACGACCTGACCGCGGCCCACAAATCCCTTCCGTTCGGGACGCGGGTCATGGTCACTAATCTCCTCAACGGCAAAACGGTCCAGGTTCGCATCAACGACCGCGGGCCGTTCGTCGGCGACCGGATCATCGACCTGTCTTACGCCGCGGCCCGCCTCCTGGATTTGGTCGGCCCCGGCACGGCCCGGGTCAGGCTGGATATCCTGGGCCAGTCCCCTCCCCCGGCCTCGTCTTTTCGTTTCTCGGTGCAAGTCGGGGCGTTCACGGTCAGGGACAACGCGGAACAACAGGTCCAAGAGCTGGCCGCGCTCCAGGGCTTTGCTCGGGCCGTCCTGTCGGAATACCGGACGGAATCCCAAGTCTATTATCGAGTGAGAGTCCCGGCCGCATCCCTGGCCGAAGCCCAGGCGATCGCCCAAAAGCTGGCCGAGGCCCGTTTCCAGGTGATCATCCTGGAAGAATAGGTCAAATATCCGGCCGACGATCAGTCTTTTTTCTTCTTGTAAAGAAAAGCGGCCCCCAGCAGCTTGTTCTCCCGGCCGTCGTTCACGGCATAATTCGCTCCGCTCCACATCGAGGCCGAACCGTAAAATCCGTTTTTGTTGATGGCATAAAAACTGAGGCCGAAAGCAGGCCGACCTTCCGCGTCGAGCAGCCGCGGCACGAGCTGTGTCTTCCGCACGATTTTTTCCAGGACGCGCAGGCAGGCCTCTTCCGGAGAAAGCCCCCGGCCCATCAGCTCGACCACGTTGAAACTGGCGCAGGTCGTCAGGTTCGCTTCTCCCCGTCCGGTCGAGCCGGCCGCACCGATTTCGTTATCGATATACAGCCCGGCGCCGATGATCGGCGAATCCCCCACCCGTCCGGCGAGCTTGAAGGATAGGCCGCTGGTGGACGTCACTCCGGCCAGGTCGCCCCGCGCGTCGCGGGCCAGGCAGTTGATCGTGCCCGTGACGGTCGCTCCCAGGAGCGCAGAGGATAGAGTCTCTTTCTTTTTTTCTGGCGGGAACCAGTTGTCTGTAGTTGACAGGTTTTCCTTCCACCGCAGCCAGATTTCCCGAGCTTCGTCCGTGAGCAGGTTTTCCTCCTGGAAGCCGTGGGCCTTGGCAAATTTCAGGGCGCCCTCCCCCACCAGGAGAACGTGATCGGTTCGTTCCATGACCAGCCGGGCCACCCGGGACGGATTTTTAATATGGCGCAGACCGGCCACCGCCCCGGCTTTATGGGTCGGGCCGTACATCACCGAAGCGTCGAGCTCAACCACGCCGTCCTCGTTGGGCAGGCCGCCGTAGCCCACGCCCGTTTCCCGCGGGTCCTCCTCGACGATGTTGACTCCGGCCACCACGGCCTCCAGCGGATCCGCCCCGACCTTCAGCAGGGACATGGCTTTGGCCGTCGCCTGGAGCCCGTTGCCGCTGGCCACGACAACCATCCGCGGAGAGTCCGCCGCGTTTTCCGCCCGGAGGGGCGGCTCTCCAGCCGTCAGCGCGACAGCGGCCAGCCCGGCGCTCGACTTGATAAAATCGCGGCGCGTGACTTTTGCGCTCATGGAACCTCCGTTCAGCTCGCGACGATCATGAGTTTTTTATTATTCCCCTTTTTTCCGGTAAAAACAATTCCCCGGAACCGGATAATGACGGTCACGGCCGGACAAATGTTTTTCCGGCCGTCAATCCGCCACATCCAGAAGAAGGATCAGGATGTTATGTTTTCCCTCGGGAATAGTGAAGTCGAAGGATTGGCCTTTAAAAACCTTCTTCACCTGATTATCCAGAAGATATTGATATTTTCCCTTCTTCAGAAAATTGATTTCCAATTCGCGGCTCTCGAGGGAGACGATGTCAAAGGAGACTTCGCTCTCCGAATAGAGAAAATGCCGGACCACGGCGCCGCCGTCGATGGCCATGATCTCCCGCCCTTCTTCTTTTAATATTATTTCAGAGGGGTCGATGTGTACGTCGTAATGCCGGCCCTGAATGGCCAGGCGGGAAAGGGAGCCTTTTTTCTCGGGCTTCATAATACCGAAACGAAACCCCTCCCAGGGCGTGAAATCCAAATACTCCTCGAGGCCGATTAAGGCAAAGAGCGGCCCCCAACTCTGGTATCTCTGGCCGCCTGCCTCGCCCGTCCGAGAATCGAAGTTCTCCGGGCACAATTGAAAATTCTGCGAGCTGCGCAAGAACAAGCCCGCGCTCTTGCGGGCAAATTCCGAGCCGACTGTATCGAACCCGTAGGTTTTCAGGCCTTGATAGACAAGGTAGTTGGTGGGCGGCCAAATCGTCCCCCTCCAATACTGTTGATCCTTGAAGGCCGGGTCGTCCCGCGAAATGCTGGGGATGACGAATTCGCCCCAGAACTCTTTAGGGTTCAGCAGGTGTTTGAGCATCTGCAGGGCCCGTTTCTCGTCCGGGATCCGGGCCAGCAAAGGATAAAAATTGGAAGCGGCCTTTCGGTTTGAAAACCGCCCATCCCAATAGCGGTCGTAATAGAATTGCTCCCGTTCATTCCACAGGAGCCTGTTGATCAGTGACTTCGTTTTTTCGTATTCGGCCAGATAGGTTTCATGATCCTGGCGAAGGTTTAAAATGTTGGCCATTTGGGCCAGGCACCAGGAATCGAGGGCGTAGAGGCTGTTCAGGTCCAAACAGTTCATCATCAGCGTTCCGGTCTCTTCACTGAAGGGCGCATCGTCCCAGTTGGGCAAGTCGTCCTGGCCGGATTCCCACTTGGCCCGCTGGGCGCCGCTGGCGTTCTCCTCCCAGGGCGGGACTTTGTCGCCCAGCAGGTCTTTGTCGCTGCCCCATTCCAGCAGCCCGTCCCCGTTGCCGTCCCGGCGCGCCTGACCGTTCGGTCGTTTGGATTTCCAGAAGCCGTGCCATTTTTTGAGAACGGGGTAAGCGGTCTTGAGCAACTCCTGATTGCCGAGCTTCTCGAAGAGCTTGAGGACGACAAAGGAACCGACCGGCGGTTGGGACCTGTCGGGCGTTCCGCCGAAATGCCCCCTCCAGTTGGGAATGTTGCCGTTCGGATACTGGGTATCCAGGACGGCCCGGATGATTTGAGAGGCATAGGCTTCACTCTCGATGGCGGCCTCCAGGGCGTTGAAAAAGGAGTCCCATTCAAAGATCGTCCAGTAGTCGAGGGACCCGTCGAGCCTGGGAAAAACCCAGCGCCGGCCGGCCGGACTGTAGAGCCGGTGGTAATCCGGCTGGTAGAGCATCATCCAGAACAAATTGTTGGTGATGGCTTCGGCGACTCCCTCGTTTAACCCGGTGACTTTGACCCGTTTGTCCTGGTAGCGCTGGGCTTCGTCCTGAAGGTAGGCATCGATGACCTTGCGGTATTCATAGCGGCCGAGATGAGAAGCTAAAGACTTGGCTTCGTCCCCGACGCCGGCCACAAAGTAGAGATCCTGGCGGTCATCCAGGGGATAGACCGTGGTCAATTCCTCGACCTCGTTCTCTCCCGCCGAGGAAGTCCCCCTCCGGTCGGTCCAGAGCAGATACTGGGCGGGTTTGCCCTCTCGAATATCGCCCTGGATCGAGCCGTCCGGCAAGAGCCGATAGCGGCCGCGTTTCAAGTCCCAGGGAAAGTAATGAATGAGACGAAGCTTGACGGACTTGGGCCCTCGGATCCGTCCGATCACGGCCTTCTCATCCAGCCGGGCCCATTCCAAGGTCAATGTATCTTTTTTTTTGGAAGGCTTGATGAGGATGGGCGTGTCCTTCTCCTGTTTGAAGGGCAAGCTGAGGTCGAATTTCACCCGGGCGTATTGTCCGTCCGGAGAATGAGGCCCCACTTCGGAGACAAGATAAAACAGGTCGTATTGGTCCGCAATTTTAGCTTCTTTTTCCACGGCCAGGCGGACGGCGAAGACGCTGTCCTTGTGGGGGGCGAAAACTAAGCCGCTCCAAGCCGGACCATGGAGCGCGCCGATGTAGACCGACCGCCAGGGATAGTAGATTTCAGACCGGAGGCTCGAGGCGGGAATCAAGCCCAAGCACGCCAGGGTCGCAAGCGCAAAGACGATTCTTTTCATCAAAGAGTCCTTTATCACTCGGCCGGCATTTCAGCCGGTGCGAGCCTTGGGGCTCTCCCCGTTCAATATATTCCAGCTTGAGGCAGGAAGCAAATGCATGGTCCGAGGAAACTCAAGTTCCGGTCTTTCTCTCAGGATCGGTTCCGGGACGGGGCCAAGAGGTTCAAGAATGCCACAAAAATCGCCGACCCGAACACGGCCCAGATGATCGGGAATTTATAGGACCCGAACCGGAGCCAGAAGAAGAGGGGCAGGTCGATTTTTTGAGCGACATAGGAGCCGATGATGGCTCCGATGAAACCCAGGGCGATAGACGGCAGACAGCCGGTTCGATGCCGCCCGGCCAGCCCGGCACCCAGGGCGCCGGTCAACGAGGCGATGATCAGCATAAAAAGGAAGGATATTACGGGCATGACAAGTTTTCTCCTCCGATGGGCTAGAAATAGCTGTATCTTCCCTGAATTGACGCAGCCTGTCAAACCATTCTCAATCGCTATGATGGAGTCCGGAGCTTGTGTTAAAGTATTCAGTCTCAGACGACCGGTCAGGAGCCTCCCGTGACGATCAAAGAGTACATGGCCTCGCGACAGAATAAAATGGTCGAAACCCTCCAGGCCCTGGTCGTCCGCGAGTCGCCCACCCGCGACAAAAAAGCCGTGGACGACTGCTCGAAGTTTTATCTCAGCCGGCTGGCCGGCGTCGGTCATGATGTGTTACGAATTCCCCAAAGCGACATCGGCGACTTGTTCGTCGTGGGCCGTCCCCGCTTGTCCGACTTATCCCCCAAGCCCGTTCTCGTCCTGACCCATATGGACACGGTCTGGCCGGTCGGACGCTTGAAGGACATGCCCTGGCGTGTCTCAGGCTCGAGGATCTTCGGCCCGGGAGCGCTCGATATGAAGGCCGGCCTGGTCATGGCGCTTTTTGCTCTCAAGGCTCTGGATGAGCTTCACCTCCAGCCCCGACGGCCCGTTGTTCTGTTCATCAACTCCGCCGAAGAGACCGGACATCCGGCCGCGACCCGCTGGATTCGGCAGCTGGCCAGAAAATCAGCCTGTGTCCTCTGTCTTGAACCCGCGCTTCCCGACGGCGCCCTCAAAGTCAGGCGCAAAGGACGCCTGGTGGTCAGCTTCCATGCCCGGGGCAAAGCCGCCCACGCGGGGAGCCCCCAGCTGGGGATCAACGCCCTCGAGGAGGTCACGCGCCAGCTCACGGCGCTGACGAGCCTGAGAGCCCGGGGGACGACGATGAACATCGGCCTCATCAGCGGCGGCACTCAGGCCAACGTTGTCCCGGACTCGGCCCGAGCGGTTCTGGACTTCCGTTTCTGGACGGAGAAAGATAAAGCGCGCATCCTTGACCGATTTAAAATGTTGAGCCCCAAAATCCGGGGGGCCCGCCTATCATACGCCGTGGAAAGCGCTACGCCTCCCATGGAACGGAGCCGCGCCTCTCGCGCTCTTTTCCAGTCCGCGTCCCGGATTGCCCGGGATTTGGGCTTGCGCTTAAAAGCCGGCCAAACCGGGGGCGCGTCCGACGCTTCGCTGGCGGCCGGCTTGGGGCTGCCGACCCTGGACGGTCTAGGCCCTATCGGCAGCGGGATTCATGCGGACAACGAGCACATCCATCTCCCCTCCCTGACGGAACGAGCCGCGCTCCTGGCCGCTTTGCTCCATGAGTTATGATTGACTGCCGGAAGCATTTCTGTTATGTATTTTGGGGAGTTTGCCTGCGGCCTAAAACAAGAATGACCTCATTATTTCATTCATAATAATACTACGTTCTAAGGAGGAGTCATATGATTAAAAAATACTATCTCCTGTCTCCCGGCCCGACTCCGATACCGGAAGATGTTCTGTCGATCGCGGCCGAGCCCATCATTCATCATCGCACGCCCGAATTCTCCAAGATTTTCATGGAGGTCACGGAGGGGTTGAAGTACGTCTTCGGCACCAAGGAGGATGTCTACATCCTGACATCCTCCGGAACGGGCGCCATGGAAGCGGCCGTGGTCAATACTCTCAGCCCCGGCGATAAGGTGATCACCATCAACGCCGGGAAGTTCGGCGAGCGGTGGGGCAATATCGGCAAGGCCTGCAGCCTCAACACCAAGGAGATCGTGCTCGACTGGGGCGCCGGCTACGCCAAGGAGCAGCTTGAAGCCGAGCTCAAAGCCAACCCCGAAACCAAGGCCGTCTTGACCCAGCTATCGGAAACGTCCACGGGGGCGATCTACGACATCAAGGGATTCGCCGAAGTAGTGGCCAAGACCAACGCCATTCTGGTCGTGGACGGCATATCCGGACTGGGCGTTATGCCCTGCCCC
>Ga0315297_10003317_pt1 | contig 10342 bp, 8 predicted proteins | sample YL17G15_0_MG_FD_203628 | JGI IMG/M metagenome (GOLD analysis project Ga0315297, IMG submission 203628) | Sediment microbial communities from Yellowstone Lake, YNP, Wyoming, USA - YL17G15_0 | ecosystem: Environmental > Aquatic > Freshwater > Lake > Sediment | place: USA: Wyoming | collected...
TATATTCCTGGCAGGGATTATATATCGCTTCATCCAGCTGTATATGCTCACCCGGAAAAAGGAGCGGGTTCTCTATGCTGCTGCTCCGGTCAAGCCCAAAGACCGCACGCCGGAGGAGCGCAAGATGGATTTCATTGTTGCCTTCAAGCACTCGCTCCTTGGCACCCATCCCATCATGGCTGTCATCTCTACGATCTTTCATAGCTTCATATTTATTATTCCCCTGTTTCTTCTGGGCCACAACCTGCTGCTTTATGAGTCATGGGGGCTGTCGCTGTTCAGCCTTCCTGACTGGCTCTGCGATACGCTGACTGCCATCTTCATACTGATCGGGCTGTTTTTCCTGCTGCGTCGTTTAATTGTCCCCCAGGTGCGCATTATCAGCACCGCATATGATTACCTGGTGCTGGGCATTACCGTGGTGCCGTTTCTTACCGGCTTTTTTGCCTATCACCAGTGGTTTGACTACAAGACCGTCATTACCATCCATATGCTGGTCGGCGAGCTTATGCTCATGGTTATCCCGTTCACCAAGATCGGGCACATGGTCTTTTTCTTTTTCGTGAGAATTCTTATTGGCAGCGAGTACAGTTTTGGGCGCGGCAGCAGAGAGTGGTAGCGCGAGGAAATACACAGAAGGTTTCTATAACAAAAGGTCAGTTCGGTGCCTTCAGGACATCAAAAACCAGTAGATACTAATAAAATAAGAGCACTGCTCGACCGAAATAAGGGCAAGATCAAGCTCTCCAGGGCAGCGTGCGCCAGCTGCAGTTTGTGTGCCGAGAGCTGTTTTCTCTACATGGGCAATAACCACGATCCCCGCTACATGCCGTCATATAAATGGCTCAGCTCTCTGGGAACGATTTACCGGAAGCGCGGCAACGTGGACCGGGCCTTCCTGGAAAAAACCCGGGAGAATATCTGGAAGAACTGCGTTCTGTGCATGCGCTGTTACTGCCCCTTCGGCATTGATATTCCCGGCCTGATTGCGCTGGCCAGAAGCATTTACCGGTCCCAGGGAGTGTACGGCATATATCCCTACACGGTAGGAGCACCGGAAGCAGGCGACTTTTGCTCTGCTGACGAGAGTGCTGTGAAATAACATTTGAGTATCATCATTATCAATGGAGTGCGGCTATGGTTATCGCAGAGGTAAAACCGTTAGCAGAAATAATGGAATTAATAAAACCCTACAAAAAGGTTTTAAATGCCGGGTGCGGGGGCTGTGTTGCGGTCTGCCTTGGCGGGGGACAGAAAGAAGTGGATACGCTCAACACCAAAATTGAGCTGTTCTGCCGGGAGCAGAAGATTGCCCTTGAGATCGGCGGCTTTACGGTGGAACGTCAGTGCGACATGCAGTTTAACGCAGAGCTTGATCACATGGTCGGGCCCTATGAAGCGCTGCTCTCCATGGCCTGCGGTGCCGGCATACAGTTTCTGGCCGAGCGCTATCCGGATAAGCCGGTATTGCCTGCAGTGAATACGACGTTTGTCGGCGTCAATAAGGATATCGGATGGTATGAAGAGCGCTGCCAGTCCTGCGGTGACTGCGTGCTGGGCGTAACCGGCGGCATCTGCCCGGTCACCATGTGCGCCAAGTCCCTGTTTAACGGTCCCTGCGGCGGTCCGCAGGATGGTCATTGCGAAGTGGACAAAGATACCCCCTGTGCCTGGATACAAATCCATGACCGGCTCAAGGCCCAGGGCAGGCTGGACAATATCCTGAAGGTATTTCCCGCGCGCGAGTGGCAGAATCAGGTTCAGGGCAAGCTGCTGCTTGAGGAATACCGGAGCAGGTATGTAAAGGAAGAAAAACAAGGTTCTGTGAAAAAATGAGTACGGATGAAACCACAGAGGTCACCGAGGGATTCTCTGCGGTCTCCCTTACAAAAAACTTAAAGTAAAACCCGGTTCCATCGCATACCGTTCTGAAGGGGAGCGGTAACGAACTCTTGTGAAGAGCTTTGAGAAACGGACCCTGTGCATAAAAAATTATCTGAAGCATGAAGTAGTGGACGAGAAAAAATGTAAAGAGTACGCAGAGGAGAAGTAACAAATTGTTCTCTGTGTGCTCTGTGGTTAGTTTTGACCGTACGCCACTGATCACGAAGGAAGCAGTATGATGAAAGCAGGAAGCAATTTAGAAAAGGTTCTCAGCGCCGGGCATTTTGCGGTGACCGGCGAGCTCGGGCCGCCGCGTGGCGCAGACGGAGCTGCCGTCAGGGAAAAAACGCAATACCTGAAAGGCATGGTTGATGCCGTCAACATTACCGACAACCAGACCGCCGTGGTCAGGATGGCGAGCTGGGCAGCCTCCCTCATTCTCATTCAGGAAGGGCTTGAGCCGAACTACCAGATGGTGTGCCGCGACCGGAACCGGCTGGCGATGCAATCTGACATCCTCGGCGCCTACACCCTGGGCATCAGAAATATGCTGTGCCTGTCAGGGGATCATCAGAAGTTTGGCGACCATCCCAAAAGCAGAAAGGTGTTTGATATTGATTCCATGCAGCTTATCAGCATGGTGAAGAAAATGCGGGATGAAAGTAAATTCCAGGGCGGGGAAGAGATCACGCTGGCGCCGCAGATGTTTATCGGCGCAGCGGAAAACCCGTTTGGCGAGCCCTACGAATTCAGGGTGCTGCGGCTTGCCAAGAAGATAGAAGCGGGAGCAGACTTCATCCAGACGCAGTGCATTTACAATATGGAGCGGTTCCGCACCTGGATCAAACAGGCAGTGGACAGGGGGCTCACGGAAAAAATATATATTTTAGCAGGGGTCACTCCCTTTAAAAGCGTCGGCATGGCCAAGTACATGCAGAAAAACGTGCCGGGCCTTGATGTCCCCGATGCCTTGATAAAGCGCCTGGAAGGAGTTGACAAAAAGGATCAGGCCAAGGAGGGAATTGCCATGTGCTGCGAGCAGATCGCAGAATTCAAGGAGTTGAAAGGGGTGGCCGGGGTCCACATTATGGCCATTGAATGGGAGAAGCGGGTTCCGGAGATTGTCGAGAAGGCCAAGCTGCTGCCGCGGCCAGTTGTGTGAGCGTGAAGAAACGTATCGAACATGAATAGAAAGCTACGGATAATTCTCTTATCATTATTTCTGATATGCGCCCTATTGCCGCGGCATCCCGGTCCGGGTGTGTTTGCAGCCGGAGCCGCGGAGGGATCATTGGAACAGCCAGTACCTGCAGAGGAAAAACCGGCAGCGCAGGGCAGCGCTGATACGAAAAATGCAGACACCACATACCCGGCTGGACGTCCTATCTATATTTCAATTTCTGAAGTGTTCAGGGATTTAGCGCGGCCCCCGGTCAAATTTTACCACGACCGGCACGCGCGCGCCCTCGAGCAGGAAGGCTGCGAGGAATGCCATCTAAAAGATGCCGCTGAGGAGCTCATCTACAGCTTTCCCAAGCAGAGAAACGACAGAACGCCTGAAACGCTGATGAATTCCTATCACGACAGCTGTATCGGCTGCCATACTGAGCGGGCAGCAGCCGGCAAAACAGCCGGCGCGGTGACCTGCGGTGAATGCCATGCCATGGACGCAAGCTATCACAGTATTGAATACCTGCCGCGGCTGCCGGAGTATTATGAGCCGCTGCGCGACACCTATCACCGGGACTGCGTGGCCTGCCACAAGGATCCGCCTAAAACTGCCCACGATGCCACCAAGCTCAACTGGAAAAGCTTCTATATCAGGGAAAAAGAAACCATTGACACTTCATGGCCCAAGGTGGTGATGGACTATAAACTTCACTACCAGCACGAGCAGGCGCTTGACAAAAAATGCGAGCTCTGCCACCTCACCTTCAGCGAGGCAGAAGACAAGATGGTGTATGTGAAGGGAACCGAGTCCTCCTGCCGCGACTGCCACAAAGATACGGATGTGGATAACCAGCTCTCCTACCGGCATCTCTCCCACAACGAGTGCATCGGCTGCCACCTGAAGCGCAGCAAGGAGCACAAGAAAGCCGGGCCGTTTTACTGCAGCGAATGCCATACCGGTATTGAGAAAAGCCCGGAAGAGCTGCTCTACGTACCCCGCGAAGAGCGCAATCAGCCGCAGAAGCTGCTCATCGAAACCACCGGAGCGCGGTTGAAGGGCGTTCCCTTTGACCACCAGCTCCATGAACTGGCGACCAGCACCTGCCAGTCATGCCATCATGACACGCTGAACAAGTGCAGCGCCTGCCACACCCAGAAGGGCAGCAGCGAGGGTGACTGGGTGCCGCTGGCAGAGGCATACCACCAGAGCACCTCTTCCTGGAGCTGCGTCGGGTGCCACGAGGCAAAGAAACAGGCAGCGGACTGCGCCGGATGCCACAGCCTGATGAAGACCGAGCTTGGCGAAGCATCCTGCGTCACCTGTCACAGCGGCGCTCCGGATGCATCGAGCGCATTCGTTACCCTTCCGGAAAACGCGCTTCCTGACCTGGAAGAGCTATCAGGAGAACTTGCATTTAGCCTCTCAGGATATGACGGGATGGCGTTTCAGCTGCCGTTGCTTCCGGTGCCTGAAGGGCTGCTGCCGGATAAAACGCAGGAAAAGATGAAGATCGCGCTGCTTGAGAAATCATATGATGCGTCTGAGTTTCCGCATCTAAAAATCGTCAAGAAGCTGACGGATATTTCCAATAACAACCGGCTGTCCCGTTATTTTCACGCAGACCAGATGACCATGTGCAGCGGGTGCCATCACCTGGGACCGCTTACGGAGAAGCAGACGCCGCCGCCCTGCAGCACCTGCCACACCAGCAAAAATACTCCGCAGAAGAATACACCGACCCTTCTCGGCGCCTATCACCGCCAGTGCCTGGGATGCCACAAGGCAATGGGCGGCGAAGAAAAGGAACGGCCGCAGAGCTGTACCGGATGCCATAAAGAGAAGACTCCCGCAGCGCTGCAGACAGCAGGCCGATAGAAAAAGGAATGCAGGATATTACGCCGTATGAATAGCACCAGGCGCACATTCTTAAAGCACCTCTCAGGAACAGCGGGAATGCTTGCGCTCGGAAGCCCTGCCCGAGCTGAAGACTCCTATTCGCAGAGCCGCGTAAATGGCTTCGGCGTGCTCGTGGATACCACCCTGTGTGTTGGCTGCCGGAGCTGTGAGCAGGCATGTAATGAAATAAATACTGACCTGCCCCGGAAGTCCCCGGAGCATTTCAAGGATCTGTCTGTTCTGGAGCAAAAGCGGCGGATGGATTACTCCACCTACACCATAGTGAACCGCTATCAGAGCGGCACTGAAACAGACGGGAAGCCGGTATTTGCAAAGTTTCAGTGCATGCACTGCCTGCGCCCGGCCTGTAAATCTGCCTGTATCGTTGGCGCCTTCAGCAGTGAAGCAACCGGCGCAGTCCAGTACGACTCCTGGAAGTGCATCGGCTGCCGGTACTGCATGGCTGCCTGCCCGTTTCAGGTGCCGGCCTATGAGTACCACAATGCTTTTACCCCGAAGGTCAGGAAGTGCACCTACTGCCAGCCGCGCATCAGCGCCGGCGGCCTTCCGGCATGCGTGCAGGCATGCCCGATGGAGGTGATGACCTTCGGGCCGCGCGAGGCGCTGCTCAATGATGCGCGCGCGCGCCTTGCGTCATATCCCGAGCGCTATGTCCAGCACATTTATGGAGAGCACGAAGTGGGCGGCACGTCGTGGCTGTATCTCTCCGGTCTCCCGTTTGAGCAGATCGGCCTGCCCAGGCTTGGATACCACCCGACGCCGGGCTACACAGAGCCCATCCAGCACGCGATCTTCAAGTATTTTCTGCCGCCCATCGGGCTCTATTCCTTGCTGGGCGGCCTCATGTGGTTTTTCAACAACCGCAAGAAAAAAACCGCACCAGCTGATTTCAAGGGACTACATTCATCATGAGTTCTCACGAAAACGCTGCACCGGTAGACACGCCTTTTTTCACCAGAGGTGTCATGCTGCTATCCGCTGTTATGGTGACCGGCATTGGGTTCGGGCTGTACCGTATGCTGTTTAGCCTGGCCGCGGTCACCAACCTGAATGACCAGTACCCGCTGGGCCTCTGGATCGGCATTGACGTGGCAAGCGGCGTGGCGCTGGCTGCCGGCGGTTTCACCACCGGTGCCCTGGTCTATATTTTTAACCGCGAGCATTTCCACGCCATTATCCGGCCGGCGCTGCTCACGGCGATGTTCGGCTACACGTTTGTGGCTATCGGGCTTTTGTTTGATCTCGGGCGCTGGTACAATGTCTGGCATCCGGTTGTCCCCTTCATGTGGCAGGGCAACTCGGTGCTGTTCGAAGTGGGCATATGCGTGATGATCTACCTGAATGTCCTGTATATTGAGTTTGTCCCGGTCGTAACTGAGCGGTTTATCGGCAGGGTCAGCCTTCCCGGATTTCTGGCGCGGCTGAATGACCCCGTGGATCTGCTGCTCCGGTTTCTTGACTACACCCTGGGAAAAATCATGTTTCTGTTTATTATTGCCGGCGTGGTGCTGTCCTGCCTGCATCAGTCATCCCTGGGCACGCTCATGGTCATTGCCCCGTACAAGATGCACCCGCTGTACTTTTCACTCCTGTCACCGCTGTTCTTTCTCGCCTCAGCAATGGCGGTCGGCTTTCCCATGGTAATATTTGAGTCAATGCTTGCAGCGCGCTCCTTTGGCCGCAAGCCGGAGATGCATATTCTCACGCCGCTTGCCCGATTCGCGCCGTACCTGCTGGGCATCTACATTGCCATGAAAATCGGCGACATGCTGTATCGCGGCACCTATGTCTATCTGTTTGAAAACTCGCTGCCGGTCATTATGTTCTGGCTTGAGTTCGGGCTGCTGACCGTACTGCCATTCTTTCTGTTTTTATCTCCCGATGTCCGGCGCTCGCCCGGCTGGCTGTTTAGCGCAGCGCTCATGTATATCTGCGGGATCATCCTGAACCGCAGCACGGTTTTTTTCATTGCCTATCAGCCGGTGTATGGGGAAACGGCCTACATTCCTGCCATCGGAGAATTTGCTCTCACCATCGGCCTGATTGCTGCCCTGATGTTGGTCTACCGCATCTTTGTCACGCTGTTCCCCGTGCTTCCGGCCAAAGAAGAAGCACCTGCCAAGCATTGAATCAACAGGACTTTCTCCAAAAATGCCCCATTGAAATCTGGCAACCGGCTTGACAGCAGGGAAAGGGAATGAACGTGAAATGGCAACTTTTATCAAGAGCACATGGGGGTTTTCACCAGCCACAACACAACCGTAAAGCACCACTGGCACGGCAGCAACCTTTAAATTTTGCAGTGCCAGACCCCATGGCATTCCCCTTGTCGAAGTCTCTACAAGCTGCCTGCCCGATGCACGATACGTAAGGTGACGGGGTCGTGACAGAAGCCCGTAACCATATTGTTGTGGCGTAGAAAACCCCCAGGTGCTCTATAAACTGAGCAACACAAAAAACTTTTGGGAAAAGTCCTGTTGAATCAGTTCCTGTCCAGCAGCCCCGTCACGCCACGTTTATCAGCGGCCGCCTGAGAGCGCTCAGCATAACAAAGACACCTCATTGTAAAATTTATGTAAATTTGCCTGCAGGTATCTTTTATTTTATTTTTTAAAGTGATATACAGAACGCATGGTGCAAAGATACCATTTTGCTTTCATGAGAAGAAACTGCTGATAGAATGGATATGCGACATGACAAAAAAGTTTACTGAGGAACAGAGCATAGTCGGCGCGGTGATGGTGGTCGGGGCGGGCATTGAAGGCATGCAGGCAGCCCTTGATCTGGCAGATGCCGGCTTTAAGGTCTATCTTGTGGAGAACGGCTCACTTGGGTGGCAGCAATCTGCGCAGCGCAGCACTGCTCAGCGCCTTTTATGCAGCATGTCTGCAAAGCTCCTTGCAGTGCAGACGCATCATAGTATCGAGCTGATTGAAAACGCTGCCGTGGAAAATATCCAGGGCAGTCCGGGAAATTTTCTGGTGACCGTTGGCAATGCAACCGCTGCATCAGCCACCGGAAAGTCCGGTAAAGCAAAAAAAGACTCTTCGCACAACCAGTTTAAGGTTATTGCCGGAGCACTCATTTTTGCCCCGGGATTTAATGCCCTGACAGCACCAGCAAAATATGATTTCAAATCTGAGCTGCGAACGCTTGCACGAAAGCTCGGCCTAACCATTTCGAACAAGAAGACGGCACACGAAAAAAATAGTGCTCCCCAGACTACTTCAAAACAGGGTATTTTTGTGACTGGAGAAAGTAGCGCGGCAGATGGGAGTATTACGGGAAGCAGCGTAGCTGCGCTGACCGCAGAATTTCTTGCCTCCCGGAGAGGGGCTCTTGTTTCTGAAAAACAGTATCCCCCGGAACAACGCGTCACCGGGGAGGAGCCCTGTGTTGGCGTTTTTATGTGCAGGCATATGCTTGCTGATGAAAAGGAAGTTGCCGGCATCGTGGGCAGTGCACGGAAGCTGCCTTCAGTTGCTGTTGCAGAGGATATTCCGCACATGTGTTCTTCTGGTGCCCTGCAGCGGGTTAAATCTGCCATTGCAGAGCAGGGACTTAACCGTGTGATAGCAATATCCTGCAACCCCCGGGCACATGAACCGCTGTTGCAGGAAGCGCTCGCGGAAGCAGGTCTCAACCGCTACCTCCTTGAGATGATTGATGGCAGAAGCGCGGGCGCGCTCCAGACCCCTGATACAGTTTCTCTGCGCATGGCTGCTGCCCGTGCCCGGCTACTTGAGCCGCTCAGGGAGATATCAAGCGCGGTGGTACAGACCGGACTGGTTATCGGCAGCGGACTGTCAGCGCTTTCAGCAGCGCTCTCGCTGGCAAACCAGGGTTTTGATGTTTACTTGGCAGAGCAAAAAAAGGAAGCGCCGAATCCTCCAGCGCAAGCAAAGCGCACAAAGGTAAATGCTGATATGCTTACCATGAAAAACGCCTTACAGAAGCAGATAGGCGGTCACCGCAAGATACAGGTATTTAGCGATGCGCGCATTACTGATTTTTCCGGCCATGCGGGAAGCTACACCACAACGCTGTCAGTTAACGGCGCAGAAAAAGTGCTGAAACACGGCACAGTCATTGTTGAACCCGGACAGGTGCAGAAGGACCTCTCGCTGATACTTAAAATTCCGGTAACATCTACTGGAACTTTTATGCGGCCCGATACTCTGCTCCCGCTGGATCTTGCCTGCGCGGGGATGTTTTGCTGTGGCTTCGAAGATGGCGCTGCAGGAATCAGTGAGAGCATCATTCAGGGACGGGCTACTGCAGGGCGCGCGGCAACCATTCTGGCAAAACGGGAGCTGATACTGAGCAGCATTGTCTCTGTGGTTGACCAGGAATACTGCGTTGCCTGTCTTGCCTGTGTCCGTGACTGTCCCTACCATGCAGCCGCAATCGCCGAGGAAGGGGTTGCCTTCATTGAACCGGCAGAATGCCGTGGATGCGGCATCTGTGTCAGCGCATGCCCGCGCAAAGCAATAGAGCTCAAGCACTATACCGATGAGCAGATACTGGCAGAGCTTGCGGCCCTGGTAGAAGCTTGAATTAGTACGGTCAAAACTTCTATGAAAAACGCCTCGACTGAGCTCGCCGAAGTCAGGGGAACAAAACGAAACCACAGAGACCTCAGATAAATACTCTGTGGTCTCCATAAGAAGTAATTATGTATTTATAATCCTTGAACTCAGGAAATCTTCATCTTGAGTTACTATATTTCAAATATATTTTTGTTTTGATAGTTTTTAGCTTTAATCTTTTTAAGTAACCGGTGGTACAAGCGAGGATAATAAATTTAGAGGGCACAGAGGGAAGGAAAAATATAGCTAATAGCTGACGGCTAAAAGTATTTATTTTATTCTCTGTGTGCTCTGTGGTTATATATTTACAATACGCCTGGAGAGACCATGAAACATTTTGAACCGATTGTTGCTGCATTCTGCTGCATGTTCTGCGCGGGCAATGCAGAGTCAGGCACGCGATCTAAAAAGGCAGGATATCCTTCTTCAGTGCGGGTTATCAAGCTCCCTTGTGTTGGTAAGATTGACTCTATTCATGTGCTCAAGGCATTTGAGAACGGAGCTGATGGGGTCTTTGTTGCCGGTGGCCCTTTCGGCCAGTGCCGGTTCATGGAGGGAATGACAACCGCGCAGAAAAAAATCGAATATTCAAAAAAACTTCTTGAGGAGCTTGGCATTGAGCCAGAGCGTCTGGCAGTATTTCCCCTGAGCCAGGCAGAAGGACAGAAATTTGTTGAAGCTGCAGAAGAGATGGTGAAGCGTGCCCGTGCTTTAGGGCCCAGCCCGCTTAAAAAAGCGAAAAAAGCAGCATAAAGCAAAAAAATATTTTCAAGGAGTTTTA
>Ga0315297_10003318_pt1 | contig 10341 bp, 5 predicted proteins | sample YL17G15_0_MG_FD_203628 | JGI IMG/M metagenome (GOLD analysis project Ga0315297, IMG submission 203628) | Sediment microbial communities from Yellowstone Lake, YNP, Wyoming, USA - YL17G15_0 | ecosystem: Environmental > Aquatic > Freshwater > Lake > Sediment | place: USA: Wyoming | collected...
CGAAAAGGCCGCCGAACTCGGGGGCGTCGGGCACGGTCACGAGAAGACAGCGGCCGCCCCACCGGGCGACCGCCGACGGAACTTCTTTCAAACGGCCCCGCCCGAACCGGATCTCCGTAGGCTGGTGGTAACTGAATGGCTTCATGGGTTCTCCATCCTCAGAGATCGATGAAGACCTTCATCGATCTCTCCCCTTCACGATCGACGAAATCGTAAGCGCTCCTATAGGCCGCGAAGGGGAAATGTGTCGTCTCCAGCGGCCGCGTGAGCACGCGCTTATCCCGGATCAGGCGAACCGCCTTGATGAAATCCTGGCGTTGGTACATGAGCGTCCCCGTGAGCGTCAGCTCGCGGTCCTGGAGAAAGCCCATGTTGACGCGCGGCCGGTCTCCATAAACGCCGACGGCCACGATCGTCCCGCCTTTCTGAATGGCCCCGATGGCCGCGTTGACCGCGGTCTCGGCCCCGGCACATTCGAAGGCCGCCCGGAAACCTTTCTTCCCGAAAACGCGGACCGCCGCGTCCTCCAGGCTCTCCGATCTCGCGTCGGAAACCGACCGGAGACCGCACCGGCGGGCGATGTCGAGACGGAAGGGGCTGATGTCCGTGATCAGGACCCTGGCCCCCATGGCCCGGGCGACCTGCCCGACCAGGTTGCCGATGGGCCCGGCGCCGAGGACGGCGACATTCGTCCCGGCCACGTGTCCCGCCCGGGTGACCGCATGGACCCCCACGGCTGCCGGCTCGACGAGCGCCCCCTGCTCGAAGCTGAACGCCGCGGGCAGGGGAACGATGTTCGCGGCCTTGGTCACGAAGAGATCCTGGGCGCAGCCGGGGGCCTGGAAGCCCTGGACCTTGAGGACGTCGCAGATGTGGTAGTCCCCCCGCCGGCAGGGCCCACAGCGTCCGCAGACGATCTGGGGAGTGGCCGTGACCTTCGACCCCACCCGGATATTCCTGACGCGTTTCCCGACGGCCTCGACGACGCCCGAGAATTCGTGGCCCTGGACGACCGGGTAGGATGTGAACGGGTGGCGTCCGTGCCGGACGTGGACGTCGGAACCGCAGACCCCGATGGTCACGACTCGGATGAGGACGTCATCGGGTCCGGGCCGGGGAACGGGGACATCGCGGAACTCGATCTCTCCCGGCGAGGTCATGATCGCCTGTCTCATACCTGTTCTCCTTTAATTCCCGCAATGATGATATGCGTTCCTTAGGCGTATCAAAAGTTGACCTGCCCCCATTCAATGTATCACCTCTGAAGTGAGATTTTCAAGCTTCGAGGTGCTCCCCATATGAGGTCCAGACATATAGGCCTTCGGTAAGATTTTAGATGGCGCGATCCGCGGTGTTGAGATAAAATCATCATGGTGAAAAAAATGATCCGTATTCCTTTTCTGGACTCACACACCGGCGGCGAACCTACCCGACTGATAGAAACGCCTCCCTTCGACCTCGGAACTGGTTCGGTTGCCGACAAATTATCAAGGCTGATCAAAGACCACGACGACTTCCGCACCACCGTCCTCAACGAACCCCGCGGATCAGATGTCCTCGTCGGCGCATTGCTCGTCGAACCCGCAGACCCGACCTGCCAGTTCGGAGTCATCTACTTCAACAACGTCGGCTACCTTGGCATGTGCGGACACGGCACCATCGGTCTCATCGCGTCCCTCGCCTATCGTGGGCGAGTCACCGAAGGCACAGTTCGAGTGGAGACACCTGTCGGGGTTGTTGAAGCAACTCTGCATCCCCTATCGGTGCGAGGAGCGAGCGATAGGGATTATCCTAATCGCGTCTCCGTAAAAAACATCCCCGCCTATCGTCATCTGACTCATGTCCCTGTCACCGTGGATGGAAAAATCGTACACGGCGATGTGGCGTGGGGCGGCAACTGGTTTTTTTTATGCCACGATCACGGCCTGGACGTGAACATGCAAAACCTAGAAGCGCTGACCGATTTCTCGTGGCGTGTCCGCGAGCAATTGATCGCGAACGGCATCACCGGCGCGGACGGCGCTGAGATCGACCACGTCGAGTTGTTCGCCTCCACCCCCGAAGCCGACAGCAAAAGTTTTGTCCTCTGCCCGGGCAAAGCCTATGACCGCTCGCCTTGCGGCACGGGCACCAGCGCTAAACTCGCTTGTTTGTACGGCGATGGAAAACTGCAAGTGGGGCAGACGTGGAAACAGCAAAGCGTCGTCGGCAGTATCTTTGAAGGCAGCGTGCAAGTGGAAGGCGACAAGATCATTCCAACCATCACCGGCGAAGCATGGGTAACGGCGGAAGGTGTGATCCTGGTGGATGAACGCGACCCGTTCGGCAAAGGGATATAAAGTGATGACTGCAAGATCAGATGTTCTCGTCATCGGCGGGGGACCCGTAGGCTTATGCTGCGCCTATTACCTTTTAAGATCGGGAAGAAAAGTCACTTTGCTCGATGCTCAAGAGATCGGCAAAGGCAGCGGCGCGGGCAACGCGGGGCATATCGTGCCCAGTCACATCATTCCGCTGGCGGCGCCTGGGGTGGTGACCTCCGCCCTCAAGTGGATGCTCGACCCCGCGCACAGTCCGTTTGGGATGAAGGTTAGCCTGAACCCGACCTATCTTGCGTGGTTGTTGAAATTTATACTTTCATGCAATGAAGCCAATGTCCAGCGTGGCATCAAACCGTTGAACGACATCGGTCAACTGAGCGCAAAGAATTTTGCGCAACTCATCGCCGAAGAAAAATGGGATTGCTCGTATCAGGAAAAAGGGTTGCTCTTTTTATACAAGACCGAGGAAGCCTTCAAAGGCGGGAGACACGAAAGCGAATTAATGCAAAAGCATGGAATTCCCGTCAACGTGTACGACAGATCCAAGATCCATGAGATCGAACCCGCCGCATTAGACGATGTCATCGGCGGCGTACATTTCACGGGCGACTCACATCTTAACCCGGCAGTGTTCCTCAAGCTGTTGAGCGACCGCGTCCGCGCGCTGGGGGCGGAGATGTTCGAGAACACGCCGGTCACGGGATTCGAATCAGCGGGGGGCAAGGTTCGGGTTGTGAAAACAGCCTCGGCTGAGTTTGAAGCGGAGCACGTTATCCTGGCGGCGGGCGCGTCGACCCCGTCTGTTGCGCGTGATTTGAAATTGAATATCCCCATCCAACCTGCGCGTGGATACAGCATGACCATGTCTGCGACGAAACAGATGCCGAGCCATGCGTTGATCCTGGGTGAGCGCCGCGTTGCGGTTTCGCCGATGGGCGGTGTGCTGCGTTTTACGGGGCGGCTCGAAGTGGGGAACAACAGCTTGACGCCGAACCCCATTTGGATCCAGCGTATTGAAAATGCGGCGCGTGAATATTTGCGGTTGGATGAAAAACTGGATGTGAAAGAAACCTGGGCGGGACTGCGTCCCACCACGCCAGATGGCATGCCTATCATCGGACGTTCTCCGCGCCACGGCAATTTGATCCTGGCTACGGGTCATGCCATGCTGGGGCTTTCGCTTGGACCTGGCACAGGTCAGGTGGCGGCGGAGTTGGTCAATGGGCAGACGACGGCGCTCGATCTAGGTCCTTTGAGTTTGAACAGGTTTTAACTTTTCTCGAACACTCCAAAGGCAGACCGCGATGATGAGCTTTTTCACAATGACCTCTCTTCTGAGCAAGATGGCCGGCCGGACCCGCCGGAATCAGGAAGCGGGGTCACGCCGTAATCCTGACTTATCAGTTTACCTGAAGCAATTGTAATGACCTGAAATACATCAGGTAATGATCGAGCTGATGCTCCGGATAAAGCCGGAATCGGGTCTCTCCTTTTTTGGATATCCGCATCTGCCCGATCTTTTCGGTCTTATATTCATACCAGCCGTCGGTCGATCTGACAACGCCCGTGACCTGTTCTTCGCCGGCGCTCACCTTGTAGGGGCCATTTTCCCAGCCGGGGATGGCGGCATAGGTTATGGAAACTTCATAGGTACCAGGATCGGAAATATTCACGCGCCATTCGATGACATCATCCGGCCCTTCCATTTTTGATATATGAAACTGACCCGATTCCCCTTTCCGGTTGAATCGTTTGACCGCTTTTCCTGAAGTGGATGCAGTCAGGTAATCAAGGACGATCGGCTCAGCTCCGATCTGCTGGATCACAAGAGGATCGATATCGGGAGTACCTGCTATCTGCAGTACGACCACAGAATTAACCGGATCGGGACGGGATTCGGGCAGTAAGATCATCAATTGACCGTTTTTATCCCGGTTTGCTTGAAGCTTTCTTTCCTTATCAGTTAGCAGGAAGGCATTCCGGATGCGGTTATTCAGTCCATCCAGTTTCAGGATCCCATCTGCCGGCCAGTCAAAAACATGAAGATAAAGCAGATCCCCCTTCCTTGTACAGAAACCCCACGGGAGCTCAACGGGAAAGGGAGAGGGAGAGGCTCCGTAAATGCTTTCACTGTTCTTATTCATCCACTCACCAACACTCTTAAGGATCTTGACCGAAGGACCTGGAATGACCCCTTCCCCTGTAGGCCCGACATTCAGCAGGTAATTTCCTCCCTTGCTGACAATGGCGACCATCCTTTTGATAATTTCTTCAGGGGACTTCCAGTTCTGATCGAACTTACTATATCCCCAGGTATCATTGAGGGTCTGAGGGGTTTCCCAGGCCTCTTCAATTCCTCCCACGGGCATCCCGTTATCCGTAAGGCTCTGGTAATCACCTAACAACTCCTGGTCGTAGTGACCCACCCGGCCGTTCACCAGACATCCCGGTTGTAGAGCATGCACCAGATCCGCGAATTCCTTACCCTGTTCCTGGGTGTACATACCCCTGTCGAACCAAACGATCCCGAGCGGGCCATAATTGGTAAGCAGTTCTTTCAGTTGTGGGATAGCTTTGTCATCCAGGTATTTTCTGAACAGTTCAGGATGATCCATGGTATCCAGATCGGTCTGGGAAGAATCGAAATCCCAGGTATTCCCATACGCATAGGGGTTTTCCCAGTCCTCGCGGTGCGAATAATACACGCAGAATTTGATCCCGGCCTCGGCACAGGCTTCGGATAGTTCTTTAAGGGGATCTCTCTTAAATGGAGTGTAATCAACGATATTGTAATCACTTACCCTTGAATCGAACATCGCAAATCCGTCATGGTGCTTTGAGGTTATGATGATGTACTTCATACCCGCATTCTTGGCCAGGGCGACCCATTCCCGGGCATTGAACTGCACCGGGTTAAAAGCGGCGGCAACCTTGCGGTACTCTTCAACAGGGATATGAAACCTCTCCATGATCCACTCGGCAATATCTCCCTGCTCGATCCGCTTTCCCTTCCATTCCCCGCCCAGCACAGAATAGGGCCCCCAGTGGATGAACATTCCGAACTTCCCGTTACTGAACCATTCCGGAAGAGTCGCTGCTTGGGTGTCATCACCTTCAGATCTGTCGCCTGGATCTTGCGGGGCATATGCCAGGCATAAAAGTAAGAGGGCCAATACACTCTTGGTTTTCATGTTTTTCGTTGGCGTTTACCTTTCAGCGGACCGGCGCTATTTCAAGACCGATCGGCTGTTCACGGCATACGATATCTTCACCGGACCCAGCAGGCCCGATGAGATCAAGGGCGTCCTTTCGGAAAATCTCTTTTTCATGTTCGTCCGGGTATAGGCCGTCCCGTTCCCTGGCTGGAGGTCCCCGACGATGCGGTTATTCCAAAGATTCGTCACGGCGACGTCGAGGGCGTTCTCTCCCGGCTTGACGAAACGGGTGATATCCGCCCGGAACGGTTCCTTCCATAGGATCCCCGCGCTCTTTCCGTTGATGAACACTTCCGCGACCTCCTTCATTTTTCCCAGGTCGAGGAAGAAGGAATACGCCTTTTGCGGATGTTCTTCGGGAATGACGAACGAGTTCGAATAAGAGGCCGTCCCGGAAAAATACTCGACTCCGGGGTCGGGCGAATCCGTCCAGTTGATGAGCCCCTGCAAAAGAAGGGATTCCGGAGCGCCCATGCCCTTGGGAAACGCCAGCTTCCAGGGCCGAGGGAGGAAAATGTCGGGGGGGATGTTGTCCGCATTCACGCTGCACTTCAAACCCCGGGCATTTTCGATCTGATACGTTCCCGCGGCTCCTATCCTCGCGGTCACGCGTCGGCCTTCAAGGGACAGGATCTCGACGTCTTTCCGGTCGAAGGAACCGGGATCTCCCCGCGTATCTCCATTCGCGACCCGCCTGACCGTAAGGGGACCGCCCGGCGCGTCATCCTTCTTGAACACGACGAAGATGGAGGACGCCGGCGCCATGGTCAATGTCAGTCTGATCCCTCCCACCATGGGTTCATACGCGTAACACCGGGAAATGGAACCGTCCGCCGGATCCCAGAGGAAGGGCGCGCGATCCCCCTCCACGCGGAATTTGCAGGAGACCTCCTCCGCTTGCAATGAACTGTTGGAGATGAAGTAATAGTCCTCTTTTCCTGTTCTGCGGTGGATGTAATCGATGTGCTGGTCCTGATCTTGGGTATTTTCGACAGTGAAATCCGGGCCGACCCCCATGTCCGCCAGAACCTCTCTCAAGGACCGATCCCAGGTCACCCTGCCTTTGCCGTAGGCGTGGGCCATTGTCTTCTCCCCCTCGACCGGTCCCCACACTCTGGCCGCGATATCTTTGACGACCTCGTCGCAACGGGGATAATCCTTGAGGCTGTTCGATCGCTCAGGTCTTCGCCCGACGACGACGGCCCCGGCCTTCACGAGCTCCTCGATCTTGCCGAGGACGGCGGGAGAGATGTCCGTTCGATCGGGCAGGACCAGGAGGCGATAGCTCAGCCCGTCGGGAAGGACGATCCGTCCGTTCTCCACCCGCATCCGGTTCACGAGGACCTCTTCGTCGACATAATCGTAGTCATATCCAAGCCCGAGCGACGCCACCTGGACCGGTCTGGGTTTTCCGCAATGCAAGCATTGCGTGGCCTCATCGGCGACAGGCCGGACGGAAGGATCGATGCGCTTCGAAGGGACAAGGTTGGGGGCCTGGTCTCCATAATACAGGCAGACGTCCGCGACGAATTGCCCCTGCTGCAGCATGGTGCAGCATCGCGAAAGATAATCCAGCATGGGTTTGGAGAAGTTCCACCAGGTGGAGTTCACGTTGAAGTGCTCGCCGGCATGGTACGCGAAACCCGGCCGTCCCGCTTCGGGCGGATTATGGGCGAACGTGTGAAAGGTCACCTGATTCAGGCCGGCGCAGAACGCGATGTCGATCAGCCGCTTGTATCCCAGGGGGCCGTCCTTCCAGTGCTGCCATCCCGTCAAGGATTCGGCGGGAACGAGCTTTTTCCCATAGATGTGGGCGGCGCTGGCGGCCTCCTTGGTCACCCAGAATCTTTCATGGTTCCAGAATTCCCCCATGGGAATGTCCACCGCCCCCATGGCCTTCAGCACGTCCACCCTGGCCGCGCCGCCGTGGCCGGCTTCCGCGATCAGCTTGATCCCGTTCCGATTCAGGATCCCGTTCGCCCGCCGGAAATGGTTCTCGATGATGAGGTCGCTCGAGTTCTTCGTAAGATCGTGCAAGGCCCTTTCGGTTCTTTCCCTGGTCCCGATCACCTGGCCGGCGAGCGCGGGAAAGTAAGGAAGGGGGTCATATCCGTACCGATCGAAAAATTCCTTGAGCCAATCTCCCGTCCAGTCGGTCCCTTCCCAGACTTCATAGCTGTCAAAAAAGAAATATTTCAGCGGGCCCAGATCCCTTCGATCCCCCTTCAGCGCGTTCAGCATGAACGCGAGGTGTTTATCGACCGCCTTCCGGCTCAAGTGATCGATCACGAACCCGTCGGAATTGGGGCTCGGGCATTCCAGGCGCTGCCCCGTCGTGTGGCCGACAAATCGCAGGATCTTCCAGCTTCCCTTCGGCACCTCCCAATTCAAACGGCCCGTCCTGTCCAGGAACCTGCCGAGATCGATCACCTCCGATGCGTCCGCGGATGGCCCCCCCGCTTTGGTGGGAACGGCCAGCACCGCGACATCCTCATAGGGTTTCCCCGTTTTCTCGGGAAGGGGCAGAACATCGTTGAAGGATCGGGGGCCGTCGACGGGGGTTTCCGACCACACCAAAGCCTTGCTGGCATCCTCAGGTCCGATCCAGGCGCCCCCTGCGTTCCAGCTGCTTGACGCGAACAACCCCAGTTCGAGCCCGAGGTCCGAGGCGACATCCATGGCCCAATGGATCGCTTCAATAGATTCCTTCCCCATAAAAGCCGGCCCGGCCGGAATGATCTTTTCCGGATCCACGAGGCTCCCCACGTCCCAGATGATGGCGCCCCGCATGCCCTTGGCTTTCATTTCCTGGAGCTCTTTGGTGATCTGGCCCTTGTCGACATAGCCGTTCAGCCAAGCCCAGAGCGCTCCCGGCCTGGCCTCGAGCGGGGGGTTGGCGAATAGCTTTTCCGAAAGGGCGGGGATATCGGAACTCGAGGGGTCAGGCTTGCATCCCCATGTCAGGATCACGGCCGTCCCCAGCGAGATCCCGAGACAGAATAGGATGGTTCGTCTCATTGATGGATCCTTCCTCCGATGGTATCGGCAATATATCGCCCGGATCGCGGGCCTGTCAATGAGCAATTATGAACGCCCGCGGAGCCCCGCCGGATCTGACGGCAAGATCGTTCGCGATATTGCGCGATCGGGCGTTATCACCTATAGTCTCAACGTGTCACCGCGGGATCTTCTCGATGGAGGTATCATGACATCCCCAAGGATCCTCTCCAGGAAAAGCGTATTGTCCCTGGCGACCCTCGCTTTCATCGCGGGGATCGGTGCCGGACGGCCGGCGTCCGTATCCGGGCTGCTTCCGGCGCAGGGCCCATCGGCCCGGAAGGCCGCGCCGCTTCCCGTGCCGGTGGTCCATTGGACCTTCGATGTCCCGGAACCCGCGGCGACGAAGGATGTGGTCGGGAACATCCATGACGTCATCAACGGCCACTATACCGAGGTCAAAGGCGTGTCCGGCAACTCCGTCAGGCTGGACGGCTACACGTTCAATCTGGTGCGCCCGGCCGGGAAGGTCCCGGCGCTGGGCCCCAGCTTCACGGTCGATGCGTGGATCGCCCAGGCCGCGTATCCTTGGAATTGGGCGCCAGTCGTGACCCAGCTGAAAGAAGGGGTCGACGGATTCTATTTCGGCGTGGGTCCGCGCGGCCAGTTCGCCATGGACATCACTATTAATGACGAACTTTACCGCTCGGTCTCGGAGGATTTCGTCCTGCCCCTCGGCCAGTGGAGCCATATCGCCGCAGTGGTCAGGAGCGGAGAGGGCGTCACCCTTTATCTTAACGGCCGGCCGGCCGGATCCGCGCCCCTGAAAAAGGCCTTCCGCCAGGCCAAGGGTTCCGAGATGCGGGTCGGCATGAACTATGTGGCCGTGAAACCCTCCAACCAGATCGGCGACCACGGCACCCAGCCGTTCTGGTATTCCGTGGACGGGATCCTGGACGAGGTCCGGGTCTTCGGCGAAGCGGTGTCCGAGGATCACCTGAAAGCCTATGTCGAGAGCCTGGGAAAACCGGCCCCGCCCGATCTTCCGGTCAGGAAGATGCCGACCGGACCCGCGGACAGCAAGGGGTTCGGGGCTTTTTATACCAAGCTGTCCTATTATCCGGAATGGGACGCGCTCTGGCCGGTGGGCGACGATCCGGACATCGTCGTGACCTTCGCCCGGTCCCCGGTCCGGGTCGTCTTTTGGAGAGGCACGCGCTACAGCCCCGCCTGGATCAGCGAAACGGGATTGTGGATGGCGGACCAGAGCGTCGAGGCCTGGGACGACAAGGAAGGGTGCTACGAGCACATGGAAGATCCCAAGTGCCTGTACTCCCAAGTCCGGATCATCGAGAACACGCCTGCGCGGGTCGTGGTCCACTGGAGATACGCGCCGGTCAGCTCCTACAACCATCTGTGGCAGGTGAACGAGAAAACGGGATGGGGGGTCTGGGTCGACGAATATTACTATATCTATCCGGATGCGACCGGCATCCGCAAGGTGAGTTGGAACACCGACGCGCTCGGTCTTCCCCGCCAATTCCAGGAATCCCTCCCCTTGACCGATCCGGGCCAAAAGCAAGGCGATATCATCGAAAAGGACTGGGTGACGGTCGCCAACCTCAAAGGGGAGACCCAGGTCTTTGAGTATGTGGCCGATCCGCCGGCCAAAAACACCAAACGGATCCCGGAGAAGCCCAACATCCAGAGGCACAATTTCACCTCACGGTTCGACCCCTTCATCATTTTCGAGCCGGGCAACGAAATGGAATACCTGAAGGACCGGGACATCCGGAGCCTGCAGAACT
>Ga0315297_10003320_pt1 | contig 10339 bp, 12 predicted proteins | sample YL17G15_0_MG_FD_203628 | JGI IMG/M metagenome (GOLD analysis project Ga0315297, IMG submission 203628) | Sediment microbial communities from Yellowstone Lake, YNP, Wyoming, USA - YL17G15_0 | ecosystem: Environmental > Aquatic > Freshwater > Lake > Sediment | place: USA: Wyoming | collected...
GAAACGACTTCCTGCTTCGCGGGGAAGGGTACTCCCTCCCCCGCCATTTGAAGTGAATTCAAATGATTCCGCCCTCACCCCAGGCCGGGGCTTAATCGCCCGCGGCCTGGTGACGGACTTATTGCAAGTCCGTCCCTAAGGAAATAAATATGACGGAACAACTGCGACAACTAAACGAGATGGTGGAAGAGATAGCCGTTCAAACGGTTCTGGTGGATCCCGAAGACATCATGGGCCTGGGTTCCTTGTTGGAGCAACTGGAAAAACTAACGAGCGCCTCCCAGGAATCCGGATTAAAGTCGACTACTGCCGTCGGTCAGGGCCTCAAGGACCTGGTGGAAAAACTGATTTTGAATGACCTCCCTGATCCAAATCAGGCCGCGGAACTCCTGAACCAGGGGGTAAAGGTCCTTCAGGCCCAAGTTCGAGACGGCAAACCCGGCCCCTCGACCCCTGAGGAGGAGGCCTTCTGGGAAATGCTGAGGCCGATTATCGGTGAAAAAGCGCCTTCCCTGGAGGAGGAAGAACCATCCCCCCCTCCGGAAGAAACTCCGGAAGAGGCCTTTTCCGTGGCCCAGGACCTGGAGCTCTACCGGGATTTCATTTCCGAGGGGTTAGAGCATTTAGATAGCATTGAAGTGAACCTGATCAACCTCGAACAGGCTCCGGGAGACAAGGAAACCATCAACGCCATCTTCCGTCCCTTTCACACCCTGAAAGGGGTTTCCGGTTTTCTGAATCTCAAGGACATTCACCGCTTTTCTCATGGGGTGGAGTCGTTGCTGGATAACGTCCGCAACGACAAATTAACCATTAATCAGAAAATGGTGGACTTCATCTTAGAGGCCGTCGACTTCCTGAAAAAGATGATCTTTGATTTGCAGGCCAACATCGAAGCCGGACAAATCGGCCACGCGGAATTCGACTTGGCCCCTTTTTTCGAAAAAATCGAATGGTTGCAGCAAGGGGGGGCCGAATCGCCGGCGGCCCTCCGGCCTAAGGAAGAGGATACCGCCCCGCCCCGAATGGGGGAATTGTTGACTTCCAGAGGGTTTATTACCCCGGCGGATGTCCAGGAGGCCCTTAAGGTCCAGAGTGATCAAACGCCCGTCAAAAAGTTAGGGGAGATTTTAGTCGCCGAGGAAAAAATAAAACCCAAGCAGGTCATCGAGGCCCTCCGGGATCAGAAAAAAATCGCCGGAGAGTTTGCCGAAACCACCGTCAAGGTGGATACCCACAAACTGGACAACCTGGTGGACATGGTAGGCGAACTGGTCATCGCCGAGACCCTGGTGCAGCAAAACCCGAACCTGTCCTCCCTGAATGATCCCAAGCTTTCCCGCGATTTCGCCCAATTGAAAAGGATCACCGCTGAAATGCAGAAAATTTCCATGTCCCTGCGGATGATCCCCATCCGCCAGACCTTTCAGAAAATGATCCGCCTGGTGCGGGACCTGGCCCGAAAATCGGAAAAGCAGGTGGAATTGAACATGTTCGGGGAGGAAACCGAGATCGACCGGAATATGGTGGAGGCCCTCTATGATCCCCTGGTCCACATGATCCGCAACTCCGTGGATCACGGCATCGAATCGCCGTCGAAACGCCGGGAAACGGGCAAGACCGAGGCCGGGCAACTGGTGTTGCAGGCCTTTCAAAAAGGAGGCAATATCGTCATCGAGATTGAAGACGATGGGCAGGGTTTGAACCGGAACCGGATCCTGGCCAAGGCCCGGGAGCGGAGACTGATTCCCGACGACGCCCAGTTGTCCAACCACCTGATCGACAATTTGATCTTCGAGCCCGGCTTCTCCACGGCGGAGAAGGTTACCGATGTTTCCGGACGCGGAGTGGGGATGGACGTGGTCAAAAGGGCCATTGAAAAACTGAAAGGACGGGTGGAGGTCTTTTCCGAGGATGGGAAGGGCTGCCGCTTCAGTATCCGGGTCCCGCTGACCCTGGCCATCATGGACGGCATCATCGTCCGCATTGGGGAAGAGCGCTATATCATCCCCACCGTGGCCATTAAAGAAACTTTTCGGCCCCTGCAAACGGATGTATCCACCATCCAAAATCGGGGCGAGGTGGTCACCGTGCGCAATCTGCTGCTGCCCCTGGTTCGGCTCTATGGTCTGCTGGGGGTGGCCCCCCAGCGGCAGGACCCCTGGGAAGCCCTGGTGGTGGTGGTGGAAAATGAAGGCCAACAACGCTGCCTGATGGTGGACGATCTGGTGGGCAAACAGGAAGTGGTCATCAAAACCCTGGGGGAGAAATTCAAAGACGTTAAAGGAGTGGCCGGTGGGGCGATCATGGGCGACGGCCGGGTTGGGTTGATTCTGGATATCAACGGGATTTTTGAATTACATAAAAATTGATAAGGAGGAGATGATGGACAGAAAGGCAGTGAGTCGTTGGGTGGGGTTGTTGGTAATCGGTTTATTTTTGGTCGGAAGCCCGGCCCGGGCGGCTGAATTCGGGACGGCAGCGGAGGCGGAAGCCCTGGTCAAGAAAGCCGCGGCCTATATCAAGGCCAACGGCAAGGAAAAGGCTTTTTCCGAAATCAGCAATCCCAAGGGACCATTCACCGACCGCGACCTATATGTGGTGGTCTATGATCTAAACGGACAATGCCTGGCCCATGGTCAGAACCCCAAGATGGCCGGGAAGGACCTGATCGAATTGAAGGACTCGGATGGTAAGGCCTTTGTCAAGGAAAGGGTGGAGCTGGCCAAGACCAAAGACAAGTTCTGGCAGGATTACAAGTTCACCAACCCGCTGACGAAAAAAATTGAGCCCAAGGCCATGTATATAGAAAAACATGGGGATTTAATGGTGGGCTGCGGGATTTATAAAAAATAACGATAGCGAAAGGGGTGGTGCAAAAAAATTAAAGAAGGACTTCGGCAACCTGCCCAGGGGCAGAAGGGTTAAAAGGCAACCAGACATCATTCGTTCGGGAAGGTTTGGCTCTCCCGAACCGCTGGCGGGCAATCCGTCCGCCCCAACAATGAAAATGAATGGAGGGGTACGAAACAATGAAAAAAATTTTGGCAGTGTTTTTAACGGGGATTTTTCTTTTGGGTGTGACCGGCGCCGCCCTGGCCAGTTCGGCAGCGGAAGCTACGGCCTTGGTGGACAAGGCCATCGCTTTTTATAAGGCCAACGGCAAAGACAAGGCCTTTGCTGAATTCAGCAATTCCAAAGGGCAATTTGTCAAGGGCGAACTCTACATCTTTATCTTGGACCTCAATGGGGTAGTCCTGGCCCATGGGGCTAATGAGAAGCTGATCAATAAGGACTTGAGTCAATTAAAAGACGTAGATGGAAAACTTTTTATCCAGGAAACCTTACAAACGGCCAAATCCAAGGGCAGCGGCTGGGTGGACTACAAGTGGACCAACCCGACCACCAAGAAAGTGGAAGGCAAATCTACCTATGTGAAGAAGGTGGATGAACTCATTTTTTGCTGCGGGATTTACAAGTAAAGACCGCCACGGGGGGGGCCGGACCGTTGCGGGCTTCTGCTTCCCCGCCATCCGTAGAGGGAGGTAGGTATGTTTCAGTTAATCAACCGCTTATCCATGATGAAAAAACTTCTGGTCGGCCCCCTGGTGGTAATTCTATTTTTACTGGTCCTGGCCGGCATGGCTTACCGGGGACTGGTTGGACAAAAAAAGGCCCTGTCTGATATCTACCAGGTGGAATTCAGGGACTACCAGGCCTTCGCCAAAATTCTGGAGGACGTCGGCACCATCCACGGCAACGTGAATAAACTGATGAATTGGATTAACACCAATACCAACAAAACCCGGGTGGAGGAACTGGAAAAAGCCCAGGGAGCGGCCCTGGGGAAAAACGTGGCCTTGGTCGATAAATTGCTGCAGCGGCCCGGCCTGGAGGCGGAGGAAAAAAAGAAACTGCAAACCGCCCTGGATCAATTAAAGGCCTATCAAAAAGTGGCTCTGGACACCATCGACATGTCTTCCGCGGACGTCAATTCGGCCGCCATGATGGCAAGCAGCTCCATGGAGGAAAAATTTCAACTTCTGAACAAGACCCTTCAGGAAATACTGACTATCCAGGACAAGACCAGTCAGGGGCAGTATGATCAGGCCTTAAAGGGTTTTGATCAGACGGTATTCTTTTTTTCGCTGGTCCTGGTCGCCGCCATCGTCTTGTCGTTGGGGATCAACATTTATCTGGCCCGCGCCATCACCGGGCCGATCAACCGGGCCAATCAAACGGTGCAACAAATCGCCCAGGGGGACCTGACCCAGGAGGTGCAGGTCAATTCCCGGGACGAGATCGGGGAACTGTCCGCGGCGATCAATGAAATGCGGCAAAAATTCGGGGAAGCGGTGGGGCAATCCGTGGCTATGTCTCAGGCCTTATCGGAAGCGGCTTCCGAACAGGCGGCTTCCATCGAAGAAACCTCCTCCTCCCTGGAGGAAATGTCCTCCATGACCAAGCAAAACGCCGAGAACGCCGACCAGGCCAATACCCTGATTACCGGCAACAACCAGTTAATGGATAAAACCAGTATTTCCATGACGGAATTGACCCAATCGATGAAGGACATCGCCGCGTCCAGCGAACAGACCCAGAAGATCATCAAAACCATCGACGAAATCGCCTTCCAGACCAATCTGCTGGCCCTGAACGCCGCCGTGGAGGCGGCGCGAGCCGGGGAAGCGGGGGCGGGGTTCGCGGTGGTGGCCGATGAGGTTCGCAATCTGGCCATGCGGGCCGCGGAGGCGGCCCGGAATACCTCCACCTTGATCGAGGACATCGTCAAAAAGATTCGGGGCGGCGTTGGGGTGGTCACCCTGACCAATCAAAGTTTCGGCGAGGCGACCCTAAATTCCGGTAAAGTCAGGGATTTGATTGCTGAAATGGCCGCGGCCACCCGGGAACAGGCTCAGGGCCTGGAGCAAGTCAACCAGGCCGTCGCTGAAATGAATAAGGTGACCCAGCAGAACGCCGCCGGGGCCGAGGAATTGGCCTCCATCATGGCCATGTTCAAAACCGGACAAAACGGCCACCGCCGGCTTGACGCGAGGGCGGCCGGGGCCAAACGAATCCCCGCCCCCCCTACCCGGGCGGCGGCCAAAGGACTACCCCCGGCTCCGGGGAGGGAAATTCCTCCCAACCAGGTAATTCCTTTGGATGAGGAAGATTTTCGGGAATTTTAACAGCATAGCCTGAAAACACTATTTTCGTATTGAGGTTAAAACGGTAGGAGGCGCACATGGCGGAAGTAGCCAGAAAAATGGAAGGCGTTATTCAGGGCCTTAAAGGAAAAGAGGGAAAATACTTGACCTTTACCCTGGGGCAGGAAGAATACGGGATTGGAATCTTGAAGGTCCGGGAAATCATCGGTATCCTGGAGATCACCTCGGTTCCCCGAACACCGGAACATATCAAGGGGGTGATCAATCTGCGCGGTAAAGTGATCCCGGTTATCTCACTGCGGTCCAAATTCGGAATCCCGGAGGAGGACTACAGCGATCGGACCTGCATCATCGTAGTGGAAATTTTGGGCAGCGCCGGGTCCATCCCCATCGGGATTATTGTGGATTCGGTCTCCGAGGTCCTGAATATTTCCGGAGAAGACATCGAACCTACCCCCAACCTGGGCAGCGCGCTCAATACGGATTATATCCTGGGCCTGGCCAAGGTCAAGGGGCGGGTGAAAATCCTGCTGGATATCGATCGGGTCCTATCGGCGGATGAGGAGTCCGTATTTGTATAATCAGGAACAGCCGGTTTCCGAATTTGAACTAACCCAGGGCGACTTCGAAAAGTTCAGCCGCCTGGTTTATGAACAAAGCGGGATCTCACTCAACGACGGCAAAAAAGAGCTGATCAAGGCCCGACTGAGCAAGCGGGTCCGTCAGGGCCGGTTCCAGTCCTTCCGGGATTACTACCAGTACGTGGTCCAGGACGATTCGGGAGAGGAACTGGTCTTTCTCCTGGACTCCATTTCCACCAACCTGACCAGTTTTTTCCGGGAACAAAGCCACTTTGATTACCTGAAGAATGAACTGCTCCCCCGGTGGGAAACGACCCGCAACGGTCGGGACCCGCAAATCCGCCTCTGGAGCGCCGGTTGCTCCTCCGGGGAAGAGGTCTATTCCATTTCCATCACCCTGCTGGAGGGGTTGGAGCACCCGAAAAAATGGAAAATCAAAATCTTGGCTACGGACCTCTCCACCAAAGTGCTGAAGAAAGCCATGGCCGGGATCTATGAACGGGATCGAATTCGCGACCTCCCCACGCCGCTGCTCAAAAAGTATTTCTTAAAAGGGGACCACCAATGGCGGGAATACATCAAAGTCAAAAACCAATTAAAAGACCCCGTGGAGTTCAAGCGGTTTAACTTGATGGAACCTTTTCCTTTCCAGGAACCCTTTGATTGTATTTTTTGCCGCAACGTCATGATCTATTTTGATAAAAAAACACAGGAAACCCTGGTGAACCGGTTTTATCAGTGTCTGGGCCCGGAGGGTGTTCTTTTTATCGGCCACTCCGAGAGCCTGACGGGCATTCCGCACCCCTTTAAATATGTAAAACCGGCTATCTATAGAAAATAAGGTCTTTTTACGTGCGCATCGTAGTGGACATCGCTGACATGAAGGTTACCAAAAACCCCGAGGCCACCTTGATTACTTATGCCCTGGGTTCCTGCATCGGGGTGGTGGTGTTTGACCCTCTGGCCAGGGTGGGGGGACTCCTGCATCTGATGCTGCCGGAATCCCAGATCGACCCGGAAAAGGCCAAGCGCAATCCCTGGATGTTTGCCGATACGGGCATTCCCCTGCTCTTCAAAGAAGCCTATAAGTTTGGGGCGGAAAAAGGGCGGATGATCGTTAAAGTGGCGGGCGGTTCCCAGATCATGGATGACGCCGGTTTTTTTAATATCGGCAAACGCAATTACGCGGCCATGCGGAAAATATTCTGGCGCAATAACGTGCTGATCAAAGCGGAAAATGTGGGTGGACGGGTCAACCGAACGGTGCGCCTGGAGATGGCCACCGGCCAGGTCTGGTTGAAGACCTCGGGGGAAGGAGAAACCGAATTATGAGCCGGATCGAGTTGATCGTTCAGTCCATCGACCAACTGCCGCCTTTCCCGGCGATCATTCTCCGGGCCCTGCAGTCCATCAACGATCCCCGGAGTTCCGCCCAGGATGTGGTGGAAATCATCCAGTACGATCAGGGGGTCACCTCCCAAGTGCTGAAGGTCTGCAATTCCGCCTATTTCAACCTTCGCCGCCAGGTCCATTCCTTAAAAGAAGCCCTGGTGTTCTTGGGTTTCAATACCTTGATGCAGATCATTTTGAATCGCTCCTTTAAGGGTGTTCTGGCCGGCCCCTGCCAGGGATATGACCTGGACACCGGGGCCTTGTGGAAACATTCGGTAAGCTGCGCCATTTTGACCGAGATCGTCTCCCAACGGATCCAACGGGAACCCAGCGCCACTCAGTTTACGGCCGCCCTGCTCCACGACATGGGCAAGGTGGTCCTCAGCGCTTTTGTGCGGGAGACCTTCGAGGAGATCAAGACCTTGGTCAGGGAACAGGGGTATTCGTTCATCGCGGCGGAGCGGGAGGTGCTGGGGGTGGACCATGCCGAACTGGGAGGACTGATCGCTGAAAAATGGAAGTTCCCCGGGCCGATTGTCGAAGCGGTTCGCTTTCATCATACCCCTTGGCTGAACCGGGGTGAAGCTCCGGATATGGTCGCCCTGGTTCACCTGGCCAACTGTATGGCCCTCATCACCGGCATCGGCGGGGGTTCGGACGGACTCTTTTATGAGGGGGACCCGGAGATCATGAAGCAATTCCACCTGCGCGAAAAAGATGTGGAAAAATGTATCGTTCAACTGAACGACCGCCTGCGGGTGGTTGAAACCTGGCTGGAGGGGGACTAACCGGTCGGTGGCCGGTAGCCTCTCCATCAGCTCCTGGGTATCGGAGAAGGACTATGGCTTACAATGTGCTGATCGTCGACGATTCGCAGACCATGCGAACGGTGATCAAAAAAACCGTCGCCCTTTCGGGTTTTGAAATCGGGGAATGCTGGGAGGCCGTGGACGGGCAGGCGGCCCTGGAGGCCTTAAACGACCGCTGGGTGGATATCATCCTGACCGATCTCAACATGCCCCGGATGAACGGTCTGGAACTGCTCCGGGCGCTGAAGCAGAACGAAAATTACCGTCATATCCCGGTGGTGCTGATCACCACTGAAGGCAGCGAGGAGCGGATTCAGGAGGCCAGGGCCTTGGGGATCAGCGGGTATATCCAGAAGCCCTTTTACCCGGAAACCATCCGGGACACCTTAACCAGCATCCTGGAGGGGATCAATGGATAATGAACTGCAAGAGGCGGCGGTCGGGGCCATCAGCCATGTTTTCGAGACCATGTTTTTTGTTTTCCTGGAGCCGTACACCCCGGATTCCGGCGATCCCCCTCCCAGCCCCTGGTCTCCGGATGAACACTGGCTAAAAAGCAGCCTCGGATTCCAGGGCAACCTGCGGGGGCATCTGCGACTTTTTATGCCTTTTCCACTGGCCCAGGATCTGGCCACCAATTTTCTGGGGTTGGAGGAAGAGGCTTCAGAGCAGCAGGTGATCGATATGACCAAGGAAATAACCAACATGATTTGCGGCAATCTCTTTTCCCGTTACGATCGGGTACAGGGGTATGCCCTTACCATCCCTGAGGCCGAGGTCATCGGGTTCGGGGAGTCGGCCGGCCCGGGGCCGTCGCCGGAAAGGCTCCGGTTGGATTTTTTGGCTGAGGACCAAATGATCCGGATAGAAATCCAGATGGAGGACTAACCTTCCTCCCGGACCTAATTGATGGATGAGGATATCGGCCCTCAGAACGTGCAGATGGCCAGGAAAATCTTTCAGCAGCCAGGGATCCTGATCACCTCGGAAGATGTGGGCGGGGGCAAAGGTCGGAAACACATTTATAAGACGGGCACTAATGAGGCGGTGGTCCTGAAAGTGGACCGATGGCGGGAGGAGGACTGGTACCCCTATCGACTTAAGGGTTCCAATTAAGAATGGTTGATTTAAGCCCAAAAAAAATAAAGGTCCTGATTGTGGATGACTCGGCCATTGTCCGGAAGATCTTCTCCGAAGAATTATCCGCCGAACCGGATATCGAGGTGGTAGGCACCGCCCCCGATCCCTATGTGGCCCGGGATAAAATTGTTCAGTTGAAACCGGATGTGATCACGCTGGACATTGAGATGCCGCGCATGGACGGTCTCACTTTCTTGCGGAAGTTGATGAAGTATTACCCCCTTCCGGTGATTATCGTCAGTTCCCTTTCTTCCAAAGGGAGTAAGCTGGCCCTGGAAGCGATTGAGGACGGGGCGGTGGAAGTCCTGGCCAAGCCCGGAGGTTCCTATTCGGTCGGCGATATGGGGGTCCAGTTGAAAGAAAAAATCCGGGCGGCCAGCCGGGTAAAAGTAAGTTCTTCCCGACTGAGTCCGCTGGTTTCATCCGCCCCGGTGGAAAAGGTCCGTCTGGCCCTCAGCGAGACCACTCAAAAAATCATCGCCATCGGGGCTTCCACCGGCGGCACCGAGGCTTTAAAGGAAGTCTTGCTCAAATTACCAGCCGACACCCCGGGCCTGTTGATTGTGCAGCACATGCCGGCCCAATTTACCAAGGCCTTTGCCGATCGATTGAACGGATTATGTCCGATCAGGGTTAAGGAAGCCCAGAACGGCGATTCGGTCCTGACCGGCCAGGCGCTGATCGCCCCCGGAAATTTTCATATGCTTCTCCGCCGCAGCGGGGCCAATTATTATGTCCAGGTCAAGGACGGCCCCATGGTTCATCATCAGCGGCCGGCGGTGGACGTGTTGTTTAATTCCGTGGCCCAATACGCCGGGGCCAATGCCGTGGGGGTGATCCTGACCGGCATGGGAGCCGACGGGGCCCAGGGCTTGCTGAAAATGAAGCAGGCCGGGGCTAAAACCCTGGCCCAGGATGAGGCCAGTTGCGTGGTCTTTGGCATGCCTAAGGAGGCGATTAAGGCGGGGGCCGCCGACCAGGTGGTCCCTTTGCTGGAGATGAGTCAAAAAATCATTCGCTCGGTTAATGCACTCTAATGGCCAAAGGCAATAAAAAAACCGAAATAGACCTGTTGGAGATCGATCCCAGCCAGGAGCCGGCCGGCCGGAGGGGGGGCGACGGTGAGCTCCAGGCAGCGGACGTTCCCGACGGAAAGTCTTCCGGTTGGCTGAAGCGATTCGCTTTTATTATTTATATCCTGGCCGGCATGCTGATTTTCAGCGGGGGAATCATGGGGGGCCTGCTGCTG
>Ga0315297_10003321_pt1 | contig 10337 bp, 10 predicted proteins | sample YL17G15_0_MG_FD_203628 | JGI IMG/M metagenome (GOLD analysis project Ga0315297, IMG submission 203628) | Sediment microbial communities from Yellowstone Lake, YNP, Wyoming, USA - YL17G15_0 | ecosystem: Environmental > Aquatic > Freshwater > Lake > Sediment | place: USA: Wyoming | collected...
GCCGAGGAGCGGGTGTCAGGGGGCCCGTTCGCCTCTCCCGCAAGAAGCATCCGCCCCGCGCCGACGTCGTCGAAATGTCGGAGGCGAGTAGGCCTTCCTCGCCCCGGTTCTTGACGACTTTCGAGGCGGTGTTGTCCCGGCAGGGGTGGAACGCTCGTGCTTCCGCCTTCGCGGGCGACGAAGTTCCGCTTCGGCGGACGAAGGCGTCGTAGCGAAGGAGCTTCGCGACTTCGCAGAGTAGCACCTGCGTTCCCACAAGACCGCTCCAGGGCCACAGCCGAGGCTACTTCGCCCTGCGAAGCGGGCTTCGAAGCCCCGCGAAGCAGGGGCGGCTGTGCCACACGTCCTTCCCCCGCCTCGGCGCCTGGTCTCCGACGCAAGCAGGGAGGCGGGGGCGCGACCAGAAATCTGAACTTGGGACCGGCCCGACGCCCTTTTCGACCGGTCCGCGGAGCCAGATGGACCAGAGGCCGCCCATCATAACCCTGCTCACCGACTTCGGGCAGGCCGACACTCATATCGGCGTGATGAAGGGCGTCATGCTCGGCATCTGCCCCGCCGCCCGCCTGGTGGACCTCTGCCACGAGTTGGAGCCTCACGCCATCGAAGACGCCGCCTATCAGCTCTCGGTTTCCTATCGCTTTTTCCCGCCGGGCACGGTCCATCTGGTCGTCGTCGACCCGGGGGTCGGCACGGGCCGGCGGGCGCTCGCCGCCGAAGCCGCCGGCCATCTTTTCGTCGCTCCCGACAACGGCGTCCTCTCCTACGTCGCCGATGCCGCCGCACTCCACGCGGTCGAGCTGATCGATGCCCGCTACTTCTTGCCTACGGTCAGCCAGACTTTCCACGGCCGTGACATCTTCGCGCCCGTCGCCGCCCATCTCGCCGCCGGGGTGCCTCTCGACAATCTGGGGCCGCGGGTGCCCGACCCGGCGCTGCTGCCGCTGCCGCAGCCCATCGAGCGCGGGCCGGCCCTCGTGCTGCACATCATCCACGTAGACCGTTTCGGCAATCTCATCACCGACTTGAGCACTCCGGCTTTCGACAAATGGCTGGCCGGCAGGGCCGAGGGAGGGGGCGGACGCGTCACCATTCGCGCCGGCCGGGAGACCATCGAGGGCGTGTCCACCGCCTACGCCTACGCCGCGCCGGGCGAACTCCTCGCCGTCGTCGGCAGCTCCAGCCGTCTCGAGATCGCCATCAACCAGGGGAATGCCAGCAAGGCCCTGTCCCTCGCCGTGGGCGACTCCCTGGAGATGGAGTGCACTGTTCCACGCCGATGAACGAATTCGAAGGCGCCGCCTCGGCATTCGTCGTCACCACGCCGGCCGGCCTCGAAGGCCGGGCTCGCGCCGAACTGCGCCGCCTCCTCGGCGATGTCCGCGCGCCCTCCCTGCTGCTCAAGGGCAACCTGCTCCTGCTGACCGATCGCCCGGAGGCGGAGGTGATCGAGATTTTGCGGGGGGCGGAGACCATCTGCGTGGGGCGGGTGGCACCGGTGCAGGCGCGGGTGCATATCGACCGGCGCCTGGAAAGCCTGGAGGCGGTGGTGACCGCGGTCGCCCGCCTCGGCGGGCTCTCGCCCGGGGAGAAGTTCGTGGTCCGCTGCGAGCGCCGCGGCCAGCATGACTTCACAGGCCGCGAGGCGGAGAAGCGCATCGCCCTGGCGCTGGAGAAGGCGACCGGCGCGGTCGGCGAGTACCTCGGCGAAGTCCCGAAGCGAGTGTCCGTGGAGATATTCCAGGACCTGGCGCTGGTGGGCGTTGCGCCGCCGGACCAGGTGCTGCACAAAGAGATAAGGGAGAGCCGCAAGTACGCACCCGGCGCGCGTCCTCTCAATCGCGCCCAACACAAGCTCCGGGAAGCGATCGCTACCTTCGGCATCACGCTTCCGCCCGAGGGCCGGGCGCTCGACGTGGGCGCGGCTCCGGGCGGTTGGAGCGCGGTGCTGGCCGATCATATGGCTGAGGTGGTCGCGGTGGACCCGGCCGACCTCGACCCCTCGGTCTCCGGCCGGCCGAACGTCACGCATCTGCGAATGCGCGCGGAAGGGCTAGCTGGACGCACGGATTGGCAGGAGCATTTCGACGTGATTACGTGTGACGCCAATCTCAGCCCGGCGGAGGCGGCCCGCCTGCTGGTGGACCTCGCGCCTCTCGTCAAGCCCGGCGCGCCGGCGCTGCTGACCATCAAGTATGTCACGTCGGCCCGCCGCCGCCACGAGCAGGAGGCGCGGGAAATCCTCGCCGAGGCCTATGAGGACATTCGCATTCGCCACCTGCCGCACAACGCGCTGGAGACCACCGCCGCCATGCGGCGGCGCTAGCCGCGTAGCGGCGACCCCTCCGGCGCCGATTGGGGAGAAAACAGGTGACTGTGGCCGACACCGCCAGGCCGAGAAGGAGTACCCCTTGACCCATCCCGCCCCAAGTCCCTTATCCCGGGTGCCAGCGCCCTGCGTGCACAGCCTCTACCCCTACGATCAGGTGCTTGCGCTGGTGGACGAATGCAGGCCGCGGGATGTGCTCGATGTTGGGGCCGGAAGAGGGGCCTTGGTCCTGTCTCTCCTCCGCCGAGGCTACCGGGTGCGGGCGTGCGACCTCGCGCCGGAGCAGTTCGGTGTTCCGGGGGTGGAGGTCCTGAAAGCGGACCTGAATCGCGGCCAGATTCCTTTTCCCGACGGATCGTTTGATCTGCTAACCTGCTGCCAAGTGATGGAGCACTTGGAGAACCCGCACGAGCTGGTGCGCGAGTTCTGGCGTGTGCTGCGACCGGGCGGCTCCGCCATCCTGACCGTGCCCAACGTTCTTAACATAGACGCGCGCTTACGGGCCTTCTTCACTGGCGTCTCAAGCTTCCATCGGGATTTGGGCGACCGCCTGGGCCGAGTGAAGCCGGGGGAAGGGCTGGGACACGTCAATCCCATTCCAGTGCAGGAGCTACTCTGGCTCGGGCAGGCCTACGGCCTTCCGGTCACGGCGGTCGCGGCCGACTGGATTCCGAGGGGCGCGCGCCTGTATGCGCCGCTCGTGGCAGTGATTCGACTTTTCACCTTGGTCTCAAGCGCGCGATCTCGGTCTCGCTACCTCATGGACGTCGCCAACAGCCAGCCGGTTCTCTTTGGGCGCCGCGTCGTACTACGGATGACAAAGTCAGATCACCCTCCCCGGCCGCGAATAGTGCCCGCCAGGCGAAGTTGGGGCTAGTGGAGTGAATCCCTCTGACTCGACAGTTCAGGGGCGCGGTCCAGGCCCGCCGGCGGGTCAGGCCGGTCGGGCTTCCGGCAGGCTGGCGGCGGCGACGGCCTGCCCGACGCGGCGGCTGGATTCATCGGGCAGGTGGAGCAGGACGCGGTCGCAAAGATCGGGGAACTCCTGGCGCAGAACGGCCGCAGCCCGCTCGACGATGATGTGACCGCCCTCGCCGGAGGTCACGCGGCCCAGCACCAGCACGTGGCGCAGGTCGTAGAGATCGGCGTAATGGGCGACGGCGTACCCCAGGTAGCAGCCGATGGTCTCCAGAATTTTACGCGCCCGCCCGTCCCCAGACGCCAACAGATCCTGCACCTGCTTGAGCCGCTCGGCCGGCGTTTGGCCGGCGTCGAGCTCGATCCCGGCGGCCGCCGCCAGACGAATGACTGCCACCTGCGAGAAATAGGCGCTGCCACAGCCGCGATCGCCGGACCACTCGTCCATCGGCGCGGTGGGGCTGAAGTCCACCGGCACGAAGGCCAGCTCGTTCAGCCAGCCGGTGATATTTCCGTCCCCGTCCACGTAGCCGCCGGCCTCGCTCGAACCCATGGCGATGCCCAGCACCGGTTTGTCCTCCAGCGTCATCGCGCCGGCCAGCGCGGTAACCTCACCGTCGTTCACGACCTCCAGCGGCACGCCGCCCCACTGGCGCTGAATGTCGAGGAATAGGTTCTTCACCCGGCTCTCGAAAACGTCGGGCGGCACGCCCCGAAAAAGGGACGCGACTTTCACCTGGTTGTTCAGATAGATGCCGGCCGCGCTCACCCCGATGGCGTCCACCCGCGGCAGGTGCTCGGCGGCGCGGCGCAAGGCCCCGTCTATCTCCCGAAAATGATACGACGGGTCCTTTTCCGTCCGCGGCGCCCAGATGGTCTCCTCGCTGAAGACGACCTCGCCGTCCTTCACCGCGGCCACCTTGTGGTCGCTGGCCCCGGCGTCGAAGCCGATCCGGCAGCCCTCCAGGTGCCCGCCCACCTGCACCCTCCGCTCGCGCGCCGGAGGAACCTCCGACGGGTCGCACACCTCCACCGTGAACGGGTGCTCGTATACTCCGCCCATGAAGTTGGCGTCGAAAGCCCGCGCTCCGCCGGGCGCGTACGCGGCTTTCAGGTGCTCGCCCACCTCCCGCGGCCCGCCCACTATCACCCGCCAGCCGCCGCGCTGCCACAGCAGGGTCTTGAGCAGCCGCTCGGCGTGGAGAAAATTCTCCCCGCTGCCGGCGCGCTTGCCGCCGAAGGCCACCGTCTCGTGGCGCGAGATCGCCCCCTCGTCGCGCTCCAGCGCGATCACCAGCGGGCAGCTTTCCCCGGATTCGGTCGCGGCCCGGCGGAAGGCGCGGTTGGCCAGCGAGGCCGGGCGGAATCCTTCATCCAGCGGGGGAACGATTTGCGGCTTCACGAGCAGCGAACTCAAGGCGGTTCCTTTCCGTATGTCGGATCAGCAGGGATGATCGGGATTCCGTTCTCTCTGCCGAGGCTCCGGTCCTCCCGTGCGGGGCGGCAGGAACGTGGTTCGCCGGCCCGAATATCGCTCCATCTTCGCGCCCGGAAAGGATTCAGCTATGGCCGAACCGATTCGCGTGACCGTCTGGAACGAATACCGCCACGAGAAGAAGAACGAGAAGATCGCCCAAATCTACCCCAAGGGCATGCACGGGGCGATCGCGGAATATCTGCGCTCGCAGCCCGGTCTCGTCGTTCGCACCGCCACCCTCGACGAGCCCGAGCATGGCCTGACCGAGGCCGTGCTCGCCGACACCGATGTCCTCACCTGGTGGGGCCACACCGCCCACGGCGAGGTCAAGGACGAGATCGTGGATCGCGTGCAGAAGCGCGTGCTCGAAGGCCTGGGCTTGATCGTTCTGCACTCCGGCCATTTCTCGAAAATTTTCCGCCGGCTCATGGGCACCACGTGTGACCTGAAGTGGCGAGAGGCGGCGGAAAAGGAGCGCATCTGGGTGGTGGACCACGCCCATCCCATCGCCGACGGCCTGCCGGAATACATCGAGCTGCCCCATGTCGAGATGTACGGCGAGCGCTTCGATATTCCGGCGCCGGATGCGCTGGTCTTCGTGAGCTGGTTCGCCGGCGGCGAGATTTTCCGGTCCGGCTGCTGCTTCCATCGCGGCCGCGGGCGCATCTTCTACTTCCGGCCCGGGCACGAGACCTTCCCCATCTACCACAACCCGCAGATACTCCAGGTCATCGCCAACGCCTGCCGCTGGGCCGCCGGCGGCCACGGACCGAAGCCCACCTACGGCAACGTCAAACCGCTGGAGCCGCTGGGATAAGGGACATTAGCCGCGGATTCGCGCGGATAACAGAAATGTCGCCCGCCATCTTTGTGGCGGGCGGACAGATTGCTCTCTGCGATCTCCGCGTCTCTGCGGCGAAATCTTGCTCCTGCGAATCCGCGGCGATCCGCGGCATGGACGCTAACGCATATTCCCGTCGGTGGTTCTCCGTCTCCCGCCGTGTCTAGCGCTCCTGACCGCCTTTGCCGGTGAAGATCTGCTCCCAGTGGTAGGCGAGGTACTTTGCCGCCAGCTTGTGCCTGGGATCGAGTCGGAGCTTTCGACCGTGGACGTCATCGCTTCGATCAGCCGACACGACCGCCAGACTCCGCAGGTCTATCGCCAGGGAGCCGAAATCGAACGCGGCATGATGGTTTGGACACAATATCAGGATGTTCGGGGGAAAATCCGGGCCGTCGTGATCCCTTCCAAGCGGCTGCAGGTGATGGGCCTCGACGTATGGCGGCAGTTCCTCGCGTTGGATGCTCTTATCACAGACCTGGCATCGCCGATCGTAGTAGACCTTCAGTCTGTCGCCCTGCTCTGTATCGCGCACGATTCGCTTACCCGTATACGTGACGGTCTTGGGAGACTCCTCGTCCGGCTCTCCGGTTTGCAGCACTGCCAGCCCGCCGACATTCTCTTCTTCGCCCCCGCCAGTCGGCGCGACGGCATCCTGGACCGGTACGGTCTCAGCCGCTTCGGGACCTTGCCTCTGTTCCTCTTGTGGTTCCAGTGCAGGGGCATCGGACACGGCTTGGCCAAGCGCCCTCTTGCCGGCGTCTTTTGCGAGGAGGGTCCACTTTCGCACCGCCGCAGCATCCCCTTTCGCGCGGGCCTCGCGTGCCTCGTATTCGGCCCACGCTCGGATCAGGTTTTGTTCAAGATCCTCCCCGTCCAGGGCGTAACAGTCGTGATCGCGCGCCCAGCCCAGCGGCACCTCTGATCTCCTGATCGCCGGAAGGGATGTCGCCACATGAAGGTGGGTAACCCAGTCCGGTCCATGTCTCTTAGCGTCACTGGTGACTGCACCAACAGGGCGGTCAAGGACGAGCTCTCCGCCCTCCTCCCGAGTCTCGTGGGCAACCTGGAGATACCTCGCCAATAAGCGTTCTCCGACCTGCCAGGTCTTGGCCTCCTGCCTCTTCCCCCCGACACGAAACTTTCGGCGCTCTTCGGGCGCCGAGAGCTCAAGCTCCAGGTTCTCCCCGGGGGCAAAAAGGTCCGGCAACATCTCCGCCTCTGTCTTCGCTGGTTCCATACGGACTGCCTCCTCTCCGTGGATCCCACGTCCACGCGTGTCGATCTGCAACGGGCTCTGTTGCCCGCCCGTCTCGGCAAGAGAGTGTACCTAGGCGTCTTCCCAGGGAGGGTTTTCGCCCAGTGCGCGGACTCTCGCAATTGTTCCCCGCAGAACTTCCTTGATGTTTTGTAGCATCTCCTCGGTGAGGTCGTCGGATACCGGGAAGATCACCATCGGCAGTTCCTTCGGCCCGCCGCTAGGCCAAGATGCCCTTCACAGATGTGAACCAGGCAGTTACAGTCACTTTTTACCTGCCCGCAGTCGAACGCTGGATCTGCACAACCACGCGATATCCCAGCACGTGAGCGACCTTACGAAGATCCCCCAGGTAGTCGCTATGACCAGGTCTGTACCACTCTCCCGCATTCGATAGCCCGAACTCCAGCGCTGAGACCCTCTGCTGGCTTGTCCCTGTCATGCGTCCTACTTCGGTCTCACTGAGACCGACCTGCTTTCGCAAGAGCCGAAGGTCGTAGTCAGGAGTATCTCGATGGAATCTGATTGACAATCTCCCGCCCAAGGCATCAACAACGCGCACGAGAAACCTGAGTTCGTGCTCCGCACGAGCCGGACTTGCCAATCGCTGGATTCTGGCCTCCGTAATGCGCCTGGTCCACTTGGCGCCCCGCAACTTTTCCACAACGCTCCTCAGGAACTCGCGTTCCGTAGGGGCCCTGGCGGCCCGCGTAATCGCAAATAGATCGGAACGAATTTGCGCCTCGCGGAGGGCGCGTGCAAGCCGTCGAGCAACCCGTCGAGGCACAGCCGCGTTCCGGCTGATGGGTTCGAACGATTTCTCGAATGTCTTCTCACCTTGGTTTGTCACTTGTCTTGCCCCCTCGGTGGATGTCTAGTCCTGTACATCTTTCCGGCCGAGCGCGGCCGATGACATGGTGCAGAGACACTACGGCGAGGGTAGATCAGATAGGGCTGGAAAGAAGGCGGAACCCGGCCACAGGAGAAACCGGGTCCCGCATCCTCGACTGTTTCGCATTATAGCAAAAAACCGTTTGCTTGTCAACCAAAATCTGGCGCCAAGTCCGCTCGGCAGGACAGCCAGGGTTGAACCGCAGAGGCGCAGAGGGCGCCAAGGGATTATTGGCCGCGGATGCTACTCCGCGAAAACAGCGTTCGCTACGAAGCACAAGTGAGCGCGGATTCGCGCGGATAACAAGAATGTCGCCCGCCATCTTTGTGGCGGGCGAACAGACAGGCAATCCGCGTCCCTCCGCGTCGATCCGCGGCTGAAACGCGGTTCCCTATCCCTTGTAGCCGTGGGGGCCGCCGGGGAGGCGGCGCTCGGTGCGTATCTCGGCCAGCCCGAAGCGCCGCACCTGGTCATCCGTGATCAGCACGTCGACCACCGTCTCCTGCGTCAACGCCGACAGGTCCTCGACGACCTGCAGATCGAAGGCCAGCCCCACTTTGAGCGCTCGCGGCGCCAGCCGAAGGAACCGGTCGAAGTATCCGGCCCAGCGCGTCAACCGTCGTCCCCGCTCATCCCACACCAGCCCGGGCACGGTCACCAGTTCGAACTGCGTCGGATCCGCCTCGCGGCAGGCGGGCAGCGGCTGCGGCAGCCCCAGCGGTCCCAAATCTATCTGCGCGTCCGGGTCGGTCACCTCCCGCCACACGAGCCGTCGCCGCTCCCGGTCGGTGGTCGGCGCGGCCACTCGCTTGCCCAACTGGAGCGCCGCCTGGATCAGGGAGATGGTGTCGACCTCGCCGCCGTAGCCGACGAAAATCGCCACCGTCTTGGCGCGGCGGAACTCCGGCTGGCGCATCAGCTTCTGCGCCACGAGGTAGCTGTGCTGGGCATGCACCCGGTCCGACAGCGCATCCAGCGCCGCCTGCACCCGCTGCATCAGTTCCCGCTTTTCGTCTGCCATGTTGCCTTCCGGTCGTTGGCCTACGGACTTCTTCCAGCAACGGGCCGGGATGTCCTGTCCGGCCGCCACCGCGCCGCCGAAAAAGGCCGAACGCGCGCCCACGTGATGGGGGGCACAACTACCAGACCCGGACTATCCGCAGATGACGCAGATTACACAGATTCTTGGGTTGTCAGGGCGTAGGCCCTGACAACCCTGGAAAACGGCTGGGCCCGGCGGCGATAAACGCCGCCGGGCCTAGCCCTTCAGTCAACTGCGGGAACACCTGGGCCGGAGACGCGGTGCGGCCCGTTCGATCCCCCCGGTGGCGCGACGATACCGGCGCCCCGGGCTTCTCTAGCGATGTTGGCCGATCAGCTCGATCGAGAGCGGCGACCTACCAGCGGCGCCCGCCGCCGCCGCCACCACCACCACCACCGTAGCCGCCGCCGCCACCGCCGCGACGACCACCGCCACCGCCGCCACCCTCGCCGCGGGGGCGGGCCTCATTCACCGTGATCGCGCGGCCGTCGACCTCCCGGCCGTTGAGGGCGTCAATCGCCGCCTGCGCGCTCTCCGCCGGCACGTCGACAAAGCCGAAACCCTTGTCGCCGATCAGGCGGACCTCGGTGGGCTGGTACTCCGCGAACAACTCGCGGAGCGCGCTCTCCGTAATGGAGTAGCTCAAGTTACCTACATACAGACTCTTACTGGCCACGAAGGCCTCCTTGTGCCCCGGGCTGGCGCCGCGGCGAGTGTTTACTGCGGGAGCGTCCGCCTCCGGCGGACTCTCCTGCCGCGGGCCAGTCCGCGGTGCGGTCGGACGAACTCGAAATCGAGCGCCCGCCAGCTTTACGATGCCGATGGTGCAGCTCCTGCTGCGGTTGCCGACGAAGGCCAGACGCCGCGTCGCCGCGGCTTGCAGGCGAGGGGTGGAGTCCGGTGGGGGGAGAGCTAGACCAGACCTCTCGTGCCAGAAGAGTCCCGTCGTCGCGTCCGGTCAGCCGAGAATGGCTCACTCCGAATGGTCCTTCGCCACGCCGAGCAACCGGTCGACCTCGATGCTGCGAGCAGTTGCGCGGCAAAGGTTGTCCTAAACGATAGCGGATTGCCGCTCGCCTGTCAAGGGAAATGGGCGCGCTCGTGTGCGGTTTGTAGCCGGCCCGCCAGGCCACCGGCCCGCCGACCTACGGGCGGGCGGAAGGTCGGCCGCGGGTTGGGGCCGAAAAGGGACTTTCCAGCCAAAGATCGGGCCGGGAGCGGCCCTCATCCTGGAAGCGAGGAGAGCTACTTTGCGGGGACAGAGCTACGGCTCGGAACGAATCCACTACACCGACCCGCGGAGCGGCGTGGGGATCGTGCAGCTCACGTCGTACCCGCGGATGTCCTGGAACATGTATTTCGAGCACAACCATTTTACGCCCGATGGTCGGGTCATCTTCCTCCGCTCGCGGGAGCTGAAACCCGGCGCGCCGGGCGACCTCTACTGCTGCGGTCTGGACGGCCGCAACCTGACCCAGCTCACCGACGAGGACGGCATCTCCGGCATCGCCCTGGCCCGCGACGGCCGGCACGTCTACCACCTCGTCGGGACCACGCTGAAACGCGTCGCGCTGGACAGC
>Ga0315297_10003322_pt1 | contig 10336 bp, 9 predicted proteins | sample YL17G15_0_MG_FD_203628 | JGI IMG/M metagenome (GOLD analysis project Ga0315297, IMG submission 203628) | Sediment microbial communities from Yellowstone Lake, YNP, Wyoming, USA - YL17G15_0 | ecosystem: Environmental > Aquatic > Freshwater > Lake > Sediment | place: USA: Wyoming | collected...
CCTCGGTCTCATAAAAAGCACGTGCCTCCGCTGAGCGGCTACGGCGCAAGAGCTGGACATAGTGTGACCAGGAGAGGGGAAACGCTCCAGACAGATCACTCAGGTTGAATTTCCGAAACGGTGTCTCGGATTTTGAAGTAGAACTCAGATGGGCACTAGATTTCCGAGACAGTGTCTCGGAAATTCTCTCCGGTGGGTAAGTCTTGTAGAAGAGGCGCATGGTTTCCAAGTTGTCTACCGAGAGCCCTCGTCCAAAACGGCTTGTCAGATCTTTGGAAAGCCTTTCAAGAAGACCTGCTCTGTATTTCGCACGGATATTCCCACCCTGTTCAAACTCTACAATTCTCCTCCCAATTTCCCAGTAAGTGGCAGTCATGATTGTATTTACGGTGCGGGAGGATGTTCTCCGTGCGCTTTCCAGCAAATCCACGAGGCCGGACAATACAGAGTCGTAACCCTTTAGCGAACCGGGGGCGGTCTCGGACTTCTTGACGAAAGGATTCTTCATGCCTTTGGTTCCTGGGCAAGGACCTGTTTGATCTCACCCATAATTTCGATGATGCGTTGCTCCTTCTTTAGAATATCTTCAACCAACTGCTCTGGACGCATGTGCTCGAAGTCTCGCTTGCTATTTGGATTCTTAATATCAAGATTAGCCGAAATGAGGTTGCCTGCCTTGTCATATTTCAGGATTTCATCTCCTGAGACCTTCCAAGCCCATCCGTTTTCTTTTCGGTTCTTCCACCAGTCCAAGCATTCTGCAAACTCCTCATATTGCAATGGCTGGGTCTTGGTGTATTGCTTCCGGCCCCCTGGCAACGGAAGTTCATAGTACCAAATACCCCTTGTGGGCCCGGAGCGGTCGAAAAAGAGCAGATTTGTTGGGATGCTGGTATAAGGTGCGAAGACGCCGTTGGGTAATCGCACGAGTGTATGAAGATTGAATTCTTTCAGCAGTTCCTCCTTTATGCGGGCACAGATACCATCACCAAAAAGTGTTCCATTGGGGACAACAACACCAGCCCGACCCGGCTTGGGAGGCTTTTTCAATTTACGCATGATGAGTTGAAGAAAAAGAAGGGCTGTTTCTGCGGTTTGCTTGTCTTCGGGGAAGTTGCCTAAAATTCCCCGTTCCTCTTCTCCACCAAAGGGTGGATTAGTGAGGATGACGTCCACTCGATCCTTATCTCCAATTTCCCTGAGAGGAAAACGCAAGCTGTTGAGTGGATCTATCCTTGGATATTCAAGACCGTGAAGCAACAGATTCATTTGGGCAAGAAGGTACGGCAGAGGTTTTGCCTCGCCTCCTAAGATGCTCTTTGTTTGGAGAATCTCTCGATCCTGAACAGTCTTACACTGCTTTTCTAAGTGTTTGAAGGCTTCTACGAGGAAGCCCCCTGTCCCACAGGCAGGGTCAAGAACAGTCTCCCCAAGGCGTGGATCGATAACCTCAACCATGAAACGAACAACAGGTCGAGGCGTATAAAATTCTCCTGAGTCGCCTCCTGAGTCACGCATTTCCTTAAGCATGGATTCATAGAGATGACTGAGTGTGTGAATCTCTTCTGAGGATTTGAAGTGGATGCCGTTAACCTTGTTGATGATATCCCGAAGGAGGTAACCACTGATCATGCGGTTTGTAACGCCTTTAAAAACAGTGGCAATGACATCACGGCGATCACCGCCATTTGAACTTTGTAGACTTCTTAAATAAGCGAAAAGACCAGGGCCTTTCGTCCCATCCGGGCGCACAGCTTCTTCATTGTTAATAAAAGCAGTCAGTTCATTACCAGTGATTCCATCTTCTTTCGCAGCCCAATCCCTCCATCGGTATGGTGGCACGATAGCTTTCCGGAACTTTTTACCAGCCATGGCAGCCTCATGCTCACGGATCTGCTCCAAGTCATCAAGAAACTTGAGAAACATGATCCATGTCAGCATTGGCAGGCGATCCAGATCTCCGCTTAATCCTTTGTCCTTCCGCATGATGTCCCGGGAAGATTTAATGAGGCTGCCAAGTTGTTGGACTGTGGTTAAGGGTTGGGTATCTTTCTTTCTCTTCATTTATGATTCACCCTTTATGTGACCCCTCACCCCATCCCTCTCCCCTTTGTTTTCTGGCAGGGGGAGAGGGGGAGGAAAAATTTTATGCAGCATAAAGTAATGTTTGCAACTGATTAACTGCTTCCTTTAACTTCTCCGGCCCTCCAAACAAGTTTGCAATCTCTATCACATTACCATGGTTAGAAATCGGTGGAACCTTTAGCACATCGGGAATAATGAACTGGGCAGTTCCATAATCAGAATATTTATCGAGTAGTTCATTAAGTATCACCTTAGCTTCAGGACCATATTGGTCAAAAAAATCTTTCTTATCCTTTCTCAACCGATCTGCCCTTTCACGCCGTGTTCTCAGTGGAGCATTGTAGGCAATGTGACAGAGAAGGTCGAAAGGATCGGCCTCGGGTTGATTTGTAGCAGAGGCTAACTCCTCGAAGTCGATTCCTCTTTCCTCAAGTAAGGCAATAACCTCGGACCGCTGTTCTGAATTCTCCCAGCGTCTTCGTAATTCAATAGCTGTAGGACAGAGTGTTCGCATTTTCTCTGCGGTATAGTCCGTGAATTTAACAACCCGGAGTTGCCTTCCATCGGTATCAAGTTCATAAACGAGATGAGCAGCGATTTCAACATGGCCACCATCGAAATAGTACTTCCGCCGCTGTCCCTCCGAATCATCTGGAATAGTAGGCGTGACTTCCCATTCCATTTCTGGTTCGGGGACAACGAGATCTCCTTCAACAACTTCGTAGGTATTGGGGATTAATTCTCCTTGTTCATTAATCTCCTCTTCAGTTAATAGCGCTGGCTCCCCATCAAATTCTGGGTCCGCAAAAAGGCGAGTGGCACTGCCGGTATAATCCAAAATGTTAAAGAAAAATTTGTCATAATCATCACGAACACGGGTGCCACGGCCTATGATCTGCTTGAATTCTGTCATTGAATTAATAACGTGAACCAAGGCAACGTTTTTGCAGGTCTGAACATCTACCCCGGTCGTAAGAAGTTTCGATGTAGTAACAATTACAGGAGTGACTGTCTCAAGCTCCTGAAATCTACTGAGATGCCCTCGGCCGGCTTGTCCCTCATCGGATGTGACACGGCAGACATAATCAGGATACTTCTGCACAAGCTCGGCATTTAAATTATTCAGGGCATGATGCATCTCGTCGGCATGCTCCTGGTCCACACAGAAGATAATGGTTTTGGCAAATGGATCGTTTTTCTTTAGAAACTCGGTTAAGTGACGAGATACAGCCTCAGTTCTTGCACGGAGTGCGACAATGCGTTCAAAATCCGGGGTATGATATTCCTCGTCTGGGATCTCCCGACCAAAACGATCAAGATCGCCTTTACTCGGGCGCCATCCGGCAGCGTCATAAGTCGTTATAACCCGGTGCACTCGGTAAGGGGCGAGGAATCCATCATCAATTCCCTGACGAAGACTGTAAGTATAAACTGGATTCCCGAAGTACCGGTAAGTGTCCCTATTATCCTCCCGAAGGGGCGTTGCGGTCATACCAAGTTGATAAGCTGGTTTAAAATACTCAAGGATCTCCCGCCAGTTACTTTCGTCACGCGCACTTCCTCGATGGCACTCGTCCACGATAATGAGATCGAAGAAATCAGGCGAATATTCCCTGTATAAACCAGGACGTCGCTCATCTTTGGCAATGGCCTGATAGGTTGAGAAGTAAATCTCCCGGTCTTTGTTGGCTACCCCATTCTCGATTTTCCAGCGGGCATCTCCAAAAGGAGCAAAGTCTTTATCTTTGGGATCGTCAACAAGAATGTTTCGATCTGCGAGATAAAGGATCTTGGGGTGCCCATATTCGCCAGTCTTATTCCATAATGCGCTCCAGAGCTTCCAGCAAATTTGAAAGGCAACCAATGTCTTTCCGGACCCTGTTGCCATGGTTAGAAGGATTCGACGCTTTCCCTGGAGGATTGCCTGGACTGCGCGGTTTATTGCAATCTCTTGATAATATCTGGGGGCCTTTTGACTTTGGGTATAATAAGGCGTCAGGAGCCGTCTTGTTATCTCTTCATTCAGATTCTGTGAAGATCTGAGGCGTGCCCAGAGCTCGGCTGGGGTTGGGAATGAGTTAAGTTCTCTTTCCTGGCCAGACAGATAATCAAATTCAATGATGCCATGGCCATTTGTCGAATAAGCAAACTTTAAACCTAGAATTTCAGCGTATTCCTTGGCCTGTTGAAGCCCATCACCCGGTAATTTATAAGCGGCTTTTGCTTCAATAACAGCAATCATGAAGTCGCGGGTGTAACGAAGTAGATAGTCAGCTCGCTTTTGTTTCTGGCGTTTGATCTTTTTGCCTGTGACTACGATACGGCCATCTGTAAAGGTTTTTTGTTCTGTAAAAGAATGGGGGTCATTATCCCAAGCAGCCTCGATGAGTTTAGGGAGTACGTATTTTCGGCAGGTATCAGCTTCGGTAATCATAATTCAATTTCTTCTTTGGTTACAAATTAGGATCGGACCTTCAATTTTCATCTTATATCTTCAACTAACCCCGCTGATTTTTTCTAATTCCCCCTTCCCTTTCAACTCCTAATTGAAGCCAAAGAATCCATTCCAGAGGCCGCTCTGGAGAAAGGTTCATCATCGTTTCTCCATTTTTGATCTTTTTGAGGATTTGTAAGGCACATGCGGTTCTTCAACCAAAAAACCTATCCGTTTCTTTGGCGGTTCTGGTTTGGGTTCCGGGGGTGGAAGAAACAGTGGGCGAATTTTCTCGTAAAGATTCCGTATATGGTGGTCATGCGCAAGAAGGATGTTTTCAACTTTGAGCAGACGCTTCTCCAACTCCGACCGGCTGATAAGTTCTCTTCTCATCAGAACAAACGCCCGCACGACAAAGACACTCATCTTCACCGCTTTTGCACTGTTGAGCACATTGGCGGCCATGACTGAGCCGTGTTCGGTAAAGGCATAAGGAAGATATCTGGGGTTCCGGTGCTTTTGGGAACCGGTCACAAATTGTGACCGGTTGGATGCACGACTCAAGGTCACAAATTGTGACCTCAAACCCTCGTATTCCTCTGCTGTCAACTGGAACATGAAGTCTGCGGGGAACTTTCGTTTGTTCCGCTTGACAGCCTGATTAAAAACCTTTGTTGTCACCCCATATATCCGCGCCAACTCTGCGTCTAAAATCACTTTTTGGCCACGAACGGTGAGAATCAGGGGTTCACTCGCCTGGGGAGTGTATCCCTCCAGCTTCTCCATCATAGGACATCCCTATAAACCGTTAGGGAGAAATGTTTAAGAAGAAGTTGAATATGGCCTTATTTTATCGAAAACAACAAATTAGTCAATTTTGTTTTGTGAATTACTGAGCCGCTAATTCGGAGGTTGGAGTGAACCGTGATAATTTTAATTCTCCACTCATGACTCTTTGGCAAAGGAGAGATGGGCTTTGATTGAGGGTAGTAGAATTAATTCTTCCGCATCATGGTGCTGACCGCTTTCTCCAGGCCATCGAGGGTCAGCTCAAACATGGGAAAGATCTCCCTGATATGACTGATGGTTCGAGTGTATGCCCAGTGCTCGGCAAGCACTGGATTGATCCAGACAGAATGTGGAAAGGTTTTGGCAATGAATTGTAGCTTCATATAGCTCGGCTTTCCTGACCTCTCCTCGATATGGATGGAGCCATCTGTGGCCATCAGTTCGTAAGGAGCCATGCTCGCATCGCCTACAATGATAAACCTTGTTTCTGGATCCAGACGAACCAATTCATCAACGGAATGAGGTTTGGAATGCCTCGGAGGATCCTCCCACAAATAATCGTAAATGGTATTATGAAAGAAAAAGGTCTTGAGATCCTTGAATTGTGCCCGGGCATAATTAAAAAGGGTTTGCACGAGATCGACATAAGGGTCCATGGACCATCCGCCATTGTCGATGGCCAATATTACCTTTAAACGGTCCTTGAGGCTCCGATCAAATACGATCTCTATTTCTCCCGCATTCTTCATGGTCTGGTAAATGGTCTGATCGATGTTGATCCTATCCTTGGGACCAAAGGGCACCATATTTCTCAATCTTTTCATGGCCTCACCCATTTGGGATTGGGTCAATAAGCCTTCCTGTGAGTAATCGCGATACCTTCTGTCCATGGCCACCTTAACGGCCGACTTATTTCTCGAAATTCCCCCAACCCTCATCCCGCCCGGATGATATCCGGAATGCCCCACGGGAGAAGTCCCGCCTGTTCCAATCCACTTGCTTCCACCATGGTGTGCCTCGGTTTGCTCTTTTAACCGGTCAAGAAAGTACTGGATTAATTCCTCAGGACTCAATTTGCTCAGATCTTCTTCATTGATTCCAAGAGCATCCGCCAGGCCCTTAGGGTCTTTCAACCACTCATCGAGCAGGGCACGGGCCACCTCTGATAATTCAAATTCGGTCGGTTCTTTAAGTTCAATGCCCTGGAATCGATGAGCGAAAACCTGATCATAGAGATCAAAATATCTTTCGCTCTTGACCAGAATTGAACGGGCACCTGTGTAAAAGTCATCAACGGAGTTGATCAATCCCATGCTCAAGGCTTTTTGAAGCGTTAAGAAGGAGGTGGGGGATACCGGAATACCTACTTTTTTCAATAAGTAAAAAAAGTCGACGAACATAATTGAACTCTATCACATCCATTAGAATCCCCCCTCGCCCCCCTGAAGCTGTGAAAAAATTGCTTCAAGTTGAGAGGGCGGGCGGGGATATCGGGCGGATTTCCGGGAAGCCGCCGTCAGGCGGGAATCTTCCCAAAGTTTTACAGCGGTACATTTTCTCGTTAACTACCCTCGATGAAAAACTTGAATATTCATCGCTCATTGCAGAGCCTTATTACCTCTCCCTTCAAAACGACCGCATTTGTAAAACTTTGAAGATATTCCCACCTGACCTGCAGTCCCGATTTTTTCACGTCTCCCCTTTTGTAAAAGGGGTTGGGGAGATTATTCATTTCAGGCCCTGAACCTGGTAACAGCATTCTGAGCAACGACATAATCGGGGCTTTTTTTAAACAGAACGCCTAAATAAGGGACCTCCCCTTTAATGAGGTCCTTAACTTTGAAGTCGGTATCTGCTCTTAAAGCCCTGATCCAGTTAATCAACTCTCTGGTCGCTGGTTTTTTCTCGATGCCTCTGATTTCTCTGAGGCGGTAAAATGTTCTGATAGTACTATCGAGCAGATCCTTGTTGATATCAGGGAAATGGACCTGGACGATCGTTCTCATCATGTCCGGCTCCGGGAAGGCAATGTGGTGGAAATTGCAGCGACCTAAAAACGGATCGGAGAGATCTTTTTTAGCATTGGAGGTGATGACGATGACCGGCCTGTTTTTTGCTCTGATGGTTTTATCGATCTCGATGATATCGAATTCCATCTGGTCCAAGACATCCAGCATATCGTCCTGGAAATCGGTATCCGCCTTATCGACTTCGTCAATCAGCAAGACCACTCTCTCTTCGGATACAAAGGATTGTCCGATTTTACCCATTCTGATGTAGTCTTCGATATTGCTGACATCCCTTTTGGAATCTCCAAAGCGGCTATCATTTAAACGGGTCAGTGTATCATACTGATAAAGGGCATCGATGAGCTTCATGCTCGATTTGACATTCAGAACGATCAGCCTCATGCTAAAGGCTTCGGCAATGGCATGGGCCAGCATGGTCTTTCCCGTTCCAGGTTCTCCTTTGAGCAGGAGGGGCATTTCCAGGGCCATCGAAATGTTGACGATTCCTGCCAGCTCTTCATCCAGCACATATTTTGAAGCACCACTAAAACTTTTTACTTGATTTTCCTCATCCATGGTCAGGCTCCTTCACAAAAAGATATTTTCCAAACTTGAAAAAGATAATCTCTTTCATATCGGGCGAGTTTTTAATGTTAAATAATAACTATTTTTTAATCATCTTTCAACATCCGCTTTCATCTGTCATTTAAACTTCAAAAGTGCACAGGTTTTGGTAAATTTAAAGTAGAAAAGTCCCTACCTAATTTCCTCGGTAGCGGCCATGGCAGGTCATCAGTGATGACAGTCAAAATCAGACGATGAAAATCAATCATTTTCCCTCTCCCGCTGGCGGGAGAGGGTTAGGGTGAGGGTGGAGCCTAAATATATCCCCCTCACCTTCATCCTCTCCCCCTGGGGAGAGGAGATGAGAAGGTATGCACTTTTCAACTTTAGCTAACACATCCGCTTTCATCTTCGGGGTCCGAACCAAACTGATTTCGTAACACTTTAGCGCTTTGAAAAATCGCCCCCACGAAACACCGGTCAGGGGTGTTGGAAAAGTTTTAGAGCGGAAACCTTTTACCCCGTTAGAAAGCCCCGGCATTTAAGCCGGGGATGTCATAAATAGAAAGCATCAGCTCCTTGTAAAGGTGGGGTCAAAGCCCCACCTTTCTAACGGGGTTTACTCGATCATTCCGATGGCTCCAATACGATTGCAGGGTCTTGTTCGTCTTCTCCGTTTTGAAAAGATAAAGCATAAAAGACCGTATTCTAAAACTTTGGAAGCATCCCTGACCGGGGAACCAATCGCATTGGATTTCAAACAGCTAAAGTGTTAACTAATTTTTATTTTCAGATTATCCAATCCCTGCCTATGCCTGCCTGCGGTAGACAGGGCAGGCTTGCAATTTGCAACCCACAATCTACAATTAAATCGCGCCTTGCGTAAATATTGAAAATCTGTTTAAATTTGGGCAGGAAAACGATGGTCTCAAGGATATCATCAAGCATCTCACTATGAGGCACTGAGTCAGATGTCCCTTCCTGCAATGGATCGGCGCTGGTGGGTGGTCCTCAACATCTCCATTGGCATCTATATGTCCACATTGGATGCCAGCGTCGTCAACATCTCCCTGCCTACGATCACAAATGCTTTGAATACCTATCTGAAGGCTGTTGCCTGGGTGGTGATGGCCTATCTCATCGTCATCACAGGGTGCCTTCTGTTGATGGGGAGATTGGCCGATCTGTTCGGACAAAGGAGGGTTTATATCCTGGGTTTTATAACATTTACGATAGGATCGGCCCTATGTGGATTTTCCCCAACGATCCATTTTCTGATCGGTTCGAGGATAATCCAAGGTTTGGGTTCTTCTGCCTTGATGGCCATTGGCCCAGCGATCATCATGACTGCTTTTCCGGAAAAGGACCGGGGCCAGGCCCTTGGGATCGTTGCCTCCATCGTCGCTGTCGGTTTTATAACAGGGCCTCTCATTGGAGGATTTCTGGTAGAACATCTTGGGTGGCGATCCATCTTCTTTGTTAATCTTCCAATTGGAGCTTTTGGAATCTATCTCTCTTCAAGGGTCTTGGAAGAGGGGGAACCAACGGGTAAAGTCCAGTTGGATCTCTGGGGAGCCCTTCTGTTTTTTTCCTTTCTTGCCTCTCTTCTTATTTTTCTTAACCGCGTGGGTTATGGGTGGCTCATCCTTTGTCTATTCTGCCTTAGCTCATTCATTGCTGTGGAACATCGATCTTCTTTCCCTTTAGTGGACCTTCAACTCTTCAAGAGACGACTCTTCATCTCCTCTATTGGGGCAAGCCTTTTCTCTTTTTGGATGAATGGTGCCCACACCTTTGTCGTCCCTTTTTTCCTTCAGAATATTTTGGAATGCTCGCCATCGAAGGTAGGAATGTTAATCTTCCCTGGCGCCCTCACTGTGATGGTGATGGCACCTCTGGGTGGGAGAATTTCCGATCGGGTCGGGGTAAGAATTCCAGCCACCATTGGTTTAACCGTTACCTCGCTCACCATCTTCTCCTTCACTTTTCTGAAGACCGGTGTGAGTGATTATGATATTGTGTGGCGGCAAGTGGTCTTGGGAATTGGGATCGCGCTCTTCAATCCCGCCAACAATAGTGCCATCATTGGCTCTCTGCCCCGGGAGAGGATAGGTTTCGCTTCGAGTTTTTTGGCTCTCTCAAGGAATCTGGGGATGGTGATTGGTGTTGCCTTTGCAGAGATGGTCATTGCTTTCAGAGCGCCCACGACCCCATTGGACACAGGAAGAGGTGGCCCTTCGCTCGAGAGCATCCAGGATGTTTGGAGGTTGGCTCTCATCATCGGGCTGAGTGCGATCCTCATCTCTTGGACAAGGGAAGGAAAGAGTGCCTCTCGGGCAGTAAAGGAACAGCAAGAGTCCAGAAAACCTTTTTGACTTTTTAGGATTTTTTTAGGAGAATATTTTTGGAGGTTCTTGTGAAACGGTCAGATGGAAGAGAGCCTGGAGTTTTGAGA
>Ga0315297_10003324_pt1 | contig 10336 bp, 10 predicted proteins | sample YL17G15_0_MG_FD_203628 | JGI IMG/M metagenome (GOLD analysis project Ga0315297, IMG submission 203628) | Sediment microbial communities from Yellowstone Lake, YNP, Wyoming, USA - YL17G15_0 | ecosystem: Environmental > Aquatic > Freshwater > Lake > Sediment | place: USA: Wyoming | collected...
CACGGCAGATGCTCAATTCTGGATCGCGATCCGACCATCTTGATGATCTGTGTTGCGAGATCGAGGATTGTGAACTCCGCTTCGTTGCCCAGGTTAATCGGGCCAGTCACCTCGTCGGGCGAGCCCATGAGCCTGATGAGCGCGTCGGCCATGTCGCTGACGAAACAGAATGACCGGGTCTGCGAACCGTCACCATGGATCGTGATCGGCTCCCCCTTCAGCGCCTGGACGATGAAATTGGACACGACGCGGCCATCGTTCGGATGCATCCGCGGCCCGTAGGTGTTGAATATCCGCGCCACCTTGATTCGCATGTTGTGCTGACGGTGATAGTCGAAGAACAGCGTTTCCGCGCAGCGTTTCCCTTCGTCATAACACGCCCGAACGCCGATCGGGTTGACGTTGCCCCAGTAGTCCTCGCGCTGTGGATGAATGTGAGGGTCGCCATAGACCTCGCTGGTAGACGCCTGGAGGATTTTCGCCTTAACGCGTTTCGCGAGACCGAGCATGTTGATGGCCCCGTGCACGCTGGTCTTCGTCGTCTGCACGGGGTCGAACTGATAGTGAATGGGCGATGCCGGGCAGGCCAGATTGAAGATCTCGTCCACCTCAACGAACAGTGGAAAGGTGACGTCGTGACGCAGCAGTTCGAAGTTCGGGCTTCCCAGGAGGTGGTGGATGTTCCGCCTCGTACCAGTGTAGAAGTTGTCCGCGCACAGGACTTCATGTCCCGCGGCAACCAGCCGCTCGCACAAATGCGAGCCAAGGAAGCCGGCGCCGCCCGTGACCATAATCCGCTTGATGCTATCGTTTCTCAATTTGCTTCCAAGCGCGTCAAGCCCCACCGGAATTCGCCTGCGCTGTAACAGATTAATCGCAAACGACACCCGGCGCGGACTTCGATGAGACCGGCCCCCGCGCCCTCACCCGCTTTCGCATGATCGCGCGATCGTCCCTACTGGTCCGCAGACTCGGTCGCAAGTCCGCGCATGCCCGCCGGTCGCAGTCCATTGGCCGGCGGCCGCGCCGCGCACTCCGACTCACCCCGACCCAACGATCCGAGCGCCGCCGTCGACGACGAGCGTGTGGCCCGCGAGACCCGATGCCGCATCCGATGCGAGAAACTGCGCCGCCCATGCGACTTCCTCAAGGGTGGTCAGCATGCCGCGCGGCGAGCGAGCGGCAGCCTCTGCCAGCCGTCGGTCGGCGTCCGGAAGTACGTTCCAGGCATCCGTCCGCACCGTGCCCGGCGCAAGCACGTTGACCCGGATACCACGCGGTGCGAGCTCCACGGCCATGTGCCGGCACAGCGACTCGAGCGCGGCTTTCGACGAACCCACGAGCCCGTATTGGGACATGGCATGCACCGCACCCTCGGAAGAGAGCGCAATGATCGAGGACCCGGCGGCCATCTTTTCTACGAGTGCTTGCACGAGCGCCAGGAACGCCTTCACGTTGAGCGCGTAGGTGAAGTCGAAGTAACGCCCGGTCAACTGCTCGAACGGCCGGTGCACGCCAGTCGCGGCGGCGAACACCAGCGTCGACAGGTCCGTGAAGCGTTCGGCCACGGCCTGGACGAGCTGCTCGCGCCCTTTGTCGGAGCTCAGGTCCGCACGCATGGCTTGGATCTTCAATCCGGCGGACGCGGCCTCCGCCGTCAGCCGACCGGCCGCCTCGTCGTCACGCACATGATTGACCATAACGTCGGCGCCGGAGGTCGCGAGGCGCCAGGCAATCGCCCGACCGATGCCACGCGTGCCGCCCGCGACGAGCACCCGCTTACCCCTCATCGAGAACAGATCGCCAGTCGTGGCAGGCTCCATCGGACCCCTCCCCTTCGATCAGGACGCAGCGCGCGCGAGGTACTCCTCGAGCACTTCGTCGCTATGGCCGGGCGCGAACTCGCGCGCCGGCACGAAGCCGAACATCAGTTCCGCCGAGCATACCTTACGACCGCCCACTTCCGCATGGCACCGCGCGACAGCGAACGTTTCCTCGTTTCGCTCGATGGTGGCGTGCAACCCGATCACTTCGTCCGGGCGCACCCAGTTGCGGAACTTCGCGTTGCGGATCTCGACCAGCATCGCGTTGCCCCGGGGCAGCCGCTGTGCATTCAGGCACTTACCCGCGGCCTGCGCCATCATCTCGGTCAGCAGCACGCCCGGAACCACCGGAAACCCCGGGAAATGATCGCGGAACAGCTCTTCGGACGCCGGCAGGCTCTTCTCGGCCTCGATCGACACGCCGGATTCCAGCCGCAGGATACGATCGACGAGGAGGAACCTCATGGCCCGGTCAGTGCAGCGTGTAGCCGCCGTCGATGACGAGGTCCGCTCCGGTCACCCACGCGTTGCGCGGGTTCAGCATGAATGCCGCGGCTCGGGCGACATCCTCCGGGCTCCCGGTGCCGAGCGGGTGCATCGCGGCGATGCGGGCCCACTGCTCCTCACTCATGCGCGAGCCGGATGCCTCGGTCATGGCGGTGCGTACCAGCCCGGGCGAGAGGCAATTGACGCGCACCTTGCGCGGCGCGAGTTCGAGGGCCATGGATCGCACCGCGGCGGTGACGGCGCCCTTGCTTGCACAATAGCCGATCTGTCCGGGGGCACCGACGTGCGCATAGATCGAGGCCATCCAGAGGATGCTGCCGCCGCTCGCATCGAGGGCGTCCCGCCGGGTCATGGCCCGCGCGAGCTCCATCCCGGCCAGCAGGTTCACGTCCATCATGCTCCGCAGGCGCTCAGGCGTCGTCGCCGCCAGGGGCAAGGTCTGCACGACTCCGGCGCAATGGCACAAGCCATAGAGCCGTCCGACCCGGGCGACGAGTCCCGCCACGGCAGGGCCGATCTCATCGACCTTGGTGAGATCGATCGTCAGGACCTCGGTCCGCGCGGCATCGCCACAGAGCCGGGCCGTTTCCTGCAGTTCGTCGCCGCGACGGCCGAGCAGCGCTGCGCGAGCCCCGCATTTCACGATCTCGATCGCGATGGCGCGGCCAATGCCGGACGACGCCCCCGAGACGATGACCCAGCGCCCTCCGAAATCACTGTCCTGGTTGCTCATGTTCGCGTCACCGTGCCGGTGTAGTTCGAATGCAGCAATGGAGCCATAGCGTCGATCTCCGCGATCGCCGCGCCCCAGGAGAGTCCCACGCCATAGCCGAGCATCATCGCGCGGCAAGTCCTGCGGTCGGTCGCGGGCACTCCCTGCGTCAGGGCCAACGCGACCGACGGGCCGCCGCTGTTGCCGAATCGCTCGAGCACGAATGGCACACGCGCCTCGGGCAGGCCGCACTTCTTCGCAAGATGCTTCATGATGAACCGGTTCGACTGGTGGAACAGGAACCAGTCGATGTCGTCCACCGTCAGGCCGGCGAATTCCAGCGTGTCGCGGATCAACGGCGGGACCCGCGTGATCGTGAAGTTGAAGATCCCTGCACCGTCCATCTGCAGGAATCGCTCCCGCGGATTTTCCGGAATGCGGTCTCGGAACGCGCCACCGCGCATGATCAGGCCATCGTAGCCACTGCCATCCGTCCGGAGACAGAAGTAACCCGGCGCCGCCCCCTCGGCTGATTCAAGCGCGGTTGCTGAGCCGGAATCGCCGAACAGCAGGGTCGTCGCGTGATCCTCAGGGCTCGTAAACAGGCTCGGCGTCTCGCCGTGCAGCATCAGGATCCGCTGCTGCCCGCCCGATTTCAGCATGGACGCCGCCAGGTACAGGCCGTACGGATAGCCCGAGCAGCCCAGCCCCACGTCGAAGGCAGCGCATTCGTCCCGCAGGCCGAGCCACTTGTGCACCATGCAACTCGACGAGGGCAGGAAATAGTCCGGCGATTGCGTGACCAGGATCAGGCCCGTGATCGACTCGCGTGTCCAGCCGAGCCTTTCGAGCAATCTTTCCGCCGCCTCGAAGCAAAGATCGGCTGAGGTCACACCGTGATCGACGACGTGGCGCTGCTGCACTCCGGCCATCGCCACCACCTTGCGGACCTCGTCGGCCCCGTAGTCCTTGCCGCACTCCATGTTGTCCACCACCCGCGGCGGCACGCACGTGCTGACGCCTGCAATTCGGAAGCCATCGATGCGCGAAAGACTCATGGAACGATCCACCTCTCAGGCGATTTCAGTCACCGGAACGACCAGCATCGGCGCCGCGTGCAGGTAGGCGGTCGTGCGTCGCTTGGCCCGAATGCTCTCATATTTCCGCGCGGCCGTTGCCTCGTCACAACCGAGCTCGCGGGCGAGTTCGGCGGCACTCAACCCCTCATTGAAGTGCCAGAGGGCCAGGTCCATCTGCGGATAGGGCAGCCCGAAATAGAACTCGTCCTGGCCCTGCGCGAGGCTGAAGGTGTCCGTCGTCGGCGTCGTGCTGGTAATCGGGTCCGGCAGGCCAAGATGCCTCGCCATGGCGTAGACCTGGGTCTTGTACAGATGGGCGATCGGCTTCACATCGGCCGAACCGTCGCCGTTCTTCACGAAGAAGCCCTGGTCATACTCGAGGCGGTTGGGCGTGCCGACGACCGCGTAATTGAGCCGGTCAGCGTGAAAATACTCCAGTGTCTTGCGCACACGCTGCTTGAAGTTGGTTGCTGCGACGATCTGCAGGTAGTCGGGCGCCGAAAGGCGCTGCTCGTGCCGGTTTCCGGACGGATCCTCCGCGACGATACGGGTAATGCCGATCCGTCCCGCCATGGACTCCGAGATGGCCAGCTTGAACTTCCATCCTGCACCGAATTCCGGCAGCACCCGGCGCAGCACTTCGTCCAGGGCCGAATAGCAGCCGATCGCTGCCAGCGTCGACGAGATGTTATGTAATGTGTACTGGACGCCGAGGTGCTCGGCCAGCATCCGCCCCAGTTTCGAACTGCTGCTCGAAGAATCGCGCTCGGGCAACAGCAACCCGAAGACCTTCTCCTTCCCCAAGGCACGTACGGCCAGCGCCGCGCAGACCGAGCTGTCGATGCCGCCGGACATCGCCACGACGAGACCGCGACGCCGCAGGGATGTCAGTGTGATCTCGCGCAGCCGAGCGCAAATGCCATCGGCCTCGGCCTCGTAATCCAACTCAGGGAGCCGTGCCATGGATGTCGGGCTCCCGGCTCAAGCGCCGCGCTTGCGGCTGACGAACTGCGCGATGTTGTCGATGGTCTCCAGGTTCTCCGGCACCATCTCCTCATCGGCGACCTTGACGTCAAAGCTGTCCTCGATGAAATGGATCAGCTCCAGGAACCCGGTCGAGTCCACGATCTGCAGCTGCAACAGCGAGTCGTCGTCCTTGAGTTCCGTGTTTGCTGCAACGAGGAAGTTCTGCTCGATGAACGACCGAATCTGCGTCTTGGGGTCAATCACACCGTGTGTCCTTTCTCTGGAGTCTTAAGCTTGCGCGATGAACTGCCGGTGCAGCAACTGGGTCGTCAGTACGGTCACGAAGGCCGCGTTATCCGCAAATCCAATCGCGGCGCCGGAACGGCACTTCGCGGCGAGCCGCTCCACCATGTCGGGCTCGAAATAACCCGCCTCCCGGACCCGCTTGGGCGACAGGGCCTCTGCGACATAATCCAGCGGCGCCCCGTCCCGGAAGAAGCTCTGGCTATCCGGCGCGCGATACGGTTGCTTGGTTCGCTGCGCGATACGCGGCGGCAACCAGTCGGCGACAGCACGACGGAGAATATACTTTTCCTCCAGGCCGCGGATCTTCCAGCGCGCCGGCAGGCGATTCGCGAACTCGATCAACCGGTGATCCAGGAACGGGTAGCGCCCTTCCACCGAGGCCGCCATCGCCACGCGGTCGCCCTGCGCATGGAGCAGGTACCCAGTCAACAAAGTATGTGCTTCGACGTATTGGTCGCGGCTGAGAGGTGCCCAGTGCGCGTCGGGCCGCGGCGCGAGATCCGCAAGGCGATTGATGGGATGCTCCGCATCGATGCGCTGCCTGAACTCGGGCGTCATCAACCTGAGCACCCGGTTCGTCATCGCCCAGCGCGGTCGATGCGCAAAGTACGGGTCGCCGGGCTCATCCAGCGACTGGCCGAAGAACCCGCCGGCCAATGCGCCGCGTGCCACGGGAGAATTCGCGAGGTAGCCATACAGCCGGCGCAGCAGCAGCGGCCGCCACGACGACTCGGGCTGCCGCGCCCAGAACCGGCGGATCTTGCCTTCCTTGAAGATGTCGTAGCCGCCGAAGACTTCATCCGCGCCCTCTCCGGTGAGTACGACCTTGAACCCCGTCTCGCGCACCCGGTCCGCCAGCAGCATGAGCGGCACGCCAGCGGTGCGGACGACCGGGGACTCGATGTGCCAGATGGCGCGGGGTACGGCCGCACCGATCTCCTGCGCATCGACCGACAGTGTGACGTGATCCGTCGCGAGGAACTGCGCCACCTCCCGCTGGTATTCGCGCTCGTCGAACTCGGCATCGACGAACGCCAGCGAGAATGTCTTGAGCGGTGTCGACGAGAACCGCCGAATGGCGGCCGTCACCGCAGACGAATCCAGGCCCCCGCTGAGGTAGGCGCCCACCGGGACGTCGGCCCGCAACTGCAGTCGCACCGCATCCACGAACAGCTCCCGCAACTCATCGATGCTGTCCTCGAGGCTGCCGGCCACCCCTTCGCCTTGCGCCGCGAAGCTCCAGTCCCAGTAGCGGCGCACGTCGAGCCGGCCGTTCTCGAATACGGCCATGTGGCCCGGCGGCAGCGCCTGAATGTTTGCGAAGGGTGTCCTCGGCGCCACGCAACTCCAGAATGTGCATACCTCAGCCAGGCCCAAGGGATCGATTTCAGCGCGAACCCACTGCGCGGCGAACAGGCTCTTTGCTTCGGACGCGAAGGCCAGCCCCTCACGCGTCTGCGAATAGAGCAGTGGACGGATGCCGACCCGATCGCGGACCAGGACGAGGCGCCGTGCCGTGGCATCCCAGAGCGCAATGGCGAACTGCCCGTTGAGTTCCTCCACGAACTCGAGTCCGAACTGCTCATACGCGTGCACGATCACTTCGGTGTCGGACTGCGTGTAGAACCGGTGCCCCAGGGACTCGAGGCGCCGGCGCAATTCAACATAATTGAAGATTTCGCCGTTGAAGACGACCCAGACCGAGCCGGTCTCGTTGCGAATCGGCTGGTCGCCCGTCGTCAGGTCGATGATGCTTAGGCGTGCATGGGCAAGGCCGATGCCCGGCGCCACGTGATACCCGAAACCATCGGGTCCGCGGTGCCTCAGGACACCGATCATTTGCTCCAGCCGAGTGCGTCCCGGCGTCTCGGTCAGCGCCGCCAAAACGATGCCTGCGATCCCGCACATGGTTGACCTATCGAACCCCGCGCACTATCCGGTCGGTCACCCCTATCATAAGCAATCCTCCCACACGCCGGGTTCAGGCTGATGCTGCATGAGATGTTTCGCGCCGCTGCCTGCTTGCACTCGAGCAAGCTGGCTGTCGTCGGTCATGCGGGTCGGCTGACCTACCAGCAACTCGAGGCCGAAGCGCTGCGGCTGGCGCAGGAACTGCTTCGACTCGGGGCACGCGAGGGCGATCGGGTCGCGGTGCTCATGGCGAATTCCGCGGAGGCGGCCGTCGCCATCTGGGCGGTTCTCGAAGCAGGGTGCGTCCTCGTCCCGCTGCATGCCGCGGCTCGTGCGGAGGTGCTCTACCCTGTACTGCGGGATGCCGAGCCCCGGTGGCTGATCGCGGGCGGCGAATTGTCGGCCGCCTTTCCTGCGCTGCTATCGAACCATCCCGGGATCGCGCATCTGCTCGCCTGGTCGGCCTCGCCCGACATGAAGACAGGCTCCGATCCCCGTGTGGTTCCCTGGAGCCTGGCGCCCGCCGACGCCTCGCCGCATGCGCCATCGATATCCCCCAGCCAGGATCCGGCCAGCCTGGCCGCGCTCATTTACACGTCGGGTACCACGGGCGAACCGAAGGGCGTCATGCTCTCGCACGCCAACATGCTCGCTGCGCTCAGTGCCGTGAATGCCTACCTCAACCTGGACTCCGGCGACGTGATTTACTCTGCCCTGCCGCTCTCGAGCAGCTATGGGCTCTACCAGCTGGTCCTGGGCCTTGCCGTCGGCGCCACGGTGGTGCTGGACCGCTCGTTCGCCTTCCCGGCCCGAAGTCTCGCGCTCATTGCCGAGGAAAAGGCCTCGGTGTTCGCCGGCGTCCCCACGATGTACGCCTGGATGGCGACTACGCCCACGCTCGATGTGTACGACTTGTCGAGGCTGCGGATCCTCACCAGCGCCGCCGCTGCGTTGCCGTTCGAGCATGCCCGGCGCGTGCGCGAACGCCTGCCGGATGCGCGGCTATTCGTCATGTATGGGCAGACGGAGTGCAAACGGATCACGTACCTCGAGCCCGCCGATCTCGAGCGCAAGCCGGGCAGCGTCGGGCGCGGAATGCCGTACCAGGAACACGCGGTGGTCGATGAATCCGGCGTGCCCGTCGCGCCCGGCGACATCGGGGAGCTGGTAGTCCGCGGGCCGCACGTGATGCAGGGCTACTGGCGCAACGCCGAGGCAACCGCTCACAAGCTTCGCCCGATCGCCGGGAGCCCCGGTCCCTGGATGCACACCGACGACCTGTTCCGCATCGACGAGGAGGGTTACCTCTACTTCGTCGGGCGCCGTGACGACATCCTGAAGATCGGCGGCCACAAGGTGAGCCCGCGCGAAATCGAGGAAGTGCTGTGCCAGATGCCCGAGATCCGTGAAGCGGCGGTCGTTGGTATGCCCGACCCGCTCTGGGGCCAGGCCGCCCGGGCTCACCTGGTACTGCGGGAGGGTGCGAACTGCGATGCCGAGGCGGTGATTCGCTTCTGCAAAGCGCGGCTGCGCGCTTTCATGGTGCCGAAAACGGTCGTCTTCGAACTCGACCTGCCCAAGACGGAGTCCGGCAAGGTCAAGAAGCGGGAGTTCTCCTGACGGCCACCGGCCGTCGGCTGGGATGCTCCTAGGCTGAAAGCTTGCCGTGGCGGTTCAGCAGGTCGAGGACGTCCTGAACCGACGTCATCGCGCTCATTTCCTTCTCGCTGACCCGGATATCGAATTTCTCATCGAGGTCGGCCATCAACGTCAGGACGCCCAGGGAGTCCCAGCCGCCAATCGCATCACGCGGCGTATCCGGCCGCACGTTCTCGACGGGCTCCTCGAAAACGCCCGCCAGCCAGGCCAGTGTCTCGTCCCGGGTCATCGTCGTCTCCCTCTTGTCAGCATACGGCCTTCATATCGTAGAAATACACTCCCTTCGCCGTCATATCCTCGACCGCGCTCACGATTTCCCGAAGGTCGACCAGGAGCAGCCTCGACGCCCCCACGCGTTTCTCACGGATGAGGCCACGGCTGCGCAGGTTCGTCTCCAGAACCTCGAAGCGCCGACGTCGGATCGCCTCGCGCGAGAACGCGTAGGTTCGGACGGTGTGCCTGTCGCCGTTGCGATCGATGACCGGGACGTCGAAGGGCTGCTCCGTGTACAGCGGAAACTCGAAGTTCTCGCGAACCGCGTGCTCGAGATAATGGAAAAACGTGAAGTAGCCGAAGGGAACATTGAAGAATGCGACCTTGCCCCCGACCTGCAGCAGTCTCTCGAAGGGCGTGCCGGGTCCGCAAGGGTACAGGCACCGCTCGTGCCCTTCGATGAACCATTCCGCCCGCGGGCCATATGCGAGTATCGGATGCGTCGGATGGCCGCTGCGAACGACTCCCTTCCGCCGCCGGAAGAATTCGGAAACGAGCCCCATCGCCGATGGCGTGCGCCGCACGTCGAAGCACTTGTTTTTGCTCAGGTAATCCAGCGTCGAGGTACTATACGGCAAGGAGACCATCAGCAGGTTGCCCTGGGGACCGAGAGCCCCGAGGATCGCGTCGATTGCGTCCTCGCTCAGGCCACGAAAGCCATGGTGCGGCTCGAACGCGCTGTGGAGCATGACCGAATCGCCAGGCTCTATCCCGACTGCGCGCAGCGCACGCACGAGTTCGGCGCTTCCATACGAGAGAAAGAAGCGAACCGCGATCCGCCGCGTCCTGCGGTGGACTGCCTGCAACCTGTTCTTGGCGGACCGCAATCGACTTGAATCCCACATGGCTCGACGTCTGCTCAGGACATGACCGGAGACGCGATCTCCTGCTGGACCTCGCGCTCGAGTACCAGGGCATCCACCAGGAACTTCGCCGCCCAGTTGAGGTACTCGTAGCGGCCGTAGTCGCCGTCCACGGGAAATGAGCCTTTGACGCCTCCACGGGTCTCTGCCGGGCCGTCGAGCCGCACCGTGCGGCGCACGTAACGGTTGGCCGCGAACGCTGCATCGCGATAGGCCAGCTCCGAGGTCTCCTGGAAC
>Ga0315297_10003326_pt1 | contig 10335 bp, 3 predicted proteins | sample YL17G15_0_MG_FD_203628 | JGI IMG/M metagenome (GOLD analysis project Ga0315297, IMG submission 203628) | Sediment microbial communities from Yellowstone Lake, YNP, Wyoming, USA - YL17G15_0 | ecosystem: Environmental > Aquatic > Freshwater > Lake > Sediment | place: USA: Wyoming | collected...
ATGGAGTACTCCAGATGTGTCGTCGGATTGAACGGGTTCGGATAGTTCTGAGAGAGCTCGAACGATTGCGGCACACTTGCCGTCGTTCTTTCAACATCCGTCAAGAGCCATGCCGATTTCCTTGTCGGGAACCAATTCAAATCTCCGGCCGGGAATCCTCCTGCCCCACCCGTGTACGCTGCTGCCGAGGTTTGATACGACAGGTTGAGTGTATCGGTGTAGAATTTCCATTGTGGGCGGTAGAAATCGTAATCCGGTTTGAAATTCGTTGTGGCCTTCAACCTATTTGCACCGTTTGGATCATTGTACCACGTACCAAGAAGAACAAGATCGTGGGTTTTCTTCACGAAGGTAATTGTCTCTTTCTTGAACGCGGTCGTGGAATCAGCTCCTATCTTCTTGTTGATATGCCACGTCAACGGTACTATGTCCGCGTACTTCCGGACATTGAACCAGGCTTGGAGCTCGGGAGTAACCGAATAGAAGTTGTTCTTGACAACCCAGATGGTCGAATCGTTCGGAACGCTGGTGATGAGACACATCCTGTAGGCGCCGGACGGACCCCTTTCTCCCGAATCTATCCATTCAACCAGACGTACAGCATCGGTGCTATCGTTGCCGGCGGCGAGACAGTCGACAAAAACGTTGTTTGTGAATGTCACTCTCTTGCCGACGAAACCCAGCGCCATGACGCCATGATAGCCCCAGTTGTTCACAAACGTATTGTGATCGACATACAAGACGCCGAGAGCTCCCGTGCTCGAATAATGACGAATGATTCTGTCGGTGCCATCCATGAATGAGCAATTCTGTATGAATATACTGTCGGTCGAAACAGATCTGAAATCGATCGGTCTGCCATCGCCCTCATTGCCATTGTAGAGATTTCCGTATTGCGCAAAAACCGAATTCGTGACCTTCAGTTTTTTCGCGGCAACAAGAATTTGTATGCCGGTCTTGTAACCCTCGAGCACACAGCTGTCAACCTCCATCGTTAACCCGGTGGCTCCAAACTGGATCATGACTGTCTGTTGCAATGAAATCTCCGATGGCATGAATTCGGGCCAATTAACCAGAGCCACATTCTTCAGGTACACATCTCCGTAAAGTCTCAACAAATTCGCGGGATATGCCGCTGTCTTGTCATTCTTCCAGTTGTAGATGGCAGCCCGTGATCCGGTCCCATTCTCTGTTTTGATGCGAAGCACCCAGTTTGTATTCTGGATGAACGTATTCACCAGATATACTCCATTTCTCTTGAGAACGTACACACGGTCCGGATCCTTCCTGGCACCTGTTGACAAACTATCACCCATGATATCGTCGTTCAAAAACTTCCCCGTTGCCTGGTAATCCAGGATGACCAACTCATGCGACGCTTGTCCGTACGAGGCTGGCCGGACAAAACACATAAGGATAGCGATAAAGAAGAGGTACTTTAACTTGGACATAGAACCTCCATTAGATGTGATGAATCGGATAGTTGGTTAATTGAGTCCTGATGCGTTTTTATAATTCGATTCTCAGGCCAAAGTCGGCTGTCGTGCCATATCTGATGCTCGTATTCGGCAACATCCATCCCGTTATCCTGTCGGCAAGAGTCGAGCCTTCCTGGGTATTCGTAATGTTGTTCACGTTCAGCGAGACAGAGATATTGTCCGTTATTTTCTGCTTCAGAGTCAGGTCCAGTCTTGAGTACTTGGCGGTCACGTAATCCTCTCTCTGATTTCCCGAGAAACTGGCATTGAAGTCTCCCTGGTAGAACAGTGAGACTCTCACGGAGAATCCCGCAATGTCATAGCCGAGAGACGCATTTCCGAAGAACTCAGGCTGATCCTCTAGCTTTTGTTTTTTCTCAAAGAGAACGTTCTTTGATCCTGTCGTATAGATCCACCTGCCAAAGAGAAGTGTCGAATCCTTATAGGTCTCAACTCTCGAACTGTTGGACCATGTCTCAGAACGCACAATCGTAAAATTGTAGTTCAGCACGATGTTCGTAAAGGGTTGAGGGAGAAACTTGAAATCTGTCTGGTGCTCAACCTCGAATCCCCACACGCGGGTTGGCTGCGATGAATTATACGGGTAGGTAAGAGTATAATAACCCTTGCCAAACGGCGTCTGCCAGGGAACCCCAAGACTATCGAGAACCGCTTGACCGGAGAGACTTACCCCGCTGATCGTATGGTACATGTCTTTGATGTTCTTATAGAACGCGGACACAGAAAAGAGACCGATGGTATTGCTATAGAATTGTGTCTGCGCTTCATAATTCCATGCGACCGCAGATTTCAAATTTGGGTTCCCGATATTCAGATCGCTCGTCCCGGTGGATCGTGCTACAAATTTCAGCAGTCTGTTGTTATAGTCCGGCCTGGCTATCGCTTCATATGCCGCCAGCCGCACGTTCATGAAGTCCGTCGGTCTGATGATCGCTTGCACATTGGGCAGCAGAACATGTTCCTTGTGGTAGACAGTCGTGTCCTTTAGAGGGCCCTGCGCATAGGGGAATCCACTCAGAGGGATTCTCGTAAACCGTGAGGAGTATTTGTTGTCTTCGCTTTCAAAACGAACACCGAGGAGCAGTGTCACCTCACGGCCGACGTTGAGTGTGTTCATCGCGTAGCCGGCATAGACTTTTTCCGCAAGGTCATAGAAATTACCATCGGTCTCGCTGTCCCTTGTATACTCCGGAAACTTTCCAGCGCCGTCTTGATAGCCGTTGATATTGAGCTGCCGCCATAATTTCAGGCCGTCCACGTTGATCAGTGGATATAAGTCGTACTTGCCGTAGACCATACGGTCGGGGGGTTTGGTATACAGGAAATTTGCAAATGAAATCTTCTGACTGCCGACCAACTTCAAGTTCTCGAATTGCGTTCCCTTGAGGTCTTTTGCTCCGATTGTACCATCAGGTAGTCTTGTGTACACCGATGGTGTGTAAAGATAGTATGCCGCCGCGGATTGACTTGGAGAATTGAACCGTCCTGTTTGTCGATACTTCCCACCGAATTTTATTTCGCCTGAAACATTTTCGCTCACAACGTATTTTCTTAGAAGGTCCAGGCGTGCAGCGATTTCTTTATCTAGATTTTTCTGACTGCGGTCGTATCCATAATTGATAAATGCATCCGTAAAATTGTTCACCGCATATGGGGTCCACTGCTCAACGGGACCCTTGTACAGCTCCGCTGGGATAGTACGCATGCCTGAAACGACGACTCCATTGGCAGAGGCAGAAGTCTCAGTCAGATTCAATTCATAATCGAACGGGTCATTCCGTACTGACTGTGAGAAAGAAAGATTCCAGTCGGCTTCCCAACCCACAAGGAAATTCTCGCCTTGCAGAGAGGTGCTAAACGTGCCGATGTTCGTCTCTCTTTGACGATAGTCATACGTCACCGTACCAACCAGTGGATATTGTTTGTAGGAAGTCAAATAGTTCCTTGAAGTCCGATTGTACACGGTGTTCAAGCGAATTGATCCCTGATCAGGCGTAACGTAGTCCAACAAAAGACTGCCGCCATTCCGCTTGCGCAATTCGTTGACATACCTGACCTGGAATTGCGTGATTTGGTAATCGGTGCCACTCTGTATTCCGGTGACGTCGTAATTGAGATCCGTTGACTCATTGCTTCGGATCGTGCTTTCGAGATTACCAGAGACTTGGACTCCTAACAAATCATCAAAGAATCTCTCCCCATAGCGTATTGAACCGTTGTATTGGTTGGCCGATTTTTCCATCGCGTTATACGAGGCCTTCGGTTCAATTCTCAACATTCTCGATGAAGAAGCTTTTTTGGTGACAAGATTGACAGCTCCTGCGATGGCATCGGCATCTTTGTCGGATGTCAGCGCTTTCGAGAGCTCGATGCCGGCTAACGATCCCTGGGAAATGGTGCTTAAGTCTACGGATCTATCGACATCACTGGTTGGGGCCATTCGCACACCGTCAATGGTAACCGTCGAGAACTTGCCGCTCATTCCCCGCATGACAATTGAACTCGCCTCCCCTCCAGTCCGCAGAAGCGAAACGCCGGGTAGACGTCCGATGGCCTCGGCAGCATTCGCATCCGGCAATTCCTGAATTTTCTCTTCTGAAACCACGTTTGTGATCGTCGGAGCGGTAAGTTGTTGGTTGATGGCAGCTATTTGACCTTTCCGCTGAGCGGTTACGATGAATTCCTTGCCAATAATTACCGTCGAAACTAGTTCAACATTCCATTGCACGGATGCATTTTTTGAAAAATCGACGTCCTTCACCTTGACTTCATATCCTATGCTGGAGACCCTTACCTTGACAAGCGTTGAAGGAATTCCCGAAATTCGATATTCACCGTTGACGTTCGTTGCCCCCCCCATCCCGGTACCCACGATGACAACGTTTACGCCAACGAGGTTTTCATGACTTGTGGAATCGGTCACAACGCCACGCAACACACCCTGTCCAAGCACAACGGCGGGAATGAGAAGAATGATGAACACAGTAAGAAATGTTTTCATAGGGCGATCACTCCTTGATTGATCTGTCAAAAGGAAATTCGGTAGTGAAGCTCACACCGTGGTGGAGGCCAGGTCAGCGGGAGATTCATGTCGACTACCAGCCTTGAGTTCCTTTGCTGAAAGTACTGAGTTGATGTCACCGACGATTTGAAGGTATAGGGATAGAGTCATGGATCAGGCGGTACAGCGTTTGAACCTGGTGCACGAGGTGCCAGAAGCTTACCGATTTTGAGCTAGATTGTCAAGTCTATTGTCTACACGGCGGCATCAAGCGGGCCGATTCCAATCACCGGGAATTGCACAAAAAATCGATCTTCTAAGTCAAATCCTTCAGGAATGCCCTCGCCCATACATGATTCGGATTCAATTCCAAAGCTTCCTCAAATTGCTTTCGCGCTTCCTCCCCCCTGCCTTTGCCAGAATTGCCCAGCCCCTTGATGAAATGCCCCTCAGCTTCCCGGTTCTTTTTCGATTCCCGTTCACTGAACTTTGCGAAGAAATCGACATCCTGACTTTGTTCAATTCTCTTCTGGCCAAGTTCAATGAGCGCTTCAAACAGTGAATCGGCTTCGGCTTTGTGACCAAGAAGCCGATGCGCCAAGGCCTGATAATAAACGAATTCTGATCCTTTGACGTTCTGGTGGATGGCCCTGCCGAGGTATTCCTTTGCCTGGCCGGAGTTTCCGAGTTTCTCGTACGCAACGCCGATATAGTAATTGACCTGAGGATTGCAAGCATAGTCAGGAGATCTTCCAATCGAATGGTTCTCGGGATACGTATTGGAAGCCAGGAAATCTGCAAGCGCGTTTCGATAGTCCTTGGCGCTCAAGTGCATCTTCCCTCTCAGAAGATGAGCATCGACGTATGTATCGTGCAGATGAGCAGTTTCCTCCTGCGCAGGGAAGTAATTGTCAGCAAGATATTGGATTGCCCTGTCGTACTTCTGCGACTGAACGAGAACCATGATCTCACGGAGCAACGATGTGGACCGTGCCTTCACATAGCTATGGTTGTCTTCCAGAAGCTTCAATCTCTTTTCGACCGGCGTCCCGTATTCCTCGTAGAGACGATCCAATTCCTGAAAATATCTCGCATCTGCGCGGTTGCTGGCAATGGCTTTCTCATAGAATCGGATTGAAGCTGGAAGATCCTTTTTGGCGTAGTTGTAAGCCCACCCCAAATTTCTGTACGCGATGGCGAAGGTGCTGTCCAGCGCCACCGATTTCTCCCATTCGAGAATCGCTCTTTCCGGTTGCAGGTCGTACAAGAGGTTGCCCAGGTAGTAATGCAGGCGGGAGTCACGGGAATTGAATTCGATTGCCGACTCATACACGTTGATTGTTTCCAAACGAAACGGGAAACAGTAGTCCGTAGGCATTGTTCCCGCCAAGGAGTAGTACTCCTTCTTCTTGGTTGAATCTCCCAGATGCGAAGAGAGATACCCCAGGTAATAGTAGATTGTGGTATAGTTGCTGATGCCCGGTTTCTTCAGCGCAACCGCCCGGGTCAGGACATCCCGGGCTTCATCGTAGAATCCCCCATGCAGATAGTCGACTGCCAGCTCCAAGTACGATTCTGCAGCGTCCCGCATCAGCGTTGTCATATCCTTCAGCTTGATTTGCGCATCTTCCGTTGATCCTTGCTTCAACAAGTTCAGGTATTGTTCGTTGCGTGCCCGGGCGTCCAGCGGATCAAAAACGACGACATTCATCGCGGTTGCCTCCGCCTCCTCCAGGCGATCCAACTTACGCAGGATCGTGCTTCGCAGGTTGAGCCCTTTCGTGTTCACCGAATTGGTTGACAACGAACGGTTAATGTTCTCCAGTGCGGTACCATAGTCTTTTTTCATACACGAAAGTTCAGCCAGATTGTAGAAGGCGGCCGAATGAAAGGCGTGGTCCCAGGTTGCGCGGTAGAGAGTGTCGTAGGCGGCCTCCAGTTTCCCTTGTGCTTTCAGCACCAAACCCAACTGATAATAGGCTTCACAGTCCATGGGTCTCGTGTAGTCCTTTGAGATTCGTGCAATAGCCGTTCTGTACCTGCCAGCCGCTTCTTCATACAGTCCTCGTCGCTGTGCTTCAAGCCCCAACTGAACATTACATCGCGAATTGCCCGGGTCCCTCTTCAAGGCTTCATTGAAATAGTCGGCGGGATTGATCAATGCGTTATGAAACTGTTTGATGCGCAATCCAGTCAGATACAATTCTTCAACCGTCTTGATTTCATGAGGAGCGGGCGGGGGCTTGACTGCCTCCGGCAGCTTCGGGTTATATTCCTTTTGAACAGGTTCATAGGAGAGCACCACGTTTCCATCTGAATCAAGGAGCGCTATTGACAGGTCTGTTTCCCTGACGCCCTTGGCGAGAGTTACCTTTTCATGAAACGGATGCCCGGGATCGATGTCGATAGACTTTGAAAAGATCTCCTTGTTCTTTGCTTTCAAGACAACGTGGGCATCGTTCAGCTTTCGGGTGACATTGAACGCCAGCGTCACTGTGCCGTTTGTTGACATCTCCAGATCGACCGCGGCATCCACGTTGCCCCTCTTCACGCTGACCAGGTCGCGCAACGGATACCAGTATTGTTTGAAGGATTTGACTTCGTAAGGTTTGATCCAGCTGTAATCCGGTTGATTATCGGAATACGCACCGACCATCAGCTCCGCATACGGGCCATCGGAGTCCGTTAGAACCTTCGTATCCCACATGCTCCCAGCGTCGCCGGGCCCCCATTCCCACAATTTGGCTCCAGCAACGATGCGGTGGTTCGCGACATGCATCGTTCCTGCCTTTCGCCCATGATCAATGCCCGCCAGAAACCCCTCCCTCAAATCGTATGCAAATATGGAAACGGGTGAAGGATGGTTTTTCCACCAACTCAAATCGACACCGACATAATCACGATTGAGATATTTCTCGTTGGCGATCGGCCAGTGCGCAAAGTAGTTTTTCGCGTGATACGTCCCATACTCTGTGCTCGGCGGAAAGACAACTTGATAGTTCTCATTCGCATGCGTTGCAACATTCGCCCAATACAGAATGGAATTCGCATTCTCCGTACGATTGAACATCTTCACCTGTGCTTCAATGTATGATCTGCCAGGATACAGCGTAACGCCGATCGCCCATTTCATGCGCTGCCGGGGCTCAATTTCACCAATCCAAATCGTCTTGCTTCCATCCGCGTTCTCTGTGAATGTGTAGTCCACGGGCATGAATGAGGAAGCCCGGTGATGATGGAAAACACACCATTCGATCCCCCCGGATATCCAGGCCCCCAGCATGCCGATGAGGGCGGGCTTGATCACGTGTTGCCGGTAGAACATTTCGTAGCCGTTCGTTTTATCTGTCGCGTAGAACAATCTTCCGCCCAGCTCAGGCAGGACGCACAGCTTGATGTACTCATTTTCCAGATACAGTGCTTTGTATGTTCGCACCCCGCGTACGTTCGTTACGTTGTCCATCAAAGGATATGGATAGATGACACGACTTGCCCCCTGATAGACCATTGGCCTCCAAAACATCGGATTGACATCAGGAGACTTTGCTTCATACGTAGGCAAAACGAGAGGTTCCTCCCATACTCTGACTTGTGAAAAAAGAGTCCCGCAGAGCAAGAAAACGAGCAAAAGGACTTCCTTTGATCTTCGTTTCACAGGTAGCTCCTTTGACCAACCCACATTAGTGGTGCCAGTCATAAGTTAGGTAATCTACACGCTTGTGGTGACGGACACTTTCCAGATCTATTTTGTCGAGAACCGGTAGACCGTTGTTGATGCATAGGGCAGCCCGGGGTTCACAACCGTTGACGGAAACTGCGGCTTGTTCGGAGAATCCGGGAAATGCTCTGTCTCGAGACAGAAGGCGCACTGACGATCGTATTTCTTCTCCTCTTTTCCGATGGGCATAGCGCGGACAAAGTTCGGGGTATAGAATTGCAGGCCGGGCTCGGTGGTCAGCACTTCCATCACCCGACCCGACGTTTTCTCATAAACTCTTGCGGCGAGTCCGAAAGCATTGAGCGGCTTGTTCAATACCAGGTTGTTGTCGAATCCTCTCCTCCTCTTCAGCTGAGCGAAACTCTCCTCCATCCGCACACCAATGGCAGTCTGGGCAGTGAAGTCAAGCGGAGTCCCGTGCACGCTTTTCAGTTCGCCTGTCGGGATCGATTCGGAATCGACAGGGGTGAAACGATCAGCGTCAATGAACAACTCGTGATCGAGAATACTTCCATTTCCTGCGCCGGCAAGATTGAAAAACGAGTGATTCGTAAGGTTCAACACCGTCGGCTTGTCTGTCGTCGCAGTGTATTCTATCTTCAGCTCGTTGTCGTCTGTAAGGGAATAGACAACTTTCACCGAGAGATTGCCCGGATACCCTTCCTCCCCGTCTTTGCTCAAATAGTTCAAGGCCAGCGATTGGCCCCGCTTGCCCTCGGACTCGCTGACATTCCATACGACTTTGTCGAACGCCTTTATTCCGCCATGGATGTGATTGGCCCCATTGTTCTTCACAAGCGTGTACTTCACTCCATTCAGCTCGAACATCGCATTCCCAATTCTGTTGGCATACCGGCCCATCGTTGATCCGAAATGCGGGGCATCTTTGATGTAGGTGAGCAGCGAATCGAATCCCAGGACGACATCAGCTAGTTTCCCGTTCCGATCCGGAACGAGCAACGAGATGAGCGTTCCTCCGTAGTTTGTGATCCGAGCCTCCATCCCGTTCCTGTTGTGCAGAGTGTAGACGAATGCCTCTGTTCCATCCAGGGTCCCGCCAAAGGATTTTCTTTCTACGGTGAGTGTCTCCTGCATTGTTCCGCTGCAAGATGCAAGAAGTAAGACGAAGAGAAGAAGGACAATTGTCCTGATAATGGTTGACGTCTTCACGGGACAATTCCTCCATAGAGTTTGGTTTGACCGGTGTGCGGCTGGAGTCATGCGTGCTCTCACTTCAGGAAACGATCGAAAGCATCTCGAAATATTCACATCGACCCTAATTCCCCTGTTTACTTTTTGCGTATTTCTAGGTTGCCCTTCTTCACTTTCTCTATGGGAATATCTATGCTCAGTGTTCCTTGAGACAAGGATTTGTACGTGAGAGATTCCCCATTCCATTTGACATCATATTCAAAAGCTGGATTCATGCACGCCACCACTGATGTAACACGATGGTTGTTTCCTGTGGCAGATAAATGGACAGACAATCGGCTAAAAGTATCATCGAACGTTTTCTTTTCTATCCACACATCAAAGCCAGTGCTGAAATTGCCCGGACGATAATACGCTGAATACCAAACAAGAACCGGGGATGACAAACCGCCGAATTCATGCCACCCGGCACCTCGACCAGTTTCGATCAAGAAATGTTCCATGCAGTTGTACGATGCCTCCACCTCTGTCTTCCATACATCCAATGCCTTTGTAGCAATTGTGTAGGCAAAATCGGCTTCACCCAAGTCAAGCATGGTCTTCCAAAAGAACCATTGATGGGCCATCCACACCGTTCCATTCCAGTAACCATCTGATCGATAATACGGTGCGGATTGATCCACCGCAGATAGGCCCGCATTGGACCACATGTGTTTTTCTGATTTTAACGAGCTTAGGATTTTCTTCTCTTGAGCATCAGTACAAATTCCGGCAATCAATGGATACGCTCCGTCAAACCCCATATCGTAGTTTACCTTGTCCTGGTACCGAAGGATGTGAGATGGCTTACCATCGTTGTCATGAACAACATAGCCAAAGTATCCCGATTCTTCATCCCATGAATATCGTTGAAGAGCATTGCTAAAGAGTTGAATGTCATTGTCGTAATTCTGCACATCGTCATT
>Ga0315297_10003327_pt1 | contig 10333 bp, 10 predicted proteins | sample YL17G15_0_MG_FD_203628 | JGI IMG/M metagenome (GOLD analysis project Ga0315297, IMG submission 203628) | Sediment microbial communities from Yellowstone Lake, YNP, Wyoming, USA - YL17G15_0 | ecosystem: Environmental > Aquatic > Freshwater > Lake > Sediment | place: USA: Wyoming | collected...
ACTTCTCGAACTCGCTGGCAGGTCCGATGGGGCAGGCTGTCTCCGGGAATCCATTTTGATTTGGACGTTCTTTCATGTGTTCCTCCTCCTTCCCAGCTATCTCAGCCAGGATTTGCTTGACTTCGGGCTTCAGGACGGCACCTTCGGGGGCAAGCCGTGGAGGATTGCGGAAGGATGAGCAAAAAAAAACCCGCTCCACCTGGCATCAGGTGAGCGGGTTCATTCGCTCGGACAGTTCGTTGCCGCCTCTCTCAGCGGCCGCATCCTCGCCTCTGGCGAGTTGGCACCTTAGGTGTCCGTCCCAGGTTGCCGGGCTCTTATAAGAGCCTCTCCTGATGCCGACTTAATTATAGACCTGGTTGAGAAGAAAAGCAAGAGCATCAATTTGATCGCTAGTTCAGTTCTACGATTCGGACGCCATCTGATCAAGCTACCCTGGATTCTCAATGTCATCCGTCCTCATTATTATATCCGCGAGCAGCTGCCAAACAGGCCATCGCCTTACAGGTAGCTGCCGAAAGAGCGCACTGTCAGCTCGGTATCCTTCATTTCGTCCCTGTCATAGTAGCACTGAGCGGCCGAAGCGGTGCGCAAGCGCAGCCATTTCATGACCTCGACCGTGTTAGCTCCCCCATGGATTAAGCGGACCGCGCAACTGGCCCTGAGATTGTGGACGCTGAGTTCTCTTGACAGCCCGGCCTTCTGCGCATACCGCTTGAACTGATTTTTTGCAGCCTGGGCATCGATGTGATCACCATCTTCTACAAATCGGCCCGGGAAGAGATAGGGGTTCTTGTCCTTCCTGGCCTGAATCCATTCGATCAACTCATTGGCCAACTTCGGATCTATCCTTTCGTATGTTCTTTTGCGTCCATTCTTCAAACCTTCAACCGTCACGGCCAGATCGGACGACGTCTTGCCGATGAAGATATCACTGAGTTTCATCCCTGCCAGCTCGCTCACGCGCAACCCAAAATACAGCGCAAGGTTGAACATGAGGCGGTATTTCTTGTCCTCACCGACTGCCCTAAAGAAAGCCTCCAACTGAGTATCATTCAGATATAGGCCCTCAGAATTCTTTGACGTTCCAACCGGCCGGCCCTTCATCTTGTTTCTCCTATCATTTACTTCTAATTTAATAATAACATAACCCTCCCTTGAAGTCAAGCAAGGATCCAGCCATGCCCTGGACGATCCAGGCATCGTCACCGAAGCCCTCCAGGCAGCCCCCTGGAATTAAATCAATGATCTGACAAGAATTCCCCCAGAGTGAATGGCCGCCGCGCTGGAATTCAGCATTAAATCGGCTTCCGGACCCTCCAGGATGGCCGTTACTGGCTGTATCAGGCCCCCAGCGTGCCCTGCAATGGCCGATCTGCCTCAAACACGCCCTCCAGCCCTTACTTTTGACCCTTCAAACCAGTCAAAACCGCCCTTCTAACTATTGATTTTTAATAGACTTACAAAATCGCCCTATCTAAAAAGATCAATCCAATCGGCCCGTTTTCCTCTAACCTATTGATACGATTAGAATTATCGACTATTTTTGGGAGGTTCATTTAGAATAGGGATTTTAATAACTCAACCCGTTGCCGTCCCGGACTTGCAGGCGGATCGCCGCCGCGTTGATCCGGGCACTCGCCCCTTAATCGATCCTGGAGGAAAGGCAGGCGTGGCTGAGTGTTACGTGACCGAGGGGCGCTGCCGCGCTGAAGTTAAGCTGCCCTGAGAAAGTCCGTCATAACGATTTTTCAGCATTGGCTGTTAATAACACTTAAAACAGTATTAGACCGCCTACGATATTTACCTATGGAGTTTCTGCCTGATCTTAAGATTATTTTCCTACTTGATTTTCTTCCACTTCCCCCAAGTCAGCTTTTCTATCTTGGCCTTTGCTTCTTCGTCAGAGGCTCTAAATTCAACGTTGTATACAAATATCCTCAAATCCATTTCCCCTAATAATTTTCATTGTCCGGACCGTAGGTTTTTTTAATTGGATCCGGCTTCGTTTTATCTGGAATTCCAATTCCCTTACGATCCTTTCCACCCAAAAAATCTCTCATTATTTCTTCTGAATCCCTCATATCCACGGCCGGTTTGGCCTCTTCAAGATCGTCTTTAGTCGGCGGCTTCATTCCCGCTCTCACGGGAAGACGCGAAAGCCGCTCAGCCTCGGTCCAGTAACGTGGCTTTTGACTGCACATGACAATTGACCCTGCCGCGGAATTAATTTCGTCTTCGTGAGTGCCTCGCATTGCATCAATTCTTGTAAAGCCGCCCTGCCTGACGGTTCTAATCAAATTCAGCATCTGTTTTCTTAAACGAGGATCATCCAGTAATTCCACTGAATGACTATTCATTAGCACCGCGAAAAGCTCATAAATCCGACTCTTATCATATTGACAAATCTCAACCGAAATTCCATATTCCTTAAGCTCAGATTGAATCCAGCCGACGCTTACTCTGTCTTGAACGATTGAATAAATCTTGAACTGTCTGCAGGTTTCGACGATCACCCTGACAACATATTTGGGATCAAACGGCGGAGAAAAAGATAAAAGCGCATCCAAAATATATTTTCCATCCTCAAAATGGCTGCACGCGAAGGTCATATTGTCCGCGCCCTTTGACAATCCTTCCGCCGCATCTGCAAAACCATTATATTTAATCCCTATCTTCGGAGCTAAATATTGACGGCCCGGAACGATTGCCGCGTCGATAATTTCGTAAGGGAGATATCCCGAAATATTTTGACGGAAGCGAGCTTCAAATTCACCAGCGAATTCATTCGGATCGAGCTCTGCATTTTCTTCTCTTATCTCGTTTTCACTTTGAGAGAGATTCATGCGCCACGTCGGCGCTCTCCAGCATAGGACCGGCCCGGCCTTCCCCCAATGCCTTTCGAATTTTTCCCACAGCACCCCCTGAGGGGCGAAGGGGGTACTGATTCCGATGGTAAGAGAATTCTTGATCGTCAACATGCTCGGCCGTAAGGCGACGAAAATTTCCCGGTCGGCATTCGCGCTTTCCGCCTCATATCTCCACATCGCCAGCTCTTCCATGATCGCCACACCGACCGTAAAACCCCGGGTTGATCTCCAACTTGCGCTCTTAATTTCCAAAACCACTCCGTTTTCCAATTCAATCGAATCGGCCAAAATCCTCTTAACCATTTTCCTTAAACGATTATTTAAGTTAAAAATCGCTTTCAAATATTTATGAATGATTTCGCCCTGTTTGAGCGTGGGGGAAATTATAAAAACCCGCGCCGTTTCACCTGGAGCTAAATATTGCTTCCAATTACCAAATATCGCATAGGCCGCGGCGATAATCGCCGTTGCAGTGCTCTTGCCGGATTTTCTTCCGGCGCTGACGTAGACCTCTCTAAGCGAATCTGGAGGCGGAACTTCAGTGCGGCCGGTACATTCATAATAGAAAGACATCTCCGCTTCATCCAAAACTTCCCCGCCCAGAACCTTAAAAAATACAAGCCATGGCCACCAGGTCGTAAGGTCATTCTTAAAAAAACCCCTGAAAAGATTTGGATCCTCGATAAACTCTCTAATCAACATTATTTTTTCCCGTACTTCTTCTCTATATACTCGGCGGCATTTTCTTCTTCATCTTCACCGGCATTCAGTTTATTTTCATCCGCTTGCATATCCCTTAATAAAGTAACCAAAGCCCGAACCTCCCGAGCTTTTTCTAAAGATGAACTTCCTCGACTTCTTTCCAATGATCTTATTCTATGCGAAATAACCTTTATTTGTTCATCCCTCGTTAAAGGTTTTTCTTCAATTTCCTGGCGAATAGTTCGATCAATATGCCAGAGGCATTTATCTTGCCCCAAAACGCATTGCGCCCGGCATCGACTGCCATCACTTTTTTTTATAAACGTGCACTGCATATCACTTGCGAAATTTCTAAGCTATAAGCCGAGCGGCCAAAGCTGGACTAAGATAGCGCATTTCGTTATCTGACAATTTAATTCTTGGCTCAGGCCCGAAATTCGATTTTACTCCGCTCAACCGCATTTCATTGTAAGACAATTTTCCGAATCGCAAATCTTCTTTTTGCTGTTTGGCTACCGGATTATCATTCGCGCCCTTAATCCTTTTGATGTTTTCCGGATCCAAAATAATCTCGTTGTTTTCAAGACTAATTCGATAGGGGATCTCTTCTATAACATCAACCTGCTTACCGGCCGCGGCGCGCTTTTCGGTCTGTATGATTATCCGATCCTCGGTGAAGTCTTTGAGAAAAACGTCCGTATCCAGCTCGCTGTTAATTACACTCTGCACGAGCATCCTCATTCTAAGCAGCGTAAATAAGGAAATTTGGAAGAAAAATGACGGATTTATCCAAATAAGTATATTATTTCTTCTTTTTTATCATTGCCGACATATCGTAAATTCTGTCCAAAAAAACTACCATAATATTTCGCTTTTCTGGACCTGCCGGTTGCTCCCTTTCCACCTTTTCATAAATTTTTCGAATACGATCCGGCGTCATTTGCAAGCCCCAATGTTCATGAAATATATTTACAAGCTCAGGAAAAGACGGCCGTTGATCTAAATACTTTTCCTTTATCTTGGCTTTAGCCAGTGCATTTTCAAAAGTGCTTTTTTCTGGAAAATAAAGATTTCTCTGCCCAGCCATTTTATAAATAAGTTCGGCAAATTCACTTAATCTTTCTTTACCACATGCCCTTAATATCTCCCACAAAAAATGTTTTCGATCCAGGCTCCGCACAAAATCCCATAATCCGCCCTTCCGCTCGCTCACCGCTTTTTCCAGTTCTTCTTTTTGTTTTTGCCATTTATCCATAAAGGCAAGGACTTCATCGGTAGGCATAACGTTCGGGTTCGACCCTGGTTCGAATTTCTCAATAACGGCATCTTCGGTTGCGGTCGGGTCCGCTATTTGGATCTCGGACGCTTCGTCTTCATCTTTCGTTTTTCCTGGCCGGTCAATCGAAATAAGATTTAGGTGCTTGATCGGGGCATCATGGATGATAATACCATTCAGCGTTTTATAAATATTTGGGCAGCCTATCGCATCCGATCCTTCCAGGAAAGCGAGCATCTCTGTTAAAATTTCCTCAATCTTTTCCTCTTTGCCGCCGCCGTACTTTCCAGACCAAACTCGCTGAGATAATCTCTCGCTTATCCATGGCCTCAAAACAGCGGCAAGCGCTTCTTTGTCGTCGCCGCCGTTATATTGCTCTATTGCAACTTCAACCTTTTCTTTCCACATACTTCCAATCTCCAATTAATTTTTCAATCGGCATCGCCTTTTTTGGATATGCCATTATCAATGTGGTTACGATGGTTACGTTGGAAGCCATTTTTTGAATAGTTCTATGACGGGTTGATACATCGCTCCATTGTTTGGACTAATAAGAGAAGGTCTTTTATCGTAACCATCGTAACCATTAGCGCTTCTTCTTCTGCATTTGTTCAAGCACTGAAATACTTTTTGTCTCTGGCTTAATGATATCGGCAGCTTTCGCGGCCGCTTGTACATCATCTAGCCCTTTTTTTTTGCCAATGCTGTAGTAGGTTATATGCGCACGTCCCTCTCGTACTTTAAACTTAAATTCGTCATTTAATTCTTCAATGATATTGGCCAATCGCCGAGCCAGGGACAAAGAGCTTTTGTAGACTTGGCTAAAGTCCCTGTTCTTATGGCGCTCTGCCCCAAAACAAAGAAGCGCATAAACCTCACTTGCGCTTTTGTCTTCAAAGCCACCATTCTCATCATAAACTAGCGCTTTGAGTTCAATATAAGCTTGATCCTCTTCAAGGGCGAATTTCACCTTTTCTTTATTCATCTTAGTCAATATCTCCTTTAAGCGTTCCTGGCCGCTTTCGCCATGGATTTTTTGGGCGAACGTGTCCCAGTCGGCTATCCTGAAAATGCATTCCGGCATCCAACCCCGCTTTTCATTCAGCAAGCGAACGATCGAGATAAGGTTGATGAGAATCTCGTCCCAGATTTCTCCGCGGTGACTCATGATTTCATTGAATAGGCCGGATCGGCTCTTTGGGTCTTTGATTTTTTCCGTGTTCAAGATGATAAGTCTGTCTGTAAAATCGTCGCGTCTGAATTGTGGCGTTCGAGTTGTGAGCGATATGAAAATGTGCGGCCTGATTTCAGCCACTCCCATGTTTGTATAAAGGACCCTGTTCTTGAAGCTCCCCCCGGTTGCCGTTATACATAGATCATTGAGAATATCGCTTGGAATGTCTGAATCCAGGTTATCAAAGCATAGGTAATAATTCCCGCCGATCACGGGTCCCAAATCTCTCTTTGAATCGGGCAGAGGAGAAGGCAGGAAGGCCGGCCCAAAAAGAATCTTCCCCATGGCTTCGCCCATGAACGATTTGCCTGAGGCTTTCGTCCCTTTGAAACAAATGAACGGCTTCTCCTGTAGCTCTGACTCAAAGAAGAGGGAGAAGAAGTAAATGCTCAGCAGATATTGTTGATCTTCCACGGTTAGGTTGTGCGTTTCTTCCCGGGCGAAGCTTGCCTTTGCTATGACGTGCTTGAAAAGAAGACTCTTTTCTTTAAAACGCTTCCAATCGAACCCTGAGGCGAAGTAATTCACTCCCGCAAGCTTCGCGGGATCAATGTTGATTGTTGAATAGTCTGACCTAAACTCAAAAATGATGCCATCCGTTCCATTATCAACCAGGGTTATTTTTTGGCCGTCAATGCGGAAGGTCTGGTTGTCATGGTTTGAAATATGGAGAACGCCCGGGTCCTTTTCAAAGCGTCCGAAGTTGTAGGGGGTTATCTCTTGACCATCCCCATAGATTTCCGCACGAACAGTCGATATGACTTCTTTTAGGTCTTTATTTGGAAGATCGTATCTCTTTTTGATGAAGCTCTCAAAATCCATATCCTCAATATTCATCAGCATCTTTTGGTTTCGATCAAACAGATACTTGGTTTTCAGCCGGTCGTTTTTATAGAGGACGCAGAAGCCACCCAGGTCTTCAAAAATATACCTGGCGATGGCATGAAGTTTTTCCTCTTCTGATGCAACTGGGTTGCTCTTAATCTGCCAGATTCGTTCGATTTGGGGCGATATAAACAGCCTCTCTTTTTGTGTCATTTGACGGGCTTTAGCAACGTCATATTTCAGGGCTTGCTCACTTTTTTCCCGGATTCTGTCCGAACAGGCGAGATAAGGATTCAGAAAAATGCTCTTGATAGTCGGGTAGTCATAGCCCCCCGCGACCAGCGAAGTGATGATGGCCATATCCCGGCCGGACCTGGTTTTATCAGCCCCGGATTCTTTTTGAAGCTCACCCGTCATTATCATTCGCTTGGTTCGCTCACTGACTTTTAGCTTCCTGCTCTTAACGCCGTCAATGGCACTAAGCGAATCCTGATTGCTGACGATATACGTCTCGCCCTTAAAACCAACGTCTAGATCGTCCCCCTTAGGCTCTTCATAGTGGTAATCTGTAAAAGTGTGGAAGTCTGCAAGCGAATAGAACTGCTCCCCGTTTACCTGAACGATAGAGCAGGGTTTTGGATTCTCCGGGTCCTTGAGATTCGCGGTGCCGGGCAAGCGCATGAGACGGTCGAAATTAAACGTTTGCTTGTCGGCGCCAAGCGCCGTAGCCAGCCCTGAAAGGATTTGTTTGATCTCTTTGCCCTGGGCTTCAGTCTTGTTTATGATCGGCTCTTGGAGTACCCAATAACAGTGATATCCTCTGCCGCTGTCGATGATAATGTTGGGCTTCATTTGGAACTCGTGAATCCTCTTTTCTGCTTCCGGCTTTCCTTCCTGAAAGTTTTTGGCATCAATATCTAGCCAGAGACACACAACATCCTGGATATCGTCCTGCTTGCCCTTCCCCTTCACGCTCCGCGGGTTGACTCCAAAATAAACGTGATAGCCCTTCTGATTCCAACTTAGAATATCATTGATGTGCTTTTCAAGTTCATCATAGAGGATGAACTCTTGTTTGGGCGGCCCCTGCTTGGCAGAGATGCCCCGGAACTCGATGAAGAAGTCCTTCTTGAGCAATCTGTATTGCTCAAAAAGCAGCCCGACGACGAAAACGGCCTTATTTTCAAGCCAACGTTCGGAATTGCCGACGATCGTTCTTTCATACCGTCGTTTGAAGGCGTCTCTGATTGTTCTTTTGATTTGAGGGGACGATCCCCCAGCCGCCTTCATGGCCTCGATCAACTCATCGACTGATAGGGTTTTCTTACCCTTCGGTTGTTTGTTTTCTCTCATTGACTATGTCCTCTATTAATCTGAATCGCCGTCCTTGAAGCGTTTCCTCCAAGAACTGGTTTGCATTGTTCGTCAGATAGTGTTGGCGAACACAAATCCACGTCCGGCCGTTATCGTCGGACATGAGCATGCCCTTGAATCTTACAAATCTAGGTAACATGTTACGTCTCCTTTGCCGCCGCCACTGGGCAGGGGATTCTTCTTAATGTTAATATTTGCAACGTTGCAAATATTAATTTTAAGGTTTTTCTTATCCTTAATTTCTCCAACGTTGGATAAATTAATTTTAAGGTTTTTTGCTATTTCCTTTCCTTTGTCTGTTAAAACATAAATTTTATTTTCGTATTCAAAATTAATTATTTTTCCTGGACAATTCCACCTATAATCACCTTCTTTTAACAATCCCTTTTCTTTCATCCGGCGAAAACATGTACAAACAACTGGCCTAGCATTTTGAGTTTTTTTTAATACCGAAAGATTATAATGACGGTGCCAAAAATCATGAATAATTCCATAAAAATCTCTATAAATATCTTGTGATTCAATATATGAAATTCCTGTTTTATCTTTACGTTTTTCGTCATAGAGAAATAACAAAATCCACTTCTGCAACCTGCTCAGTCTCTCACTTGCCACACTTCACCTCTTGCCGATGATGGGGCAGGTAAATCCAAAAACCCCGCCCCCACCGGCTTGCTAAAAAAATCTTGCAGGGGAAATGCAAATTCGGGTTGATGTGAGAATTTTCCCCCACAAATAAAACTCATTTTCATTCATCCTTGAAGGTGCCGAAGGGGGCAGGAAATTTCCGTCTGCCCCCTGCCGGTTGTCTAACCATTAAAAATCTTGACGGATCAGGCGTCCGTTTCCTTTTCATCTTCTTCATCATCCTGCATACCTTCCCAACCTTCAACAAGCTCGTCTAATGCTATCTTGGCCCATTTTGAATGTTCTGGAAATTCCGAATCAAAAGCTACTTCTTCAAATGTTCTTGCTAACTCTTTAAATAGCTTTTCATCCGGCACAATAGCAAGACTAACTTGCTCATGATCCGGAAGAATTTCCATCGTAAGGCTTCCGTCCTCTAACCTGACCAAAGATAAAATCGTCTCACGTTCGTCCATAATATTTCTCCTGGCTCAGTCCTTCACCGTGAAGGATTCTGGCCATTTTCATTCACCCTTTAAAAGTTAGAAAAAGGAAAGACTTCAAATTTTTTTCCATCATCTGTTATCACTATCCATTTGTTTGCATTTCTACGATCAATAGTCGCATAAATTCTTATAGGTTTTTCCCGATCTACCAACAAAACCCCTTCTGGTAAAAGGGAATTATTTTTGCAAGAGTCACTTAAAAGTTTTCGTATCTCTTGACTTTCATTTTCCGGTAAATCTTGATCTGCAAAAAAGTTTTTAATTTCCTGTTCTGTTTTCAATAAATAACTTAGAGGAAAATATACTGCCGATTTACCTTTCTTCCTAAAATGCCCTATCATCATTTCATCATGCCTTTCCAATTTTTCCAGATACTCTTCATTATTCATATTCGTTCTCCTGGCTCACCAAAGGTCGTGGCCATTATCATTCACCCATTTATAAAAGTGCCCCGCTGCCAGCCGCTTTGCGAACCATACCATAGGATGATAACGAACCAATAGCAGGGCACCGCATTTACTTATTTTTATGATTTGGTATGTTCGCATGATGTAAGAATAAAGAATTTTTCGGGGACTGTCAATACTTTTATTAGCTTTATTTAACATTTTTTCTAGAAATTGTTGGTTAAAAAAAAGCCGCCCATTTCTGAGCGGCTTTGGACGGCTGGAAAGTCTTAAGCTATTTCCTCACCGGCTTCAAGCTGAAGGTGTAAGTCATTATGCCGGACGTATTCTAGGAAGCTCCCGTAAGTCTCTTCTCCCTTATCTTCTGCCAAACCGCACCTTAGACGAGCCGTTGCTCCCTCTCTTGACTTGACCTTTCATATTCAATATTCTTATTTCTTCAAGCGCAACAAGGAGGTCATCAAGCCGTGGATAACAAGCCGGTGCTGAACATCAAGTCTCTGAAAGAGCAG
>Ga0315297_10003328_pt1 | contig 10332 bp, 5 predicted proteins | sample YL17G15_0_MG_FD_203628 | JGI IMG/M metagenome (GOLD analysis project Ga0315297, IMG submission 203628) | Sediment microbial communities from Yellowstone Lake, YNP, Wyoming, USA - YL17G15_0 | ecosystem: Environmental > Aquatic > Freshwater > Lake > Sediment | place: USA: Wyoming | collected...
TCTCTTCTCCCAAGACTTTGATGCCGACCGCGAGGATGTGATCAACCGCGCCGGGCAGGCTGGAGTGGAAGCGATTGTTGTGCCAGGGACGACGGTGGAGACGAGCGGCCAAGCCTTGGCGCTTGCACAACGGTTCGCCAGTGTCTATGCCTGCGTCGGGATCCACCCGCATGATGCATCAACGGCAACCGCAGACGCACTTGTCCGCATCGAGGAGCTGAGTGGGGCTGACCGCGTTGTCGCAATTGGTGAGATTGGACTTGACTACCACTACGATCTATCACCACGAGAAACACAGCGGGAGGCGTTCCGCCGTCAGATCGAAATTGCCGTCCGACGTGATCTGCCCATCGTCGTCCACACGCGGGAGTCCGTGGGCGAAGCTGCCGCGATGGTGGAAGAAGCCATTCGCTGCAACCCGTCCTGGAAGGCAGGGGGGACCAGCGTGCATTCGCGGGTTCCCGCCCTCCGCGGTGTCTTTCACTGTTTCCCCGGAGGGCCAGAGGAAGTCTGGCGTCTCCTGGACCTCGGTTTTCTTGTGTCGTATCCTGGAATCGTAACATTCAAGAATTCCCCCGTCGTCGAGACGATCAAGAAGATTGGATTTGACCACATTCTCCTCGAAACGGATTCGCCGTACCTCGCTCCTGTGCCGCTGCGTGGAAAACGCAACGAACCGGCAAATGTCGTGCTCGTGGCTCAGAAGATCGCAGAGATCTTGGGATCCAACGTGGAGGACGTGATGCGCGCGACGCGCACCAACACGAAAAAGCTTTTCGGAATCAAGCCATTTGATCCTCCTCAAATCGTCTACAGGCTCCGCAACTCACTCTATCTGAACATCACGTTGCGCTGCAACGCCGACTGTTTCTTTTGCGATCGGAAAGGCGACGCCATCGTCAAGGGACACAATTTGAAGATCGAGAAAGAGCCATCGGCAGAAGAAATCATGGAAGCCATTGGGGATCCAACCTCGTATGACGAGATTGTCTTCTGCGGTTACGGGGAGCCGACAGTCCGGTTGGATGTCGTGAAAAGTGTTGCGCAGTGGGTGAAGGAAAAGGGTGGAAAAGTGAGGCTTAACACGGATGGACACGGGAATATTATCAACCACCGAAACATCATTCCGGAGCTCATCGGCCTTATTGATGCTGTATCGATTAGTTTGAACTCGATCGATCCGGAGCAGTATGGCAAGATGATGGGGATAGATGGGAGCCGCTATCACAAGGCGATGGTGGAATTCGCAAGAGAGTGTACGAAGAACCTTCCTGAAGTCACAATGACGATTGTTGGCATGGACGATGTCGATGCCGAAGCAGCGAGAGTGTTCATCAGGAAGGAAATCGGAGCCGATTTTCGTGTAAGGCCGTATTTCTAATGATGAGAGATCTGAAAGGATCGGGACTATGAGGTTGAAGATTACTGTCATCGCGCTTCTGCTCGAAGCCAGTCTGGCATTCGGACAGACGTGGAGTGAATCGGAGCGAGAGATTTTGATGCTGCAGGATCAGCGGTCGCTGGGCAATGGGAAATTGATCACATTTCTTTCGAGTCCGGATCCGCAGCTCCGTTACCGGGCCCTCATAGCCCTGGCGAACATCCAGGATGCGTCGACAGATTCCTCGGCAGTTCTGGCCCTCCGCGATCCCGATGCGAGGGTACGTGCTGCAGCCGCTTTCGCACTTGGCCAGATCGGTGGTGGCATCTCACAGGATTCGCTTCTCAGCTATCTACGTGCAGAGCGAGATTCAACGGTTGTGGCACGCATGCTTGAAGCATTGGGCAGGATTGGCGACGCGGAGGCGTTGAATCAGGTTGTTGACTTTCCGAATGGGGAACAGAGCAGTTTTGTCGCGGCAGAGCAGGCGATGAGTCTCGCGAGGTTCGCTTTGCGCGGCATCAAGAGTGAGCAATCGATCTGGCATTGCTTCGCACTGCTCGCGAATCCCAGTTCCGATGTGCGCTGGAAGTCGCTCTTTGCACTCTGGCGGGCTGCCCCACACGGTTTGATCGATGTCGAGATTGCCAAGCGGGAATCGTTGCTCACTGCTTTGATGACAGACCCCGACGCTGATGTGCGCTTAAACCTTGCCACCCTTCTCGGCCGGGCAACCTCGAGCTATGCCAGAGATCTGATCAGGAATTTCGAGGATGAGGGCCGCAAGAGTCCCGAGTGGCGTGTGCAGGTGCAGATCGTCAAGTCAATCGGAGCGCTCTCTGCCACGTATCCGGAATTGCTCGACGATCTCGCGTCTTACCTCGATGCCCCGAATGACCATGTGAAAATTGCCGCGCTCCAGGTGTACTCGGGCCTCAATCGGCAGACGATCAACCTCTCGGCGGATACGTTGAGACTGCGCGAGGCGCTGCTGAGACTTGTTGCAGTCAGAAATCCCGCGGCAGAATTGACACGCGGTGAGGCGTACGTAGTGCTTGCGAAATTATTCCCGGACGAATACAGCAGGAAGAACTATTACACGGAGAAGGACCTTTCTGTCCGGGAGCGGACGAAAGTCATCGAGGCGATGAGCTATGTGCCAAGCGGCCGCAGTTTCTCTGTGATTTTCTACTCGCTCGACGACGAGAACGTCCGCATCGCGATGGCTGCCTGGGATTTCGTCAGGCGATTCCTGACCCCTTCGACAATTGCCAAGATTCGCTCAGGCGATCAGGAGTGGGGTGATGCAAGAGGAACGCTCTATCGTAAGACGATGAATGCCCTCAGCCGGCATGACATGGCGATCACGCATCTTGTTTCGAATGCACTTGCCGATACAGTCTTCTTTGGGATTTTCAAGGAGGCGGGACTTTCCGATTCTCTTGTGCTGGCATTCAGATCTGCCTACGAACGGCTTGCCTCGCCCGACGACGTGGAAGCGATGCAGGCTGCGGTGGCAGCAATGGGTCGCATCGGTGATGCCAGGTTCGTCCCGGTTCTTGAGAAGGCATTGAGTGATCCCGATCGGACAGTCGCATCCGGCGCTGCGGGAGCGCTCTTCAAGATTACGAGGAAAGATTACAGCGCAAGAATCCCGCAGTCTTCGAAGCCCACCCATACGGACTTTGACTGGTCCACGCTTGTCTCGCTCTCCCAGTCATCGAAAGCGGTCCTGAAAACGAACAAAGGCATCGTGACTCTTCAACTCTTGAAAGAGGATGCTCCTTTCACAGTCTTGAGCTTTGTGAAGTTAGCCAGAAAAGGTTTCTACGATGGACTCGGTTTCCACCGCGTTGTTCCGAACTTTGTCGTACAGGGGGGTGATCCGCGGGGAGATGGTTGGGGTGGACCGGGGTATGCGATTCGGTCGGAGTATTCACTCGCTCGCTTTGGACGCGGTACGGTAGGAATTGCGAGCGCGGGAAAAGACACGGAAGGCTGTCAATTCTTCATCACACACCTGCCCACCCCGCATCTCGACGGCCGGTTCACGGTCTTTGCAAGGGTGATTGACGGATTTGAAGTTGTGGATCGACTCCAGGTCGGGGATGCCATCGAAAAGATCACCATCGAACCGTAGAAGCTCAGCGGAGGCGGTAGGTGTCGTATGTGCCCTGATGTGCCTGATCGGCGGCCGAGAGCCGGTCGTAAACTCCCCGGTCGGGCCACGTCAGGAAAACATCGGCAATTTCCAGATACTTCGAGTCAAAGAAGACCTTCGATAAGATGCTGCGTGGGTTTTGCTTCTGCCGCATGTCCGCAATGGCCTCAATAGCTTTCAGCATGGCCTCCTGACCGCGCTGGGATTGCGTTGCGATGAGGTCGAGTCCATCGAAGTGGTATGTGTAGAATGATTGTCTGAATGCCTGGTACTTCATGTTTACCAGTTCCTCAAGAAACGCGAATCTGCTATACGTTCCCGCAGCAGCAGCTTGCCATCCAACCGCAAACGCGGTAGCAATTGCCTGGTTGCAGATATTCGTTGCCCGTTGAAAACACCGGGCTCCTGACATTTCTGTATAGGTTTCCAGATCGAGTCCAATAATGAGGTTTGCGTAGTAGTCGAGAAAAGACGTCAATGGATCGAACCTGTATTCGTCCTTATTCATTGGCTGATTGGGCACATACGTGAAGTCCCACCGCTCATCAAGGATTCTGATCACCTGCGTGTTCTTACCCGACTTGTCGTTGTTCTTATAGACCGGTCTCTGGCTGACCACCACAACCTGAGCAGCGTACTTGTTTTCACCGGAGGCAGGAAGAAAGAAAACCGTCATCGAACAGTCAATCCGTTCCCCGCTCAAATCCTCGTCCGTAAATTTGTTATTGTTCAAATACTTCTTGATGTCCGCTTCGAACGATCGTAAGTAGTCCCGTTGACCCGACGTGATGTTGTCTACATTGACGGTCACCTCGCAGTTGAGCTCCTGGGCTGATAGCCGGGTTCCGGAAATCAGTAGTATTCCTGCAAGCAATGCAGCGTGTCGCGCTCTCATGGTACCTCTTCTCGGTGTTGGTCGCTAGCAATATACCCATTTTCCCACCATCTCACAAGGGAATGCCCTATGCGTACCTTTGTGCTTCTCCTTCTCTCTCTCATCCCCGCCGCTTTTGCTTCGAGCTACGAAAAGAATGGCAGAGGAGCTCGTCCCATCGCGATGGCAAACGCATTCGTTGCAGTCCCAGACGACCCGTGGACGCCGTGGTATAATCCTGCCTCGTTAGCAACAGTCTCGTGCTTTAAATCCTCTCTTTGCTTCGTGCCCGAGCAGTACGGTCTGAGGGAACTGCGCACGATGTCTGCTGCGGCGGTGCTACCGACTTCACTGGTGAACGTGGGTCTGGTGATCGACGATTTTGGCTCTCCGTTGTATCGGGAGTCGACGGTTCTCTTTGGGTTTGGCCGGGCCATCGAATCTGGGGTGGCCATTGGCGTTGCAGCCAACGTTGAAATGATTATGATCGAGCGCTATGGCACCGCATCTGTCGTCACCATCGATCTGGGAGCACGGGTAGAATTGCTCGAGTGCCTCAGTCTTGGATATGCGTGGAAGAACATCGGCGCTGCCACGATTGGCGCTTCGCATGATGCCCTTTCGCAGATCCAGATTGTCGGGCTGTGCTATTCTTCGAATGACCTGGCTCAGATGACACTCGACCTCGAAAAGGACATCCGGTTCCCATTTGTTCTGCGTGGAGGGATTGAGTTACACTTGCTCGACGAACTGGTGTTTCGGTTCGGCTGCTCCACCAATCCTGACATATTCGCCGTGGGATTCGGAGCACGCCTAGCTGGTTGGGAATGCGCGTACGCGCTCAATACGCACGCTCAGCTGGGACTCACGCATTCGATTGGAATATCGTTCGAGATCCCGAGGTGATCATGGTTCGCAGAACTTCTGCTTTGCTGATGATTGTCATGTGCTCTGGCCTGTGCTTCGGGCAATCCGTCGGTCGCTCGGATCGCACCTCGGGTTCTCAGATAGAACGGTTGATCGAAGAAGCGGCGGCGGAAGGACAAGAGACCTCTCTTCTGGATGTTCTGACGAGACTTCGGGAGAATCCGTTGGACATCAACACCGCAGCGTCGGAGGAATTGCAGCAACTTCCTGGCTTGGATCTGATTCTTGCCGGAAGAATAGCAGAACACCGATCGCAGGGATCTTTCAAGTCAGTGATGGAGCTTCTTCAGGTAGAGGGAATCGATGAAATCCTCCTCGCGGAGCTGGAACCCTTTGTCACTGTCCGGGCTCAGTCGTCAAGAGAATCGGGGTATTCCTCTGTCGTGACGCTGCGGACGCGGCTTGCCCGAAGCGCGTCGGACGTCACCGCTTTGACAAGTGATGGATTCCTCGGTTCGCCTGAAAAAGTGTACAGCAGGCTTACTGCGCGAGTGGTGAGGTCGACTGAGGCGACGCCTGATGAGCGAAAATGGAAGCGGAGTGAGCCCTCGCTGGCCTTCGGCCTGCTCACGGAAAAGGACCCTGGTGAACCGAGCCTCCTGGATTGTGTTTCCGGCCATATCATGGTGGCGATGCCGAACTCAGGAGTGAAGTTCATCGTCGGTGATTTTGGAATGGACGCAGCCCACGGAGAAGTTTTCTCCAGCTCCAGCAATTATTCGATCGGTAGCGAAGTGATACGAAATGCAGGTCGGACGAGGGAGGGGCTTCGTCCTTCCTTGTCCTCAGAATCGTCGGGGAATTTTCGCGGTTTGGCAGGGTCATTGGTCTGTGGTGCGCTTTCCCTTTCGCTCTTCACATCCACTCGTCAGCTCGACGCACGCGTTGATTCAAGCGGGCTTGTGACCGGTTGGAGTGCTGGCGGATACCATCGGACAGAACATGAACTGAAAACGAAGCATCAGGTCAAGGAAAATACCATTGGGGGACGGACCGTCGTCGGTATTGCAGAAGGGTTCAGTCTGGGCTTCTCCGGGTACAATTTGAAATTCAATAGAGATCTGCATCTGTCTGGGATTTCCCAGCCACAACCGAATGAGAATTTCGTGGGCGGGGTGGACTTGGCGTTCAACAACACGGTGTCTTCAATTTCAGCGGAGATAGCGTACAGAGGAGGAAAGATCGATGCAGGAGAAGTTCGGTTTAGCTGGGTGCCCGGGAGGGCATTCGCGACCGCTCTCTTCGTTCGGATCTGCAACCGGGAAAAATACAGCGCAACGATCTCGGGGGAGAGCGAGAACGACAAGCATCGGGAAATATACACTGCTGTCCGTCTCAAGCCTAGTCCCTGGCTAATGATTTCGGCGCTGTATGATCGGTTCCACTTTCCGGGGAGCACGTCCTCGAGTGTACTTCCTGCCAGCAGTCATGAGTTTCTGGTGATGTGTGAATTGTGGCCCACACGCCTCATGCATTTGGAATTGCGGTACCGGCACAAAACCAGGCCTGCACAAGAGACTCTTTCCAACCCGAGTCATCTATTAGCGAGAGCTGATGGAGCAATGGGACAGAGTCAAGCCAGGGCAGCGTTGACATTCAATGTCTCGGATTGGTTCCAATGGAGGAGTCGCATGGAATTCGTGGAGGTGAGACGTCTCTTCCTGCCGAACGTAGAGCGGGGCTTCATGATGTACGAGGATTTGTCGTTTGACGCTTTCAGAAATCTCTCCTTCTCGCTCCGAGGAATCGCTTTTGAGACTCCATCGTACGATTCGAGGATCTATGAATTTGAAGAAGATGTGCCGGGGGCGTTCCAGAATCCAGCGCTCTATGGGAGAGGATTCCGTGGATTTTTCCGTGGACAGTTTGAATGTGGCACGTGGCTTGCGTGTTCCTTGAAGTGTGCACTGACTCAGCTTCTGGGAAGCAATCAGAGTGAAACGCAGGCGGGCAGAACGCGGAGCCGAAGGGATGTCCGCTGGTCAATCCAGATGGATCTGCGTTGGTAGGAAAGTTTGATTTCGGCTCCTGTTTTGTTTAGATTCTCGGAAGCAGAATTGGCACATTCGTGACCGACTTCGCCACGTAGTTGCCATCCCTGGAAGCATCGATCCTTAAACGAAATTCTGCATCCAACCACTCCACGACAGGAGAGACCGAATGAGACGCCATTTCATGTTCGCAGTGCTTTTGCTGATGGCTGCATCACTGGCTGCGCAGACACCTTACAAATTGCCTCCGAAGGAAGTGATTGATATTCTGGACGCACCGCCCACCCCCATGGTCTCTACCAGTCCGAGAGGTGATGCGATCATGCTTGTAACATATGAGGCGCAGCCGTCAATCACGCTGATCTCACGCCCGTTCCTGAGACTCGGAGGATTGCGGATCGATCCGCAGCTCAATGCACGGCAAAGGACAATGCAGTATTCTGGCATCGTCATCCGATGGATCGACAGCAACAAGAAGGTTCGGATCGAGTTGCCTGCGGGCGCCAAGATCGGCATGCCGCAATGGTCGAACGACGGAAGGCGCATCGCGTTTACCCGCGACGCCGAGAACAGTGTGGAACTTTGGGTCGCAGAGGCTACCACGGGAAAGGCGATGGCGATTCCGGATGTCCGAGTCAACGACATCCTTGGTTCAGCGTTTGACTGGACCGCGGATCACAAGACTCTCCTTGTGAAGCTCGTGCCTCCGGGCGATCGCAAGGCCCCGGAAGCGCCCAGAGTCCCAACCGGCCCGGTGATCGAGGAGTCATCCGGAAAAATCTCGCGGGGATGGACCTACCAGGATCTGCTGAAGAACCCTTACGACGAGCAGCTCTTTGAGTTCTACGCGACAACGCAAATAGCTCTCGTAAACAGTCAGACCTGTGAGGTAGTGCCGATTGGCTCGCCCGCACTCGTGTCGTCGATCTCGTATTCTCCCGACGAGCGCTACCTTCTCGTCACACGCTTGATGAAGCCTTTTTCGTATCGTGTGCCAGCAAACCTCTTCACCCGTAAGACAGAGGTGTGGGACGCCAAGGGGAGCGTTGTGAAAGTTGTGGCCGATCTCGCCATCTCTGATGAAGTGCCGCCCCAAGGCGTTCCAACCGGGCCAAGAAGCGTCGACTGGCAGCCGCTGCACAAAGCAAAACTCATTTGGGTTGAAGCCCTCGATGGCGGCGACCCAATGAAAAAGGTGCCGTTCCGTGACGCTGTGATGACCATTGATGTCCCCTTCCCCGGGACACCTCTGGAGATCATGAAAGTCCAATTTCGCTACAGCAACCTTGACTGGACTGCAATTCCCGACAAAGCGTTTCTTACTGAGACAAACCGTGACCGACGGTGGCGGACGACTTCACTTGTCGATCTGGCAAGACCAGCTGAGCCGCGAAAGGTTCTCTTTGATTTGAGTGTAAATGATTCGTATCGCGATCCAGGCCGCCCGGTGTACGAGATCCGCCCCAACGGCGAACGCGTCATGGTTCAGGACGGGGATTGGATCTATCTGTCCGGCAACGGTTCCTCCGAGCAGGGGGACCGGCCGTTCCTCGACAAATTCAATATCTCGACGCTCGTGAAAGAAAGGCTGCATTGGTCCGGTGACAAGTGCCTTGAGAGGTTCGTGGGCTTCGCGAAAAATTCACGAACCAATATCATCACGCGCTATGAAACGAAAAGTGAGGTTCCGAACTACTTTCTGAAAGATCTGAAATCGGGGAGCAAGAAGGCGCTCACGGAGCTCGTAGATCCAGCACCGCAACTCACCGGGATGTACAAAGAGCTGATCAAGTACAACAGGTCGGATGGTGTGGCGCTCTCCGGAACTCTTTTCCTTCCGCCGGGGTATCAAAAAGGGACGAAGCTTCCGCTCCTCATCTGGGCGTATCCGATGGAGTACTCGGACCCGGGCACTGCAGGACAAGTTCGCGGATCGGCAAACGGATTCACTTTCTTCAGGGGTCCGACGCCTCTCTTCTTTGTGACACAGGGCTACGCGGTTCTCTTGGACGCAACCATGCCGGTTGTTGGCGATGCGGAAACGATGAACAACACGTTTATCGAACAAATCCTGTCTTCTGCCAAAGCGGCGATCGACAAGCTCGATTCTATGGGCGTCGTCGATCGCAAACGAGTAGTAGTGTCCGGGCACAGCTATGGGGCGTTCATGACCGCGAACTTGCTTGCCCATTCTGATTTGTTCGCGGCCGGTATCGCTCGTAGCGGCGCCTATAATAGGACGCTGACACCATTTGGTTTTCAGAGTGAGCGGCGGTCGTTCTGGGAGGCCCCTGATCTCTACATGAAGGTCTCGCCCTTCACCTACGCGAACCAAATCAAGCGTCCGCTACTCCTCATTCACGGTGAAGCTGATAACAACGCCGGGACACACCCGATCCAGTCCGAGCGGCTGTTCCAGGCCATTCGGGGACACGGCGGGACGACCCGACTCGTTGTTCTTCCATTCGAGTCGCACGGATACTCTGCCCGCGAATCTGTGCTTCATGTGCTTGCCGAAATGTTTGAGTGGGCAGATAAATACGCGAAAAACAAGCAATAACACGGCGGCACTATGCGGTGGGCAGGGGGAACCGCGAACAGTCAATTGACGTTCGAGAGAGAGCAAGGGGATCGAACAAGGATAGTCCCCGGATCATTTCGTCAATTTGTTGAACGGAGGCTGGCATGCTTAATTCTTTTTCGAGGATGATGGTTGTTTCAGTGCTGCTCGTACTCCTGCTCCTCGGGGCGGGGGCGAGAAAAAAAGTGAGCGATTTCACGCTTGATGACTATAACGGGAAAAAGCACTCCCTGGCGGACTACAAGTCCTCAAAAGCAATCGTGCTGATGTTTATCGCGACACAGTGCCCTGTATCAAATGCCTACAACACCAGGATGGTGGAACTTCAGAAAGACTATGCGTCGAAGGGCGCGGCCTTCATCGGCATCAATTCCAACAAGCAGGAGAGCGCCGAAGAAGTGAAGAATCATGCCGAGG
>Ga0315297_10003329_pt1 | contig 10332 bp, 7 predicted proteins | sample YL17G15_0_MG_FD_203628 | JGI IMG/M metagenome (GOLD analysis project Ga0315297, IMG submission 203628) | Sediment microbial communities from Yellowstone Lake, YNP, Wyoming, USA - YL17G15_0 | ecosystem: Environmental > Aquatic > Freshwater > Lake > Sediment | place: USA: Wyoming | collected...
GAGGGAGCGTCGACGGCGAGCAGCGGCGAGGGCATCGAGGCACCGTAGCGCCGGGCGGGGCGGTCGGCCGCCCCCGTGGCACCGGGCGGAGCGGGTTCGTCGCCCAAGGATGGCTATCGTGGCCGCGATGTCCACTGACTACGTCTTCTCGATGTACAAGGTCTCGCGCACGCACCCTCCGGGCAAGGAGGTGTTGACCGATATCTCGCTCAGCTTCCTGCCGGGGGCCAAGATCGGCGTCCTCGGATACAACGGCGCCGGAAAGTCGACACTGCTGCGGATCATGGCCGGGGTCGACACCGAGTACCGCGGCGAGGCCCAGCTGAAGCCGGGTGCCACCGTCGGGATGCTGGAGCAGGAGCCTGCGCTCGACGAGTCAAAGGACGTCAGGGGCAACGTCGAGGACGGGGTCGGGGAGCTTCGCGATCTGCTGGCGCGGTTCAACGAGCTCGCCGCCAACTACTCCGACGAGACGGCGGACGAGTTCGCGAAGCTGCAGGACCGGATCGACGCCGCCGACGCCTGGAACCTCGAGACGACGCTCGAGACGGCGATGGACGCGCTGCGCCTGCCACCGCCCGACGCCGACGTGACCAAGCTCTCCGGTGGTGAGCGTCGGCGAGTGGCTCTCTGTCGCCTGCTGCTCGCGGCGCCCGACCTGCTGCTTCTCGACGAGCCGACCAACCACCTCGACGCGGAGTCGGTGGCCTGGCTCGAGCGCCATCTCGAGGAGTACAGGGGGACGGTTGTGGCCGTCACCCACGACCGCTACTTCCTCGACAACGTCGCCGGGTGGATCCTCGAGCTCGACCGCGGCCGCGGCATTCCGTTTCGCGGCAACTACTCCTCCTGGCTCGAGCAGAAGCAGGAGCGCCTGGCGCAGGAGGAGCGAAAGCAGACGGCCCGGCAGCGGACGATCGCCGCCGAGCTCGAGTGGGTGCGTGAGAACCCCAAGGGCCGGCGCAAGAAGTCGAAGGCGCGGCTCGCCCGCTACGAGGCGCTGCTCGCCGAGGAGCAAGACGTCAAGCTCGACAGCGTTCAGATCCACATCCCGGCGGGGCCACGCCTCGGCAACCTGGTTCTCGAGGCCGAGGACCTGCGCAAGGGCTTCGGCGAGAAGCTGCTGATCGAAGACCTCTCCTTCTCACTGCCGCCGGCGGGGATCGTCGGCGTCATCGGTCCCAACGGCGCCGGCAAGACGACGCTCTTCCGGATGATCGTCGGCGACGAGGAGCCCGACGCCGGGGAGCTGCGGCTGGGCGAGACCGTCGAGCTTGCCTACGTCGATCAATCCCGCGACGCCCTGGACCCCGATCGCAGCGTCTGGGAGGAGATCTCCGACGGTCAGGATGAGATCAAGGTGGGCGATCAGAAGATGAACTCGCGCGCCTACGTCGGCGGCTTCAACTTCAAGGGCTCCGACCAGCAGCGCAAGGTGGGAACCCTCTCAGGCGGCGAGCGAAACCGGGTCCACCTGGCGAAGCTGCTGCGTTCCGGCGGGAACCTGCTGCTCCTCGACGAGCCCACCAACGACCTCGACGTCGACACGCTGCGCGCGCTCGAGGAGGCCCTGCTCTCATTTGCCGGTTGTGCCGTGGTGATCTCGCACGACCGCTGGTTCCTTGACCGGGTCGCGACCCATGTCCTCGCCTTCGAGGGCGATTCGCAGGTCGAGTGGTTCGAGGGCAACTTCGAGGCCTACGAGGAGAACCGCCACCAGCGCCTCGGCGCCGAGGCCGACCGGCCGCACCGGATCACCTACAAGAAGCTGGTCGCGCCTCATTCGGCCCCCTGATCGGCGTCCCGGTTGAGCTGATGCGGTGGTTGATCGAGTACCGCGCCCGGCTGATGGCCGCCTTCGCCAGCTCGGCGCTTCTCGTCGGGGGCCTGCTGCACCTGAACGGCGAGGGGGGGACCGGCGACACCGTCTGGCGCGTCGCCGTCGCCCTGCTCGCGACCGAGCTCGCGATCGAGGTCGTCCACACGATCGTCGTCCGCCGCCACATGGGGGTCGACACGATCGCGCTGGTGGCGATGGTGGGCTCGCTCGCCCTCGGCCAAGAACTCGCCGGGCTGATCGTGGGGCTGATGTTCTCCGGCGGATCGGCGATCGAGGACATCGCCTCGACCCGCGCCCGCCGCGAGCTGACGGCACTGGTCCAGCGCGCCCCGAAGGTCGCCCAGCGGCGCCTCGCCGAGGGGCTCGAGGAGGTCCCGGTGGGCGAGGTGGGGGTCGGCGATGTCGTCGTGGTGCGCACGGGCGAAGTCGTTCCGGTGGACGGGACGGTTCTCAGCGCCGAGGCCGTCGTCGACACCAGCACGCTCAGCGGAGAGCCACTGCCGGTGACGATCCCGCGCGGCATGAGCGTGCTCAGCGGGACGGCCAACGCGGGCGCGCCGTTCGACGTCCGCACCGACCGGCCGTCCGCCGAGAGCTCCTACGCCGCTCTGGTGCGCCTCGTCGAGCAGGCCCAGGCCGGACGCGCGCCCTTCGTCCGCATGGCGGATCGCTACGCCGGGTTCTTTCTGCCCGCGACGCTGCTGCTGGCCGGCGCAGCCTGGGCGCTCAGCGGCGACCCCGTTCGGGCGCTGTCCGTGGTCGTCGTCGCAACCCCCTGCCCGCTCATTCTCGCCGCCCCGATCGCCCTGGTCTCCGGGCTCTCCCGCGCGGCGCGCATGGGCGTGATAGTCAAGGGTGCCGGGGCGATCGAGACCCTGGGCGAAGCGCGCACGGTCCTCTTCGACAAGACGGGAACCCTGACGATCGGGACCCCGGAGCTGCGCGAGATCATCGCCCGCGACGCGTTCACGGAAGGGGAGCTGTTGCGCCTGGCGGCATCGGTGGACCGGATGTCGGCTCACGTGCTCGGCGAGGCGCTCGCTCGAGGGGCGAAGGAGGCGGGGATCTCGCTCGTCGTTGCCGACGATGTGCGCGAGGAGCCGGGGCAGGGGATCGAGGGCACGGTCGAAGACCATCGGGTGGCGGTCGGCAGCGGAGCCTTCCTGCGCGGTGCGGGGATACCCCTGGACGAGGTGGCCTCCGCAGCCGTGGCGGCGGGGCGCGGTTCCGGCGAGGCGCACATCCTCGTCGCGGTGGACGGGCACTTGGCCGGGATCATCATCATGGCCGACGAGCTCCGCCATGACTCCGACCGGATCGTCGAGAGGCTGCGTGCCGAGGGCATTCGCCATGTGGCGATGGTCTCCGGGGACCGCCGCTCCGTCGCCGAGCGCGTCGGCAGGGAGCTCGGGCTCGAGCGCGTCTACGCCGAGCAGACTCCCGAGGAGAAGCTGGAGGTCGTGCGGTCCCTGCGTGACGACGAGAACCTCTCCCCGGTCGTGATGGTCGGAGACGGAATCAACGACGCACCCGCTCTAGCTATCGCCGACATGGGCATCGCGATGGGCGCGGCGGGCGCGACGGTCTCCTCGGAGACCGCGGATGCCGTGATCACGGTTGACAGGGTGGACCGTGTCGCCGACGCCCTGCACTGCGGCCGCCGTGCGATGTTCATCGCCCGCCAGAGCGTGCTCGCAGGCATGGGTCTGAGTCTGGCGGCGATGGGAGTGGCTGCCCTCGGCTACCTCCCACCGGTGGCAGGAGCGCTGTTCCAGGAAGTGATCGACCTCGCCGTGATCCTCAACGCCCTGCGGGCACTTCGCGGCTGACCCCGACGGCTGTCCCTAGCCGAGCAGCTTCGCCTTCTGCGCCGCGAACTCCTCGTCGGTGAGAAGGCCCTGCGAGTGCAGGTCGGCGAGTTGCTTGATCTGCTCGACCATGTCCTGGCCCTGGGGCGCCGGCGCCCCAGGCGCGTTCATCCCGACGAAGGTCTCGGCGACGTCGCCGAAGAGCTGGCGCATCGTCTCGCGGCCGCTGTCGTCGGCGACGGTCGCGTATGCCCACAGGCTCGGATCCTCCGGGTCGTACCAGACCGGGTAGCGGTCGCCCTGACGAGGGATCTCGACGCGCGAGACCGTCGTCGTCTTCTCCGCGTCGAAGGCCGGGCTGCCGTCGAGCGGCTCGACCCTGAAGATCATCTTCACGCGGGGGTTGTCGTTGATCGTTGCCCCGGTGTCCTGGACCGAGATCACCGTGCCGGCGCCCTTGGACCCGTTCGCGAACAGGTCCTCGGCCTTCTTCTTCTTTCCTCCGAAGAGTCCCATGCGCCGCACCCTATCGCGGCGCGGCGCGGGGTTGGTCAAGAACTACGTCTAGGGAGCGGCGATGCCTCCGCCGGGGGCGACGCCTCCGCCACCGACCGACGGCGGCGGGCTGGGCGGGGGCGGGCTCGGAGCCGGGCTTGGCGACGGGGGAGGAGACGGGCTCGGGCTCGGACTGGGACTGGGACTGGGCTCCGGCTGCTGCTGCTTCGGCTGGTCGGGCTTCTTCTGGGTCTTCTTCGGAGTGCTCGTCGGCTCCTTCGCCACCTCCGAAGCCGAGCGCGTGTTGTCGCTGCGCAGGGCGTTCAGGGAGGGGAGATCGGAGGGGACCGGGAAGTCGGGGCAGTCGCCGGCCTGCGCAGACGACATGAACGACTGCCAGATCGGTCCGGCGGTCGGGCCCCCGAACCCGGTCGGGTCGCGCGACTCGGGGTGGCCGACCCAGACGGCGGTGGAGAAGAGCGGCGTGTAGCCGACGAACCAGGCGTCCGAGAGCTCCTCCGAGGTCCCGGTCTTACCCGCCTCGCCGGTGCAGCCGATTGAGGTATAGCCGGCGCCGGTGCCCTGGGTGATGACCCCCTCGAGCAGCTTCGTCACCTCGTAGGCCTGCCCCTCGGTCAGCACCCGCTCGCCGGAATCTGAGTCCGTCTCGTCGACCTTGCCTCCGGGGAACTCGACCCGGCTGACCGCCGTCGGATCGTGATGGATTCCACCCGAGGCCAGGGTCGCGTAGGCGCTCGCCATCTCAAGCGGGGTCACCCCGACCCGGAGGCCGCCGATCGCCTCGGCGGGGAATGACTCGAGCGGAGAGGTGATGCCCATCTGGTGGGCGGTGTGGGTGACGTTCTCGGGCCCGACGTCGAGGTCGAGCTGGGCGAAGATCGCGTTGACGGAGTCCCACGTCGCCGCCGACAGCGGCATCACGCCACCACCCGGCTCGGCGTTGTTGACGGTCCAGGTTCCGCCGCCCGGGATCGTCAGGGTCTTCGGCGAGGTGCCGTCGTAGTAGGTCGTGTACGGGTCGATCCCCTGCTTGATCGCGGTCGCCAGGACGAAGGTCTTAAACGAAGAGCCCGGCTGACGGTGCGCCTGCCAGGCGTAGTTGAACTGGCTCTCGGAGGAGTAATCGCCCTGGCTCGAGGCGAGGGCGACGATCTCACCGTTGTCCGGGTTGACGGAGGCCAGCGCCGCAGCCGGGCCGCCGCCGGAGTAACAGACCCCGCAGGCATCGACCGCGGACTGAGCGTAACCCTGGAGCGTCGGATCGATCGTGGTGTAGGCCTTGAGGCCGCCGTTTCGGACCGTGTTGACCCCGTAGCGGTCGATCAGCTCCTGCTGGACGAGGTCGAAGAGGAAGGGCTCGCGGATGGTGCGGTACTTGTCACCGGGGCTGAGCCCGAGACCCCTCGCTGAGGCCGTCCGGTAGCGGGCCTCGCCGATGTAGTCCTGGTCTGCCATCGCCTTCAGCACCTCGTTGCGGCGCGCGAGCGCTGCCTGGGGGTCGAGGAAGGGGTTGTACTCCGAGGGCGCCTGCGGCAGCCCGGCGATCATCGCCGCCTCGGTCAGCCTCAGCTCCTTCGCGTGCTTCCCGAAGTAGGTCTGGGCCGCGGCCTCGACCCCGACCGCGGTCTCGCCCTCGACCGTGCCGTACGGCGCCGCGTTGAGGTAGGCGGTGAGGATCCACTGCTTCGAGTGGACGTCCTCCATGTCGTTGGCGAGGTGGGCCTCCTGGAGCTTTCTCTCGATCGTCTCCTGCGGGTTCTGGATGTAGAGGTTGCGAACCAGCTGTTGGGTGATCGTCGAGGCACCCTGGACCGGCTTGCCACCGGCAAGGATGTCCTTCCAGGCGGCGCGGACGATTCCCGCCGGGTCCACTCCGCCGTGATTGAAGTAGTTGCGATCCTCGATCGAGACCGTCGCGTCCTCGAGGTTCTGCGGGATCGCGCGCGAGCGGACCGGTTGGCGGATGTTGCTCGACTGGATGAAGCCGAGGAGGCTGCCATCGGCAGCGTAGATCGCCGAGGTCCGCCCCTTCTCGATCCGGTGAAGGCTCGAGAGAGGCGGCGCGTCGTCGTAGACCTTGAGCGCCCAGCCGGCTGCGACCCCTCCGGCGACCGCGAGCATGGCGACGACGACCCCCAGCGCGAGCAGGAGCTTCTTCCACAAAGGAGACCGTGCGCCACGCCGTCTGCGTCTCTGCGCCCGTGTTGCCATCCAATCAGGATGACATCTCCGAGCCTCGGGGTGCCTGCCAGCCGCGTCCGTGCAAGCTGGTTGCCCGCCGCACTCAGGCCCGGGCGCTGCCTCCCGGCAGCCGCTCGGCGGGCACCCAGGTCGCGTGAAAGCCGAGCGGAACCCTGACCGGGATCCCCACCCGGGCCACCGGCCCCTCATCGACACGGGCGGCGTCGAGAACGATCACCTCCGAGGTCTCGGTCACGGTGTCATAGACGTAGGAGACGACGTATCCGTCATCCTCGCCGTCGCCGCCGGGACGGGGCGCGAAGGGGGACTCACTGCCCCAGCGCCCCTTCCCGTACCAGTGGGTGCGCGAGTCTCCCGACTCGAGGTCGTAGCGGGTGAGCCCGTCGAAGGCGAGGCTGCGCTCGTTGGAGATGTGCATGGTGTTCGCGTAGCGCGCGCGGGTGCCGTTGCGGCGCTGGTCGATCGAGGGAAACTCGGTGTTCTCGTCGTCGAGCCGCTGCTCGCGCGTGCAGCCGCTCTTCATGTCGAAGCGGTAGCGGTGGACGTGGGCGTCGAGCCGCAGGTAGGTCAGCATCTGCGCCAGCGGTCCCTCGGACGAGGAGACCGGCTGCGGCTGGACCACCCGGCAGACGTCGAGGACGATCTCCTCGCCCTCCTCCCAGGCGTTGATCGAGTGGTAGATGTAGCAGGGGTCCGCCTCGAACCAGCGGATCTCCTCGGGGCGGCCGTGGCGCGGAATGACGCCGAAGCGCGCCGGCAGGTCGGGGCGGAAGTCGAGCTTATGGCGGCCTCTGCGGGCGGCCTTCTCGTCGGCGATCAGCGGCAGGTCCATGAGGATCGAGTGGCGGTCCGTAATCGCCATGTCGTGGGGGAGCCGCGGTCCCGGCAGGTCAATCGGGACGAAGTGGCGGACAGCGCCCTCGGGCCCGACGACCCCGTAGCGCATGTACGGGGGCTTGATCCCGTAGTCGAAGAACATCAGCTCGCCGGTGCTGACGTCGGCCTTCGCGTGGGCGGAGACCTCGCAGCGCAGGGTGCCGCCGAAGTCCTCGGCCCCGAGGGTCTCCAGGGTCAGGGGGTCGAGCGCGTAGGGCTCCCCCGCCCGGTACCAGGTGGCGAGCAGGCGATCGCCGTGGAGCACGAGGTCGGTGTTGGCGGTGTCCTTCTCCGGGGCCTCGGGGGGGTTGTTCCCAAACGGCTCCATGATCCCGCCCCAGACCGCGCGGCCCTCCGCGCGCTCGCGCTCGAAGCCCTCGGTCCTGACCCAGCGGTTGCGATAGCTGGCGCGACCCTCGGCGAAGTGGACCGAGTGCAGCATCCCGTCGCCGTCGAACCAGTGGTAGCGGCCGATCGGCTCGTGCTGGGGGTTGGGGCCGTTGCGAACGTAGACGCCGTTGAGGTCGTCGGGGATCTCACCCTCGAGCACCTCGAGATCAGGGACCACCACCTCATCGTGGACCGGCGCGTAGGGGCCCTCGAGATAGGGATTGCGCTCGAGGGCGATCGAGACGGGGTCGTGATGCAGGGTCAGCGGTTCCTCCTCGTTGCGGAAGGGCGACAGTACCAATCCCCCTTGAGGAAACGGGCCGCGAGAGCTTGGCTACAATCTTCCCCGATGAGGCAGGGGCGCGTCTACAGAAAGTCGGTGCTGATCTTTGTGGCCGTGGGGGCGATCATGCTCGCGGCCGTGGCCTCGGCCCTCGGTTTCGGGGCCTTTCGCAGCCCGAGCCGGATCCCGTCGACAGGAGGAACGGTCTACGGGGTCGCGGTCGGTGATGTCAACGGGGACGGCAAGTTGGACGTCGTCGCCGCCAACGACGTCCATGTCTCGCTGCTCCGCGGCAAGGGCGACGGGACCTTCAAGCCTGAAAAGAAGCTGATTGCCGGCGCCGGGCCGGAGGGGGTCGCGATCGGGCAGTTCAACGGCGACAGTCGCAAGGACCTGGCCGTCGCCAACTACACCGACAGCACGGTCACGATCCTGCTCGGAAAGGCCGGGGGAGGCTTCACCGACAAGGGTGATCTCACCGCGGGTCCGGGGGCGTGGATCGTGAGGGCCACCGACCTCAATCGCGACGGGAAGCAGGATCTCGTCACCGGCAACTACGACTCATCGGGTCCCGATGCGGTCTCGGTCTTCCTCGGCAAGGGCAGCGGGCAGTTCCGCCCCCGGCAGGATTTCCCGGCCAGCGATGGGCCCTACGGATTGGTGGTGGGGCGGGTCAACGGCGACAAGATCCCCGACATCGTCACGGCCGACACCCTCGACACTGTCTCTGTGCTGCTGGGGAGGCCCGACGGCACCCTGCGGCCGCCGAAGTTCCAGGCAACCTCCGCTGCCGGCGACTCCTTCGACACGCTCGCGCTGGGGGACTTCAACGGCGACGGCAAGACCGACGCAGCGGTTTCGGACTACACGGGCGCCCGCGTGCTTCTGCTGCGCGGCAACGGCGATGGGACGATGAAGCCGGCACTTCCGACCTCCACGGGGACGCTGTCGCCAAACGGCATCGAGGCCGCTGACTTCAATCGCGACGGCAAGCTCGACGTCGCGGTCGCCAGCTATCTGTCCCCCTACGGCTCCGGGGTGCTCCTCGGGAAGGGGAACGGGACCTTCAGGGCGCCCAAGGCCTACCCCGGCAGTGACTCCGGGGAGACCATCGCCGCCGCGAGGCTGAACGGCGACAAGGGGACGGACATCGTCCTCGGCGACTCCGGCGGGATCAACGTCTATCTCAACAAGTCGAAGCCCTAGGAGCCGGCACCGGGTGGCGTCGCGGGATGCTGGGTGAGTTGAGGGGCCTCGCCGTATCGCTCGTCGCCGCCTCCGCCATCGTCTTCGGCGGCAGCGCCCTGGCGGCCCCGGTTTTGCCGATCGTCAAGGCCCGCAGGGCGGCCGACGCCGAGAGCCTAGCCTTCACCCAGAAGCAGCCGTGGGGTGACTCCTACCGGGTCAAAGGCTGTGAGCGAGGGGCCTCACCATCGGTCGTCTTCTGCCACAGCGCCGTCCGCGGCCTCGATCCCTACCAGCTGAACCGCCTCCACCAATGCGGTCTGACGATCAAGGTGCGGCTGCTCGGCCGGCCGTCGCCGCAGAAGGACGGGGTCGCCTCGAGGGTCGTCGCTCGGCGCTGTAACTACGGTCCGGCGCCGAAGTCGCGGCGGTGAGCGTTCGGCGCCTGTGGGCGGGCTGCGCATTGCTCCTGGCCGTCGCAGCGAGCGGCGCGATCGCCGCCGGTCCGGCGTCGGCATCGACCGGCACCGGCACCGTCCATCGCTTCGCTCCCGGCCCTTCGAGCGGTGCGGGCTTCTGGACGGCGGAGCGGATCAGCAGGGCGCCGGAGCGGTCGCTGACGATTGACCGTGGCCCGGTCGCTGCCCCGCGGGGGCTTCCCGACCCCGGGCCGCCGACCCGCGTCGGTGGGCAGCGGCCGCTTCGCAGCCTCGCCACCTCCAGCGCGGCCTTTGCGGTCGCCGACGCCGCTGCCTATCCCTACCGCACGCACGGCAAGCTGTTCGGTCGCATCGGCGGCGGCCTCTACAGCTGCTCGGCCACCTCGATCAGCACCCGGTCGCGAAGCGTGGTCCTGACCGCGGCCCACTGCCTGCGTGACCCGGGCGCCTACGGGCAATGGGCGCGAAATGTCATCTTCGTACCGGCCTACGGCGACGGCGCTCGCCCGTTCGGGACCTTCCAGGCGAAGTGGGGCCAGGTGCTGCGCGGCTACACGGCCTACAACCCGAAGTTCGATGTCGGCGTCTTCGTCACCGCCGCCTCGGGAGCGGGCAGGCTCGGAAACGTGGTCGGCTCGCGCGGCTGGGCGACCGGGCTCAGTCGCGACCAGGCTTGGCAGATCTTCGGCTACCCGGCGAACATCTCCAACGCCGGCAGGATGCAGGAGTGCGACTCGGGCTGGCTTGGGAACGACCTCTTCACCGAAGGCTGGCCCGGTCCGTGGACGCTGC
>Ga0315297_10003331_pt1 | contig 10330 bp, 15 predicted proteins | sample YL17G15_0_MG_FD_203628 | JGI IMG/M metagenome (GOLD analysis project Ga0315297, IMG submission 203628) | Sediment microbial communities from Yellowstone Lake, YNP, Wyoming, USA - YL17G15_0 | ecosystem: Environmental > Aquatic > Freshwater > Lake > Sediment | place: USA: Wyoming | collected...
AGTAATAATCATAATAGATACTTCATATTTTCCTTCTTTTTTATTTCCAGTTCGTTGTTGTTTTATTGAAACTCTAGCTTCATGTATGTTGGAATAGACCTGTTGTAATCTTTTGAGAGTCTTTCCAAATTTTGAACTAATTAAATTTACATATTGTTGATCATCAGGCATTCCAACAATGTATAATGGAATTGGAGTTTCTAATTTAGATGCAAGTAGACTTAAAATATCTTTAAAAGTAATAATACCTTGAAGAGTATCCCATAAGCTAACTAAACAACATGTTGTATCTGTTTTAATCATTAAATTAATGATTTTATTTAAATCATCATTAGGTGAGCATTGTGGAATTCTTGTACTTCCTGTATTGCCAATTTTAGATTCTAATGCATGTTCAGTTTTTCTAATCATAGATTTTTGTCCTTGTCTTTCTGATGGCATGATTGATTCTAGTATGTGATATGATGTGAGAACCTGTTTAATTTTACCTTGATTCATTACAGGTAGATGATCAATCCGTTTAGTAGTCATGATTCTTCTTGCATTGCTAAGAGATTCATCTGCAGGAATTGTAATTGGATTTTGAGTATAAACAAGATTGGCTTTAATCCATTTGTTATCTTTTGATAAAAGGAGTTTGATAATTTGTTTAGCCGTTACCACGCCTATTATTTTGTTTTTGTCTACTACAGGTACTTCTCTTATTCTATAATGGGTAATTATGTTTGCAACTTTTTGGACAGAATCATTTTGCGTTACATGTGGAATTGGGTAAAGAAATGACTCAATTTTCATGCTAGTGATATTTTTGGCATTTAGTAATGCTCTGATATTTGTTGAAAGTACATTTTTATCTTTAAGATAAAAAACGTCATAAGAATTATTTTTAGTAATTTTACTAATTACCTGTGCAAGTGTATCTGTTGGTTCTATAGTGGTTGCTTTTGAAATTAATGATTTGATTTTGGTGGATTGAATATCACTCAAATGAGCGTGGATTGTATCAGTAATCATTTCTTTCTACCTATCGTAAATACTCCCCAGTTTTAAATTAAAAGAAAACCCTCGATTTTCACAATTGATTTTCATGAATGATATTGGGGCGGATATATTTAACCAGTTAAATCAATTGTGGGTAATGCTCTTAAAAAATGCAGATCTTAATAAAATTATAATTAAAAGAACCATAACTATTAGTCCAAACACTAGTCTATTAGATGCCAGGGAAGTTTTACTTAGACATAATTTGAAACGATTAGTAGTAACAGATTCAAAAAAACGACCAGTTGGAATCATTACAGAAAAAGATATTGCAAAAACAATCTATGCATTAGGAGATAAACCAATTAAATCTATCAAGATTTCTGGCTTCATGTCAAAAAATTTAATTACAATAAAAAAAACTGATTCAATTTATGATTGTGCTAAATTAATGAAAAAGAATCATATTAGTTCTATAATTGTATTAGGTAAAAATGATGTTTTAGAGGGCATAGTTACAAAGACTGACCTTGTATCCATTTTTTTGACACATGCAATATCGCCCCTAAAAGTTTCAAAGATTATGACTAGAAATGTAGTAACAGTTATGCCAGGAGATTCATTATTGTATGTAGAAAGTTTGTTAATTCATAATAGAATTGCAAGAATTGTTGTTCAACGCAATAGGATACCTGTAGGAATTATTACTTATCGAGATTTTGTTCCAGCAAAACTACCTTATTGGATAGCTCAATCAGCTGATCCACAAGAAGTTGAAAATTATAAAATGAAAAATAATATTAATGAATTTCAAACAAATCAAATGAATCACCTCCTTCATTTCAAAGCGGTTGACATAATGTCACCAAATCCAATTACAGTTGAAGCTGATGAAGATGTTGGAGTGGTGGTATTATTAATGATAAGAAATAGAATTAGTGGATTACCAGTTGTTAAAAAATCAAAACTTGTGGGAATTATTACTAAATCAGATATTGTAAAAGCAATTGCTGAAGGCTAGATTATTTTACAATTAGGATTGAACAAGGTGAATTATTTGCTAGTTTATTTGAAACACTACCAAGGAAAAATCGTGTTGTTGCACCAAGACCTTTATTTCCAACAATAATTAAATTACATTTTTCATTTTTTGCAAGCTTGATTATTTCATTAGTGATATTTCCTTCTTTTAAAATTATTTTTGAATCAATACCACTGTTAGTAGTTATTTCTTTTCCTTTGATCAAAACCTTATTTCCAAATTTTCGTAAAATTTCAAGATATTCTTTTCTATCCAATAAATTTATTGGGAGTGATTTCTCTATAACATAAAGCAATAATAGATTTGCATGATAATTCTTGCCTATATCACATGCATGTAAGAGAGCTTTCTCTGAATATTCTGAACCATCCAGAGGAACTAGGATTTTCATGTAAAGGGATTTTCTCATGAAAAATTCATTGTTTATTGATATTTAACTAGATTCTTGAATTTCATTTTAAAATATTCTTAAATAGTAAAAGGTCAATGAAAAGCTGATTATTATGATTGATAATCTTAATTTGGTATTAAATCATAAATTGGAAAATAGTTGTTAATGATTAGAAAAAACATAAAGAAAATCCTAGTTCCTCTGGATGGTTCCAAAAATTCTCTACGCGGGTTAGATGAAGCAATTTATCTTGCAAGACAATGTCAAGCGATAATTACAGGTTTGTATGTAATTCCGATATATCCCAGAAATTTTACTGATGCTATAATGCCATATCAGATTCATCTTACTAAATCAGCTAAAAAATTTATGGAGTCAGCAAAAACTATATCTGCCCAAAAAGGAATTGTTTTTAAATCTAAAATAATTTTCGGGAGTCCAATTATAGAGATTAATGAGATGGCTAGAAACAAATCATTTGATATTATTGTTATTGGATCTAGAGGTCAAAGTGGATTAAAGGAAGTTTTCTTAGGTAGTGTAGCAAAAGCTATAGTTCATAAATCGAAAATTCCTGTATTAGTAATAAAGTGATGATAATGTTTTCAAAAATGTTAACCAGAATTCTTGTTCCATATGATGGTTCTAGATATTCAGTTAAAGCATTAGATAGAGCAATGGAACTTTCACATAATCTTGATTCAAAGATTTTTCTATTTTCTGTAGTTTATGTAGATTATATTTCACCACCTGGAATGCTAGGATTAGTTAGAACAAAATCTGAAAAAGAGTCTATAAAAAAATGGACAAAATCAGTTAAGTTGGATGCAGAAAAATTGTTAAAATCTACTGTTAAAAAATGTGAGACAAAAGGAGTTTCAGCATCATATGATATTGCACAAGGTAATATTACAAATGAAATTTTGAATTTTGCCAAAAGGAAAAAAATTTCATTAATAATAATTGGCAGTCAGGGTCTACATGGAATTGAAAAACTCAAGACACTGGGAAGTGTGAGCAGAAAAGTTTCTGAACAAGCTAAATGTCCGATATTAATAGTAAGATAGGTTTTAGGCTAATTCGCCTAGAAAATGAACAACATCATTTACAACAATAACTGTTCTGTCTTTAGGAACATGGAATAATTTTTTTGAATTACTTGATGATTGAATTATTAATTTACTGTAAGGATCTTTAAGAGATTTATATAGAATTCCTTTGTCTCCCATTGATTGAGACCAATATGTACTTTGTACAAATGAAATCATTTCAAATTTAATGATTTGAAAAGAAAAAACCATAGTTAAATTCACTATTCTTTTTGCATTCTAGAAATAATTTGATCACAGATTTTTCTCATTTCAGAATCAGAGCCAGCGCTACAAATTTTTACTAAATCAGTACTTGTAACTATTCCAATAATTTGATTGCCTTTTTTAACAGGAAGTTTGTGAATGTTATTTGTTTTCATAATTTGGGCAGCTTCCCAAACTGTTTCATTTGGATCTATATCAATTAATGGTGAAGACATGACTTGTTCTAATGAAGCAGTTAATGGTTTTTCTTTGGCGGCTATTCGTTTTACAAAATCTCTTTCTGTTAAGATACCTATTGGTAATTGATTTTTTGTTATAATAATACAACCGATATCCTTTTCATCCATTAATTTAGCGGCATCTCTAATTGAAGTAGATGCATCTAATGTAGCTAAATCACTAATCATTACATCTTTTACGAATGTGTGTGCCATATGATTATCAAAGATTTTCTTCTAATAAATAAGATCCCTATTTTCACATAAAGAAATTATGTGTTGTTAAAAAAATTAGTTATTTTACTATTAAAATGGGGATTTTTGATTTGTGCAAAACATAATTTGAAGTACTTCCAAAAAAGACCTCTTTAAGTGAGCCCATTCCCCTTGAGCCTAACACAATAATATCAAATGATTTGTTATTTGCATAGTTTATGATTTCGGGCCCTTCATGTCCATAAATTATGTCATCATCAAAAATAATGCCATTTTGTGCAGCATGTTTTTTTGCTTTCGACATGAATTTAGTGGCATTGTTAAGCAGATATTTTTCAAGGTAGGAAATTTGTGAATCTGTAATTGGTTTAGTTATCGGAATTACATACAAACCTGTAATTATCGCTTGACATTGTCTTGCAAGATAAATTGCTTCATCTAACCCGCGTAGAGAATTTTTGGAACCATCCAGAGGAACTAGGATTTTCTTTATGTTTTGCATATTTAACTTACAAAAGAATGGAATTTAAGATATATTATAACATTTTTGGGTTCTATTTTCATTCATGAAATTATACAAACCACTAATATACATGAAATGTCAGATTTATTTGAAATTGATAGTAGATGCAACTAAAATTACGGCTAAAGATATTATGACAAAATCTGTAATTGCAGTGGATGTTTCACTGACTGTAAATGAGGCAGCTAAAATGATGGAAGATGCAAAGGTTGGTGCAGTTATAGTGATGGAAAATAATATGCCGGTTGGAATAATTACAGATAGAGATTTTGCTGTAAAGATTGTAGCTCATGCTTATCAGATTACGACTCCAGTAAAACAAATTATGTCGTCTCCCCTAATTGCAACTAGTTTAGATGTATCAGTATGGCTGGTTGCTGATCTAATGTATACAAGAGGTATTAGAAAATTACCAGTAATAGATAACAATAAAGTGGTTGGAATTATTACTTCGACTGATCTTGTAAATCAGCTCGCTATAGCAACAGATGAAGATATTAGAAAAATGTATCATGAATCAGTAATTAAAGTATACAAACAATATAGTCCCTACAATTGATTAGCTATTTACTATAGCAGTCATTAATGATTTTCCACAAATTAATGCTCCAATAGATAGTCCTATGTTTGCCAAAATATTGATAACTAAAGTGCCATAATGTCGGTTATCTAAAAAATTGCTAGAATCAAGTGCAAATGATGACATTGTGGTAAGTGAGCCACAAAATCCTACAGCAGTTAAAAGTGAATATTTTCCCTCGAGATTCCACTGTTCTGATAAAATGATAAACATTCCCAAGATAAATGCTCCAAGAATATTAACAATTAAAACATTAAGAGGTAAAGTATTGAACAGTAATGGAGATTCTGTAATTTTGTATCGAAGAAATGCGCCAAGTACAGATCCTACTGCCAAAAATACAAATTCTAACCCTTTCATTGTAATCTTTAAGCTTTTTAATTGTTGATGAATATTAGTGCTATTGAAAATGGTTTTGGTAATATTGTAGTTTAAGATTATGATGTTATTTTTGATATCAGACTTAGGTTTTTATGGGTTTAGTTGTTTTCCTAGGTTGAATGACGCTTAAACTACGATGCGAAGACTATGGTTTTGAGTGTGAGTTTGTTTTAGAGGGACCAAAAACTATTGGATTGTTGGAAAAACTAAGAAAGCATTTTGAAGAGGAACATGGAATTGATTATACAACTGAGGTAATCACTCAAATGATTTTAAATCGTGGTCACTCTTTGGATTCTATTCGAAAGGAATAGATTATTTTCAATTAATAAATATTTTATTAAAATTTATTACGATGTATTTTATCCAGTAATTTGAAATGGATGCCTATCTTAATTTGAGGAATTTTTCGTGATCAAAGTTTTGTTTTAGTAAAAAAATTACCTAATTCAATCTATTTTTATTGTATTAATCATTACATTATCGGTTAGAAATGATAGAAAATTATTTAAATGAATATGATGTTAAGTGTCAATTAGATACTTGTAAAACGTATCCTGTAATAACAGACTCTGAAAGAGGAGAAATGTTTTGTGGTGGTTGCGGTCTTGTTTTGGTACAAAATATTGTTGATAATTCCCATGAAAGTAATGGCTATACTTCAGAAGATTTTATGAGGTTAACAAGAACTGGTCCTGCAACATCATTAACTATGCATGATAAAGGTTTATCAACTGTAATTGGTATAAACAAAGATTTTTCTGGTAACACTTTATCAAATAAAACAAAATATGAATTCAACAGACTTCGTACATGGGATCAAAGAAGTAAATCGAGATCAACTGCAACATTAAGTAAAGCTTTTACTTTGTTGAATACAATGAAAACAAAATTAGCAATACCTAATAATGTAGTTGAAAATGCTGCATATATTTACAGAAAAGTAGTTAGTGCAAAACTCACAAGAGGGAGGACTTTGGCTTCTTTAGTTTCTGCATCTTTGTACGCTGCATGTAGAGAAAATAATATACCTAGAACATTAGATGATATTGCTGATGCAGGAAACATAGAAAGAAGAGTTTTATCAAAAGATTTGAGAACGATAATCAAAAAGCTTGGATTAAATCTAAATCAATATGATATTTCATCTTTCATTTCCAAGATTTCAAATAATATGAATTTAAGTGAAAAAACAAAGCGAGATGCATTTGATATCTTAAAACTTTGTGAATCTAAAGAAATAACTGCGGGAAAACATCCTGTCGCACAAGCAGCTGCTTCTTTGTATATTGCATGTATAATTAATGGGGAAAAAATAAGTCAAAAGAAATTTTCAGAAGAATCTGGAGTGAGTGATGTGACTATAAGAAATAGAACTATATTAATCAAAAAAATACTCAGAATTACAGGAGAATTATCAAAATGAGCATAAAATTAATTCATTGTGAATGTGGAATATGTAATCATACCTCTGATTTAGAATGTATAAAAAAAGAATGTCATTGTTGTTTTAATTTTCACATCAGATCAGGTTAAACTGAAAGTTTAGATGTCAACTAGAAAAGAAATAGGTTTATCAAAGATAACAGTTTCAAGTTTAGATATTAAATTCATAATAACTTTAATTTGTTCCATGATTATTTCACGAAGATTTTTTATTGAATCGTTTAATTCGGTGATTTTTATTTCTAAGTTAGTTTTTTGATTTTTTAGATTTATGATTTGTCCTTTAAGATTAGAATTTTGTTCTTTTAATTTTTTATTTTCTTCAGTAATTCTCTGAATTTTTTCAGATTCGGTTTCTCCAGTTAATGGTGAAGGAATTGGTTTGGGTTCAGGAAGTTTTATTGGTTTGGGTTCAGGTGACGGTTCAGGTATTTGAGGAGGTTCTGGTTCTTGCAAAAGTACTTGAGCCAAAACAGGTTGAATGTAAAATAATAACACAAATGCAGTTGATAAACTAAAAATGATGGTTTTTTTTATTTTATGATATAACATTGTATTATTGAATTGGTTTTTTGTATATGAAGATGGTTATTGTTTTCTAGGAATAATAAATGAGAAAATTTTAAAAACAAAGTTATTTAAAGAAATCAAATTCTTGATCTCTCTTTTGTTTAGGTAGATTTTCCATTACAGCCTGTACAACTTCATTGTGATTATAGGTAAGGTGTCGTAGAAACTTGGCTGATTCATCAGCTCTCTTTTTTGTATCTGCAAACAACATTTCAGGACTACTTAATTCGTTCATTATGGTATTACATTCTTTACATGGCTCAAAGTCAAGATAAAGTTTCATTATTTGTGATCATCCTTCTTAGTATTTAGACTATTTTATCGATTGTCATTTAAGCCTCTTTTTTCCTAGGCTTAACTTTATCAATTGAGTCAAGTAGATCTTGTTGGGTTATTTTTATCTCTTTGATATTTTCTGATTTTGAGTTAACATATCTTTTCAAAGCTATAATAGCCGCTCTATTTGTTATAGCCATCATCTCAGCACCGCTAAATCCATTTGTCAACTCAACAATTTTTAATATGTTGACATCATCTGCTAATGGTTTCTTTTTAGAGTGAATCTTAAATATCTGCTCTCGTCCCTTAGCGTCAGGATTAGGAACTTCAATGATTCTGTCAAATCTACCAGGTCTAAGTAATGCATCATCTACAATATCCAACCTATTTGTAGCACCAATTATCAAAACATTATGTAGTTCTTCTAATCCATCAATTTCAGTGAGTATCTGAGAAACTACATTTTCAGTTACATGTGAGCCAGAATCACTACTACCCCTTCTTGGGACAAGTGAATCAATTTCATCGAGGAATATTATACATGGAGCTGCCTGACGCGCCTTTCTGAAAATTTCTCTTACACCTTTTTCAGATTCACCTACCCATTTTGAAAGTAATTCTGGACCCTTAATACTAATAAAATTAGAATCAGTCATTGTTGCTAATGCTTTTGCAATCATTGTTTTTCCAGTTCCAGGTGGACCATGAAGTAAGATTCCTTTTGGTGCTTCTATATCAACAAATTCAAAAGCTTCTTTGTGTTTGATTGGCCATTCGACAGCTTCGCGTAGTTCTTCTTTTAATTCATCAAGGCCACCTACATCGTCCCAATTAACATTAGGAATTTGTATTTGAACTTCTCTTAATGCACTTGGTCTTACTTCTTTTAGAGCATCCCTAAAATCCTCACTAATAATCTTAATTTTTTGTAGAATTTCAGTAGAAACTTTTTCTTCATCAAGATCAATTTCTGGAAGAATTCTCCGTAAAGATCTCATTGCAGCTTCTTTGCATAAAACTTCTAGATCGGCTCCTACAAATCCATGTGTTATCTTTGAAATTTGTTTAAGATCTACTTTTTCGTCAATTGGCATTCCACGTGTATGAATTGAGAGAATATCATATCTTCCTCCCTCATCTGGAATTCCAATTTCAATTTCTCTATCAAATCTACCAGGTCTTCTAAGGGCAGGATCAATAGAGTCTGGTCTATTAGTAGCTCCAATAACTACAACTTTACCTCGACTTTTCATACCATCCATTAGTGTCAAAAGTTGTGAAACTATTCTTTTTTCAACTTCTCCAGTTACTTCTTCTCGTTTTGGAGCAATGGAATCTATTTCGTCAATGAAAATTATGCTGGGGGAATTTTCTTCTGCTTGTTTGAAAATTTCCCTAATTCTCTCCTCACTTTCTCCATAATATTTTCCTATTATTTCAGGTCCACTAAGTGAAATAAAATGTGCGTTAGTCTCGCCGGCCACTGCTTTTGCAAGAAGTGTTTTTCCAGTTCCAGGTGGACCATATAACAATACACCTTTTGGTGCTTCTACTCCTATTTTCTCAAATAATTCTGGATGTCTCATAGGTAACTCTACCATCTCCCGGATTTTCTGAACTTCATTTTTCAAACCACCTAATTCATCATATGTAATTCGTGGAATACTTGCATCAACTGCTTTAGTCATAGGACCAAGTTTGAAAATAGTATCTTCAGTAACAATAACTGGTTTTGATGGTTTTGTATTAGTAATTACAAATTGCACTCTTCCCCCCATTTGTGTACTAAGCGCAATCATATCTCCAGTTGTAAATACATGATTTAGATAATTGTAAATCATATACTCTTGTAATCCTTCGGCTGCAATTTTTTCAGTTGGAGATAGAATAATTTGCTCTGCATCTACAGCTTCTACAGATTTTATGGTTATTTTATCTCCAATTCCAGCTCCAATGTTTTGCCTAGTGATTCCATCGATTTTGATAATTCCTGAGCCGTATTCTTTAGGAGAACCAGGCCAAAGTTTTACGTGAGTTTTTTTATTATATGTTAATTCTAAAATTTGACCTGTATTCCAATTCGTATCCTCAATAATTTTGGGATCAATAATAGCTCTACCTCTTCCAACATGCTGTTGCGGGATTTCCTCTATTTTTAAAATAATTTCGGTCATTTTTTCTCCATAAAAATTAGGGGGTTTATTCAACCTCAACCCTTTTACTTTTTGGTTTTTCATCTTCAATTAAATTAAAGACGAGTTCAAGAATTCCATTTTTGTAAGAAGCCCTTGCAGAATTTTCATCAATTTTTTGCTTGATTGGAACTTTTACATTGTATTTCTTTTCACCGTGTTCTGCAGAAATATCTACAAATTTGTTCTGTACAA
>Ga0315297_10003332_pt1 | contig 10330 bp, 10 predicted proteins | sample YL17G15_0_MG_FD_203628 | JGI IMG/M metagenome (GOLD analysis project Ga0315297, IMG submission 203628) | Sediment microbial communities from Yellowstone Lake, YNP, Wyoming, USA - YL17G15_0 | ecosystem: Environmental > Aquatic > Freshwater > Lake > Sediment | place: USA: Wyoming | collected...
TGGATTCGACCCGATCGAGGAGCCCGGGTTCGCGGGCGCGCTTGCTGACGCACTCGCCGCCTACCGCGCGTTCGCAGGAGCTCGACGGGCGCTCTTCCCGCGCGACCGACGGTCACAGGCGCTCGCCCGCCGCGTCCGCGAGCTCTCCTAGGGTTCGACCCGGGCCGTCGCCCACGCTCCGATGTTCCCCGAGCGGTCGATCGCCCGGACCCGGAAGACGGCCTCGACGCCGACCGGGATCGTCACGTGGTGGTGCGTGCGGGTCGTCGCCCGAAGCACCGGGCGCCAGGGCCCGGTCCCGGTGCGGACCTGGAGCGTGAAGTCGCGGAGGCCCGCCGCGCCCGCCGAGAGGAGGACGTCCGCGCCGCTCCAGTTCAGCGCGACCGAGCGACCCGCCGGAGAAGGCGCGATGAAGTCCACGCGCAGGCTCGCGACGGGCGGCGTTCGGTCCGGCCCGCGGATGGCGACGGCCGTCCACGTCCTCCGGCTCGTCAGCGGGTCGAGAGCCGAGGCGAGCCCGATGTAGTTGAGGTCGGGTGCGAGGAGCACGTCCCGGTGCTCCCCGGAGGCGAGCCAGTCCCGCACGGTCCGCTCGGCCGAGGCACCCGGGTCAGGCACGTCATTCCAGGCGATGACCTCCCCGGCGGAGGTCCACGTGATCCCGGACGCGCGAAGCATGTCGAAGACGGTCCGACCGTCGGGGGTCTCGTGGGCGAAATACCGGCGGTCACGCATGTCCGTCGACCTCGCGCGTGCGATCGCACGCAGCCTCGTATCGACCCGGAACGGCACGAGGCCGGCGGCCGTGCGGGCGTCCGCGATGAGGTCGAGCGCGACCTGCTCGGCGGCGCGCTCAGGGTCCGCCGCGACGCTGACGGCGAGATCGACGATCTCGCGATCGCGCCAGAGGGGGTCCTGGGCGTCGGGATCGAACGCCGCGACGCCGCGGGAGACGATCGCGGTAGGACCACCGGCCTCGGGACCGGGACCGGCGGCCGTGACGCGACTTGCGCCGGCGACAAGCGCCGCGGCGACCGCGAGGAGGATCGCGATCGCCCTGAGTATCGCCGGGCCGAGGGAGCGGGGACGACTCATACATATGACGAGTCCGCAGGCGGGCACAAGGTTTCGCGCGGCGGATCGCGGGTCCTGCGGGGACGGGGGCGGCGGGCGCTCGCGGGTGCCCGGGGCGCGAACCGCGCCGGCATCGAGACGCCTCCGCGTGCTGTCGCCTTCGCGCGGTGTCGCCTTCGCGCGCATGACGCCCGGGCCACCATGTGCGACGATGCCCGCCGCGCCCCTGCGCCGCCGCACGGCCGCACGCCGAGGATCCGGCCGGATCGTGCCGGAGGAGCCGGCGGAAGCCCCGGCGGCGTCGCGTCGCATGAGCTCGGGTCCGAACACGTGGAGGGACGAATCGCCATGGCTGCCATCCGCACTGCTGAGGTCGTCTGGGACGGCGACCTCCTCACCGGCTCCGGGCTGATCCAGTACGTCTCGAGCGGTGCCTTCAGCCGGATGCCCGTCACGTGGGCGTCGCGCACCGAGGCACACGACGGCAGGACGAGCCCCGAGGAGCTCGTGGCGGCGGCCCACGCGAGCTGCTTCTCCATGGCGTTCTCCGCGGGCCTCGGGCGCAATGGGACGCCACCGACGAAGCTGTCCGTGACCGCGACCGTGACATTCGACAAGACCGACGCCGGCTGGCGCGTCGCGTCGTCCGCGCTCACGGTGAAGGGCGTCGTCCCCGGCCTCGACGCGGCGACGTTCGCGTCGCTCGCGGAGGCCGCCAAGGACGGCTGCCCGATCTCGCAGGCCCTTAAGGGCAACGTCGAGCTCTCCGTCGAGGCCTCGCTCGAAGGCTGAGCGGCGGCAAGACCGGATCCGGGGCTGGCCGGATGGGGATCGTCGGCTCGCTCCTGGGGGCGGTCCCGCTCCCGCTGCTCGTCGGGTGGCTCGTCGTCGTCAACGTGGCGACGGCGGCCGCATACGCCTACGACAAGACGTCGGCGCGACGCGGCGGTCGCCGGATACGGGAGCGCACGCTCCTCCTGCTGAACGTCCTGGGCGGAGTCATCGGCGCGTGGGTCGTCTTCTTCGGGATGCGCCACAAGACGCTTCATCGCCGCTTCTGGATCGTGCAATCGCTCGCGACGATCGTCTGGGCGGCGATCGTGGTCGGCGTCCTCGTCGCGTAGGCGTGCGCGGCGCCGCCTCCGGGGCGCGGCCTCCGGGGCGCGGCTTCCGGGGCGCGGCTTCCGGGGCGCGGCGTCGCCCGCAGGCGTCCCGCCGCGGCCGGCGCTGCCTTCGGGGCGCTTACCCGATCGTGAGGATCCGGCGCGGGTTGGCGACCGTCATCGTCTCGATCTCGGCCTCCGCCACCCCCCGCTCACGTAGCCTCGGGAGGAAGGACTCCGCGAGGTATGCGTAGCCGTTCCCGTCGTAGAACGTGAGCTGGCTGTTGTCGCAGACGTCCTGCGAGAGCAGCACGCGGTCGGCATGACCGCGGACGAGCATCTCGAGGATGAGGTCGCTGACGCGGGGCTCCCCCCTGCGCTCCATGGGCGTGAACGACATGCCCAGGAAGTCGCACTCGATCGACGCCCCGCGCTCCACGACGGCCAGCCAATGCTCGAGGACCGGGTAGGAATCGGTATGGCCGATGACGACCCGCTCGGGATCGGCGCCCGCCTCCTCGAGGATGTCGAGCTGGCGGAGCCCGACCGGGGACATGACCGCGTGGGTCGTCACCGCCATCCCGGTCGCTCGCGCCGCCCGGCCCGCCGCGCGCAGGACGCGCTCCTCCTGCGCCGAGACCCACGGCTTGTGGACGCCGACCTCGCCGATGATCCCGGGCCGCACGCGCTCCCCGGACTCGCCCTCGCTCCCCGGCACGCCGTCGTGGAACTCACCGATCATGACGTCCGCGAGCTCGGCGACGCTGCGCCGGTCGATGAGCGCCTCGGGCGGGTAGTACGGCTCGCGGTACCACCCCGTCCCCATGACCACGAGGAGCCCGGTGCGGGCCGAGATGCGCCGGAGCCAGGCCGGGTCGCGGCCGATGCCGGGGAGTGTGACATCGACGACGCACGCGCCCCCGGCCATGCGGAACCGCTCGAGCTCGGCGACGATGAGGTCTTCGTCGGGCGTGAGCTCCCAGTAGTCGAAGCGCTCCGGGATCCGCCACAGGTGACACTGGGTGTGCTCGTGCGGCAGCGTGAAACCGAGGCGCTCCGGCGCCACGTCGCCGGTCACCGTCCGGACGAACGCCATCGCCGATCCTCCCCTGCTCCACCGCTCCGGGCCCCGTCGCAAGGGTAGACCCGTGCGGCCTCGCGTTGTGGACGGTCCGCGAAGGTGCGATAGTGCGGGCGACCGCAGGTCCGACAGGAAGGTCTGCCCGGCGGTTCGAGCGCCGGGGAGTGCGGCGGCGCACGCCGTTCCCGGACCCGGCGGACCCATCGGCTTGGAGGAGACGATGAAGAGAACCATGCGGCTGGCGACACTGCTCGCCGTCGCCGGGCTGGTCGCGACGGCCTGCACGTCGAGCGGATCCACCCCCGCCCCCAGCGTGGCGCCGTCCGTGGCGCCGAGCGCCGAGGCGACGGTCGATCCGGCCTCGATGCTCGGCAAGGTCCTCGCGGCGAAGAAGATCGTCATGTCGACCGACCCGCAGTACCCGCCGCAGTCCGCGCTCAAGCCGGACGGCACGTACGAGGGCTTCGACATCGACGTGGGGACCGAGATCGCGAAGCGCCTCGGTGTCGCCCTCGAGTTCACGACGCCGACCTGGGACACCATCACGGCCGGCTCGTGGGGCGGGCGCTGGGACATGAGCGTCGGCTCGATGACCATCACGACCCCGCGCGAGAAGGTCCTCGCCTTCTCCAAGCCGTACTACTACACGCCGGCCCAGATGGCCGCGTCCAAGGCCTCCGGCATCACGACCCTTGACGGCCTCGCCGGCAAGACGATCTGCGCCGGCGCCGCGACGACCTACTACGACTGGCTGACGGGCGCGCTCGACCTCGGCTCGTACACGCCGAAGGAGGGCCCGCCGGCGGGCTCGAAGGCCACGACGCTCGACACGGACCGCCTCTGTGCGGAGACGATGAAGGCCGGCCGGACCGACTTCGAGGGCTGGCTCAGCTCGTCCACGACGGTCGATCAGGCGATCAAGGACGGCCTGCCGCTCATCGCGGTCGGCGATCCGGTCTACTACGAGCCGCTCGGCGTCGCGTTCGACAAGAGCGGGCCCGATCCCACGAGCATGGTCGCGAAGGTGAACGAGGCCCTCGACGGCATGCGCGCGGACGGGACGCTCAAGGCGCTGTCGGAGAAGTGGTTCGGACTGGACCTCACCGTCGAGCAGGGCAAGTGACCCTGACCAGCTGACGGACAAACCCGACGGGGGCGTCGAGCGCGACGGCCCCCGTCGTCGTCTCGGAGGCCGTGGGAGGGGTCGTGAGATGAGCGCATCCGCCAGGACCGTCGGCACACCCAGCGGGGACCTCGCCCCGCTGGAGCCGCCCAACCCGATCGTCGAGGCGATCGCCGCGCAACGGCGGCGCCAGACGCTCCGCTTCCGGGCGATCTTCGTCGTCACGTGGTTCGTGCTCGTGGGAGCCATCGTCGGCTGGCTCTTCGCGAACGGGAAGATCGACGTCGAGTTCCTGGGCAAGTGGGGGGAGTACATCCTCGGCGGGGTGGGGATCACGGTCCTCGTCGCCGTCTGCTCGATCACCATCGCGATCCTCTTCGCCGTCATCGGGTCCCTGTGCCGTCTCAGCGACAACGCCGTCCTGTACGCCGCCTCGACCCTCTACGTGTCGCTCGTCCGCGGCACGCCGCTCATCGTCCAGATCCTGTTCATCTACCTTGCGTTGCCACAGGTCTGGCCGGGTTTCGCGGGGATCCCCGCGATAGCCCTCGGCATCTTCGCCCTCGCGTTCAACTACGGCGCGTATATGACGGAGACGTTCCGGGCCGGCATCCAGGCGGTCCCGCGCGGCCAGACGGAGGCGGCCCAGGCGCTCGGGATGCCGGGCCGCACCCGGATGCGGCGGATCATCCTGCCGCAGGCGATCCGGATCATCACCCCGGCCATCGGCAACGAGTTCATCTCGATGATCAAGGACTCCGCGCTCGTCTCGCTCATGACGGTGCAGGAGATCCTCTGGCGGGCACAGCGCGTCGGCCAGTCCAACTTCCGGACCCTGGAGACGCTGCTCGTCGCCGCGCTCGTGTACTGGCTGCTCACGATCGTCCTGTCGATCTTCCAGGACCGCCTGGAGAAGCGCATGGCCGAGAGCGACAAGCGGATCTGAGATGGAGCCGACGATGACGACCACCATCACCGACGTGCCCCCCAGCACACACGACCGGCTGTCGGAGGCCCGCGATCCCTACGCACGACCCGGGGCACTCACCCCGGCCGACGCCGAGCCGATCGTGCGCCTCATGGAGATCGAGAAGTACTTCGGGAACAACCACGTCCTCCGCGGCTGCACGCTGGAGGTCTTTCCGCGCGAGACCATCTGCATCATCGGGCGCTCGGGGTCGGGGAAGAGCACGCTCCTGCGCTGCGCCAACTTCCTCGAGGAGCCCACGGCCGGCGCCGTCGAGATCGACGGACTCCGGATCGACGCGGACCCGCTGCACTCCCGGAGCCGCGGGCACCGGGAGCAGATCCGCCAGATCCGCATGCGGGCGCAGATGGTCTTCCAGGAGTTCAACCTCTTCCCGCACATGAAGGTCATCGACAACCTCATCGAGGCGCCGGTCCGCGTGAAGCACGTGCCCCGCGACCAGGCGATCGCGACTGCGGAGAAGTACCTCGAGAAGGTGGGCCTGTCGGAGAAGCGCAACGAGTTCCCGGCGCGGCTCTCCGGCGGCCAGAAGCAGCGCGTCGCGATCGCGCGGGCCCTCACCATGGAGCCGAAGGTCCTGCTGTTCGACGAGCCCACCAGCGCGCTCGACCCGGAGCTCGTCGGCGAGGTGCTCAAGGTGATGGCCGAGCTCGCCCACGAAGGCGCGACGATGATCGTGGTCACGCACGAGATGGCATTCGCGCGAGAGGCGGCCGACCGGGTCTACTACATCGACGAAGGGGCCTTCATCGAAGCCGGCCCGCCCGAGCAGGTCATCGAGAACCCGGAGGACCCGCGGACGGCGAAGTTCCTCGCGCGGCTCCTCGGAAAGGTGTAGCGCGATGGGAGCCCTGGTCGCCATCACGTGCCCCAGCTGCGGGGTGTCCCGCGAGACCGGCCTGTGCGGCTACGCGTCCGGGTCGTTCGTGGAGCGGATCCTCGGGGACGAGCGCGAGATCGAGTGTCGTGTCTGCGGGTACATCGGCTCGGTCGACGAGGTGCACGACGTGCACCTGAGCACCACGCTCGACCCGACGAGCCGTGCGATCCCCCGGTCCGACCTTACGCTCGAGGAGGTGCGCGAGAAGGCGCGCGAGCTCCTGGCCCGGGACGGCGTGTCGGAGGACGCGATCGCGCGCATGACGCTCGTCGAGCGCTGATCGCCCGTCGCGGGCGCGAGGCCGTCCGCCGGGTTCGCGATAGACTGCCCGAGGTCGCGCGCGCCGCGTCCGCGTGCGCGCGCACCCCCCGTCCCCCGTGAACCGTCCGTCGTCCTGCGACGCCGCCGCGCCGCCATACCGCCGCCGAGGTCATCGTGTTCATCCGCTGGGGCGCCTTCATCTACCGGCGCCGGAAGATCGTCGCGCTCGTCATGCTGGCGATCGCACTCCTCTCGCTCCCGTTCGCCGCGAAGGCGCCCGGAGAGCTGCGGGCGGGCGGGTGGCTCGATCCCGGCTCGGAATCGGCGCACGTGGCGGATCGGCTCGCCGCGGAGTTCGGCACCGGCAAGAGCTCGCTCATCGTCCTCTTCCGCTCGGACGCGCCCGGCGCGGATGCGACGTCGCCCGCCTTCCAGGAGGCGATCGCGGCGACGGTCGCGGGCGTGAAAGGCGATCCGAACGTCACGGGGGTCATCGGGTACGCGGAGACCGGCGACCGCCGGTTCATCAGCACGAACGGCGAGTCGGCGTACGTCCTCCTGAACCTGAACGTCTCCGACGAGGACTCCATCGCGATCTACCCGGACCTCCGCGCGAAGCTCGCGGCCCCCGCCGGCTACGCGATCCTCGTGAGCGGGTATGCGCCGCTGACGCTCGACTCGACGGCGCAGCAGGAGAAGGACCTCCAGCGGGGCGAATCGCTCGCGATCCCGTTCACGATCGTCATCCTCATCGGGGTCTTCGCGTCGATCGTGGCGGCCGGGATGCCGCTGCTCGTCGCCGGCCTCGCGATCCCGACCGCGCTCATGCTCGTCTACTGGGTCGCCCAGTGGATCCAGATGGCGGACTACACGCTGAACATCGCGACGATGCTCGGCCTCGCGCTTGCGATCGACTACTCGCTCTTCATCGTGAGCCGGTTCCGAGAGGAGCTGGCCCGCGGCCGCACCGTCGAGCAGGCCGTCGAGAAGTCGATCGGGACGAGCGGGAAGGCCGTCCTCTTCTCGGGCGTCGCGGTCGCGATCGGCCTGTCCGGCCTCGTCATCTTCCCGTTCCCCGCGATCCGGTCGATCGGCCTCGGCGCGGCGATCGTCGTCGTCTGCTCCGTGCTCTTCGCGCTCACGTTCCTCCCGGCGATGCTCGGGATGCTCGGGCCGCGCGTGAACGCACTGTCGATCGCCGGCCTGATCCGTCGCCTGCGCCTCGGGTCCGGCCACCCGGAGGCCCCGAGGACCGAGGAGGAGCTGGCGCACAGTCGGTGGGAGCGGGTCGCGAAGGCCGTCATGGCCCACCCGATCCGCGTCCTCGTCCCCGTCCTCATCTTCCTGCTCATCCTCGGGTCGCCGTTCCTCCGCCTTGAGCAGGGCGTGCCCGGGGCCGACTCCCTGCCGCCGGGCCTCGAGAGCCGCGAGGCGTACCTCGCGATCCAGGAGGAGTTCGAGCCCGGCACGACGACGCCGATCACGATCCTCGCCGACGTGACGGGCGACGCCACGTCGCCGGAGAACATCGCGGCGATGCACGCGTACGCGCAACGGCTGGCCGCGGTCGCGGGCGTCACCCGCGTCGAGGGGCCGTTCACCCTCACGGATCCCGCGACCGGGCAGCCCGTCCCCCTCGCGCAGGTGCAGCAGGCCTACGCAGCGCCCGAAGCGCAGCGGCCGGCGTTCGTCACCGCCCTTATCGCGCGGTACGTCCGCGGCTCGACCGTCCGGCTCGACGTCATCGCCCCGTACAACCCGTCGAGCCGCGCGGCGACCGACCTCATCCCGGTCATCCGGGCCGTCCCGGCCGCGGACGGGATCGCGGTGGCCGTGGGCGGCGGGGCCGCGCTCGCCGCCGACTTCCTCGCGGGCGAGGCGCGCCTCCTCCCATTCGCGGTCGGCTGGACGATGCTCGCGACGATGGTGATCCTCTTCCTCCTCTTCGGGTCGGTCACCATCCCCGTCAAGGCCGTGCTCATGACCCTGCTCTCGGTGGCTGCGAGCTTCGGGGCGCTCGTGTGGATCTTCCAGGAGGGCAACCTCTCGGGCCTCCTGAACTTCGAGTCCCTCGGGTACACCATCGCCGGGCTCCCGATCATCATGTTCTGCATCATCTTCGGGCTCTCGATGGACTACGAGGTGCTGCTCCTCTCGCGGATCCAGGAGGCCTACCGCCGGACGGGCGACAACACGATCGCCGTGGCCGAGGGGCTGGTCCGCACGGCCCGCGTGATCACCGGCGCGGCGCTCGTCATGGTCTCGGTCTTCCTCGCGTTCGCGCTCGCCGACAGCGTGGCGATCAAGTCGGTCGGCGTCGGGATGGCGATCGCGGTCCTCATCGACGCGACGATCGTCCGCATCCTCCTCGTGCCCGCCACGATGCGCCTGCTCGGGAAGTGGAACTGGTGGGCGCCGGGCCCCCTGAAGCACCTGGCCGACCGGATCGGCTTCGACCACATCGAGGACTTCCCGGACGAGGAGGCAGAGGGACCCGGCGCCGGTCCGGCGGAGGCGCCCGCCGGTGCCTGACGACGACGTCCGGACCGTGACCGGCGACGTGGTCGAAGGCGAGCGGGGGCCCGTGCGTCCGACCGGGACCGCGGGGTCCGCGGGTGGCGACGACCCGCTGGGCAGCGTGGTGCGCGTCCGCACGTTCCGGCTCGCCGACCCGCCGGGCGGGATCGGCCTCTGGCTCGGCGGAGGCCTCGTCGCCCTCGGCATCTACCTGGTCCTCGCCGCGTGGCTCCCCGCCGTCGCGGCCGTCGGCTCCGCCGCGGTCGCGCTCGTCGGGGCGACGCTCCTCGGAGCCGGCCTCACCCGCCGGCTCGGGTCGTGGGCGGTCTACATCGGCGCCCTCGTCCTCGCGGTCGGGATCGTGCGGCTCGCCGGGGCGCTGGGCCTGCTCCCGGGCGGGGGCTGGACGACGCTCGCCATCGGGATCGCGTTCCTCGGGCTGGCCGGATACCGGGCGACGCAGGGCCGCGGGTGGCGGCCGCTCGCCGTCTTCGGCGGGATGCTCGGCGTCATCGGCGGGATCCAGGCGCTCGGTGGCGTGATCTCCGGGTTCCCGACCCTCGGCGAGCTCGTGCTCCCGGCGCTGCTTGTGGGTGCCGGCGCGGTCGTCCTCGCGAGGGCCACGCGCCGCGGGTAGCCCCCCGCTACGGAGCGCGGACAGCCCCGCGCCACGGGTCGCGGACAGCCCCGCGCCACGGGTCGAGGGCAGCCCCAAGCTACCGGATGCTCGCCCCGATCGATGCGAGCGCGGTCGTCAGCGCGTCGGCCAGCCCCGCGGCGATCCGCTCGAGCTCGTCGTGCGTGACGACGAGCGGCGGCCCCAGGAGGATCGTGTCGCCGTTCGTCCCGTCGGCATTCCCGGTCCCCGAGTAGAGGAGCAGCCCTCGGTCGCGGGCCGCCCCCACGACCGCCTCCGTGAGCTTCATCGACCGCGGGAACGGCGCACGCGTCTCGCGGTCCGCGACGAGCTCGACGCCCACGAGGAGCCCTCGCCCGCGGATGTCGCCGACGTGCGGGTGATCCCCGAGATGGCCCCGGAGCAGCGACTTGAGCACCTGGCCCTTGACGGCGCTCGCGTCCACGAGTCCTTCCTCGCGGAGGATGCGCAGGACCTCGCGCCCCACCGTGGCGCCCCCGATCGAGTGGCTGAACGTGAACCCGTGGACGAAGCCGCCACCGTCGATGACCGTCCGGTGCACCCGGTCGCTCGCGGCGACGAACCCGAACGGCCAGTACCCCGACGTCGCGCCCTTCGCCGCGACGAGGATGTCCGGCCGCACGCGCCAGTGGTCCATGCCGAACC
>Ga0315297_10003335_pt1 | contig 10326 bp, 10 predicted proteins | sample YL17G15_0_MG_FD_203628 | JGI IMG/M metagenome (GOLD analysis project Ga0315297, IMG submission 203628) | Sediment microbial communities from Yellowstone Lake, YNP, Wyoming, USA - YL17G15_0 | ecosystem: Environmental > Aquatic > Freshwater > Lake > Sediment | place: USA: Wyoming | collected...
GCCATCGATCTGGCGAACCCGGAACGGCGCGGGCCGCTGGCCACGCGTACCCGTCGTACGAAGTGAAAGGAGCTTGGTTACGGAAGGGGCTGGAGATCGTCGGCGAGTGGCCGAGGCGGCTCAGGCGGCCGGCGCGAGCGCGGCGAGGAGCCGCTCCCAGATGTTGCCGAAGTCGCCGTTGCTCATCACGAGCACGACGTCGCCGGGGCGGCTCTCGCGCGCGAGGTGGGCGGTGATCGCGTCGACGCCGTCGAGTGCGACGGCCTCGATGCCGCGCGCAGCGATGTCCTGCGCGAGGCGCTGCGACGAGAAGCGCTCTGCGACCTCGCCGGTGGCGCTGTAGATCGGCGTGTCGGGGACGACGGCGACTACGACGCGATCGGCGGCGTCGAAGGCCTGCGCGTAGTCGCGCTGGAAGACCGCGCGCCGGCTGGTGTTGGTGCGCGGCTCGAAGACGGCGACCAGGCGGCGCCCGGGGAAGCGCGCGCGCAGCGAGGAGATCGAGGCCGCTACGGCCGTCGGGTGGTGCGCGAAGTCGTCGACGACGGTGACGCCGCGGGCCTCGCCGCGCACCTCCTGGCGGCGCTTCACGCCGCGGAAGCCGGCGAGCGCCGCGGCCGCGCTCTCCGCCGGCACGCCGAGCTCCGCCGCGGCGGCCACGGCGCCGAGGGCGTTCTCGACGTTGAAGCCGCCGAAGAGCGGGAGGGCCGCCTCCGCCACGGCGCGTCCGGCGCGGCGGATCTCGAAGCGCGTGACGCCCGCCTCCGGCCGGATCGCGGCGGCCTGCCACTCCGGTTCGCCCGCGGCGCCGAGCCCGTAGCCGACGACCCGGCAGGCGGCGCCCTGCACGACGTCGCGTACGCCCGCGTGGTTCACGGCGGCAATCAGCGTGCCGTCGGCGGGGAGCCGCGCCACGAGCGTGCGGAAGGCCTGCTTCACGTGCTCGAGGTCGCGGTAGATGTCGGCGTGGTCGAACTCGACCGAAGTCAGCAGGCAGGTGCGCGCGCCGTAGTGGAGGAACTTCGGCGTCTTGTCGAAGAACGCGGTGTCGTACTCGTCGCCCTCGACGACGAAGTGCTGCCCTTGCCCGTTGCGGAAGCTGCCGTCAAAGTCGAGCGAGAATCCGCCGACGAGCAGCGACGGATCGCGGCCGGCGGCGTGCAGCAGCTTCGCGACCAGCGCCGTGGTGGTGGTCTTCCCGTGCGTCCCCGTGACGACGACCGGGTGCTTGCCCTCGATCGCGAGCCGGAAGAGCGCGTCCGGGAACGAGAGGTACGGGAGCCCCTCCTCGAGCACCGCCATCGCCTCGGGGTTGTCCGGGCGCACGGCGTTTCCGATCACGACGAGGTCGGGCTGCGCGTCAATCACCTGCTCGGCGCGGAACCCCACGTGCACGGGGATCCCCCACTGCTCGAGCGCGCTGCTCATCGGGGGGTAGAGCTTCGCGTCGGAGCCCAGCACCTCGAGCCCGCGCGCCTGGAGCAGCCCTGCCAGCGAGCCCATCCCGGTGCCGGCGACTGCGATGAAGTAGACCCGATGCGGCGACTCGCTCACCCTCACCCCTCTCGGAAGGCCTCGATCACGAGATCGTGGACCAAGGGCCGCAGCTCGTATCGGCTCTTCTTGGCGACGAGATGAAGCCGATTCGTGAGCAGCACGACGATCGCCTCGCTCTCGGGATCGATCCAGAGCGAGGTGCCGGTAAAGCCCAGGTGTCCAATCGAGGCGGGCGAAAAATACTGGCCCGAGGAGGACGCCCCGGGCGTCGGCGTGTCCCAGCCGAGCGCCCAGCCCGAGCCCGGCGGCAGCTCCTGGCGACGGCTCCACTCGCGCACGAGCGCCGGTGGAAGCGCCTCGCTGCGGCCCTTCCAGGCGTCGAGCCAGGCCTGCGCGAAGGTCATCACGTCGTCCGCGGTGGCGAAGAGCCCGGCGTGGCCCGCGACGCCGCCCATCGCGAAGGCGTTCGGGTCGTGCACCTCGCCCCAGACGACGCGACCGCGCCAGGGACAGGCCTCCGTGGCGGCCACGCGCCGGCGCAGCGCGTCGGGCAAGCCGGGGGACCCGCCGGCGAGGCGCACGAAGAAGGTCTCGCGCATCCCGAGCGGCTCGAAGATCCGCGCCTGGCAGAACTCGTCGAGCGGGCGCCCGCTCACCGCCTCGACGAGCGCTCCGAGCACGATGAAGTCGAGGTCGCCGTAGACGGCGGCCTCACCGGGCTCGTGCACGGGTGCCGAGCGCAGCGTCCGGTCGACGACGAAATCGCGCGCGGCGGCGCTGCCGAGCAGGCTCTCGCCCGTCTTGCGCTCCTTCTCGCGCAGCACCTCGTGATAGGCGCGCCAGGGCTTGAGGCCCGCGGCGTGGGCGAGCAGGTGCCGCACGCGCACCCCCTCCTTGCCGCGCTCCGCAAAAGCCGGCAGGAACTTCGCGACGGGGTCGTCGAGCGCAACCAGCCCGTCGTGGACGAGCCACAGGACCGCGGTCGCCGTCGCGAGCGGCTTGGTCAGCGAGGCGAGATCGAAGATCGTGTCGCGGCCCATCGGGATCCGCTCGGGGCGGAGCACCGCGTGCCCGTGCCGCGACGCGTGCTCGATGCGCTCCTCGCCGCACGGCATGCGCGCGAGCAGCACGGCGCCCGGGGTCTCGGCACGCTCGATCGCCCGGTCGATCGCGCGGTCGACGCGCCCGAGCTTGCGCCGGATCGCGGCCCACCTCATCGGGGCGCCCTCACGCCGTGCTCGAGGATGCGCAGCTCGCCGCGGTCGCCGTCGAGCTCGGCGCGGACGCCCATCGGCCAGGTCGCGTTCGCGCGCACGTGGCCAAAGGAGAGCTCGCTGACGAGCGGCACGCCAAGCGGCCGGATCGCCTCCTCGATCACCGCGGCGACCGTCGTCCCGTAGCGCTCGTCGACGCAGGTCGAGACATCTCCCACGCCCACGCCGACGAGGCCCGCGAGCTTCCCGGCGGCGCGCAGCTGCTGGAGCATGCGGTCGATGCGATAGGGCGCCTCGTTCACCTCCTCGAAGAGCAGAATGGCGCCGCGCGTGTCGATCTCCCAGGGCGTAGCCAGGCTTGCCACGACGAGCGTGAGCGAGCCGCCGGCGAGCCGGCCCGCGGCGCGCCCCGCGATGCGCGCGCGGCCCTGCAGCAGCAGCGGGAGCGCCGCCTCGCCCCGGAGCTGCGCCAGCAGCGCCTCGAGCGCGCGCGGGTCCGCGTCGGCACCGCGCTCGAGCATCGGGCCGTGGAACCCGACCAGCCCGGCGCGCCGGCGCAGCCACAGCAAGAGCGCCGTCACGTCGCTGTAGCCGACGATCGGCTTCGCGGCGTCGCGCAGCAGCGCGGCGTCGAGCAGCGGCAGGATGCGGTCGCAGCCGTAGCCCCCGCGCGCGCAGAAGATCGCGTCGACGGAAGGGTTTGCAGCGAGCTCCTGCAGCTCCTTCGCGCGGCGCGCGTCATCGCCGGCGAGGTAGCCGCGCCGCGCGACGACGTCGTCGCGGCGCAGCGTGCGAAAGCCCGCCGCACGCAGCAGCGCCTCGCCCTCGGCGAGGCGGTCCGGGTCGACCGGGCCGCCGGGCGCCGCGATCCCGATCGTCGCCCCCGGGGCGAGCGCACGCGGTTTCCGCAGCCGAGCCACTAGAAGGGCATGTCCCCGTCGTCGTCGTCCCGGCCCGCGAAGGCACTGGGTGCGGGCAACGGCGCCGCTCCGGCGCCCGGCCCGTCGGCGAGGTCCTGGAACCGCGCGTAGCGGTGCTCGAAGTGCAGGCGGAGTGTGCCGGTGGGCCCGTTGCGCTGCTTCGCGATGATCAGCTCCGCGATGCCGCGGTTCTCCTCGCTGGGGTGATAGACCTCGTCGCGATAGATGAAGGCGATCACGTCCGCGTCCTGCTCGATCGCGCCCGACTCGCGCAGATCACCCATGTTGGGCCGACGCTTGTCCGGGTCGCGCTGCTCCGGCCCGCGGTTCAGCTGCGAGAGCGCCACCACCGGGATGTCGATCTCCTTGGCGAGGGCCTTCAGCCCGTGGCTGATCTCCGCGATCTCGAGGTCCTTGCGCGCGGCGGGCGCGCTCCCGTGCGCGAGCTGCAGGTAATCGAGCACCACGAGGTCGAGTCCGTGCTCGGCGTGCAGCCGGCGGCACTTCGCCTTGATCTCGAGAATGTTGATCATGCCGGAGTCGTCGATCCAGATCCCCGCCTCGGCCAGCGAGCCCGCCACGTGCACCAGCCGCTCGTAGTCCGCCTTGGAGCCGAAGCCGCGCCGGAAGTTCGAGAGGTCGACGCGCGCCTCCGACGAGAGCAGGCGCAGCGCCAGCGCGCGCTTGGTCATCTCGAGCGAGAAGATGGCGACCTTCTTGCGATGGGCCACCGCGGCGTTGCGCGCCATGTTGAGCGCGAGCGCCGTCTTGCCCATGCTCGGCCGCGCGGCGATGATCACGAGCTCTCCGGGCTGGAGCCCGCCCGTCTTCTCGTCGAAGTCCTTGAAGCCCGTCGGCACGCCCGTGAGCTCCCCGCGCCGCTCCATCAACGCCTCGACGTAGTCGATGGCTTCGTCCATCTCGTCGTGCAGGCTGCGGAAGCTCTGGCGCGCGCGGGCGCGTCCGATCTCGAAGATCCGCGACTCGGCGCGATCGAGCAACGCCCCGGCGTCCTCGGCCTGCTCGTAGCCCATCTCGGCGATCTCGGTCGCGACGGAGATCAGGTGGCGCCGGATCGCCTTGTCGCGGACGATGCGGGCGTGCTGGATCACGTTCGCGGCCGTGACCTCGTAGTCCCAGAGCTCTGCGAGGTAGACCGGCCCCCCGACGGAGTCGAGGATCTTCCGCTCGTTCAGGTGGTTCGCGAGCGTGTGGAGGTCGACGGGCTGGTTGGCGTCCTGGAGCGCGAGCATCGACTGGTAGAGCTGCTGGTGCGCCGGGTGGTAGAAATCCTCGGGCGCCACCTCCGTGAGCACGGAGTGGACCGCGCGGTTGTCGCGCAGCAGCGCCGAGAGGACGGCGCGCTCGACCTCGACGTCGTGGGGCGGCACGCGGCCGACGAGCTCTGCTGCAGGCTCGCTCGCGTGTCTGGTCCGGCTCCGCGCCACGGCACCCCCTCCGTCGGCGGTTCGAGGCGCGAAGTCTAGCGCAGCGGATCAGGTCTCGGCGGTGACGACGAGCTTGACCTTGGCGACGAGATCGCCCTGGAGGCGGATCTCCACCACGTGCTCGCCGAGCTCCTTGATCGGCTCCTCGAGCTGGATCCGGCGGCGGTCGATCTCGACCCCTCGGGCGGCGAGCAGCTCGGCGATCTGCACGGAGGTCACGGAGCCGAAGAGCTTGCCCTCCTCGCCCGCGCGCGCCGTGACGGCGAGCGTCACCGCCTGGATGCGGTCGCGCAGCGCCGTCTGCTCCTTGCGCTCCTTCGCGACCTTGGCCGCGACCACCCGCTTCTTGTGCTCGAGCTCGCGCACGTTGCTCACCGTGGCGAGGATCGCCTTGCCCTGGGGGAGCAGGTAGTTGCGCGCGAAGCCCGGCTTCACCGCCACCAGATCTCCGGCCTCGCCGAGGCCTGCAACCAGCTCGCGCAGGATGAGCTTCACCTCCATGGCGCGGGCCTCAGAGCCCCTGGCCGGTGAACGGCAGCATGGCGAGCAGTCGCGCGCGCTTGATCGCGATCGCGAGCGGCCGCTGGTGGCGGGCGCAGTTTCCGGAGATGCGGCGCGGGATCATCTTGCCCGTCTCGGAGACGAAGAGGCGCAGCGTCTTCTGGTCCTTGTAGTCGATCGGGAGCGCTGGATCGGCGCAGTAGCGGCAGACCTTGCGACGCAGGAAGCCGCCCTTTTTCTTCTGCCGGCGGGCTTTTTTGCGCGCGCGCGCGCGCAAGCGGGACTTGACGCTCTGCGAGTCCTCGCGGTCGTGATCGCGGTCGTGATCGCGGTCGTAGCCGGGTCCGCCCATGCCCATGCCGCTCATCGACTATTCCTCTTCGTCCGCATCGGCCGAGTCCGAGTCGTCTTCGCGGTCTGGCTCCCGCGGGGGTTCGTCGCCGCGCGCCTCCTGCGCCGCTCGCGCTGCCTCCTCCTCGACCTCGCGCGCCGCCCGCTCGGCGGCCTTGCGCGCGCGCTCCTCTTCGAGGGCCGCAGCCTCCGCCTTGCGCTTCTCGATGTCCTCGACGTGCCGCGAGACCTGCACGGTGAGGAAGCGCAGCACCGAGTCGTCGAGGCGCAGCGCGCGCTCGATCTCCGGCACGACGGGTCCGCCGTCGAGGTAGTGCAGCTCGAGGTAATGGCCCTTCTGGAAGCGGCGGATCTCGTACGCGAGCCGCTTGCGGCCGAGGTCGTCGCACATCAGCCGTACGGCGCCGTGCCGCTCGAGGACGCCGTCGAGTCGCGCGCGGATGGCCTGGAGTCCCTCGTCGGAGATCTCCGGCTGCACGATGAAAGTGGTCTCGAATTCCCGCACGAATCCTCCTCGTGGACGGGCGCCCGAAGCGCCCGGGCCCCCGGTGGACCGAGGCCCGCGGGTGGGCCTCTGGACCGGGAGCCGAGGGTGAACCCATCGCCGCCCGGCGACGGGGCACAGACCGATACCACAACCCGAGGCGTCGGCAAATGGGGGGGGTAGGGGAAACCCTTGACGGGGCGAGCCCCCGCACGGGAAGATCCGCGAAATCTCGCGGGCCCCCGATCCAACGTGGGGGAATCGCACAAGACCCCGGGGGACCCGAGCTGATGATCCTGGACATCTTCTCCGAGCTTCAGACCGCGTGCCCCCCCCACGAGACCGATGCGCGCGCGCTCTACGAGCAGGCGATCGAGCAGGCGATGCTGGCCGACCAGCTCGGCTACGGCTGCTGGTGGGCGGTCGAGCACCACACCTCCCCGGAGTTCAGCTGGAGCTCGGCGCCGGAGCTGATCTTGACGGCGATCGCGCGCCACACCCGTCGCATCCGCCTCGGCACCTCGGGCATCCTCTCGCCCTTCCGCATCAACCACCCGGTGCGCGTGGCCGAGCGGGCCGCGCTCGTCGACGTGCTGAGCAACGGCCGCCTCGAGTTCGGCCTCGCCCGCTCCGGGGGCGCCGAGTGGGAGACCTTCGACGTGGACGGCGACGCCACGCGCGAGGAGCTGCGCGAGGCGCTCCACGTGGTGCCGCGCATCTGGACCGGCCACAGCTTCAAGTGGGACAGCCCACGCCTGCGCATTCCCGAGCGCAACTTCGTGCCGAAGCCGATCCAGAAGCCCCACCCGCCGCTGTGGGTGACGGTGAGCAACCCCGCATCCTGCCAGATGGCCGGTGAGCTCGGCGTCGGGATGATCGGCAGCGCCGCCTTCATCCCGGTCGAGCGCATCGGCTCGCAGATCGAAGGCTACGAGCGCGGCCTCGCGCGTTGCCGGCCCGTCGGCGAGTTCGTGAACGACCAGCGCGCGATGTTCACGATCGTGCACTGCACCGCCACCCGGCGCGAGGCGGTCGAGAGCCGCGCCGCCGAGGCGGCGCTCTGGTTCATGAACGCGGCGCCGCACGTCTTCCGCGTCGAGCGCGCGAATTGGATTGGCCTGATGCGCGGCGCGATCGGCAGCAGCGCCGCCTCCGGCCTCATGCTCGATGGTCCCGAGGCGCCGCCCAGCGACGAGGACCTGAACGACCCGGTTCCCGCGATCGCGCTGATGAACCGCCAGCGCGCGGGTCACAGCCTCGACCCCGAGGAGGTCTACGCCGCCATCGAGCCCTTCGACACCGTGGTGATCGGCGACGTCGACACCTGCCGCCGCAAGCTGCGACGCATCGCCGCGCAGGGCCTCGACCGCCTGCTGTGCCTGATGCAGTTCGGCGCGCTGCCGCACGAGTCGACGCTGCGCAGCCTGCGACTGGTCGGCGAGCAGCTGCTGCCGGAGTTCCACGCCCGGCCGCCGCGCCGCCGCACGGGCGGGGCGCCGCAGGACACGGGCCGGCCGCGATGATCCTGCAGGGCAAGACGGTGGTGGTGTCGGGCGTCGGCCCCGGCCTCGGCGGGGCGATCGCGCGCTGCGCGTTCCGCGACGGCGCGAACGTGGTACTGGGCGCCCGGAGCGCGGAGCGCCTCGAGGCCGCCGCCAGGCAGCTCGATCCGGACGGCCGGCGCGTCGCCGCGCACGCCTTCGACCTCGTGGACGCCGCGAGCTGCGCGGGGCTGGTGGCGTTCGCCGAGCGCCGCTTCGGCGGGGTCGACGCGCTGGTGCAGGTGGCGGCGCTCGACGCGGTCTTCGGCGGGCTCGAGGGCACGAGCGTCGAGGAGTGGCGGCGCGTGCTCGAGATCAACCTGATCGGCTCGGTGCAGCTGTGCCGCGCTGCGGCGCCCGCGCTGGCGCGACGCGGCGGGGGCGCGATCGTGTTGATCGGCGCGCAGGCCTACGCCCACCCGCCCGATACGCCGCAGCTCGCCTACGCCGCCTCGAAGGGCGCGCTGGTCTCGGCGATGTACCAGATGGCTGCCGAGCTCGGTCCGAAGAAGATCCGCGTGAACACGGTCGTGCCGACCTGGATGTGGGGCCCGCCCGTCGAGGGCTACGTGCGCTGGCAGGCGCAGGAGCGCGGCATCTCCGAGCAGGAGCTGAAGGCCCAGATCGAGCGCAAGTTCCCGATCGGCGAAATCCCGGCGGACGACGACGTCGCCGAGGTGGCCGTGCTCTTCTGCTCCGACCGCATGCGCATGGTGAGCGGCCAGACCCTGCGCGTCGATGGCGGCGAGAAGATGGGCTGAGATCGCCCGAGAACGCTGACGCGCTCGGGCGATCTCTCGCGGGCTCCGAGCCGCGCTAGGCGCGGCGCCGCTGGCGGACCGACGCGAGGCCGAGGAGACCCAGGCCGAGCAGCGCCGCCGTCGAGGGCTCGGGGACGGTCGCCACCGGGCCGCTCGCGCTCGTCCCATCGGCAAAGAACTCGGTAGCCGGCAGGAACACCGGCGCCAGCGGACTGGCGAACCACATGATGCTGCTCGTCCACCCCGGGTCGAGCAGCGGCGCCGCCGGTGTCTCGTCGAAGCCGATCATCTCGACCGAGGTCGGGAGCAGGTTGGTGGTGCCGTCGGAGCACTGGTTGCCGGGCAAGGCGCCGCTGCCCAGACAGGGGCCGGGATTCAGGAAGGTCACGAAGTCGACGACCGGCAGCCCCACCGGGAGCCCCGGAATCCCGGGTGGAGTGGACGGGATAGGGCTCAGGGTGACGGTCGCCACCGCGAACGGATCCACGAAGAGCGTCGACTCGATCCGCCCGCCCGCGGTCAGCGAGGCGGCGGCGCCGTCGATGCTGACCTCGTGGGAGAAGATCAGGCTGAGCCCGGTGTTCACGTTCTGGTACATGTAGACGAAGTCGGTCGGAAGCACTGCCGATCCGAGCGCATCGAGCGTGCCTGAGGGTACGGCGCCGAAGAAGGGGAACGTCTGGATGAGGAAGTCGGCGCCGGAAATCACCGCGTAGCTGACCGTGCCCGAGTTGGGCCCAACTCCGATGATCACCGTGCTCCCGCAGACGATGCAGGGAACGGGAATCGCTTGCGCGGCACCCGCCCATGCGAGGACGATCGCGACCGAGATCGAGCGGATCAGCCCCTTCATTCCCCTTCCCCTTCTAGATTCTTCCGCGTTGCCCCTCGGCTCGTCGCCGGGACCGCGGCTCGACGACCTGAAGGTCGCTCGAGCCGCGCCGAGGGCGAGCGGCACTGCGCGGGATGCGGAAGTCATCTCGTGCGGATCGGGGCTGGAGAGAGCGCAGGCGCGCGCCGCGAGGATCGACCCAAGGCCGAAGATTCGCGAGCGACGAAACCACTGGGCGCTCCACGGGCGGGAGCGCTGCCCTCCGCTCCCCTGGCGAGGAGCAGCCCCTTCCCGACCTTAGTACCTAAGCAAGTCTCGTTCCCGGTCCGGCCGGCTGCCGGAGCGAACTCGTCGGTACCCGTGGCAACCCCTCGCCCAAGCGAAACAATTCGGAGTCGATTCCGACGGAGTGGCGGCGGCGGGAGGGAGCCGCACAGCGGCGTGCGCAGAAAGGGCCTTCCGCGCGCGGGGAACTCTCCTTCCCAGATCTCCGTACGAAGCGCGTTGGAGCGCTCAGGATCCGCTGGGGCGTGTCGCCCCCAATCGGCGCGGGGGTCAGCCGGCGAGATCCAGCAGCAGCGCGTGCACGCGCGGGTCGTCCGAGAGCTCCGGATGGAAGGTGGTCGCGAGGATCTTCCCCTCGCGCACGAAGACGGGCCAGCCGTCGAGGCGCGCCAAGACCTCGACCTCCGGCCCGGGGCGGCGCAGGCGCGGCGCGCGGATGAAGACGCAGCGCAGCTCGCCCAGCTTCGAGTCGGCCACGGCCGCGAACGAGTC
>Ga0315297_10003336_pt1 | contig 10325 bp, 6 predicted proteins | sample YL17G15_0_MG_FD_203628 | JGI IMG/M metagenome (GOLD analysis project Ga0315297, IMG submission 203628) | Sediment microbial communities from Yellowstone Lake, YNP, Wyoming, USA - YL17G15_0 | ecosystem: Environmental > Aquatic > Freshwater > Lake > Sediment | place: USA: Wyoming | collected...
ATCCGGGCCCTCGCACATTTTCATTCATTGATATGGATTAATGTGCAAACTGGCAAGGTCGTATTAGGACCGAAACGGAGGCCTTTCTGCGGTCGAAGTGGCAATCTCCAAATACCACCTAGGTTGGTGCTGGTTGTAGTCTCGAGGGTGGCTCGAGGAGGAGGAAGGGGCGTGAGGGAATTAGCGTGGCGGGTCGAGCGGAGAAAGTGGCTATCTGCGATGATTGCATTGACATTCTGTTTTTCAGCGATACTAGCGCTGTTGGTCACTTCTTCTTCGGATGGGACCGACGCTGCTGTTCGAGAAAGCCCGACAGGCAAGGATGCGGCCCCAGTGAGAACACTCACCTTGACCGTTCATGACCCGATCCTCATCGATGGCGATGATGGATTCACGAACGCTAGTGGGGTAATTTGGGGAACTGGGTCCTCCGATGATCCATATGTCATCGAAGGATGGGACATCCAAGGTCCCACAGGCACTTCATGCATAGCAGTCCAGAGCACCTCTGCGCACTTCCTGATCCGAGACTGCTACCTGCACGATTGCGGGGTGGCTTCAGGCGGGTCGGGTATAAGCCTCCTCTTGTGCTCCAATGGGAGAATCGAACGCTGCACAGCTGTAAACAACGACCAAGGAATCGAGATGGTGGGCGTCACTGGGATGGTCATTCAAGATTCCTATTGCTCCATGAACAGCAAAGGCGTCAATCTTGTCTCCTCTGATCACATCCTGGTCATGAACAACACGCTCGCGGATGGAAATGGGTACGGTCTCTATTTCGGGCATTCTTGGGACAATATCTGCCTTAGGAACAATCTCTCCTTCAATTATCAATACGGAATGCTGGCAAGCGAATCTGACAACAACACCTTTGAGGACAACGCCTTTGGGTTTAATGATGGGCCCGGAATACGCTTTGAGTCCTCGGACAACAATACCTTGGTCGAAAACACGTGCTCATACAATGATTATGGGATAGATCTCGCCGAGTCGAGCAACAACACTATCTGCAACAACACGTTCAGGAACAACAACGGTGCTGGCGACATCTACAGTCCGGCTCACGTCCAGGCCTCTGATGACAGAAGTAGCAACTGGTGGAACAGTACAGACGGCTATGGCAACTACTGGAGCGACTGGACATCGCCTGACTCCAACATGGACGGGATCGTTGATGATCCCTATTTGTTGGACGGGAGTGCAGGTGCCAAGGACTACTATCCTCTGACGACGGCTCTAGAACCAATCCCGGAATTCGGCACGATGCCGTTGGTAGTGATGGGACTGCTCGTGATTTTCGTGCTGATTATGGGGGCGAGACGAAAGAACGCATCGCGACGATGAATGGCACCAGCATTTTCTACCGGTAAGAAAATGGATGGTAGGGTTCACGCATTTTGTACCCGTAAGTATAGCCTCCAGCTTTAATTGCCGGTAGATTCCGGGCTGAAATCCGGGCCCTCGCACATTTTAATTCAATACAATGGATATATGCATCCCGCTGATTGCATAGCTGGCGTTCCTTGGCTAGATGTTCTTGACTACAACACAAAGTCTTCCCATATCTCTAGGAACCCATCTACCAAGGTGATTGGCTGCGGATTGAATCGGAGCAGAATCCTTTCAACACTCATGCAATCTCGGATCACGTATCCTGAGTTACAGTTCACTCTAGATATTATTCCTGCTTTCATCAGCTTATTCAAATGATGACTGATCGTGGATGGTGACCTTCTCATCGATTCAACTATGGCCCCATGTGTCATTGGACCGTTCTTGAGGATTAATAGTGTGATCTGGAATGGCACCTTCCGCCTGAGGAGACTCACGATGCGGCTATCCGGTGCACTGATTATGTTCCCCTTGTCAACCTCTTCTGCACAATCTCTCAGAAAGTAGCGTTTATACTTCCCATCATGAAGGGAATACACAAATCCACGCTTTTCAAGGTATATCAGATGATAATCCACCAGGTTGGGAGCGAGACGGACTTCCCTCCCAATCTCTCTTAGATGCATCCCAGGATACTCTCTGATTGCATCGAATATCCTCCGGCGACTATCCAATTCAAGCACAAGCTTGTTCAATGGAAACCTCCTAGGGTTTCAGAGTGGCGAGGAAGATTGTCGCGAGAATGCTGATGTCCATTAATCCTAATGCAATCCACAGATTTGCGTCATTGAGGAAATCTGTGAATAGCTGGATCGAGAGCAGGACCCCTTTCGCAAAGAACAGCATGAATGCGAGGGTTATCAGTAGGGTCTTTGGCTTTCCTGACTTCCTAAATGCCATCATGGCAATGATTGCCAATGTCAGAGAGAATACCACAATGAATGCGTACACCAGATTCTCGAACACTTGAATTCCTCCATAGCATGGGAATATGCATGTACCTAATCATGGTTTGAGTATCGCCCTCGTTTCACAAGAGCAACTGAGGCAACGATTATTCCTGAAGCCGCTCCAAGCCCTGATAGGTAGACCACAGGGTCCGGAGCTAGAGAGTCAGGATCCGTATGATAAGTCATGTTGCTGCGGACCTTGAAGACAATATCCTGGATCAGCGTGTTTGCCATTGGATACGATATTGTGAGATTCTCACCATTCCAGTCTCGTGCTGTCACAAATCCCAATGCAGTGGTGCCATCAAAGTATAGGCTGTTTTTCAACGATATCGACGCACCTGCGAAAGGCTGAGCCGTCGTGATATTGAAACTCCCTCCCTCGCTTGATTCTTGATATATCATCCCTGTACTGGACTGTGATTTGACTGAAATCTTGAGTCCGAGAGAATCAGATTCTTGCGAGAAGTTATATCGAGAAATCCTCAGGCTCATATGAATCTCGGTCGGATCTATGTCTCCATCCAGGGTGTAGAATACATAATCTGTATTCGTGATGAAGACTATTGTGACCAAGCCATCCTCTGATATCGCGGTATTAGTGGTCTTCACTCCCCAATTTGGCGTGTTCTCTGCCACGGGCCGGGTCAATGAGAACCCCTTCTCTGAGATATCGACGCTGGAAATCACAGTGTCCTCTGGACCGAAGGTTTCACTTCCGTTATTCTTGAACTCAAAGATTTCCAGTATCGAGAGACTCAAGGTCCAATTCAGAGGCCCAGCCTCATAGATCCCGCTCGCCAATTCGTTCAAGTCGCTGGGAACTTGGATTGGGGTGTCTTGTCGCACATACTCGATACCGAATGTTCCGTCAGAGAATGAAACCAGGAATGCATCCGGGTTCGCTGAATCCGATTGTACTGACAATTCAAGAGCCTGATTTGGGGTCCAGATGCCACAGACACTCCGCCCTGCAGGTAGATCGCTAGCTGATGCCGATGCGGAAAATGCGACGAGAATGGCAATCGCGAAGATACTCATTGAAGCCAACCACCAACCTTTTCGAACCATAGTTATCCGAAGAAGCAGACCAATGTGGATATAATAGGGTTATTGGACAACCGTCGAACATTCATATGGCATTTTGATGCTATCCGCCGGATCTTGAATGTCATGTCGTTCTCTATGTTGCTTCGTGATTCTTTACCAGTAAGAAATTCGCATGTCTAGTTTCTTCTCCCAGTCTTGAAGATTATAGCTGGCAGTTTTAATTAGGGGTAGATTCCGGGCTGAAATCCGGGCCCTCGCACATTTTAATTTAGACTGGAGTATTAATGTTCATCATTAGACTCGGACGTGCTATATGTCGCCGGTTTGCCCTGCAATTCCTTATATTGCCTAGAATCCTGTCCGTGCTTTACATGGCTGGTTCGAGTCCACAATCACAAGATCCGCAGCGCGATGTCACCGCTACTGACCAGCAATGTTCTCTTTCCTCCCTTAGTTTCCGTTACCCGTTTCGAAAGTATCAGAAGATGATCCTATCTCAGTTCGATGCGCGTCCCACCAATAGGAAGTTCCACATCGTCGCTCCCCCAGGTTCAGGAAAGACGATAGTTGGTCTGGAATTGATCAGGCGATTCAACGGTCCTGCGGTGGTGTTCGCCCCAACGACGACGATTCAGGAGCAATGGAAAGACAAGGTAGGCATGTTCACTGAGGATAAGTCAAAGGTCGCATCCCTAACAAGCCTGGATCCTGGGCGCCAGGCTCCGATCAACATATTCACATACCAGCTGATATCCACTCCCGGCGAAGCGCAAGAGTTCGGACGCCAAATAGCTATCAAGCATTGGCTTGAGGATCTTGTCGTCGAAGGGCAAGCTCCGGACGAGAAGGCTGCGACCGAGCGTCTGGAGCTTCTGAAGAAGAACAATCCCCAAGACTATGAAAGAGAAATACGGCGTCGCTACTTGCACGTGAAGAGGGAGCTGCTCAGGCGAGATGATATCGACATCGCATCCTTCCTGCATCCAAATGCCTGCAAGCTCATCGATGACCTCGTGGCATACGGGGTCAGGACTGTAGTTCTTGACGAATGTCACCATCTCTTGGACTACTGGGCAATCGTGTTGCGACACCTTGTCCGTCGAATCAAAGATCCTGTGATCGTAGGTCTTACTGCCACTCTTCCGAGCCTTGAGGACGAGGAGGAGTATGAGAACTACACGAGTCTTCTCGCTGATGTCGATTTCGAAGTCCCCACTCCCGCTGTGGTGAAGGAAGGCGATCTTGCTCCCTATCGCGACCTCGTGTATTTTGTGCATCCGACAGATCGCGAACTCAGCTACTTGAAGAACATCCAGGCGGCGTTCGAGTCCTCAGTGGCCGACATAACGCAAGGCCAAACATTTCGAGAATGGGTTGTTCGCATGGTCCTTGTGCGCTCACGGGAGGATGGCACTCATGAATCCTTCGAGGACTTCCTAAATGCACATCCGATCCTGTCGATTGCCACGATTCGATACCTGCGGTCGATTAGCTATCCATTTCCTCCGGAACTTGAGATTCCTATCGAAACCGAATCCGATATGCAACTCGAGGACTGGGCAACACTGCTTGAGCGTTTTGCGCTAGATCATCTGAAAGTAAGTGCCGATCTAGCCGATCATCGCAGGCTAGCTGAACTGAAGCGGACCCTCAGGCCATTCGGACTCAGCCTGACCGAGAAGGGGCTTCGCCAGAGTCGCTCTGCCGGAGATCTGGTTCTTGCATTGTCGGAATCAAAGGACATAGCTGTCGCGAAGATACTTGCAGCAGAAAGCCAGGCTCTCGGACCTAGGCTCAGAGCAATGGTCGTCACTGATTTTGAAAGGATGACGACGATCTCAGAGGATCTGAAGGGAGTCCTGGAAAGAGATGCGGGCAGCGCCTTGAGAGTGTTTCGCCACATCGTCGCAGACCCGGAAGCTGGCAAGCTGGACCCTGTTCTGGTGACCGGAAAGACTGTGATGGCAGACGCCGACCTCGGGGAAAGACTCATGAGATTCTTCAACGAGTATTTGAAATCGCAGAATTGTCGTGCCTCCTGCTCATATGGGGCGACTCAGTTCAAGGGGGTTCTCGAGGTCGTTGGGGAAGGGCCGGATTGGTCACCGCGCACCTACGTTCGAATGGTCACGGAGGCCTTCGAGAAAGGTTACACACGGTGTATCGTCGGGACCCGGGGAATCTTCGGTGAAGGCTGGGACTCGCTCAGTCTGAATACGCTGATCGACCTTACTTCGGTCACGACCAGCACCTCAGTCCAGCAACTCCGTGGACGGAGCATTCGCAAGGATCCTGCTTGGCCACGCAAGGTGGCCCACGATTGGGATGTGATATGCGTAGCTCGTGATTTCAAGAAAGGCGACTCGGACGTTAGACGTTTTGAGAAGCGGCATGATAGATATTGGGGAATCGTGACGCGTACGAAGCTAAGACAACTTCAGGCAGACATGGTCGGCATGCCGGCTCCTGGCGTTGTGACCGGCGGGCTTTCGACTAGTCCGAGAGATGGCAACACGGACTCGGAGTCCCGAGGACGAGTGGTCAAAGGCGTCGCACATGTTGACCCTGAACTCGCCTATGAGCTCCGAATCCGCAATTTCAGCAAGGTTCGGTACGGGTTCTACAATGATCGCATGATGAAGTACGTGGGCAATCGCGATCAGACCTATGACCTATGGGGGGTTGGAGATCAGTACAGCAACTTCTCATATTCGGCAACAAGGCTGGACACGGAGGACATGAAGATCCGAACTGTCTTCACGGTCAATACGACCCTGAAGAAGATGCTTAGGAAGTTCTGGCCCAGTGTCCTAGCCGTGTTCGCTATTGCATTGTTCTTGGAGCAGAACCCGATATTGACCGTGGCGGCTACCAGTCCTCCCTCAGAGAGTGTTGTGATAGTTGGAATCTTGCTGCTTCTGGCCCTAGCATTTGCCTTCATTATCAATGCTCGATCGGCATACCGTTTGGCGCACATGTTCCTTGTCGAGCAACCTCCAGACGCTGTTCTGCTGGATGTCGGCCGAGCACTTCTGGCAGCTCTCAAGGATGCTCAACTTGTCAGCCGAGGCCTGGTTCCGGAGTACATCCGTGTGGTGGAACAGCCCGACAGCAGCTACGAAGTCTTCCTGGACTACGCCTCACCTGATGATGCTGCAACCTTCATCCGTGCGTATCAGGAGATCTTCGAACCTGTCCGCAGCCAACGCTATGTCATCCTGAGGGACGATTCAAGACTCCCGAATCTGGCATTGTCTCCGATCTGGCTTGCTCTCAGGGCGTTGTATAGACGGAAGTGGGGCTACAAGGCAGCCTACTGCCCCGTCCCACAGGTTTTGGCGGCGAACAAAGAGCGAGCAGAATCGTTTGCCCGGTATTGGAGGCAATACGTCGGCGGAGGTCAGCTAGTCTTCACTCATACTGAGGATGGTCGCAAGATCCTCTTCAAGGCTAGAACGCAGGCTCGGCCTAAGGTCAAGGACATGTCTTTCGAGGTTTGGCGATAGGATTTCTTTACCGTCAGATAATCGGACAAAGAACCCGCCCTTTTCATATCGGCAGTTATAGCATCCACCTTTAATCGCCAGTAGATTCCTGGCTGAAATCCGGGAATCAGGACCTGGCTGATCTAGCCGGTCCGTTGATGTTCGTCAGGCATGCACCCCGAGAGTTGACAACTACTATATACGGAGAGGTTTCTGCGGGTGAGAAGCGCAATTTGTTCGGTGCTCCTGCTAGTCTCGTTTGTGCGGGGTGAAGAGATACGATCGACACAGGCAACACGGGATTCATGCTTGTCGCGACAAGCTTGGTAATGTTGATGACACCGGGCCTGGCCTTCTTCTACGGAGGGCTGGTGGGAAGGAAGAACGTACTGGCAATCATGATCCAGAGCTTCGTGTCGATGGGGATTGTTGACATTCTCTGGTTCACAGTGGGTTATTCGTTGTGCTTTAGCGGAGGGTCGGGAGATATCTACGGCAACCTGGATATGGCCTTCCTTAACGGGGTGACGCCAAGCTCCGAATACGGGGATGTCGCAGGAGGCGCACACATTCCGCTCTACGTTTTCATTGTCTATCAGATGATGTTTGCTATCATAACTCCCGCGTTGATAAGTGGTGCCTTCACGAATAGGGTGAGGTTCAAGGCCTATCTCATATTCCTAATTGGTTGGACTCTGTTCGTATACTTCCCGTTCGTGCACATGGTGTGGGGCGGAGGCCTACTCTCCACCTGGAAAGTGCAGGATTTCGCTGGCGGCATAGTAGTTCATGTAATAGCTGGAATGGCCGCCCTTGCTGCTGTGTTTTTCGTCGGGAGGAGAAGGACGACCGAATCCGGACCTCACAGTCTCCCACTGGTTGCGCTGGGAACTGGTCTCCTGTGGTTTGGCTGGTACGGCTTCAACGCAGGCAGTGAGCTGAAGGTGGACAATATCACAGCGCTCGCGTTCCTGAATACCGATCTAGCGGCATCGGTCGCTGCAATCACATGGCTAGGAATGGCGTGGATTTTCGAGAAGAAACCGAAGTTCCTTGGACTGCTGACTGGAGCAGTCGCTGGCCTGGCGACGATCACGCCGTGCGCGGGATATGTTTCCCCGTCCGCTGCAATCGTCATAGGCTTACTCGCAGGAACGATATGTTATGCTGCCATCTGGTTCAAGAACAGGAAGAAGTGGGATGATGCCCTCGATGTCTGGGGAGTGCACGGCGTCGGAGGAATCGTCGGATCAATTGCAGTCGGGGTGTTCGCATGGAACCGGATGAATGCCTCTAGCCAGAACGGCCTCCTGCACGGCGGAAGTGGCCTCTTCGGAGCGCAAGTGGCTGCCGTGGCATTAGCTGCTGCGTGGGCATTTGTGTTCACATACGTGATGCTTTTCCTAATCAACAAGGTAGTGACTGTGCGTGTGAGCGAAAAGGGTGAGGAAGAAGGTCTGGATGTTGCTGAGCACGGAGAGAGCGCATACATCTAGGTCATCCTGAGCACCCGGCAAGCCACCACCTGAGGCTGCTGAAACACTCTTCTTTTTTCAGTCTTCTCAAAAGAGCAAGAGGCCAAGCCACCGACACCTCGGCGACGGTCCAATTGTTTGCCGGCACAGAATTCCGCCTTGAATCTTCAAGCACTGACCTTTAAACACCGGTAGATTCCGGGTCAATATTCGGGCCCTCGCACATTTTAATATGTTGCCGTTGATTAATGTGCGGGCAGAAATCGCGGCGAATGCATAGTTACGGCTGCTTATCGACGAGCTCTTGCGTCGAAAGCATGAGTCTCCACAGAGGGAGAAGTGTGATGGCGACATCGCCCAGCTCCATGGTCCCTTCATTGTCCTTGGTGATGAGGAATGCCCTGCCGCAGCCATGCACCTCGCAGAACCTCGCGAGTCCCTTAGCGTCCGATTTGTATATGCTGGTCTGATACTTCAGTTCGATCGGGACCGGCCCGCGTCTTGACGGTAACACCATGTCCACCTCGTTCCCCTGCGGGTCTCTCCAGAAGAAGACCTGCGATGTCCTCGAGAGGTGGTTGTAAGCGGCGGTCTCCGCCAACCTTCCGAGTTCTTGACTTCCAGTCGTATCATCCAGTCCAAGGAGGGAGCTGACGAGCCCGGTGTCTGTCAGATATGCTCGTTTCGAGGATCGTGCCTGTTTGACCATGCTCTTGGTGTAGTTGTAGCATGTCGAGAGGAGCATCGCGCGTTCCAGGATCGACAGGTACTTCGATGCCGTCTGTGCCTTCAAGCCGATGTCAGGCGCGATGTTGGCAATCTCGAACCTCTGCGAACTCATGGCAGCCAGTATCTTCAGGAGGTGCATCATGCTCGCGGGGTTCGCGATGCTCTCCGTCTCCGGAAGGTCGTGATACACCACCCTGTCCAAGACGGATTGTCGGATGTATCTGTGCACCTTTGAGATTGGGCGCATGTCGACCGTCTCCGGATAACCCCCTCTCACTAGGTAGCTCGCCAATGCGTTCGTGACCTCGTCCTGGACGAGCATGAACGACTCTGGGACCGGTTCGTCCGACCAGATTGGGGGGATCTGCGGCACTTCGATCCCTTTGAACGCGAGATACTCGCGGAACGACAGAGTCGGGATGGTGATGTCGAACGCCCTTCCCGCAAGGCTCTCACCCATTCCCTTCCTCACTCTGAGCGAAGAGGACCCCGATGCGAATATCTTCACGTGCGGCCTCGTCTCATAGATGCGTTTGAGGATGGTGGGCCAATCATGGATGAATTGTATCTCGTCTAGGAACAGGAATGCCGGGACCTTCTTCGACGGTTTGGCTGGGAGCACGTTCCCGAGGAAGTACGATACAACATCCTCGAGCACTGTGTGTTCCCTCGATAGTACCTCGTCGAAAGAGAAGTACAGTGTGTTCTTGGGGTCGATGCCTCTGTCGAGCAGCTCCTGAATCGTCTTTACCATGGCGGTGGTCTTTCCCGATCTCCTCGGGCCGGTCACAAGCACGATTTGTCGGTCAGTGGTGTAGCTGTTCAGTTCCTCAAACGACTCCCTCGGGACGATGTCGTTCACTTCCTCAGTGAGTGACCCTCCTCTCCACTGCGGATTCAAAATCGATATCTGTCTCACGAGCCTTTCGTTCACGGCTAATCAATGTAATTGTGAGTTTATAATGATTTCCAATACATCTAAATGTGTTATTGGGCGTCAACAGCACCACAGATAGCACCTGCAACGCCGCCAGTTCAATCCTTGGTTCAGTGGCCGACCTCGCAGGCGATGTCCTTGAAGTCGCTATCACCGTCGAGGTGGCCGAGACGGCCCTCGAGATCGTGGACGCAGCCATCGACGTGGCGGAACAGTTCGTCACCAACGCCATCCGCGCTGCGGACGCAGTCTGCAGCGCCGTCGTCGCGGGCTGTATGGCCATAAAGCTCGCCTGGGACAACCT
>Ga0315297_10003338_pt1 | contig 10324 bp, 8 predicted proteins | sample YL17G15_0_MG_FD_203628 | JGI IMG/M metagenome (GOLD analysis project Ga0315297, IMG submission 203628) | Sediment microbial communities from Yellowstone Lake, YNP, Wyoming, USA - YL17G15_0 | ecosystem: Environmental > Aquatic > Freshwater > Lake > Sediment | place: USA: Wyoming | collected...
GATTCTTGATCGCCTGTGCTTCGTCCAGCACGATACAATTCCACCGGACACCCTGGAGCCACGTGTACTTCTGGCACAAGCCGTAAGTCGTAATCACCAGATCGACTTCATCCAGCGCAGGGCCGCGGTTCAGCGTGTCCCTGTCCGCTCCGCCTGATGGATGGGCTACGAAGTATCTCAGGGACGGCAGAAAACGCTCGATCTCACTGGTCCAGTTGCCGATCAGTGAGGCCGGCAGAATCAGCAGGCTGGTCTTGGGCCCTTCCCTGGACCCCTCGGCCGTCTGAACGCTGAGCATGGCCAACAATTCCACCGTTTTTCCCAGGCCCATGTCGTCGGCGAGCAGAGCCCCGAATTGCAGGCTGTTCAGAAAGCACAGCCAGTCCAAGCCCTGTCGCTGATAGGGCCTGAGCGTTGCCTTGAACAGGCTGGGCAGTCGAACGGAATCAATGCGTTGCGGCTCACGCAGCCGCGCAACCACGGACTCAAGCCATTGTCCGTGTGAGATCTCGACCTCAATGTTGTCCTCAGACAACCCCAGAGCCTTGCCGGCATCCAGTTGTAGACGCATGGCCTCCCGCAGGGTCAGGTCCTCCTGGGCCATCAACTTCTGCGCCTTCTCATAGGCCCACAGGGTCTGTTCAAGCCTGTCGCGATCCACCTCCACCCACTTGCCCTTGATGAAGGCCAGACCCTCGGATTCGTCCAGCAACCTTCTGGCCTCCTCTGCGGAGATGGGCGAATCACCCAGCAGCAGCTTGGCATCGAAATCAAGAAGAGCGTCCATCCCGAGTGAACTGGGGTGGGCATCGCCAATCTGGATGTTCACGCGGAGCCCTGCAGCTCGATTCTTCCACCAATTCGGGATTCTGCACAGGATGCCGGCCCGCTCATAGATTGGGATCTCCTTCAGGACCGTGTACGCCTCGCCGGCTGAGAGGGCCAGCGGATGGAAGATCTCACCACTATCCAGGACTCCTGAGAGGAACTGGCTCTCGGCGGCCGCCTGGTGAACCGTGGCCAGCAGATCGAGCAGTTTCCTGCTGTCGGCGCCGTATTCGGCCAGGGCGTGCTTCAGCGGAACATGCTTGCAGCCGCTCTTCTGGTCCAGGCCGGTTGAGTAGGTGGCGAGAAAGGCAAACGGATAAGCATCCTTCTTACTCTCGACGAGATGAAAAAAGACCCGGCCGACAAGGTGCACCTTCGGGCTCAGGGTACGGACAAAATCGGCGACCGATCCCTTGTATGATTTGACCTGCCGTTGGTACGTGGCGTTCAGCAGAGACCACAGATTGTCCAGCAGGTCCCGCTTCAGATACTCAGATCCTGGCATGAAGGGCGCACTGTCGAGCATCTCGGCAGCCTGGCTATCGGTGAGATCTACGGTTGCTTTGTGCCGCAGTGCCTCCAGATCAGGCGTCCTGACCAGTTCCTCGGCGAACCGCCCCGTAACCTTCCGCCAGTAATCCAGGGAGACTGACAGCGGCACCGACGGGTCGGAAAAACCCAAAAACAACAGGAACGACTCGTAGTCCTCTCCAATCCGCTTCCATAGCTCATCCTGAAGCAGTCTCTGATCCCTGCCAATCGGGTCTTCGACGGGATTCCACTCGAGCTCCATACGGCCGCTCGGCAATATCACGGCGTTCAGTTCGCTGAACTTGAAACCAAATGTCTTGGCGACCACAGACCGTCTCCTGAATACGTGTCGGAGAGTTACAGTAAGAGGCAATCCTTCACCGCATTGCCTCTGTTCTGACCGATATTGCACCGAGAAGTACGGATCTTGTCAAGCAACCTTCTTCCGCACGCCCCGCAATATCTGCCCCTTGTCCTCAGCACATGATCACAAACCGGGCGCCTGCCAACCAGGCCGTCGGCTTTGGCTCACATGAGTTGCACGCGGAAACGCAGTGACGAAGGTTTAGTCTCTATTATTGACGCCTTGGTTTCTGTTGACTGCACAAATAGGGCGCTCCGGACTTGTTGTCCGTTTCCTCATCGACAAGCTGTCCGGGCAGAACAACGGACTCCTTATCCGTGTGCCATAACTTGGAGCGAAGAGCAACGGATTGCCTGTCCGGTTGCCTTCCCTGAGGCAGCATAGCCGTGAGTTGCTGCAAGCTCTTGCACAGAGGCAGGCCCCCAACACATATCCCTGTAAATTGACAGAAACAAAGGAAGACCCACACTGCCAATGGTCTTCCTCAGTTGCATCACCCGTCTTCCGTAAAACTCAACTTCGAAGCCAGCAGATTGGGTGATGAAGACCAATTTGTCCTTACTTGCTCCATGACGGAATCGGGCACGTCACTTCTGGTGGAGAATATTCTTATAGCGCGTCTAACTGCCTGACGCGGAAGGCTTGTCCTGACGCCATGTTCCTCCAGAGCCATGTTTGAGGCGAACATATCCGGCATTGAAAAGCTGGTGTCGCCGCCTTTTTCCAACTGACATTTGTACCACCGCTCTATTGCTTCAAAGGTGCCTGGGCTCGCGTACCGGATGATTTTGAAGCTGATGTGATGTATCTCCTCAGCAAGGACCCGTTTATCGTCAAGACCTTGATTGTATAAGGTAATCCTGATCCGCCCTGTATCCCTGTCCAACGATGCGGAACCACGGATGACAGCTCGTTTGCCCCGTCTTTTGAGTTCTCCATACCATTTTTCTCCTCGCGACTGAATAGCCACATCTTGTGGTGCAGCCGGCGAATTGTCATCCAACACCAATATCACATTATTGACCACCCAATCTACTGTCTGCATTCGTTCTATCATTGACCTGAGAGCCTCTACCGCGGTCAATCGGCCAATAACAGGCATCCTCGGGTGCTCATTCATCTGTTCCAAGCGTGCCTTCTCTTCTTCCCAGGTAGGCCAGACCTTGTCGATCTTGGGTATGCACTGCACGTTGTAGCCGGGTGGATAGCCATGTACCTTCTCAAACTCCTTGGCGTAGGCTGCCTCTGCCTCAGATCGTGTTTGAAATCTGCCCACGAACCGGTGTTTTCCATTGACCACAATCTGGGCGTCCCAGTGATCTCGTGCCTTTGGGCGATTATTCGTCAATATCTTTGCCGCCAATTCAGGATCGTTCTTCTTGATGTGTCTCCATATCCTGGCAGCGATCTTTTCAGCGACAGCCCTGTCCTTGGTGGCCAGACCCTGGCTTCTTGTCGTCTTGAGGATGGTTTCTGCGAGTTTCGGATTATCTCTTCTTAGCTGATTCCACATTTGATAAGCAATTCTCTCGGCAACAGCCCTGTCCTGGGCTGAGAACTTATCGCCTCTTGGCACAAGCCGCCGACGCTTCAACAGTCCTGGTATTATCCAGTAGTACCTATTTCCATCCTGGAAGATCGTCCCTGGAAACTTCGGCTTGCTTTTGAAATCAATCAGTGGTCGAGGCTTCATCTTGTTGGCGACTACCCAGTAATAGCGGCCGTTGTTGAGATAAATCGTGCCGGGTACACCATTTTTCTTCGTTCTTGGTGCTGCAGTCCTTTTGGGCTTGTACACTACGCCGATGGCCGGCACTCGCTTACCTTCGGCCAACCAGAGTTCATTTTGGGCCTCCCAAAGCAAGATCGAATAGCCATGCAGCCATTTCCTGGCCCTGTTCCACAACGGCCGCCACCTGTCTTTGTCGGCGAACAAGCTGCTGTAGACGGCATAGAACGGGTCGATACCTCGCCTGTTTGCGTCCTCTACGATCTTGTCGTATCTGGTCTTTTGAATCTCACCCAGAGGAGAGAACCTCTTTTGAACGAGCACGTCCAGGACATCTTCGATTATCTGGTATGGTATGTCCCCAGAAAGGCGATTGGTGCCGGTGTAATCACGTAATGCAGGGCTGCGTCTCCACATCTCCCGAAGTGCCTCAACAGTACGGTCAGACAGGCAGCCTTGCCCTTCTGCAATGTCAATCGGCGCTTTTTCCCCTCTTTCATTTACCACTGTGGGCCAGTTGGTGATCCTTTGGGCATCATACCACACCTTCCTCGTATCTTCTGACCAATGAGGATTCGGCGAGGTTCCGTGTCGGTGCATGCCGTGAACCCTCTCGGCCGCAAGAAAATGCAAGAATTCCAGGGCGGCCCCGCCTCTTGGGCCAAATAACAGAACTGCAGCAACTGGAACCGAATGGTCGCGTGCATAATCCAGGGCGAAGCGTACATGTTCGGCCCCGCTCTGAACAGCGAGAGACTGCAGGGCCCTTATATACCCACCGTTGAACAGGTCATCCATAAACTCGCGGGCCATCCCGGTTCTCACTGTATCGCCCGCATGAGGATAAAGAGCCCACAACGCGGACCTAACCCTCTTGAAGAAGTTCCAATACCAGGGACTCTTTCTGGTTTGAGGGTCACTCACATAGCAATCCAGTCCATACGCAGCTCTCATCGGCTCTGAATTGCTGCCGTGCATCTCAGCGATTCTTTCCTTCAGATTCTTTGTCTGGTCAACACCGATTGAATAATAAACGTCTCTTGGGCTTTGATCGGCTCTTGTTGGTGTGTGAGTCATTTTGGCGCCTCCAGAAGTTGTTCTGATGGCACCTCCCCGCGTGCCGGATGTGCCATTGAGGTTACGTTGCTCCTGCACGCGAGAAGAAAATGCCCTTGAACAGCCAAGGGCTTGGAGTGACTCTCTAAGTGGGGTGGTATCGAGATAGGCCGGACCCGATCAAATCAGGGCCCAGACAAGACAAATGTCAGATTTAGACAGAAAGGCGGAGTTACGCTTGACGGTGTTCGTCAATCGTGTCGGATGTTCTCACAAACACTCAACTCCGAAGCCAAAAGATTCAGCTGGATATCAGGCTCGATAGGCAGTTGCCGCAGATACTTGGTGAATTGGGCGAGCATGAGCCCGGCTGCGATGTTTGCACAGTAGATGGTCGTCTTGGCTGTGCAAGGACCCACGAAAGCTTCTTGGGCTGTGAATAGGGTCGTTGGGTAGTGCCTTCGCGATTCTGTGTCGCATGCTGTCAGCACTCGGAGCACCTCAACGCTCATTCGCCCATCGACGTAAAAGACGGCTCTATCCTTAACTGCTTCCCAAATCAGCTTTCGCACATCAATCTTATCCACACAGCAAAAAAGTGTGTTGCCAACGGCCATACCCCGCCTGAAGCGGTCATTGACTTCATGAACCTCCAAGTGGCTATTGACTTGTTGACACAAGTCAGCGGTTGCCTGGACTTTTGCCCTGTCGAGGTCATCTTCCAGATAACCCTGACTCGCGAGATTGCTGATTTCAACAGAGTCATAGTCGACAAGTTGCAGCCAGGGGATACCCATAGCAGCAAGTTGCAGTGCTACCTGTCTGCCAATAGCTCCAACACCGATAACAGTCGCTTTGCACGCGGCGATCCTTTCGGCCGGCACGATGTCCTTCTGCCGGCTGTACCTTTCTTCGGTCTGCTCTGTGCTCATAGGAACATCACCTCCTCTTCTTCATTCCAGAACTCAGGCCGATCGGCCAACTCGTCCAGAACAAATTGACGCTCAGCAGGCTCCATCCTCTCGAATTCGTCGACGAAGTCGTAGGGTACGGCACAGCCGCTGAGTTCATTTCGTGCCAGCGATGTCTCTTGAGCAGAAGGGGTAGTAAGCCAGTCTGTAGTCTTGACGTTGGCGGCATACTCAGTATCCCAAAGCTCACGGTCGCTCGCCCCGAAAGCTTCGCTGTAGTCGATCTCGGTTGGGATCAACACTTGTCCACCCGGTCCGACATTAAAGCTCAGCCGGGCATACGTCCTATTATCCTGGGCCAACACAAACATCACGGCCCACTGGCAACTGCCAAATACCCGCTCGAACGTCTCTTCATCAGTCGCGCTTGGTCCGGGTGAATCGCCTGGGTGCGTATGCAGCCAAATCCTTGCGAACTGCTCGGGCTTCCTGCCAAGATCAACCTGAGCGTCAAAGAAGTCTGCCACAGCTTCGTCATCGAATTTGACGCTCACGCAGGTCACTTCCTGCTTGACGGTCATGAATTCCCTGACAAACAGCAGATCCTCAGGGTCCGTGACCGCAAACCCGCCGATCTCGTTGTCGGATCTATCCCTGAAGTAAAGGAGCTTCGCCCACGCGGTAGGACTGAACCTCAGGGCAAGCCTTCTTGACCTTCGTTTCTCAGCCTGCGAGCCTGACGTCTTTGCTATCTGCTTGAGAGTCGCTTGAGACTCTGCTTTCGCTTGTTCCTGCAACTTGTTCTCTTTGTTGTTCATCTTCAGCCTTCCTTTCTTCTTTGCAATCCGGGCATAAGCCCTCATCGATACACGATTCGCAACAAACGGTTTCGCATTCGGTACATTTGACTCGAGCACACTTTGGGCACACTGGTTCTTCGCATACCTCGCACTTCGCTGCACATCCAAGACATATGATCTCTTCACAGCTGCGGCAGTACGTGGAACACTCTTCGCAGACTGAATTCTCACAGAAGCTGCAGCAATAGCTGTTGTCAGAACTCATGGAATAGCCGCACTCGTGGCAAGTCTCTCCATCCCAGTCAGCGAGTGGGACGTATGGACTATCCGGGCAATAGGTGTTCAGGATGCTCCTGACGATTGTGAAAAAGTCGCACAACCTGCCTTCTTCAAGGGCAGCCTGTATCGCGGCGCTGCCATCGCCCTCGCAGAGCCTTTCCCCGTTCACATGGGGATGAGTAACACTCTGATCTGTGCTTGCGGGATTCGGTTCAAGGGCAATAACGCGGTAAGGACTGGCGTAGTACAACTCAGCGAGCTTGCCTATCTCCAGCTGGATCCTAAATGGCCCCAGATCGACATCCTCCAGGCTAATCGGCTCAGTACTTACCGAGATGGCGTCCCTTTCATTATCAAGCTCGAAGTTGCCGAACTCTTCTTGCACCTGGTCCAGGTCTTCGACCAGCGCCGCCAACGTTGGCACGCTCTTCCGGGGCGCTTCTGCAAACTGCTGGATTCGTGAAAGCGAGTAGCGTATGTCGCTCAACAGCCTATCCACCCTCTGGCAACAGTCGTTTGCAGCTGAAAGCCAGTCGTGTGCAAGGGCAACCGTCATTTTCTTAGAGACAGCGGTAAGGTCTTGAAGCTCTCTGCCGAGGTTTGAAAGCTGCCTGGCCAATTCCAAGTACCGGCTGTGTTTTAACCTTAGCAGCACATCGCGTATCCGATCTGCGATTCGGATCGTGTTCTTAATGTCTTCCATACAAGAACCCTTTCAATAAAAATGGGCATCTGGCCATCATTGAGACAGACAGATGCCCTGGTTACATTCGCAGCGTTTGTGCGTTACGCTGCTCCTTCGATTTTCGTTGGAGTCACGGTGATGCGGTCTCCTTTCTGCAGGACGTGGTCACGCGCTACAGGCTGACGGTTGACACGGATCAGGAAATCCTCGGCCTTTCTGCCGGGCATCTTCTCGTTGAAGAACTGCTCGACAGTCATGCCATCATCGACGTGCACATAGTCGGCGAAACCGGCACCGTCGTTGTCTATGAAAAGCAGTCTCATCTTTCATTCCTTTCAATAGCAATTGTTTACGATTGACATATTCGATACACGGCGACACCTTGACGCATCCAGTCCTTAGGGTGGACTGCGCGCACGGGTTCTCCGGCTTTGCATAGTGCGTTCCTTTCATTTCATTGGAAAAGTCTCAGGTGGGATACAAACGATGTGCAAAATGCTTAAGGTCGCTCACGTCTCTTTCACGAGGTCGAATTGGGCGCCCTCGTTGATACTGCCCGTTCGCAGCCCGAACGTCCACTGCCGGGCGTTGTCGTAGGTCTTGGTCTGTGGCGGCACGCGGAGGACGTAAACCTGCCTTGTCGATGGGCATACGACCTTGAGCAGTCTCATGGTCTTGTCCAGCCCCGATGGCGAATAATCCGAAACAGTAGTGTCTATCTCAAGCAGCTGCCCGCCGTCGTCGGCCTGGTCAATGACCTTGTGCTTTACCTTCTCGAGAAGCCGATCATAGCCCATCCGGTTCAGCAGGCTGCACCTTAGTTGAGTATTGGGGACCCTCAAGACCTCATCGGGTCTCCACTTATTAGGATCGCCCTCGTACAGGCGCCGGCTCACCCTGACGCCGGACAGGTAGTATGTCTCCTTGCCGTTCTCAAGCCACTTGTCCTGCTTCTGGCGGTTCTGAACACGTCCGTGGGTAATGACCTTTGAGCCGGATGAATCATAGACTGTGACCTCCCAGTTTGGGCCTCGCATAAGATGCTCCAGGCGAAGGTCATCATCATCAGTGTATAACCTCCCGGCAACCGACCCCCAGTTCAGGGCCACCTTGCCCTTTATCACTATCCATAACTCGCCATTTGGGTGCCTTATCTCCAGCTTCTTTCTCCATCTGGTTGCCACGTAACCTACGTTGCCGTTAACATACTTGAAGACCTCTTTGGCGTAGGCCCCACCAGAGGTGGAATAGCACTCTAATGTGCCTTCGCTGCTGCAGAGAGGTACGCCGGTCTCCTTTTTCCATAGGCCGCCCCTGCGCATGGCCCTCAGCGTTCCAGGCTCAAAGTACTCTTCCATAACTATCCTATCGCCCCTTCGGGTCTTAAGGTGGTGGCCGTATCTTACGGTGGTGCACTCATCCTTTGTCCGGGTGGTCTGCTCGACTACAAGGCCGTTTGAGACCCTTGCGTGCACGTGCTGTTTCCTATCGTTGATGGTGATCGTCCCATTGTCCACACATGCCCACAAGCCCCTGCCCCTGCCGGCGTATCGCGATACCACGTACATAGAAACCTTCCTTTCTCGCCTCAGTCCATAATACGGCGCGCCTTGACCTCATCGTATTCCCGCTGCACCACCACTAAGAAGACGCCGATGGGCAGCCTGATGGTTTTGTGCTCTGGATGGACTATCTCAACAGGCTCATCAGCCACTAACATCCTGTCCTCGCTGCCAATAAGGTCCATGTGGGGCAGTCCTCGCAGGAGCAGCGCTGAAGGCGCCAGTATCGCGGCCATACCGGCGTTCTGCGTCAGTACCTCGTGCTTGTGCCCCGTTGCTTCTCCTTCCCTAAGGACATTGGTCTTCAGCTTATTCCAGCGGGGGGACGATGTGCCCTTAGGGTCAGGACCTATGTTTGCCATATCCTGTGCATCAAGGGGTATAAATACCAAATCTCCCTGCCTGTAGGCTTTTCTGACTTTGACATCTTGTGTTGCCATTGCCTGGTCTCCTTTCAAATCAAAACCTGTCCGCCCGTGGCGGAATGTGCGCAAAAAAATTGCCTCCTGCACCGTGCAACAGAGGCCGTTCATATGTGCTGCGTCTCTCAAATTCTCACTCAATCATAGGTATCACCTCCGTTTCTGGTTGTTAATATTCAACAGTTGTTTGAAGGTTCTGAAGTGTCGGCCCTGCTTTTAGTGCGGCCACCGTCATTCTCATCAAACCTCCAGATACGAATCCGTTCATAGTCCTTTGCATCCTTGCAGATATTCTCTATTGCTGCCTCATCACCGAGATTCATCCTTTCGCACAGCCGGCTGACATCATCGTAATCCAGCGGCTTGAACGAGCCGCAGTCGGTGGCAATATCCTTAACGGTCCGGTCGGGAATGTCGGGGCCGATTCGAAGATTCTCATCCTGGTGGAACCGCAAGGCCGCCAAGATGGTCGCCAACTCGCGTCTATCGACGGTTAAAGTCAATTCTTTGCTCATAGTGATTTCTCCTTATCTTGAATGTGTGTGCTACTCCAAAAGAGCGTATGGGTGTGATTTCAGAAGCAGATTCTGCTTCCGGGGCGTGTGGACTATCAGAAGATTCAATCCTTCAGTTGTTTGGTCTGGCGTATGCTGCAAATATGTTGTCCGGTCGTCCGAAGTTCGCATCTGCAAGTCGAACGCAAGCGCGTAACCTCAGTGCCCAGATGCTGGGGCTCTAGCCCCAAAACAAGCGTGTTCTCTCAGGCTTCCATGCAGTGGAGGCGATGATTTTGCCGGGACGCACCATCCCTGTACCAGCCGATTGGCCGGTTAAGTGTATTGCTTCAAGTTGTCGTTGTGTCATATGTTTCTCGTTTCTAAGATTCTCAAAGGGCCAGCGAGTATCGCAGCGTCCGTACCGCGACTTCTATAAGACTGCATTCTAACACCGCAGAGGATACCGCAATATGCTTAATCCTCGGAAGAGCACAACCAGCCAACGATTCCACGATAAGAGACGATACACGATCTTTCGGCCGGTCTTGATAATCTGACAGGGCAGCGCAATGATGGCATTGCGAAACGTCTTGAACTCCATCTTCAAAACGGCCTGTTTCTGCGACTCATACGTTGCCGACCAGCGTCCACTTTCCGGAA
>Ga0315297_10003340_pt1 | contig 10320 bp, 10 predicted proteins | sample YL17G15_0_MG_FD_203628 | JGI IMG/M metagenome (GOLD analysis project Ga0315297, IMG submission 203628) | Sediment microbial communities from Yellowstone Lake, YNP, Wyoming, USA - YL17G15_0 | ecosystem: Environmental > Aquatic > Freshwater > Lake > Sediment | place: USA: Wyoming | collected...
ATTAAACTAACTAATGGTTATGTCGGAGAGTGGCAAGGGGAGCTTCAGTTGAGCGCCGGAAAATTCGGGAAGATTGATATTGTTGAAAAGGGCCAGCCAAAAGTTTATACAAATATCCCTCCTGCAAATTTAAATGAAGAAGATGATTATACTGCTCCTGAAGAAGTCTATGAAGATTTAGACGATTAATAATTATTTTCAAGGGACGTTAGCTCAGCCTGGGAGAGCACACAACACGTAAAACTGTTGGCTTATATGACTGAAGTGATTCAGTACTCAGGTATCATGGTGTCGCCGGTTCAAATCCGGCACGTCCCAGTTTTTAATTTTATTGGATTATTTTATTTGATTATTATTTGTTTATCAGACTCTTTGACGTAATTAATGATAATAATCTCGCCACTAATCTATTTATGTTATTATTGTTGAAGCAATAATATTGAATATTGTAATTATAATCAAAGACGTTATGCAGTATAGTTTTGTACTGCTCATCATATTTTTGCCAATCATGTACTCTTCATTTAATTTATCTTCCCCATTCTCTATTCCATTAGAGAGAACAGTCATTATGTATACTATCTGAACAACATAGAACCCAACTATCAGCTGAAAATAGAATGTTGGAATTGTATCTCCAAATAATCCAGTTATTTGTCCTGCCTGTGATTGAGCTCCTTTTGCAGCTGTTGCCATCTGAACTCCTAGTTTAGAAATTATCGTGCTTACCATCGAAGTAATTCCAATGACAATTCCTGATATTACTGGAGTCAAAAATGCTATTTGAGATTTCATTGAAGTTATTATGTCAGACATCAAATCCTTTAGTCTTTCGTTTACTCTGTGAATCTCTTTTATGTATTTTGAAACACTTAACACAGCTTTTGATGCAATAATTGGCCCTTTTCTTGCTGATTCAACAAGAACTTTCATTGAACTTTCTATTATGTTGGAAGGAAATGCGAGAAGGGCTCCTTTTTTTGGATTAAATATCGCTTCTTCAATACCCATTCCAAGTCTTCTGATATTTGCAGATATTGCTTTGAAGAAAGAGCCTGAAACAGTATTCTCCATTGTATTTGCAACTTTATCAAAGGCAATTTCAGCTGGTATGCCATCTGCAAGTCTATTTCCAAGTTGGAATAATGCAGATGCGAATTCTTTTTCAAGAGCTTTTGTACTTTCTCTTATCTTAAGCATATTCTGCGATCTGTATTTGTAGTATATTCCAATGGCTAACCCAATTCCCAACGGGAAAAACAAGCTTAATATGGTTGATCCGAGTCCATATGGTCCTAGATATATTCCTGCGTTTTCAGGAATCTTGCTTTCTTTATATTCTATTAATGAGAATTTTGTAGTTTCATCAAATGTTCTAATGTCATCTACGAAAACAAGAGGAGAACCTTCTTGCTGATTTTGCAGCCAAACAATATCAAAATTTGGCGACATAAAATGAATAATCAATGGAGAAAATCCGATCAAAAGCATTATGCCTCCTATTATGAGGCTTATTGATAATGGATTTATCAGAACTTCTTTACTGAATAATTTCATCACAATATTCTTATATTTTTTAAGATTCGGATTAATCTCGCTTATGTCTCCTTGACCATATCCAGTCGGTCTTTTCGACAGAATATTCTTTCCCATGTAATAAACAATTATCGGAAGTGCTATGTTATACATTGCAGCAAGATGATACCATTTAATAAATTCGATAAATGAAACTACCAAGGGAAGAATAACAAGTCCGAGAATTGGCATGATAATTCCAAGCATATGCAGCATGGTTATCGGAGATTTCAAATTCTGAGCATAATGAAGCATTTTTTCATATGTTTCTTCCAAAATAAGCTCAAGAGATTTTTCAAGCAGTTCAATTCTTCTGTCCTCGGTTCCTTCATATAGCGACGATTGAATTAAATGCATAGCTTCGACAAATTCCATATTATATTCTTTCCACGTATCTAAATATGCTTCAAGTGAATCTTTTATTGTACTGAATTTTTCTGTTTGAACATCCCAAATTACTTTTTTCAAATCTAAAGATAACGGAGCTGCAAGATGATTTGCAGCAAAATCCAATGCTCTTTCAATATTTGATGTATGCCTCATATATGTTACAATAAAGAATACAGCAAGAACCATCTGATTGCTCGCTTTTAATCTCCACGAATCAGCCATTATTATCGGCATTTTTTGTAGTGGGATGTACAAGGCAAGTCCTGCAATTAAGAAAAAGAAAATAAAGAAATATGCTTCAAACATTGCAAAGCTAATCAGAGAACCGACAATTGCTAGAACTGTCGGAGCAATCATTGCAAAACTATATGCTCCTGCTGGTGTAATATTTAAGTGAGCTGTCTTAATTGCATTTTCGATCTTTGGAAGATCTTTTTTTCCTGGAGAAACTTTAAGGATTTTTTCGCTTTTATTACAAAGTGATTCATACAGAGATATCTGTCCAGGAAGATATTGTTTTCTGAATTCCTGATATTCTTTTGTAGAAATTGGTTGTTCAGAAAGACTCGCTATTGGAACATTTAGCTGGGTCTCTACTCTTTTCGTGTATTTTTGCACCAAATCTCTTATATCCTGCTGTGGAATGGGCATTATTGCTTTCCTCTTTTCTTTATCATCGTTTTAACCCATTCATTCCATCTGAAAAATATCTTTTTGCTGTCAAGTTTTTCTGTTTCGTCTCTCACTTGTTCAGATATTCTGTGAAATTCATCATTTGATAATATTGAGAATTCAGCTTCAAGCAAATCAAAATCTTTTGTTTTTACTGCGTAATCAACCAATGCTTGTTTTATTTTAGCTCTCAATTCAATGTTTTCCCACAGAGCATCCCAATCTCCTGCCCAATCTTTTACATTTCCCGCAATTCCTTTCAAAATTTCCGATTCCCCATTAATTAAAACATCAGTTGGGACAAGCTGGTCTGTTTCAGCATCATATTTCATCAAGTCAGCAAATCCATGCTCTACTAATGGATCATCTGTCCAGTGTTTTCTTACCTCTGTTATTGTTGTTACTCTTCTCCATTTATGCATACCATCTGGACTTCTGATTGGATTGCAAACAACAATTATATCTGTCGCTTTGAAAGATGTTTTCGGAACCTGCAAATCATTTACAACCCTGTCAAATACACCATATGGAGAATCTCCATGAATTGTTCCTGCGACAACATTTGCCAATGCACCAACTCTCATTGCCTCATACAATGCTTTTGCCTCAAGACTTCTTATTTCTCCGACAATCAATGCTGAATCTCCCAATCTTAATGTTGTTCTTATTCCTTCATCAGCTGAAACTTCTGTTGTTCCTTTTGAAAGGGCTGATGCAACTTTCATTTGCTGAATATTATATCCAAGTTCTCTTAATGCTCTTCCAGGAAGTTCTAATGTATCTTCAATCGTGATTACTCTGTATCTTCTCAAAACTTCTGTCAGTACAGAACCAAGCAAAGATGTTTTACCTGCGCTTCTTGTTCCAGCTATAAGCAATGTTCTGTTTCCATCAATAATGAAACTCAAAAGACCGGCTGCTAATGAATTTAACATTCCATTTTTAATGAACAATGGCAGTGTCCAGGGTTTATCTCTGTGTCTTCTGAACGCATATGCAAGTCCAGTAGGATTTAATGGGGGAGCTATTACACCAACTCTTGCTCTTGCACCAGGCAGTTCAATTTCTGTATCTAGAATTGGGTTGGCTTCATCCAGTGGTCTTCCAGATATCAGTCTCAATTTTGATGCCCAGCTTTCTGCTTCAGCAGGTGTTGGTATAATGTTTGTTCTACACTCCCCCCAATCTGCATGAACAATGAACATAGGAATGTGACCCATTGGACTATTGATTGTTACATCCTGTATTTTATCATCGCTCAATAAAATCTCAATTAATCCAAATCCAATTGTGTATCTAATGAGAATTTGTGTAAGTTCATGTGTGGCATCCTGAGTCAATCTTACATTTCTGAAATTTGCAAGCTCGTCTATTAAATCTCTTCCGACATTATAGAAAACCTGCCTCATTCTTTCTGGCTCTGCAAATTCATCTCTTCCAGGCTGATGTTCAGCCATAATTCTTCTTGCTAAATCAAGAATTTCATAATTTTCTTCGCTAAGATTGAATTCAGGAGGATTAAGATGGTAGATATACTGGATTGTTTCAGGAATTTTAAAAACAGTTACTTCGCTTTCTCCGATTGAGTAGCTGTCTAACTCTTCACTGTCAATTGGGTAAGCTGCCATAAGCTTTGTGTACATGAAATCAGGCTTTATTATCGGAGAGAAAATTTTTTTATAGACATCTCTTGTTCCAACAACATATCCTGGGAGATAAGGTTTTGCAAGAATAATTAATTTTGTTTTATCAAACAAACCAAGAATATAAGCCAAAACATTAATCAGTCTGAATTGATAAGGAGCTGCCATCGGATCCTTGAATTTTTCAAGTTCTGTTCTTTCTTCTCTCTGCATCCTTATCAGTTCCATGTAACAGGCAAAAGGATCTGCTTTCATTGTTGTAAAAAGAAGATTTTTCAGCTGGGCATATTTTGTTCCAAGATATCTTTCTCCTCTTTCAGAATGTAATTTTTCATAACTGATTACGTCTTTTTCTTTTGCTAATCTGTTGTAAAGAAGAGCAATCTCAACGAGCATTCTTGTCTGTGAAAAATCATATTCATAGTCTCTTTTTTGAGAAAAAATAATTCTTGATGCCTGGGAAACTTCAATAAGCATGTCCATTGTTCTGGACATTGTAATCGGATCGTCTTCAAGTGAAGGAACAGTAAGCCAATTTTCAGCGTTAACTCTGATTATTGTTTCCTCTCCTTCATGTAGAACATCGTAACTTGTTTCGTCTGCCACCTACCAACCCCTTTATACCACTACTTTATAGCAACAAACTATTTTATATGATTGCTTCTATAATAAGAATAATAATGGAAGGTATATAAAGGTTACTTCAAAATGCCAGAACAACCACCGCAACCACCAAAACAGGAACAAAAAAAGAGTATTTTTGGCGGAAAAGAACAGTCAAGTCCTAATATAATCGCAGATATATCTATGCAAGTCAATAATGTAAACAGAACTGTAAAGACTTTGGAAGATAAGTTTTCAACACTAAGAAAAAAAGCCCAAGTCACTGAACAAAATATGCTAACAAATGACAAAAAAATAATTACTGATATAAAAATGATAAATTCAGAGATGATGGATCTTAAAACAGAAATTAATGATATGAGGGAAAAACTTATGTTATTAATAAAAGAACTCAAGCTTAGCGCAACAAAAGAAGAAGTAAAGGTGCTTGAGAAATATGTTAATTATTGGGAGCCCCTTAATTTTGTAACAAGGCAGGAATTAGAGAAAATGCTGTCAGGGAAACCTTTAAAAAGATAGGATGTGTCTTTTATAAAATGCCAGAACAGAATTTAACAGAGCAAATAGCAAGAATGCGTTCGACTGGACTAGGTAATGAAGAAATTGCTCAAAGACTCCTATACCAAGGGTATTCAAATTCTGATGTTTTTGATGCAATAAACCTGGCAGATACTTCTTCAGTAACTGAAGCTCCTTCTGAAATCCATTCAGAGCAATTTTCTTATCGTGCTCCATCTGATTCTAATTCTATAGATACAAACAAGATTTCTGAAATTGCCGAATCAATTATTGAGGAAAAGTGGAGTGATTTAGTTGATCATGTAAATAGAATAATTGAATGGAAATCGACAATTGAAATGAAAATTGCCGCGATGGATGAGCAGATTAAAAATATACGGGCTGATTTTGAGGTTTTACAAAAAGGTGTTTTGGGCAGAATAGGGGAAACAGATGTTCTAATGAGAGATGTTTCTACAGATATAAAAGCTCTTGAACAGGTATTTAAGAAAATTCTTCCGGGATTTGTAGAAAACGTAAATGAACTTTCAAAGATAACGCAAAATCTGAAGAGAAAATAACTAAGAAAAAATTAAATTACTTATCTGGACGCGTTAAAAGCATTATTGCAAATGTAGCTATTAGGAATACAGCAACTAATCCTAAAATAGCAGGCTGTCTTAGTGTTTCTCCAATCTTCTGAGGAAATGAAAGAATAGGATTTTCTCCTTCTTCAATTAGTCCTTGTTCAATTAATGTTTCTTTTTTTTCCTTGCTTACCTGTCCTGCAGATATTGCAAATATCACAATTACTAAAATTATTACGATTGTGACGAGGGAAGTATTTGTAGCGACTGAAAATATTTTTTCAGAACCCATGAATTTCGTAGTGAGTTCAAGGAAAATTATTATTATGAATAAAAGAACAAGCCAAGGTGCTGCATACTGGAAAATCTTTGTTGCATAGCTTGAACTTGCAAATAATATTGCAAGTATAAATGATATTATGCCGTTTATTGTCGCATTCTCACCAAAAATTCTTACTGTTGTCAGGAAAGCATAAACAGCAACTAACACAAATAAGAATACGAAAAATGAATTAAAGAATCCGAATAATCCTGCATCAAGCAGTGTGGCCATCAGCCACCTCCGCCTTTACCTTTTTCTTCAGCTTGTGCAACCTTATCCAACGCTCCAAAAAATCTTCCGAATCTCTCGGCAGAACCTTCTTTATTATCTTCTTTTGTAATGGCACTTATTATCATCCAAAATACAATCAATATAATTAAAGTGGCCTGTACAGTCGGGTCAGAAAGCCAATACATTACTCCTGCTGATTCCCACCAGCCTGCTGAATTTCCAAATATGAAAATCAAAACAGCTGCTGCGATGAATGTAACAATTCCTCCTGCCCAGCTATGCCCCCATACAGCTCTTCCTCCAAACATCCCAACAACAATCAATAAAAATACTATTGCAATAATGAATAATGAAACATTAGGAAGTGCTGTGTTTAAAATTTCAACAACATCTGTTCCTGGAGGATATTTGTTTAATGAATGTGGAATTATAACACCAATTGCTAATGCTAAAGAAATTATCGCATTAAATTTTCTGCTTTCTGTTCCAAACAATTTTATGTTTTGAAGTAATGCAAAAATAATTGTAAATATCAAGATAAAAGGCAAGAATACATCTGTAAATCCCATCTGATCAAGCAAATACAATGCATCTTGGAATGCCATTATTTCTTTTCACCTTCTTTTTCTTTTTTTGGAGCTGCTGTAACATACGCCATGAATATTACAATTAATAAAATTAATATTATTGAACCAACTATGCTGTTATTCCAGCCTCCTGTCATATAATCCCATGCAGGTTCAAGCCATCCTAATTCATTTGCAAAAATCAATAAAATTCCTACTCCGACAGCACCCATTCCCCATGTTCTCCATCCTCCTGTAAGTTTTACTTCTTCATCTTTTCCGAAGAAGGTTCCTATTAAAAGCAAGAATGATATTAAAACCATCAATAGCAAAACAACTTTTGCCAGTCCTTTATTAATTGTAGAAACAATCTGACTAGATGCAACAACTAATAATGCAATAACAAAAGCAGCCATTGCATTCAAATTTTTTCTTGTGAATTCCTTTCCTTCAATTTTTTCAGTACCAAATATCTTTGTTCTCTCTAAAATTGCGAAAATAACTGTGAAAACAAGCAAGAAAGGCAAAACTACATCATAAATCCCCAGTCTTTCGAAGAAATCTACAGCACCTCTAAATGCACTTACCATTCTGTTTTTAAATGAGAGAGTTGTGTATTTAAAACTTTCGTTCAAAATGGCTTCTAGAGGCCTTATAACGCATTTTAAGCCAAAGCAAAGTTTTTTAATATCACGATTTAGTTATAGTTTTATGGCTACAAAGGAAGAAATTCAGATTCAGGCTAAAAAGATAATGGATGAATTCGTTTCTGCTCTCTCTAAAGTCAATGTTAAAGAGAAGTTCGGAGCTGAACGAACAGAACAGACAAGAACTCCTTCAAAAGAAACAGCTGATTCAACCGAATTCAGAAAAAGGATATTCAAGAACGCACCTAAGATTAAAGATGACTTCTTCATCATGGAGAAAAAGGAATGGTAATATGAGTTACATTGATTTCTTTCACGAAGTTGGGAAATTAAAGAGATTAAAGAGAACGGGCTGGGTAAGAGAAGGAATACCTGATGTTGAAAGTGTAGCTGAACATACTTACAGAGTTTCAGTCATGGCAATGATTTTAGGAAAAAATTTAGATATGGAGAAACTTCTAAAAATGGCTCTTATTCATGATTTGGCCGAAGGAACTGTTGGTGATTTAGTTATTGAAAGAGGATTAAAAAAAGATAGTGAGGCAAAAGATAAAAAAGAAAAATTAGAAAAAGAAACCATGAAGAATTTATGCAGCAAAATTAAAAGAGAAGATTTATTTGAATTATTTCTTGAATATGAAAATCAAAAATCAGAAGAAGCGATATTTTTGAAAGATATGGACAAACTAGAAATGGCGTTGCAGGCTTATGAATACGAGAAAGCACATAAAAAAAATTTAGGAGAATTTTTTAAAAATGTCAAAGAAAGATTGAAAGATCAGGAGTTGATTAAGTTATTTGACGAAATAATTTTAAAAAGAAAATGATAAAACAAAAACTAGACCAAATCAAAAAAGGAAAACTCTCTGCAGTTGAAAATATAAAATACTTCTTAAATATTATTTCAAAGAAAAATAGCGATCTTAATGCATTTCTTTATGTAAATCCAAATGCGTTAGATGAAGCAAAAAAAGTCGATGAGAAACTGAAAAATAAAAAAGCTGGAAAGTTAGCTGGTTTAGCAGTTGCAGTAAAAGCTTGTATTAATGTTAAAGACATGCCTATTTCATGCGCTTCTAAAACACTGGAGAATTATTACGGAACATATGACGCAGATGTTGTTGAAAAGATCAAGAAAGAAGACGGAATAATTATCGGAATAACAAACATGGATTGTTTTGCATGCGGTTCAGCAGGAACAAGTTCAATGTTTGGAGCTGTTAAAAATCCAAAATGTGACAGGGTTCCGGGCGGAAGTTCATCAGGAAGTGCAGCAGCTGTTGCAGCCGGAATGTGTGATATTGCTTTAGGTACAGATACAGGCGGTTCAATAAGAAATCCAGCTTCACATTGCGGTATTGTTGGAGTAAAGCCAAGCTACGGCAGGATTTCACGTTATGGTTTAATCGATTTAAGCATGAGTCTAGACCAAGTCGGAGTTTTGTGCGAAGATGTTTATGGCGCAGCTTTAATGCTGCAAGTTATTGCAGGTCATTCTGAAAATGACCCAACAACATTCAATGAAAAAGTTGAAAATTATTCAGAATTAAAGAAAATATTAAAAATAAAGCTAGGAATGAGCAAAGAATTTGAAAAACTTTGCCATGACAAAAGAATTTATGATTTGGTAAAGAAGAAAGCAGAAGAAATCGCTAAAAAATTAAATACAACAATTTCAAATGTTGAAATGCCAAATGTCGAACTGGCTGTTCAGACTTATTATCCTCTTGTTTATGTTGAATTTTTTTCGGGAACAAGAAAATTAGACGGCAGAAAATATGGCAAAAAAATAGAAGATTCATGCTCTGAAGAGGTTTTAAGGAGAATTTTGGGAGGAAGAGAAATATCAAGAGCAGAACACAAAGGAAAATATTACAGAAAAGCTCTTCAGGCAAAAGAATTAATTGCAGAAACAATTAATGACGCATTTAAGAAAGTTAATTTTATTATTCTGCCTGTAACACCAATGCTGCCAAACAAATTAAATGAAAAGTTAGATCCTAAAGCAGAATACGCATTTGATGCTTATACAATTCCTGCAAATTTAGCCGGAATCTGCGCAGGAGTTGTTCCTATTGGAAAGATTGACGGAGTTCCTATTGGTCTTCAGATATTTGCAAAGGCATTTGACGAAGAAAGATTATTGAGTTTGATGAATGAAATAATGAATTAATCGGGATAAAATGTTAATTGAAGGTTTGGAAATAACACGAAATGCACATTCAAGCATTAAAATTGTAACACAATCTAGAAGAGTTATTTATTTTGATCCTTTTCAGATTCAATCAAACGAAAAAGCAGATTATATTTTTATTACACATGAACATTATGACCACTGCTCTGTTGCTGACATTAAAAAAATCATAAAGCCGGAGACAGTTGTAATTACTGTTCCTGATTGTCAAAGCAAATTGGCAGGACTTCTGATAAAAAAAGTTCATTTAGTTAAACCAGGAGACAAATTTTCTATGCCATTCTTTGATGTTACTGTTGTTCCAGCGTATAATCTGCATAAACATTTTCATTTGAAAGACCACCATTGGGTCGGATTTATTCTTGATATTG
>Ga0315297_10003342_pt1 | contig 10316 bp, 14 predicted proteins | sample YL17G15_0_MG_FD_203628 | JGI IMG/M metagenome (GOLD analysis project Ga0315297, IMG submission 203628) | Sediment microbial communities from Yellowstone Lake, YNP, Wyoming, USA - YL17G15_0 | ecosystem: Environmental > Aquatic > Freshwater > Lake > Sediment | place: USA: Wyoming | collected...
ACGCCAATTCGCATTACGTGACGCCGAAGCCGACGCTGAAACAGGCGGTGCGCCTGATCAAAGAGGAGCTGAAGCAGCGGCTCACCGAGCTGCACGGCGCCAGCCGCTTGATCGAGGCCCAGCGGCTTGAGCAGCGCACTTTGTTCGATCTGGAAATGATGGAGGCGACCGGCTCTTGCGCCGGCATCGAGAATTATTCGCGCTATCTTACCGGGCGCAAAGCCGGCGAGCCGCCGCCGACGTTATTCGAATATCTGCCCGACAACGCGCTGGTGTTCGTTGACGAGAGCCACGTCACGATTCCCCAGATCGGCGGCATGTTCAAAGGCGACTACCGGCGCAAATCGACGCTTGCCGAATATGGCTTCCGCCTCCCCTCCTGCATGGACAACCGGCCCTTGCGCTTCGAGGAGTGGGACGCGATGCGGCCGCAGACCATCTATGTCTCGGCGACGCCGGGCGGCTGGGAGCTGGAGCAAACCAGCGGCGCCTTCGCCGAGCAGGTGATCCGGCCGACCGGTCTGGTCGACCCGCCGGTCGAGATCCGCCCCGCGTCGACGCAGGTCGACGATCTCATCGACGAGACGCGGAAAGTGGTGGCGCAAGGCTATCGTATCCTCGTCACCACGCTCACCAAGCGCATGGCCGAGGATTTGACCGAGTACATGCATGAACAGGGCATCCGCGTCCGCTACATGCATTCCGACGTCGAGACGCTGGAGCGCATCGAGATCATTCGCGATCTCCGTCTCGGCGCTTTCGACGTGTTGATCGGCATCAATCTGCTGCGTGAGGGCCTCGACATTCCCGAATGCGCGCTGGTCGCCATTCTCGATGCCGACAAGGAAGGCTTCCTGCGCTCGGAGACCTCGTTGATCCAGACCATCGGCCGCGCCGCTCGCAATATCGATGGCAAGGTCATTCTCTATGCCGACGGCATCACCGGCTCGATGGAGCGCGCCATCGCCGAAACCAGTCGCCGCCGCGAGAAGCAGGCAGCCTATAACGAGGCGAACGGCATCACGCCAGAAAGCGTGAAGAAGCGCATCGGCGACATCATGGCTTCCGTCTACGAGCGCGACCACGTGCTGGTGGATGTCGGCGCCGGCTTCGGCGAAGGCGATCAGGCGATGATCGGCCACAATATCGAAGGCGTCATCGAGGACATGGAGAAGCGCATGCGCGCCGCCGCCGCCGATCTCGAATTCGAGGAAGCCTCGCGTCTCCGCGACGAAGTCAAGCACCTGCGTCAGATGGAGCTCGCCATCGCCAACGATCCGCTGGCGCGGCAGTATGAATTGGAAAATACGCGCTCAAGTAGCGCGAAGCGCGGTAGCGCCAATGAAGACTCTTCCGCGCTCAACCGCCCGCACAAGCCGACGCTCGACGAGATGGGCCCGCACAACCGCGAGATCCCGCTCAGCCGATCCCGCCCGCGCTCCACCGGCGGCAAGCCAGGCAGCCACACCTTCAAAGGCAAGAGCCGGTAATTTTCGCCCCTAGGACATTCTACCGCATCGCGCCCATCGCCATGCGACCGTACCAACCGCAGGTATTCATTGCACGACCTGCGGTTGAGAACGATTTGCATGACAAAGACGAAGACACAGACCATCGCTTAGCACCCTCTTGATCGAGGATGACCGCGCGGCGGTCGAAATCCCTTTGCGCTACCGCCACAAGACCACGGGGCAGGAGCTGGTCACGATCAAGGCTAATATCTGGCTGCTCGAGGAAGGTTGGCCGGTTAAGCTGACTGAATATTACGACGTGGGCGCGCTCGAGGCCTTCATCCAGACGATCGGCGGCAAAATAGAAACATAACTGTCCCTAGGGGGCACCTGCGAGCCATGAAAAAGACTGCCGCATCGTTGGTAAGAGAAATCTACGGTGCGTGGCTGGTGCACGATATGGATACGATCGCAGGCTTGCTGCCCGAGGACTTCAGCCACGTCCTTCTTATCCGACCGAGATCCACCCGCCTGGCGGCCTCTACAAAGGCAAAGCTGCGATGGACCGTATCCGTGCGGTGGCGGCGGAATTCGATTTCTTGAAATTCGATACCAGCTCTCTGATCGCCGAAGCCAGCCACGTAGCGGTAGAGATTCCGATTTATTATCGGCACCGCGAGACCGGCGTGCCGCTGCAAACGACCTTTGTCGACTTCTGAACCTTCGATGACGGCCGCCCCGTCAAGCTTATTGAATATCACGATGTCGCCAGTATGCAGGACTTCATGACCAACGTCGCGCGTGCCTTGGTCAAGGTTTGAGCTCACCCGCCTCCCAACCGCGCCAACAGCTCCGCCGTCGGATAGCCGTCCGCCGGCAGCCCGAATTTCACCTGCATCTCACGAATGGCGTTGCGGCTGGCGGCGCCGACCACGCCGTCGATCTTGCCGACATCGTAGCCTCGCTTGGCGAGAATTTGCTGCAGCTGTTTGGTCTGCGCCTGGCTGAGCGGCTCGAGCGGGCCATTGCCGCGCGACATCGCCGGCGCGCCGCCAAGCCGCGTGGCGTAATAGCCGGCGCTGGTCGAATAGACCAGGCTCTTGTTCCACTCGAGATAGACATCGAAATTCGGATAAGCGAGGAACGCCGGACCGTTCCGACCCATCGGCAGCAGCAGCGCTGTCGGCGTGTTGTCGGCGGGCACCGCTTTGCCGCTCGGATAGGTGACGCCCTGTTTCGCCCAGAAGGCACGCGGCTTCTTGATGGTGACGTCAGCCGACGCCCAATCCATCTCGTCCGGCACGCGCACTTCCTCGAGCCAAGGCTGACCCGCTTGCCAGCCGAGGCCTTTCAGATAATTCGCGGCGGACGCCAGCGCGTCCGGCGCGCTTTTCACAAGATCGCGCTTGCCGTCGCCGTCGAAATCGACGGCATAGTCGAAATAGACCTTAGGCACGAATTGAAATTGTCCGACCTCGCCCGCCCAGGGCCCGCGCATCTCCGCGGGGCTAAGATCGCCACGCTGGAGGACGCGTAGCGCATTAAGGAGTTGTTCCTTGAACTCCTCGGGGCGGCGGCAATCGAAGGCGAGCGTGGCGAGCGAGCGCAGCGTCTCCATATTGCCCATCACCTTGCCGAAATCCGTCTCCAGCCCCCAGAATCCGACCAGCACTGGACCCGGCACGCCAAATTGCTGCTGGATCTTGGCGAAGGTCGCGGCATTCTTTTTCAGGAGGCCCGACCCGACCTGCAAGCGGTTATTGTTCACCATCCGATCGGAGAATTGCAGGAAGGTCTGCGCGAACACCGATTGGCCGCGATCCTTGGCGACGACCGCCGGATCGTATGTCGCCCCGTCAAGCGCCATGCTCACAATTTCGGGCGAGATGCCTTGCCCCACCGCCTCTTGCTTGAAGCCTTGCAGCCATTTTGGAAACGCCGCCGGCGGTTGGCAGGCGGCCTCCGCCGGGTTCAGGCCTCCGAGCAGGACGCAGGCTGTGGCTGCGGCAAATGTTATCCTTCGCATCGTCATGCGTGCCCCCAAAGGTCTAACCATCGATGCCCTGTTGAAGCGGGGCGCGGAGCCCCAGTCAAGAGGAGCGAAGGACAAGCCGCTCTATCGGTCGCCCTTCTGATAGGTGCCAATCAGTTCTGCCTTGGCGAGGACGTGGCCTCGCATCGCGGCTTCGAGCGACGGCTTGGTCGGCATCTTCAGCGCAAGCGTCGTGTCGAGCGCATAGAGCTTGTGGAAATAGCGATGGCGGCCGACCGGCGGACAAGGCCCACCATAGGTGCTGTGCTTGAAATCGGTAAGCCCGGACATAGCGCCGCGCGGCAGACCGGATGTCGCCGCGCCAGCCGCGAGCCCTCGCGCATCGGCGGGAAGATTGTAGACGAGCCAATGCACCCAAACGATTTTCGGCGCTGCCGGGTCCGGCGCGTCGGGATCGTCGACGATCAGGGCGAAGCTCTTTGTCCCATCCGGGACATTGTCCCAAGCGAGCGGCGGCGAAACATCGTCGCCCTCGCAGCTATATTGCGAAGGAACCTGTCCGCCATTTTCGAATGCAGAGGAAGTTAGGGTAAGGACCATGGCCGCGGTTCCGGCATCGGCAATCAGCGTAAGCCCCAAGACAGTCGCGGCGAGACACGACAAGAACGTCTTGACGACGTCCTTACACAATCGTCTTGCGTCGTAACGCAAGACCGGACGCTTAGTCCGTGTGCGGCGGCAGATCGCCGAGCCGAAGCCTATCGATGAGCGCATCGATGCGTCGCGAAGCCTCTTGCCTGCTCAAGCGATGATGGAAAGCGCGCGGCTCGTGCACTTCCTCACTCAGCTTTTTGAGGTACGACGCTTGGTCGCCTGTCATCGGCTCGTAAGCCGGCATCTGGTTTTCCGCAATTCTGAATTTCGCCGAGGACACGCTTTGGCTCAGTTCTTGGCTCGCTTGCGGCTCTCGCGTCTTCTTCTTGGACATCATTTCTCTCGTCGCACCCTTCCTTGGTTTCCTAGACTTGATATCCCCATATCAATTCGATACCCATATTCGTCGAAAAGGGCAATGATTAGGCGAGATCTGCTCGCAATATCAGCAGACCTCGACAACGATTACACCCTAGGCACCTTAAACAGCCCCTAAGATTAGGGCCGAGGCCGGAGGCCTAGCCTCGCGCCCCCATCGGAGAGGAGATAAGACGATGCGACGCTTGACCCAAACCTGCCTCGCCGCGAGCGCCGCGCTGGCGCTGGCGCTGTTGGCGGCAGCCCAGCCCGCGACCGCGAAGATTCAATGCCAAGGCAATTTCCAGATGAATCCGTCCGGGCCGATCGCCACCCCCTATTGCGAGGAGGAACAGATTGCCAAGGTGGCGCAGAGTTACGGTTGGAAGGTTACGGCCGATCAGGTGCATAACAACCCGCTGACCAAGGTCTATGTCTGCCAGAACCTCGGCGGCGATATTCGAATGAAGGGCTCCTGCGGCGCCTACTCCCCCGACAATTTCGGACCCCACTAAACTAACCGTCTGAGAGAAGCCCCGGCGCTGGTTCCGACAGGAGCCGGCGCCGTTTTCATTTGTAGTCTAATTGTCGCAGCCTTTAACCTCTCCAACGTTTAATACTAATATTCCCAGGCTAAAACGCCCAATATCAAAATGTTTCCGGGGCAATTCATAGTGAAACCGGCATGGGATCTGCCACTAAATGGCCCAATCATGACCCAATACGAGCCGATTTGTCGCCCCATTGCTCCGTAAATTGCGAACTCGCACCAACGAGTGCGGACCGACTTGATTCGTCGTCGGTCATCTTCCTTCCCAAAACAATTGAATAGGAGCACAACACATGTCGAGATTGCACACGAACATTGTGACCGTGGGGCTGTTAAGTGCCGCGGCGCTGTTGCCCCTCGCCGCCGCAAAGGCGGAACAAGTCGGCTCCGCATCCTGGTACGCCCTGACCTCGCAGACTGCGAGCGGCGAAATGATGGATCCGAACGCCATGACGGCCGCCCATCCGTCCCTACCGTTCGGAACCAAGGTCCTGGTGGAAAATCTGACCAACGGCCAATCCGTCGTGGTCCGCATCAACGATCGCGGGCCCTTCGTGGGAGGCCGGATCATTGACGTTTCGAAGGCCGCGGCTTCTAGCCTCGGCATGATCGGCGCGGGCGTGGCCAAGGTGAGAGTCGCTGCCATCGGCGGCGGCGAGGCGCCCATCCAGACTGCCTCGACCGAGAAGCCCCGTGGTGCCATGGCCGTTGCCGTGAAAACCGCTTCCGCCAAGGCTGTTGCCAAGAAGGTCGTTGTCGCCAAAGCCGAACTCCGGCGGGAGCCCAGCGTCCGCAAGCAGATAGTCGCCTCCTATGAGAAGGCCCGCACCAAGCGCCAGGGCCGGGAGATCGCCTGGGCACATTCGAGCCGCGGCGGCCGCAAGCCTGTCGTGCTGGCATCTGCCGCCAATAGCTATGGAATCCTGGGCGGTACGCCGGGCTTCATGGAGAAGCAGGACCGCGAAGCCTCTCGCCGGGGCCGCGGCTAGCGCAAACAAGCTTCCAGCCTAGTTTTCATCGCTAGAAATACAAACGCCGGGCGTCACCGCCCGGCGTTTGCTTTTCACGGGGGGCCGCGTGGCCCCCGATAAAATCGCTAGTAGTTGTAGTGGTAATGGCGGCGGTAGTAGGAGCGATAATAGACCTTCTTGCAGTACTTGTGGCCGTAGGACCACCAGCATTTATAGCGATAGCCCACCTGTTCGACCAATGAACTGTTGTTCTGTGCGATCGAGCCGAGCGAGCTGATCGGGGCGGCCGAAGCCGTGAGGGTACCGAACATAGCGCCAGCAGCGATAATACCGATTGTTGCCAATTTAACAGGCGTCATCATTGTCCTCCATTTGCATAGTTCGCCGCCCTCGGCTCCCCGGCGAGCTAAAGGGCAGAAAATCGCGTTTGGGCGACAATTCAAGGGCAAACCCACCGAAATATCGCCGAACACGAAAACGTGAAAATGTCACACGCCTCTCGCCTTCCGAGGAAGGCCCTAGGCAGTGACGGTCAAAGATAGCATATTCCGGAAGGCGGGGTAACACCGCCACCAAGAACAGGGACGAGATCATGCTGGGTAAGTTTCTGATTGCCGGTTCAGCGCTGGCCGCGATTGCAGCGCTGACCCTCATGCCGGCGCCAGCAGTAGCCGGATGCAACGAGGCAAGTGGCACGGCGCGCGGGCTCAATCAGGACGACGTGATGGCGCGCTCGGCCAAGCATCTCGAGCGGAAGATCAACCATTGGGCGCACAAGAACGGGCTGACCTCGGTCCATGTCGGGTCAACCTCGACGACTTGCGTAACCAGGGCCGGCTCCCTTAGCGTCTGCACAAGCGGCGCAAAGGTCTGCTCGTAGTTTGAAACGATCGAGGGCGACCGAAGTTATGGTGATACTCTCGTAACCTGCCGAACTTAGACTGAGAAAAACGAATCGGGATTCGCGGCCACGCAAAGAAAGAAAGCGCATCATGTCAGGACTTTCACGCCTCCGCGGACCGGTTTTATTGCTGTCGCTTCTAGCGTTCACCGCGATGGCGTGGCCGCTTGACGAGGCCGGGGCGCAGGAGCCAGGCAAGACCAGCGCGACCAAGCAACCGGCGCGACGCGCCAGCAGCGTTGGCGGAACCTCGCTCACCCTGAGGGACGTCTGGGGACCGGCAGAGATGCCCCCCGCGCCAAAGGATTTCGGCCCGCATTTCGACTTTCCGCCCGAGCCATTGGGCGGCGGGCTGACGCACGATCCCTATCCCAACTAACCTGACCGCCCTATCCGCCCTTCGCTTGGCGGGTAGATGGGTCTTGCACAAATCCCCGTCACAATCTTAGAGTGGGCCGCTTTGCGGGCAGAGTGCGAACCCGGGTGGGAGGCCGGCCGCGCGATTATCAGCGAGCGGCCGCGATTTCTTTCCCCGTTTTAGACTTGCCTGAGTTCAGTTCGCGGGAGTTTCAAATTCCGCGGATCAATTGGGGAAAGGGAGGGGCTTCCCATGCGTCAGACCGGGACGGTTAAGTTCTTCAATCATTCGCGGGGGTTCGGCTTCATCACGCCGGACGATGGCGGCAAAGACGTTTTCTTGCATATCTCCGCCCTGCAGAAGTCGAGCCTTCCGGCTCCGGACGAAGGCGCCCGCGTATCCTTCGAGACCGAGCCGGATCGTCGCGGTAAGGGTCCCCAAGCCATCAACGTTCAGCTCGGCGAATAGTCCCCCTCGACATTCAGCGCTCATGAGCTCGGTGCAAAACCCCGGGCCGGCACTCAACTGCCCGCCGCGCACGAAGAGTCCGTGGCCGCTTATGCTTTTGCTTATCGGCATGATGGCTTGCAGCGCTTGCGATTCAAGCGAGCACAAGCGCCCAGGCGATTTCGACTATTACGTGCTCGTGCTTGGGTGGTCGCCCGCCTACTGCAACATGGAGGGACGCGAACGGCGCGACGATCAATGCGAGGCCGGTCGAAAGCGCGCCTTCACGCTGCACGGGCTGTGGCCGCAATATGAGACAGGCTGGCCGAAGGATTGCCGCATCGCGCACCGCCCCTTCGTCCCGCAATCCGTGATCGATGCGATGGCGGACATCATGCCAGGGGGCGGTCTCGTCATTCATGAGTACCGCGCCCACGGCACATGCTCCGGCCTCGATCCAGAGCGCTACTTCGCGATCTCGCGCGAATTATACCAGCGGGTCGCGGTGCCCGCTCCCTTCGTGCATGGCGATGAGACACTGCACCTGACGCCTGCTGAAATCGAGACGGATTTCCTTGACGCCAATCCCTGGCTCAAGCCCGATATGATCTCGATCAGCTGCCGCAAGGGACAGCTGCTCGACATTCGTGTTTGCTTTGACCGCGATCTCGCGCCGCGCGCTTGCGGCGCCAACGAAGATCAGCATCGCCTCTGCAAGCTCGACCGCGTGAGCGTGCCGCAAGCCGATTAGAAATGATAGATGAACGAGCCCCGATACGTGTTCATGTCGGGATCGAATTTGAGCTTGCCGCCGGGATAGGCTACCGACTCCGTGTCGAAATCGGTAAACTGATAATCGAAGCGCGCGCTCCAATTCTGATTGATCGCGACCTCGGCGCCGCCGCCAACGCTCCAGCCGAAGAACGTGCCGTCGCGTGACGCGCCGCCTGGACCCGTGACCGGGAGATCGGCATTCGCCCAAGCACCGCCCGCCGTGGCGAACAGCAGCACTTGCGGCGTAACCGCAACGCCTGCCCGCAAGCGAAGATCGGCCATGGTGTTGATCTCGGCGCTCGCCTTGTTGGCTCCGGCATTGAAGCGGCGGCTGCCGCTGACATCGCCGCCGAGCACATCGCCTTCGAGGCCAATCACGATCGGGCCGTTCTGCCAGTTCCACCCGCCGATACCGCCGCCGACAAATCCGCTCGTCTCGATGTCGCTGTTATTGCCAGTGAAGTCGTAATTGGCCGTGGCGCCACCGATCGTGCCGCCTACCCACCAGCCGGCGAAAAGCGTGTCGGGAGGCGGCGGCGGCGCATAGGCGAGCGCAGGCGGAGGCGGCAGATTATTGAGGTCGGCACTAAGACCCGGGCTTGAGGCCGTGGCGCCTGCCGTCAACACGGCGATGAAAGCCACAGCCTGGTTCAATCGCGTACGCATAACAGACTCCCTCGATTGGAGGCCTAGGTCCGTCGCCGCGCCAGCAATGGAGCTTGCTGGACCAGGCGCTCACGGCCCCAGGGTAGTGCCCTACCCTTAACGAGGATTAACAACGAAAGCGGCGAAACTGGGCACGGTAAACGGCGTGTTAATGACCATCCCAAGGCAGTATTCCCGAGCCTGAATGCTAACCTCCGTCACGCAGTCACCAATTTTGTGGCGGTGAAGAGCGCGACCAAACCATGGCGGGCGATATGGACCTGATCGAAGCGTTGCCGCAGTCCCGCCTCAAGCGCTGCCTCATCGTCGGCAAGATTATTGAAAACGCCGCTGTCGTTATAAAGCGCGAGCAGGCGACGCGCGGCAAAGTTCGGCGCAACGTTACGGCCGAGGATGGTCACGCCGAACAGGACGGCGCGGCGCGCCAGCAGCGGCAGTAGACGGTCCAACACCGTCAGCTTCTCGATCATCGTGCCCGGCAGGCAATGCAGCACGTAAGTGAGCCCGATCGAGTCGAAAACCTGCCCCATCCTCGGGAGTGGATCGAACAAGCTCGCTTGCACAAGCTCGGGCCTGAAGCGTGCGAGCCTGCGCGCGGCCCTCTCCAGACAATGCCGATTGATGTCGAGCAAGACGAGCCGGTCGAACGCGGGCACTCCGGAGCGATCGATGAGGAGGCCAGTGCCAACCCCGGCCTCGAGGTGATTGGCCGAGAGATTGTTGCGATAGAGATCGAGCAGACTTCTCGTCGGGCATTTCCAGGCGAAGCTGTTCGACAGACCGTGCACCAAGACATCGTAAGAGCAGAGCGTCAACGGCGTGTAGACCGCATGCGCCCTGGCGATCTCCTCGTCCCGCGCGTCTAGGTCCCGCGTTTCACCCTTGCTCATGGCCGTGCTTATGGCACCGCGAGAGCAAAGAAAAAAGGGCGCCGGAGACCGGCGCCCTTTGAGATGGGAAGTATTTTTTGGGGAAGCTCTAGAACGTAACCTTGACGGTTCCGACCGCGCGTGCGTCGCAGTTATTCCGCCCGCCGCTCTGTGCCAAGCACTCTGCGTTGTTATAGGTCGTATCGAAGTAACGGACGTCGGCCGACCAATGGTTCATGAAGCCGAGGGTCAGGCCGGCATTCCAATAGGTGTAGTCGGCGGCATTCTTCTCATATGACTGGAAGCCGACGATGCCGCTGACGCT
>Ga0315297_10003344_pt1 | contig 10315 bp, 14 predicted proteins | sample YL17G15_0_MG_FD_203628 | JGI IMG/M metagenome (GOLD analysis project Ga0315297, IMG submission 203628) | Sediment microbial communities from Yellowstone Lake, YNP, Wyoming, USA - YL17G15_0 | ecosystem: Environmental > Aquatic > Freshwater > Lake > Sediment | place: USA: Wyoming | collected...
CTGTTTTGTCCGCTCACCCCGTTAGAAATTTTCATAAGAAATATCTAATCAAAAATCTTTATTTATTAAAAAAATAATTTTGCCGCCCGTACGTTTTATCTCTAACTGGGCTCATAAAGATATTATACCAAATCCCTCCGTCTAAAAAAACCGCCCCTCTTTTGGGGCGATTTTTTCTTTCGCGCTTAGACGCGCTTCACATTGACCGCGTTAGGGCCTTTGGGGGAATCTTCCATGTCAAAGGTCACCTTGTCGCCTTCCTGCAATTCGTCAAATGTGACGCCAACCAGGGAGTTGCTGTGGAAGAACAGGTCTTTTTCCTGGCCTTCGACAGTGATGAATCCAAAACCCTTGTCAATTTTCCTTTTGATAACACCGTTCATTTAGATTCTAGGTTAAAAATAAGACGCAAATTTAAGTATGTTTAGAAAATCGACTAATTTTCTCCCATGCTATTTTGCAATTTAAGTATGACATTAAAACAAAATTTTGTCAACCCCTTCCGAGATAAAGGTGAACCCGCGTGATCAGTAAACAAATAACCACTTTGCCTTGTTGCTCCGCCGAGTTTCTAAAATTACCTAAATCTCGGATGGAGTCAAAAAATAAAAAGAATGTTTAATTTTAAATTATAAATTCTCAATCAACTTTTCCCTTACGCCGAAAAACGCCTTCTTCGCGATTCTCTTTGGCGCAGGCTTTACAACTTCGCTACTTTCCCCTTGAGGCTCTTCTTCTGTCCAATTCTTTCAAAAGCTGTTTTCGCAAACGGATGCTTCTCGGGGTAATTTCAAGATATTCATCTTCCTCCATCACTTCCAGGCCGCGCTCGAGAGTCAAAGGCATGGGCGGCGTAAGCTGGATGGCCAGATCCGAAGTGGAAGAACGCATATTAGTAAGACGCTTGCCTCTGATCGGATTAACCGTCAGATCCTGCCCCTTGGCAGTGGTGCCTATGACTTGCCCTTCGTAAACTTCCATGTTCGGGCCGACAAACAAAGTGCCGCGCTCCTCTAGATTAGAGAGGGAATAGGAAAGCACCTTGCCGGTTTCGCCGGAAATCATTGAACCCGCATCCTGTTTTTCAATTTCTCCGACATGAGTTTTAAAACCGGCAAACTCGCTGCACAAAATCCCCTCGCCTCTTGTGTCAACAATGAATTCGCCGCGGTAGCCCAGAAGGCCGCGGGTCGGTATTTTAAAAACCAAACGAGTATGGTTCTGCTCCGGTTTCATCTCAATTATCTGGCCTTTTCTTTTGGCCATTTTTTCTATGACTGCGCCGGAAAATCCCTGCGGCACGTCAATAGTCACTTCTTCAAACGGCTCGTATTTGACGCCGTTTATAACTTTGATAATTGCCTGCGGCTCTGACACCTGCACCTCAAATCCCTCGCGCCGCATGTTTTCAAGCAGAACGGCAATATGTAATTCTCCCCTGCCGCAGACTTTATAATAATCGACCGGCGAAAAATCTATTTTCAGGCCGACATTGACTTCCAGTTCTTTTTGAAGTCTCTCTTTTATCTGGCTGTTCGTGACAAATTTTCCCTCGCGTCCGGCAAACGGCGAATTATTGACCAAAAAATTCAAAGAAATCGTCGGCTCGTCTATTTCAATCGCCGGCAAAAGCTCCTGCTCCAAATCTTTACAGACTGTGTCGCCGATATAAATTTCCGGCAGGCCGGCAATCATCACTATGTCTCCGGCCGAAACTTTTTGCACTTCTTTCCTTATTAAGCCCTCAAAAGTGAATAATTTTGTGACGCTGCCGGGGATAACCTCGCCCGACTTCTTTTTTATAAAAACTTTTTCGCCTGTCCCAAGCGAGCCTTGGTAAACGCGGCCAATGCCCAGACGGCCAAGATAATTGTCGTAAGCCAAATTAAAGGGCTGAAAGGCAAAGGGCAGAGTCTCGTCGACTTTTACCGGCAAAACTTTTTCAAGAATCGTCTCAAGAAGCGGGGTAAGATCCGCGGAGATGTCATTGAGTTTTATTTTGGCAATGCCCTGCTTGGCGATCGCGAAGACGGTTGTGAAATTAAGCTGCTCCTCGTTCGCGCCTAAATCCATAAAAAGCTCAAGAACCTTCTCATGGGTCCACTCGGGCCTGGCCGCCGGCTTGTCAATCTTGTTTATCACCACAATGGGCCTGAGCCCGAGCTCCAGTGATTTTTTCAAAACAAATTTAGTCTGAGGCATCGGGCCTTCCTGCGCGTCAACGACAAGAAGCACCGAATCAATGGAGCGCAAAACGCGCTCCACCTCCGAACCGAAATCGGCATGGCCCGGAGTGTCCACTATATTTATTTTTGTGCCTTTGTAGAAAACCGAAGTGTTTTTAGAATAAATCGTGATGCCGCGCTCCTGCTCCAGAACATTCGAGTCCATGCTGACGCTCTCGTCATGCACCATGCCTGTCTGGCGCATCAGGGCGTCGGTCAGTTTGGTTTTACCGTGATCCACGTGGGCAATAATGGCAATGTTTCTGATTTCCATAATAAAAATCCCCATTTAGGGGTAAATTCATAAAAGTATAGGATAAAAAGACAAATCCGTCAACTTTTCGGCTCTTTCTTTTTCAAATAATCCGTTGCCGCTAAAATTTATTTATGCCTTCGGGGCTTGTCTGGTCTTAACCAAACCGGCAATCATCGGGATAACAAAAGTCAGAATATAATATATGTAGACGTCCAGTTTGTAATAACCGCCAGCCGGATTTAAGACCTTGACCAGAAAAAAGTAATCAAAGACAACGGCAATCATTGTCCATACGGCCGCCACGGCAAGAAAATACTGCAAGGTCGTGCCTTTAATTTTCTTGAAAGCGATCAAAATGGTAATCACAGTGCCGATCGGCATAATAAACCAGCCGATCAAAAAGGCTGGCACAAAGGCAAAAAGAATGAACCCAAGCGCGTAACCGATTAGCCATAAAACAAATCCCCACGACAGGGCGTCTTTTAAAAATTGTTTAGACATAGGATTAAAAAATATTTAAATTACTTTTTGGCCTCGACTTTCAGACTCTCGAGCGCCGCCCCCTGGTACTGTCTTTTACTAATTTCCTTGTCTTCCGACAAAATTTTTACCTTAAAACCAGCTCTCTCAATAATTTTCAAATAATCTTTTTTAAGCAAAGCCCCGCCGACGCAACCGGCGACGAGTTCTTCACTGGCTCTTTGCGCGGCGGAAAGTTTTTTCAAAAGGACAATATCGGAAACATACATTCTGCCTCCCGGCCGGAGCACCCTGTATCCTTCCCGGAAAACTTTTACTTTGTTCGGGGCAAGATTAATAACGCAATTGCTGATAATCACATCAACCGAACTGTCGCGGACCGGCAGTTTTTCAATGTCACCCAACTTAAATTCCACATTTTTATAACCATATTTTTTGGCGTTGGCCCTTGCCTTGTCAATCATCTCGGGGGTCATATCAACCCCGATAACTTTCCCTGATTTGCCGACTCTTCTCGAGGCCAAAAAAGAATCAAGCCCGGCGCCCGAACCCAAATCCAAAACAGTGTCACCCTCTTTGATTTTCCCTATGGCTACCGGATTGCCGCAGCCAAGACCAAGGTTGGCCTCGGAAACCGATTTTATTTCCCGGGCGGAATAGCCAATGCTTTTGGCAATCTTTTCATTATTACTTTTTCCACCGCAACTGCAGCCGCAACTTTCCCCTGCGGCGATCTTGCCATAAAACTTTTTAACAATTTTTTTGACTCTATTTTTTTGCATTTCTAAATTTTTATTGTTTTATTTCGGGTGGAATCAGCCCGGTGCACCGCCAGTTTATCTCAGCGGTTTTTGTTTCATCGCTCACTACGCAGGCCGGATTGCACCCTTCGCGCGTCGCGTTCAAATTGGCGTCAAACCACCATGTTTTGGTGATTTCGTTATAGCTGCCGGCTGCCAGAGCCTCGCCGCCCTTAATGCAGGATTCTTCGGCAATGGCGCGGGCTTCATCTTCCGAAAGCGCGGTTGTCGTTGGCTGATTTTCTCCGGGACAAGGCGCGAACTCGCAATTGGGGCCAACACGGCCGACGGAAGAACCATTAGGACAAAGTTTGGCCTCCTGGGTGCAGGCTTCATCGCAAAAACCTTCCAAAACTTCTTGGGGATAGCCCAGGTCTTTTATTTTCAAGCAGTCAACCGCGCCGTTGCCCTCATAATCAACTGTCCAGACGCCGTCTGCCAGGCGGGCCAAAAAGCCGCCTCCTTCGCCAGGGGTTGGGCCAAAAGAGATACTGCCGGCGGCAAAATTATTTTCCATCACAGCAACCGTGACATTGGTTTCGGCAACGGGCGATTCGTGTTTCGCGGCAAAAACTTGGGCAAGAGCGGCTTCTTGTGCCTCATAACATTCTTCTTCCCAAACTCTGAGACACTTTTGCTTGGATTCGCACCAGGAATAGCCGGCCGCGATTAAACAGCCGTGGGCGTCTTTTTGCCCGCCGATCAACGGCTGATTGATGTTTTCATTCGCGATTTCCCGCCCAAAATCTCCAAAATAATAAACGCCGATAACCACTCCCGCGGCAATCAAGACTATGGCTGAAACAACGACTACTATTTTATTCGTTTTCATAGTTTTTTATTATCAATTAAAAAATAATATTGAATTACTCAATAATTCGCGTGTCGGGCAGGGCGGAACGGATTTTCGCGAGATCCTGGCTAGAGTAATCATTGCCCGAAATATTGAGAGTTCTAAGCTGCACAAGATTGCCGAGTTCGTAGGGCAGGCCGGTCAGCTGATTGTTGGATAAATCCAGGACGAGCAATTTTTTCAACTGGCCGATCTCAGCCGGCACGCCGGTGAATTTGTTATAGCTTAAATTCAGGACTTCCAGATTTTTAAGATGCCTCACCTCCGCCTGCAGAGCGCCGGTCAAACTGTTGTGCGAGAGATTTAATTCAATAAGATCAGTACGGCCAAAAATATCCATGGACACGGAAGTTAGCCCCTGATTGCTCAAGTCTAAAATTTTGCCTTGGCTTGGAACATTGGCATTGACGTTGGCATTGGCGTTGACATTAGCATTGGTATTAGCGTTCGTGCCGCTGCTTTTATTTTCGGCCAGACATCCGGCGCCAATTAAAAGGAGCGCGCTGAGAAACAAGAAGACGAAAAATTTTTTCATAGTTTTATAAATTATTTTAATTACCCGTTACGCGTTACAGGTTACTCGTTACTTCAACCAATCATCTCCTCAACTTTTCTTTTTGCTTAATATTATTCTACTATTCGCGCGAATGGATAAACAACCTTATCTTTTTACTTGCTCAATCCTTTCAAACTCTTAACTGTTGCCTCAATAACTTCAATACAATCTTTAATCGTCCGATTAATTTCTTTCCCTGAAAATCTTAACACGCTCCACCCGAAACTAGTTAATTGGTTATTTCGTTGTCTGTCTTTGGCCAGTGCCTCAGGCAAAATATGATATTTTTCACCATCGCACTCAACATCAATGTTGCCGCCATTGCAGAAAATCCCAAAATCTAAATAATAGTTTCTATCCCTGACTCTGACATAAAATTGTCTCTCGACTTCAATTTCACGTTTTTTCATTTCCTGATACATTTTTTCTTCCAAGGGACTCGTGTCATACAAATCATTAATTTCTTTGGCGCTAAATAACCTTTGCCGACTTGTCGGAATGTGGATAATTCTTCTCCATCTTTTTATGAACAATCGCCTGGATGTCAGCATGTTTAAATTCTTCGCAAAGTTCGTTGACAATAAATTCTATGCGTTTATCAAAAGACGGTCCAGCGATGTGATCAAAAAATTCTCGTAAAAATGGATTTGAAGCTGGCACTAGATCGCGCGCTTCCTGACGCGAGAAAGTGTCCGGCGTCTCATCGTGGTAGCGAGCCACAAACAAACCATAGACAACCGTTTGGGCGTACATATCCGCAAATTTTTCATAATCCAAATCTGTAATCAACAATTTTTTGATGACATTATAAACGGCAAGCAAACCCTCGTTTTTCTGCTCATCGCCTTCTTTTAAATATTTTTTGATATTGTCGCGAATGCGGCGCGCTTGGCCGGCCATCACTTTGGCAAGAACTACGCCGGATTTAATCGGTTCTTTGGCTTCTTTAATAAAAGCTAAAAGAGTATCTTCCAAAAAATGGAAATTATCTTCAACCGGTATAATCTCGCCATCTTTTATCTCGGCAATTTTTACGGTTTCATATTTTTCGCCGTTTCTAAAAAATCTAAACTCCAAACAATTCGTCAGAATTAAATTTGGATAACCAAAATAACGGCCCAACTGCTCGCCTTTCTCCGTTTGGTCCAAAGATACATTGATATCTTTTGCTTCGGCGTAAGCGGCTGCTATTTTACCTTTCATAAATAAAAAATCCGGCGCGCCAAATTCGCTCCGTTTGGGTTCGTTTATCATTTTCAAACCGGTAATTTCCGAAAATAATTTTTCCAATGCTGAACGGTAGGTAAGTTCTCTGGCTTGGTGAGTTTTATATTTTTCGGAAATTGTGGCGATATATTCTTTTACGGATTGGTCTTTCATATTTTATAAAATAAATCAGTAAATCTTTCCTCAATTATCCCTCAAAATTGGCTTAAAGTAAACCCCCACACCAATGCATTGGTGTGGAGGTGTAAACAAAAAGCGCGGGGCGAATGCCCCACACTTTAATGGCTATCCCTCAGGGACCTCTTCAAAAACACATGTTTCATTCTGTTCAAATCCCAGAAAGGAGACCTGGATAAAGAACCTCTCCCAATCTTCGCCGCCCTCGGCCACCCCTACCTCCTTTCCGGAGAAATATTTTGTGCATTGCCTGGTCTTTCTTTCTAAATCAAAAGCCATAGTTAGCCAATAGTCATGGTTATATTTGTTATAGTAATCCATCTTAACAACCTTTAACTTTGAATCATAATCAAAACTTGATAAATCCGGTTCATAAAGAACGTTTCCTAAAACTGTTTTGCCATCCCTTATCGTATATCTTGCCATTAAAACATTCAGCGGAAAAATTGAAAGCTCGGGCCTGTCTTTAACTTCCAGGGTTTTGGGAATATAGCCATATCTATATCCGTATCTTTGTTTAATATTTTCTTTTTCTAAATTAATATCCATATATTTTGTAAGTTAATACTTAAAAACTCTTTCCGGAGAAAGAGTTAACAAAAAATCGACCTTTATCTTTCCCTTTGTAGGGCTGGATTTGGCACCTTTTCCAACTTATCAGGTTGAAAGGTTGCCGGCGGGTCGTGGAGCCAGAACTCTCGCCGCACTCTTGATAACTACTATCTTCAATTGTGCTTTTATTTTAACACAGATCAGAAATTTTGTCAAGTTTTTAAAAGCGCGGGGCGAATGCCCCGCGCTGATTTTTTTGATTTATGAAAGACTTAATCCAAATAAGCCCAACTTGTCTTGACTGATAAGAGTATTTTCTTTACAATCTTCTTGTGCAAAAGCAGGGAGATAGACGATGACTAACCAAGAAACAGACCAGCTCTTTTTAAACATCTCTTCTGAATACGGCGCGCTCAGCAGCGTGCTTGTGTGCGGCGGCGCGACTGCCGTGGCTCCGGAAGAAGTTGAAACGCTGGAAAAAAAACATGGTGACGACTACAGCCAACGGGGGCTAACATATCATCCGGAAACAGACTACTGGGATGTCCCACTGCTCCGGACGCAGCTGCGGGTGTTTCATCAAATTTTAAAGAGCCGCGGAGTAAAACTGCTGTTTCCCGCCGATATTCCGGAGGCGTGGCTCCAGTTTTTTGCGCGAGATGTTGGTTTTGTAGTGGGCGACACCTTCTACTCTCCGGTTCTTCGCCATAACATCCGAAGACTGGAAAAAGACGGACTCGAAAATCTAAGACCATCCTTCCCCAACTGGGTAACGCTTACTACGCCCAGCCTTGAGGGCGGCGATGTCTTCGTGCACGGGACCCGCGTGTTCGTCGGCATCAGCCGGCAGACCACCTGGCCTGCCTTTGATGAATTCCGCGGAAATGTCGAGCAAAAAGGCTTTGAGTGCGTCCCAATAGCATGCGAGGAAAGCGTGCTTCACTTGGACTGCCGCTTTAACATCGTTTCTCAAGGGGAAGCAGTCCTTTCGCGAAGCGGAATAACTCCGGCGGGAGTCAAGACTCTGGAAAAGCACTTTGAACTCATCGAAATCACAGATCAAGAACTTTTGACCCTTGCCACGAATTACCTCATCTTGTCACCCGCGGAAGTAGCTGTGGACAAACGGAATGAACGAGTCGCTCGTATCCTGCAAAACGCGGGGTATGAGATTATTTCGCTGGAGTTTACCGAACCGACCAAAGTATGGGGCGGGCTCCGATGCGCGACTTGTCCGCTGGAAAGGAAATAAAACGAACTTTAAGGAGGCAAAAACGCGAAAACCCCGGGTGAACTTGCATCCGAGGTTTTTTTAATGCGATTAGGGAACAGTCATTATTTTTGACTAACCTACTATTTAATCAACTCCTCAATATCTTTATCAACTCCTTAACAATTTCCTGATGCCTCTTCTCGTCTTCTCTGATGCCGGCAATCTCCTGGTACACCCCGTTCTCGCGGAGATAGGCTAAAACTTTGGCGCAATTTTCCTCGGCGGATTTTTCGAGTTTTTGCGCCTCAAGAAGGACTGCTTCGGTTTCCGGGAAACTTGCCATATTATTTCAATTCGCTTATTATTTTTTCTAAAGTTTGTTTATGCCTCCTACTTTCCTCAATTAAAATATTAATCAAGCTTTTTGCTCTTTCCTGACCGGCCTCGGGAAAATACGCCAAAAATCCTTCGTCCCGGATCATCTGCATATACATCACGATGAATTCGTCCTCGTAGATAACGCCTTTTTGGATTAATGTTTTCAACTCTTCGATTTTTCCGGTGTCTAAAATTTGATTCATAAATTTCCTTTGACCCCGCGCTGATTTTTTTTCTTTTATAATTCGTCTCCGCTTGAGTCATAGACAAACTCCTGGCTGTCGAGAAATATCTTGTTGCGTTTTGTCAGAAATTCAAAAGCCTCGACAAAACTTAAGTCGTGTTTTTCCATGGCAATCGCAAGCCCGTTGCAAAGCTGGAACGGCACGAAGTATCCTTGCGCCTTTGCCGCCTCGCGCCATTCGCCTATAAACTTGTATTTTGTAATTTCCATGTCCATAATCTTTGTTCTTGAACAAAAAACTCTTTCCAAAGGAAGAGTCCCTAAAAACGTGGATCTTCAATTGTACTTTTATTATACAGGAAACCAGGGAAACCGTCAAATTTTACACTTATCTTACAATCACGGGGGCAAACCCCCACACCAATGCATCGGTGTGGTGGTGAATAAAAAAACCGCCGGGCTTTTGGAGCAAGACAATGTTTTGCTCTTTTTGCGCCGGCGTTTTGCGCGAACTACTCCTTGATCTCCCTCCGCCGGGCGAGGATGTAGTGGAAACGATGGACCCCCTCGTAAAGCAGTGAGACCGAAATCACGCGCTTTTGGCCGTTGTCCTGGCTTGAAAGGCGCGGCACGGCTATTTCGGAACCCTTATGCTCCCAACGCCAGGCCGGCGTGATGATGTCGCAACGACGCTGCACGTCAGAATGCTGCGCTCCGAAAGCGAGGAACTCCTCCATCCTTGCCGGCGCGAGGCCTTCGAAGCGGAGGGCAAACTCTGCCTGTTCAAAGGTTGATTCATAATTGAATTTGACAAGAACAACGATTGCCTTCCAAAGTTTCCTTCTCCTGATTCGAAAATGCTTGTTTTGGAGGGATTCCACCGAATCGTAGTTGCCGGCCGCAAGCATTTCTCGGAAACTCATCCGGCCGTCCACTTCCACAGGAAACTCTTCTTCGCCTATTCTTATCTCTTCCTCACCGGGCCGGACGACTCCGTCCTTGATGAGGGTCGCAATCTGGCAGACGAGTGTCGGGCATCGCACCACCTTTTTGAGATCCTCTTCTCCTCCGCCGCGGAAGACAAGACAATCCATGATCTTTTTCCACGATGCTCTTTGAACCGGCGACATTTTTTTCACGACTTCCTCCTTTATCTCCTTGAGACAACTAAACATTTTTCAAAATAAAAGTCAACCCCGCACTTATTTTTAAAAACAAAAATGCCAGTATAGCAAACATTAACCGAAGAATCAAGGTTAACATTTATCTTCGTAGTTCCTCTAAATTAAGCCAACTTTAAAACCATTTGCTTAAACTTAAGAAATGGTTTTCGCCGCATTCTTGATTTTTACACCTCAATTTTTGAAAAAAGATACCCGCCGAGCGAGAGGAGCACAACGGCAAGCGAACCGAG
>Ga0315297_10003346_pt1 | contig 10313 bp, 13 predicted proteins | sample YL17G15_0_MG_FD_203628 | JGI IMG/M metagenome (GOLD analysis project Ga0315297, IMG submission 203628) | Sediment microbial communities from Yellowstone Lake, YNP, Wyoming, USA - YL17G15_0 | ecosystem: Environmental > Aquatic > Freshwater > Lake > Sediment | place: USA: Wyoming | collected...
CGCTGCCGGCCACGAAGGCTGGCGAGGCGCTCCGGCGGCGCGCGGCGGGGGCGGGAGTGCTCGGCGCCGGGCTCCTCGGCATGCTCTTCGCGCTGTCGTTCTGCCCCATCTCGGCGGGGCTGTTCTTCGGGAGCCTCATTCCGCTTTCCATCAGCGCGAGATCGCCCGTGGCGCTTCCCGCGTTGTTCGGAATCGGAACGGGGCTGCCCGTTCTCGCCGTCGCGCTCGGGATCGCGCTCGGGATCAACTTCGTGGGCCGCACCTTCGATCTGCTGCAGCGGATCGAGCGGTGGGCGAAGCCGGTCACCGGCGCGATCTTCATCCTGGCCGGCGTCTATCTCGTGATCGGACGGTTCTTCGAATTCGGCAGTTGAGCCGCTGACGGCTCCTGAGGAGGCACTCGATGACCAACGGGACTCGATCTTCGGGGGCGGGCGGCGTGACCCGCCGTCTCTCGTTCCTCGACCGGTATCTGACCGTCTGGATCTTCGTCGCCATGGCGATCGGCGTCGGCGCGGGATACGCGGTTCCGGGGATCGTGCCCTTCCTGAATCGGTTCAGCGTCGGCACTACCTCGATTCCGATCGCCATCGGTCTCATCCTCATGATGTACCCGCCGCTGGCCAAGGTCCGGTACGAGGAGATGGGGCCGGTCTTCCGGAACCTCAAGGTGCTTGCGCTCACCCTCGTCCAGAACTGGGTCGTGGGTCCGATGCTGATGTTCGCCCTGGCCGTCCTGTTCTTGCACGACAAGCCGGAGTACATGGTCGGGTTGATCATGATCGGGCTCGCCCGCTGCATCGCGATGGTCATCGTCTGGAACGACCTGGCCAAGGGAGACACCGAGTACTGTGCGGGACTGGTCGCGTTCAATTCCGTCTTCCAGGTCCTGTTCTACTCGGTCTACGCTTACCTCTTCATCACGGTGCTTCCCACCTGGTTCGGCCTCGAGGGGGTGGCGGTCCACGTCACCATCGCGGAGATTGCCAAGAGCGTCTTCATCTACCTCGGCATCCCGTTCCTCGCCGGGGTGATCACGCGCTTCACCCTCATCCGTGTGAAGGACAAGAAGTGGTATCAGGAGAAGTTCATCCCGAAGATCAGCCCGATCACCCTCGTCGCGTTGCTTTTCACCATCGTTGTGATGTTTTCGCTGAAGGGCGACTACATCGTGCAGCTTCCGCTCGACGTGGTGCGGATCGCGATCCCGCTGCTCATCTACTTCGTGCTCATGTTCTTCATCTCGTTTTTCATGAGCCGGAAGGCAGGAGCGACCTATGGCCAGACGGCGACATTGAGCTTCACCGCCGCCTCCAACAACTTCGAGTTGGCGATCGCCGTGGCCATCGCGACGTTCGGCATCAACCACGGCGCGGCATTCGCGGCCGTCATCGGCCCTCTGGTCGAGGTGCCGGTGCTGATCGGCTTGGTCAATGTGGCTCTATGGCTCGGACGAAGGTTCTTCACTGGCGATCCGACGTTCGCGGGTGCCGCGGTTCCGGTGGGCCGTCCTGCGCCGATCGGAGGGTAAGGGGCATGAACGCACCCCTGCGGGTGGAGGTGCTGGTCTTCGAGGGCTGCTCGCATGCCCGAGCGGCGTCCGAGATCCGCCGCCGCACCACCGTTTTCCTCGGCGACCGCGTTCGAAGAGGGGAGGAGCAGAAATGTTGACGATCAAGGTCCTGGGTCCCGGCTGCCCCAACTGCCACAACGTCGAGAGGGTCGCGCGAAAGGCGGTGTCCTCGATGGGGCTCGACGCCAGCATCGAGAAGGTAACCGATTTCAGAGACATGATGAAGTACGCGATCCTGGCCACGCCGGGCCTCGTGATCAACGAGAAGGTGGTGTGCGCGGGCCGTGTCCCGAGCGAAGCGGAGGTGAGCGCATGGCTCGCGAACGCTTTGGTCGACGCATGAGACCGCGGACGGACCGTCGAGGCACGAGGCGCTCCACGCAGGCCCGGTCTTGATCTGCCGCTGCATCCACTCGAGGAGGCAATCGTGCCCGAAGCCGGCAAGCGTGGCCTCGTCGGCGCCACGGTGTTGCGCGGGCGATGGGGTTGGGCGGCGGGTCGAGGATTCGCACGTCGTCGCGCTATGGCCCGGGCCATCCAGGAACAGGCCGTGGCAGTGGTTACCAGAAGATGCCTGGCGGTTTGCGACAGGGACCAGGCACGGGCCGCCCGCAGATCGAGGATGGCCAATCGCTCGGTCGGCGGACAGTGTGGCCGGCGCCGGGCAGGAAATCGCAGCATACGGGTTTCCTTGATCCACATTTCTTTCCGACTCAAATCCAGTTCCTGTTGGAGCCGGCCATTCTCCTGCTTGAGTCGGAGGCGTGCATTGAAGCCATTTGCAGCCCAGCTTCCGGTACAGGTCAAAGGGAAGTGCGCCAGGAAGATCGCGTGAAGTACACCGGATCGGACTCGACTCGGCTACTGCTTCGGCAAGGGTATCTTGGGACGGCGGCGGTTGCCGAGCATCGGAGCCTCCGAAAAGAAATCAGGGCTGAACCCGTAGGAGGCTGAGATAACTTGTTGACCGACAGGAGCCTGGCGGGGCGGGCGGAGCGTTTTGATTTGCTGGTCCGGTACATCGAGCAACCCATGGGGTCGGCGGGGCTTTCCGCGATGCTCACCGGCGAGGTCAAGCCGTGACGCCGGCGCTGCTTGGCAATGTGGCCATCCCGCCATATAATCTGACTCCTCTCGAGGTGCTGATGAGCAGCAACGATGACATCTTCCGGCGGCAGGCGCGGGTGCTCAAGGCCCTGGCGAACGAGTCCCGGTTGAAGATCGTGGATCGGCTATCGCGGGGCGAGAGCTCCGTCGGCGAGCTGACCGAGCTCGTGGGCTCGGACCGCACGACCATCTCGAAGCATCTGGCGGTCCTGAGGGCGCACGGGATTGTTTTTGACCGCCGCGAAGGCAACGTCGTGTACTACACGCTGCTCACACCTTGCGTCATGAATTTTTTCTCGTGTGCCAGCCAGGTGCTCAAGGAGCGCGTATGAGGAGCGCCCGTTTTTTTGCCCCGAGGGTGCCAATGTGGCCACGCCGCCATGTTGCCTTGAAGGTGTGAACATGGGTCTCCAAGAAGACCCGGCAGTCGAACGAAGCAACGAGCACGCGGACGTCGCCATCCTCGGTGGCGGCCCGGGTGGATACGTTGCGGCGCTGACGGCCGCACGGCGCGGCGCTCGGGTGGTCCTGATCGAGAAGGAGCGCCTGGGCGGCACGTGCCTCAACATCGGCTGCATCCCGACCAAGGCGCTCGCCACCTCGGTAGAGCTTCTCGTGCAGGCCCGGGGCGCACGCGCCCTCGGAGTGGACATCCCTCAAGCGACGATGAACCTGCCCGCGCTCATGGCGAGCAAGCAGACGATGGTCGACCAGCTCGTCGGCGGCGTGGAGCAGATCCTCAAGGCGCGGCGCGTGTCGGTGCTTCGTGGTGTGGCGCGGCTCAGTGGCACCGACACCCTGACCGTGGACGATGAGCGCGGCCGGCGCCAGGTCACCGCCAAGCACATCATCCTGGCCCCCGGCTCCGTTACCGCGGAACCGCCCATCGAGGGCCTCGGGCTTCCAGGCGTCATGACGAGCACGGACGCTCTGGGCATTGAGAAGGTGCCCGCCCGTCTGGTCGTGGTCGGTGGCGGGGTGATCGGGCTCGAGCTGGCGTGCATCTACGAAGGGCTCGGAAGCCGCGTCACGGTGATCGAGATGGTGGCAGTGGTTCTCCCTGATGCGACCGACGAGGTTGTGGCGAAGCGGCTGCAGGTGATCCTGAAGCGGCGCGGCCTGACGATCCACACCTCGACCACGGTGAGCCGCATCGAGCGGAAAGGCGACCTCCTCGTGGTGCATGCGAAGTCGCCAGCCGGCGACGTCGTCGTGGAGGGGGAACGGGTCCTCGTGGCAACGGGACGCTGGCCGAATACGCGCGCGATGGGCTTCGAGGAAGCCGGCCTCCGGACCCATAGGCGTGCCCTGGTTGTCGACGAACGCCTGGCGACGTCGCTCCCCAACGTCTGGGCCATCGGCGATGCCGTGGGCGGCTGGATGCTCGCCCACAAGGCGATGGTCGAAGGTCGCGTCGCTGCGGAGAACGCCACGGGCGGCCAGCGCAAGGTGGACCACCGCTCCGTGCCCAGCGTCATCTTCACCCGGCCCGAGGTGGCGAGCGTCGGTCTTACGGAGGTTCAGGCGCGCGCCCAAGTGGGCGAGATCAAGACCACGCAGTTTCCGTTCTCCGCCAACCCGCGCGCACGGATCCTCGGCGAGGCCGATGGGATGGTCCGGCTCGTCTGCGAGGCGGAGACCGGGCGAGTCCTCGGCGTCCACATCCTCGGCCCGCGGGCGACCGATCTCATCGCCGAGGGGGCGCTGGCCGTACAGGTCGGCGCGACCGCCGATGACCTGGCGTGGACGACCCACGGCCACCCGACCCTTCCCGAAGCGGTCCTCGAGGCCGCGCTCGGATTCAGGGATGCGACCATCCACATGCATTTGCGCTGAGGAGAGACCATGCCCGAGTTCCTCGAGACCACCGTCGATAAGTTCACCTTCCGGGTGGCCACCGATCGCCTCTACTGCCGCGACGGGTTGTGGGTTTTCTGGATCCAGCCCCAGGGTGGCAACCGGGTTCGCGTCGGTCTGACCGACTATCTCCAGCAGCACAGCGGCGACGTGGCGTTCGTGACCGTCAAGCCGCCCGGGACCAAGCTGCAGGTGGGAGACGGCCTCGCAGATTTGGAGACCATCAAGGTCATCCTGGAACTCGCTTCGCCGGTCAGCGGAGTGATCGTGACCGTCAACGACGCGCTCGAGCTGAACCCCGAGCTTGTCAACCAGAGCCCTTACGAGAAGGGATGGCTGGCCGAGATCGATGCGACGGACCGGGAAGCCGGTCGCGCCTCGCTTCTCGACGCGAAGGCCTACTTCGAGGTCATGCAGTCGCAAGTACAAGAGGAGTTGAAGAAGCTATGAACGACGGCAAACCGCGGGTTGTGATCGTTCCCTGTAGCGGCATCGGCAAGGCGTTTGGCAGCGTCGCGCGCGAGGCCGGTTACGAACTGTGCGACGAGTTGCGGCCGAACACCACGCGGCTCGTGGCTCTCTCCAAGCTGGTTCTTGGTGACGAGCAGGCCCGGGCGCGGGTGCGCCAGTGCCCTGCCATCACCATCGACGGCTGCAAGCTCCTGTGCGCGGCCAAGCTCGTCAAGCACAACGGCGGAACGATCGCACGCGAGGTGGCGGTGCTCGACGCCTACCGGCAGCACAAGGAGTTCAAGCCCGACGGCATCGCGGAGCTCAACGCCCACGGCAGGCAGCTCGCGCGCATCATGGCCGAGGAGATCGCCGAAGTGGTCGATGAACTTGGCCGCCACGCGCCCAGCGGAGGTAACCATGCCTAGCCTGCCGGAACGCAAAGTCGGAATCGTCGCCTGCTCCGGCGAGGAGATCGCCGAGGGCACCGTTACCCGGCTCGCCGCGCTCAAGGTGCTCCACGAGCTCAGGCGCGGCGAGACGGTGACGATCTGCCTGCCGCTCTTCCTGGCGGGCGGTGAGGGAGACCGCGCCTTCGCGAAGTTCCATCCGACCATCACGGTCGATGGCTGTGACCTCAAGTGCGCGGCGCATGGCACCGAGACCTACTCAGGCAAGCCCGCGGCCAGCATCGTCGTGAGTGAGATCGCGGCCGAGCACGGAATCGCCGGCATCGAGGGACGCCGCTGCCTCAACCAAGCAGGGCAGAAAGCCGTAGAGCTCGTCGCCGAGCGGCTGGCCGCGTTGGTCGATCAGCTGCTGGGCAAGCGAGAGCGCCCGGACGCCGGTGCCAGCGTCGAGACGCCTGCAGCCTCCGTTGATTCAGGTGTCGTCGGCTGCTCGTGCGGGTCCGGGATTCCCGTGAAGGTGCTCACCATCGCCGGCCAATCGGTCGAGGTCGTCGCGTTGCCGCTGATCTTCGACAAGCTCCGAGAGGCGCGTCGGGTCCCGAGCGAAGCCGTCGCCCAGGATCTCCTGGAGATGGTGAAGGTTTACAACTACGTGCGTCCGGAAACAGAGGCCTCCTGGCGCGAAGTGCTCCTCAGGGAGTTCGCGGCCCATTGCGAACGCGAGTTGTCGAGATGAGCCGCACAGCCACCTACCACACCACCGTCAAGTGGACCGGCGAGCACTGGGGCCATCTGACCATGGGAAACGGCCCCGAGATGAAGTTCTCGGCACCGCCGGACGCGCAGGGACATGGGGGCGTGTTCACGCCCGAGGACGCATTCGTTGCCGCCGCGAATACGTGCGTGATGCTGATGTTCATCTGGGCGACCGAGCGCTTCAAGCTGAAGCTCCTGTCGTACGAGTGCAAAACCGAAGGGACGAAGCTCATCGAGCTCGACCGAACGGAGATCTTCACCCGCCTCCTCTTCCAGCCTTGCATTCGCGTCGCGACGGGCGGCGAGGATCAGAACGTCGTCGAGGCTCGCGTACGGCGGGCGCTACAGGCGGCGCAGAAGTACAGCCTGGTGGCGAACTCGGTGAAGTCGGAGATCGTGATCGAGCCCGAGATCTCCGTCGTGAACGAGTGAGGAGTCGAGAGATGTCATCCATGGCCGTTGACGCGAGAAGGATGAAGGAAATCCTCGGGCTCGAGACCGAGCCGGTCGCCGTGTTTCTCCTGCCATCCGGGCCGATGAATCCTGCCTTTGGTTCGTTTGGGAAGGTGGCAGCGCACCGTTACTGCCAGATTCTGATGCGGGCACGGCACGGGGAGTCGCTGCGGCTCGACGCCGGCGAGCTCGCGTGCCCCGCCGCATCGTCGGCCTTCGGGTTCAAGCCACTGCCGGAGGGGCTCGCCACGGGCAAGGGTCTCGTCGGTTTCGGGATCGTGGCCGAGTCGGCAACGGGGAGGACGATGTTCGAAGGAATGACGCGCCTGCCGTCCGGCAGCGTGGCCAGCATCGCTGTCTGCCAGCTCAGCGCGGCGCCCCTTCCGCCGGATGTGGTTGTGGTGGAGGGAGCGCCCGAGCCGCTGATGTGGCTCGCTCTCGCCGACCTGAACTTGGCCGGCGGGCAAAGGCGCCGCGGCGACACCGCGGTACTGCAGGCTGCGTGCGTGGACGCGACTGTCATTCCCCATGTCGAGCAGCGGCTGAACTTCTCTCTCGGCTGTTACGGCTGCCGCGAGGCCACGGACATGAGCCCGCACGAGACGATCCTCGGGTTTCCCGGGAAGGCACTGAGCGAACTCGTCGCCGCGCTTGAACAACTGAATATGAAGGCTGTTGGTCGCTCGCGCGCCAAGACCGCGTTAAAGCATCTCAAGGAGCAGAAGGAACAAGCATGAGTTGCACGACGGCGCCGCCGGTGCCGGGATAGAAGAAGGAAGCAGAAAATGAAGATCAAGGTCTTGGGAACCGGATGCACCAGGTACAAGAAACTCTTCGCGGAGGCAGAGAAGGCAATTGTTGTTTCGGGCGTGTCCATGACGCTCGAGAAAGTCGAGAAGCCGACCACATGAAGCACGTTGTTTCGTTCGCGATCGCTCTGACCGCCGCGCTGTCGGCGGCAACCGCGGCCGTGCCGCTCACGATCGCCGAGGCCGAGTGCCGGGCGCTGGAGGCCAACCCGGAGTTGGCCGCAGCGCAGCTCGAGGCCATCGCGGCCGGAAGGAGGACGGCGGAAGCCCGCGCTCGCCACTTCGGCGAAGTTGATCTGGTGGGCAGCTACAACAACTTCGAGTCGCCTCGCCTGATCCGCCCGATGTCCATCGAGCTGTTCAAGGACCCCGCCGCGGGATTCGCGCAACTGCCCTGGGACGCCAATCAGGTCCACTACGGCATCGCGTGGCAGATCCCGCTGCTGGCCGCCGGCGCCCTTCACGAGGGCGACCGCATCGCGCGGTTGTCGCAGGGCGCCGCGGAGCACCTGTCGCTCTTCACGCGCGACGAGGTCAGGTACAACGTGCGCGCGGCCTATCGCAACGCCCTCGTAGTTCGGCACGCCCTGTCCGCGGCCGAAACCCTTCGAGACGCGTTGGGGAAGGACGAAGCCGACGCGCAGCTCAAGGTGAAACTCGGTGCGCTGGCCCCCGTGGATGCGGCGAAGGTCACCTTCGCGCTGCGGGGGGCGGAGGCGCAGGTTGCGGAGCTCGAAGCGCAGGCGCGAACCGCGGAGGCGTTTCTCGCCGCGCTGATCGGTGAGGACTTTCCAGTCGATGGGTACGCGCTGAGCGACATTTCGGGCATTCCGCCGTTCGTTGGATCGGGGGAGGGCGATGAGACCGGGCCCGGTGCGGAGCGGCTGGACCTCATCGCGGCGCGTGAGACCACGGAAGTGTTCGCGCGCAAGAAGCGACTTGCCGCCGACTCCTTCGGTCCCCGCCTGTCCCTCGAGGGGAACTTTCTGCGCAACGAGGCGCCGTCGCTCGACCATTCCCTCGACACCCACGACGTCTACGTGTTGTTCAAGATCCCGGTGTTCGACGGCCTGAGCCGGGTTCACGCCCTGCGTGAAGCCGATGACAATCTCGCCGCAGCCCGGCAACGCGAGCGCGGCAAGGAGCTCGAAATCGCGACGCAAGTCGTGGACGCGCATGGCCGGTTGTCGGCGGCGCAGGCCCTGCTTCGGGCCGGCGAAGCGCAGCGGACGCTCGGGAAGGAGGTGGCCCGCGTCGAACACCTCAAGCTCGAGCAAGGTGTCGGCAAGGTGGAGGACTACCTCGTCGCTCGTGCGCAGGAGCTCGCGGGAGAGACCGCCTACTGGCGCGGGTTGTACACGTTGCAGAGCGCAGCGGACTACCTGAACTTCGTCAGTGGTGGGGGAGGAGAGCCGTGGTGAAGCGTATCGTGGGCATTGTCATGCTGCTTGTGGTCGTCGCGGCCGGGATCGCGCTGATCCGATGGAAGGAGCAGAACCTCGCGCGCGCGGAGCCGCCCACCCGTCCTGCCGTGCCGGTCCACGTCGCCGTGGTGCGCGACGGTGCGGTGAAAGGGCGGATTGCCACCGTCGCGCTCGTCCAGTCCGGGACGGCGGCCACCGTTTCGGCTCAGGTCGCGGGGGCGCTCTTGGATGTCCGCTTCCGCGAAGGCGATTCCGTCAGGAAGGGGGATGTCCTGGCCCGAGTCGACCCGCGGGTGCTCGACGACGCCGTGGCCGCCGCCGAGGCGCGATCGGCGGCCACCCGCGAAGACCTGGCCAAGCAGCAGGCGATCTTCGATCGCGACACGGTGCTCTTCCAGAACGAGGCGATCGCCCGGCAGGCGCTCGACGTGAGCCGGGCCCAGCTCGAGGCGGCGCGATCGGCAGCCGTCGTTATGGAGCGTGCCCTCGATAGCGCGGGGACCCTTCGATCCTACGCCGACGTCGCCGCGCCGTACTCAGGCATCGTGACCGCACGCCTCGTGGAGCCGGGCGATCTCGCGACGCCGGGTAAACCGCTCTTCACGATTCAGGTGCCGGGTCCGGTCAGGCTCATTTCCAAGCTCTCCCAGGAAAGCCTCGCCCGCCTCGCGGTGGGGGACGTGGTTGGGCTCGAGAGCGCCGGCCACACGCTGACCGCGACGATCTCGCGGATCTACCCCGCCCTCGACGCGACGCATCTCGGTACAGTCCAGACCGACCTTTCGGCCGCCCCGTTCGGCCTTGCTCCCGGGGCGACGGTATCGGTGTCGTACGCCGCCCGCGGGCAGCGGGGTCTCGTCGTCCCTGTGGCAGCGCTGCTGCGGGGGACCGACGAAACGCTCGTCATCAGGGTGAGCGGCGGCAAGGCCGATCCCGTCCCCGTGACCGTGACCGGCGACAACGGGCTCGACGCCGTCGTGTCTGGAGGCGTGACCGCCGGGGAAACGGTGGTCGTGGGACTGCCGAGCGAACTGATGGCCCTCACCGCCGGAACGTCGCTGGCTCCGCAAGCGAGGTAGCTCGTGCGCATCACCGAAGCCTACGCCAGAAGACCTCATCTCGTCCTGTCGTTCGTCCTGCTATTGGCGGCGGTGGGCGTCGTGGGTTTCTTCCGCATTCCGGTCAACCTCTTTCCCGACAGCGAGCGGCCGCAGATCGCGGTCGTGACCGTCTGGCCCGGCGCGTCGGCCGACGACGTGAACGGCGACGTGAGCCGGGTGATCGAGAAAGAGGTCAAGACCATCGAGCAGGTGCGGCGCGTGACCTCCACCTCCAACGACGAGGTGTCCGTCGTCACTGCGGAGTTCGAATACGAGAAGGGGCTCGATTCGGCGGCGACCGACGTGTCCAACGCCCTCGACAAGATCCGTCCGCTTCTTCCCCCCGAGATACGGCCGTTCCAGGTGTACAAGGT
>Ga0315297_10003349_pt1 | contig 10311 bp, 8 predicted proteins | sample YL17G15_0_MG_FD_203628 | JGI IMG/M metagenome (GOLD analysis project Ga0315297, IMG submission 203628) | Sediment microbial communities from Yellowstone Lake, YNP, Wyoming, USA - YL17G15_0 | ecosystem: Environmental > Aquatic > Freshwater > Lake > Sediment | place: USA: Wyoming | collected...
CCGGAACCCGAGCGCCCCGCCGACGACGAGGACGCCGAAGGTCTGGGCGGTGACCGGGACGGGCGTGCCCGGGATGGGGATCGCGACGTTCGCAGTCACGACGATGAAGAGCGCGCCGATGACGACGAGGATCGCATGGCGGACACGGGCGCTCATGCGCTCGCCGACCACGATCGGGACGAGAAAGTCGCCGATCGTGATGCCCCGCTCGGCGGCCGGCACGCGGGCCATCCGCTGCGTCACGATCGTCATCCAGTCCTCCGTCTCCCGCGGGCGCGGGCGGAGCCCTGCCTTCGGACGGTCAGTCTAGCAGCCGCCGGTCGGGCCGAGGCCGATCGAGGGCGGCCCGGCGATCCCGCCCGCGAAACGCATGCGCCGGCCTACTCGGTCCGCACCGCACGGATCATCGAGACGCGGCTGGCGACGCGAGCCGGGTAGGCGGAGGCCATCATCGCGATGATGACCCCGAAGACACCCGTGGCGAGCACCTCGGGCCACGGCAGGTCACCGATCGACGACGGACGGCCGCCGAGGATCGCGAGCATGACGAGCCCGGTGAGCAACCCGGCGGCGACCCCGAGGACGGAGCCGACGATCCCGAGGATCCCAGACTCGACGAGCACCATCCGCCACGCCTGCCGGCGGGTCAGGCCCGTGGCCCGAAGGACGCCTATCTCGCGGACCCGCTCGAACACGTTCATCGTGAGCGTGTTCACGATCCCGAGCCCGGCGATGATGACGGCGACGATGGCGATCCCGTCGAACAGGCCGAAGAGGCGTCCGACGGCACCCTCGGCGACCGACCGGATCTGGTCGAGCGTGCTCGGCTGGAGTGCGAGCTCGCGGGCGATCGCGGCCACCGCTACCCCCGCGGGACCGTCGGCGCCCGGGGCGTAGCGGACGGCGAACAGGTCCGCTCCTCCGACCCCGAACGATGTGGTCGCGTCGCTCCAGGCGACGAGGATCGTCTCCCCGTCGGTCGCCGGGAACCCGTGCTCGACGATCCCCGTGACGGTCAGCTCGAGCGGATCGGAGCCGAAGCCGAACCCCATGACGTCACCGACGCGGAGCCCCAGCCGGTCGGCGAGGCTCCGGGGGACGATCGCCGTCCCGCCCGCGTCGAAGCCGGACAACGCCGCGGACCGGTCGCCGGCGACGAAGGTGAGTCGCCCGTCCGCGAGCATGTCGGCACCCGAGACCGCGGCCGCGGGGACCCTGTATGGGGCGGCGCCGGGCTCCGGCTGGTAGGCGACGACGAACGTGGCGATCGGCGTGACGCGGGCGACGCCATCGACCGCGGCAAGGTCGTCGGCGACGCCCTCCTCGGCCGCGATGGGCCGGATGGACGTCACTACCGTCGACCCGGGCACGACGTCGGCGATCCACGCGGCGGCCGTCGACCGCGAGAGCGACCCGATCGTCGTGATCGCGACGACCATGGCCACCGCGATGGCGAGCGCCCCGACGGTGAGGGCCGTCCGGCTGGGGTCGCGCACGAGCGCGTCGCGCGTGAGGCGCGTCTCGGTGCGGAACACCCACCCGAACGGGATGGAGGCGATCCGCCCGAGCGGCCGGAGGACCAACGGCGACACGAGGGCGGTCGCGAGGAGGAGCACGTAGACCGCGACCGGCCCGGCGAGCCCGATCCCGGCGCCGAGGCCGCCCGGAAGCAGGACCATGCCTCCGACCGCGACGACCGCGGCGACGACGATCAGCCAGCGCAGCTGCGCCCGGAGCCCGACCGAGGGATCGACGCGCGATCGGAGCGCCTCCACCGGCGAGAGCCGGCCGGCGCGCCAGGCGGGCTCGGCGGCCGCGGCGGCGGTGACGAGGATCCCCAGCCCGACCGAGAACGCGAGTCCCATCGGGGTCACGGCGAGGCCGGCGACGCGGATCCCTTCCGCGTACCTGAGGAACGCGACGACGATCGCCCCGAGGGCGAGGCCGAGCGCGATCCCGACGACCGTTCCGATGATCCCGACCACCAGTGCCTGGAGGAGGAACATGCCCATGACCTGCCGTCGCGTGGCGCCGGCCGCGCGGAGGAGGCCGACCTCGCGGACGCGCTCGACGACCGTCATGGAGAGCGTGTTGAAGATGAGGAAGGCCCCGACGAAGAGGACGACCGCCGCGATGAGGGCGAGCGTGGTCCGGATGTCGCGGGTCGAGCCGCGCAGGCGGTCGGCGATGTCGGCGGGCAGCTCCAGGACGTACGGGTCGGACGTGAGGCGGGTCTCGAGGCCGGCGACGACAACGTCGGTGGACGCGTCGCGGGCAAGGTCCACGTCGACGGCGGTGACCGCATCGGTGCCGAAGAGCTGCTGCGCCGCATCGAGCGTCATCCATGCCGTCCGGCCGAACGGTGTGGGAACCGGCCCGTCCCCGGCGACGATGCCGATGACGCGCAATGTCTGCGGGGCGCCGGCGCCGTAGAGCGTGACCGTGCTCCCCAGGTCGAGACCGCGCTCGGCCGCGAGCGCCTCGGTCACGAGGATGCTCTCCTGCGTGTCCGGCGCAAGGTCGACCCCGCGCACGAGCACGAGGTCACGGATCTCGCGGTCGGTCGCCGGGTCGATCCCCTCGACCGTCACCGGGTCGCCCGCGGGGACGACCTCGGTGACGAGGAACGTCCGCTTCTCGAGGCTGGGCGCCACCGCGCGGACGCCCGGTGTCGCCCGGATCGTCTCCAGGCTCGCGGGCGAGAGGCCCGACTCGCCGAACGCCTGGACGCGGAGGTCGGCGCGCCCGACGAGGTCGCGGACCGTCGAGTCGACGGCCGCATCGAGGCTCGCGTTGGTCGTCTGGGTGGCGAACAGCACGGCGACGCCGAGGGCGACGCCCAGCACCGTGAGGACCGTTCGGAGCCGCCGCGCCGCGAGGCTTCGCCACGCGAGCGAGGCGAGGCTGCGCACGGCCTAGAGTCCGATCTGTGCGAGCCGGCCGATGAGGGGCGCCGCGCCGTGTTCCGTCCTGCGCCCGAGCGCGATCTCGTCCCCGATCCGCCCGTCGAGGAAGACGAAGACCCGGTCCGCGAACGCGGCCGCCTTCGCGTCGTGCGTGACGAGCACGATGGTCTGACCGAGCTCGTTGCAGGACCGGAACAGGACCTCGAGAATCTCCGCGCCGGTCGTGAAGTCGAGATTGCCGGTCGGCTCGTCCGCGAGGAGGAGCGTCGGCCGCGTGACGAGCGCCCGGGCGATCGCGACGCGCTGCTGCTCTCCGGCCGAGAGCTGGTCGGGCCGGTTGCGCTCCTTCCCGGTGAGCTCGACCGCGTCGATGGCACCCTGCACGCGATCGCGGAATTCGCCGCGCGTCGGGTCGTGCCCCGCGATCGTGAAGGGGAGCGCCACGTTCTCACGGACGTCGAGCAGCGGGATGAGGTTGAAGAACTGGAAGACGAAGCCCGTCTTCTCGCGCCGGAGCCGCGTCGCTTCCTCGTCCGTGAGGCCGCTGATGTCGCGACCCTCGAGGACGACGTGCCCGGCGGTGGGCTGATCGAGACCGCCGAGGAGCTGGAGGAGCGTGCTCTTACCGGAGCCGGAGGGACCCATGAACGCGACGAACTCCCCCGGCGCGACCGACAGCGAGACGCCGCGCAGGGCGTCGACGGTGTGCTCGCCGAGCCGGTACTGCTTCGTGAGGTCGCGGGCCTCGAGGATGGGGCCCACGGCGGGCGGCGGCGAGTCGGGGACGCGAGGCGCGGCAGAAGCGGGCTGCTCGGTCACGGAACCAGTCTACCCTCGGCTATCAGAACCCGAAGAAGGACGAGAGGATGAAGGTGACGATCGATTCCACGAGGCCCGACTCGCCGGGGAGCGGCCTCACGCGGAGGCTCGTCCCGGGCGGGTAGGACGTCCCCTGCGATGGGGTCGGCTCGACGCTGGGACTCGGTGCCGGGCTCGGCGCAGGAGTCAGCGCGGCGGTCGGACGCGGGGTCGCGGTGGGCGTGGGCGTGGGCGTGGGCGTCGGCGTGGGCGTGGGCGTGGGCGTGGGCGTCGGCGTGGGAGTCGGTGTCGGAGTCGCGGCGGGCGTCGGTGTCGGGGTAGCGGTCGCCGCCGTGGTCGCCGCCGGCGTGGCGGTGGGACGCGGGGTCGGCTTCGGGGTCGGCTTCGGGGTGGGTCTCGGCGTCGGCTTCGGGGTGGGTCTCGGCGTCGGAAGCAGAGTCGGGGAGGCATCGGGCGATCCGGTCGCCGTCGCCGTCTCGGTGGGGGTCGGCGTCGGCGTTCCGGCAGGCGTCGGCGTCGGTGTCGGTGTGGGCTTGGGAGTCGGCTTCGGTGTGGGCTTGGGCGTGGGCTTGGGCGTCGGCTTCGGCGTGGGAGCCGCCCCACACGGGTCGGCGAACAGGACGGTCCACATCTTCTTGTCGCCATCGCCCGAGTACGCGCCGATCCCGATCACGGACCACGCCGGCCCCAGGAGGTTCGCCCGGTGGCCCGACGAGTCCATGAACATGCTCTGGATCGCCGCCGTCGCCTCCGCGTCCGGGTACGTGTTCCAACCGATGTTCTCGCCCGCGAGGTCGAAGCAGTAGCCCTGGCGGGTCATCTCGGCGAAGACGTCGCCGCCGCCGGGGATCGAGTGGCTGAAGTAGTCGCGGTCGATCATGTCCTTGCTGCGCCAGCGCGCGATCTGGCGGAGCGTGCCGTCGACCTTGAGCGCCGGCAGGCCGGCGGCGGCGCGGGCCTGGTTCGTCAGCGCGACCAGATCGGACTCCGAGGCCGCGTTGTAGTCGCCGGGGGTCCAGGCCGCGACGCGTCCCGGGAGGATCGCCAGCCCGCCCGCTGCGAGCAGGAGCGCAAGGACGGGAGGGAGGAGCCGTCCAAGGATGGCGCGGGACGACGTCGTGGCAGGACCCATGGCATCGTCACGATAGACCGCGGGCGGTGCGTCTCGGCACTCACCGATGGGGCCATCGAGGCGTGACGGTGGTACGGGTCTCCGGCCGCGCGCGGCCGGCAGCGGCGCCGGCGGACCCTCCGATATACTCCGCGTGCCCGACGCCGGGCCGATCGCGCGCAGCGATCACGGGCGTCGCGGCCGGTGGTGGCCATAGCTCAGTCGGCAGAGCATCGGATTGTGGCTCCGAAGGTCACGGGTTCGAGCCCCGTTGGCCACCCCACCTCCAGCCAGAGACGGACGATGGCGCCCGGCCGGAGCCGGGCGCCATCGATGGGCGTGCGGTGTGGGTCGGTCCTAGAAGACCCGGTACGCGATCTCCGCCGGGGCGAGGAGCAGCTCCTTGAGCTCGGCGTCCACCTTGAGCAGCGAGATGTGTGCGCCGGCCATCTCGAGCGACGTGCAGTACTCGCCGACGTAGCTGCGGAAGACCGTGATGCCCTTCTCGGCGAGCCTCTTGTGGGCGAGGCCGTACAGCAGGTAGAGCTCGGTGATCGGCGTCCCGCCCAGGCCGTTGACCATGACGGCGACCTCGTCGCCTGCGGCGAACGGCAGGTCGGGGACGATCGCGTCGAGGAGAAGGTCGACGATCTCCGTGGCACTGCCCGCCGGCCGTCGCTCGCGGCCCGGCTCGCCGTGGATGCCGATGCCGACTTCCATCTCGCCGTCCGCGATCTCGAAGAGCGGCGTGCCGCGGACCGGCGGCGTGCAGGACGAGAGGGCGACGCCCATCGTCCGGACGTTGGCGATGACCTTCTCGCCGACCGCGACGCACTCCTCGAGCGTGCCGCCCTTGTCGGCCTTCGCGGCCACCGCCTTGATGACGAAGAAGTTGCCGGCGACGCCGCGTCGGCCGATCGTCCAGGTGGAGTCCTTCACGGCCACGTCGTCATTGACGAGGAGGTAGCCGATCTTCTGGCCTTCGGCCTCGCAGATCTCCTTCGCCATCTCCCACGCCGTGCGGTCGCCGGTGTAGTTGTTGACGATATAGAGGACGCCTGCCGGCGTGTCCATGAGCTTGGACGTCTCGGTGACGAACTCCACGGGCGGGCCCGCGAAGACGTCGCCGGGGCAGGCGGCGTCGAGCATGCCGGGGCCGACGATCATGGTGTGGGCCGGCTCATGGCCCGAGCCGGACCCCTGGATGATCGAGACCCGATCCGCCTTGGGCATGTCGGCCCGGTAGATCAGGTTGTACTTGGGCTCGTACTTGAGCGTGCCATCGCTCGCGAGCATGACGCCCTCGAGGAACTCGGGGACGAACATCTTCGGGTCGTTCAGGAACTTCCTCACGCCGTCTCTCCTTCACCGTACTTCTCGCGCCACGCCGACGCGATCGCCTGGAGGATCACGCCGATCGCGGTCGCGCCGGCGTCCACGGAGCCGATGCTCCGGTCGCCCGTGTACGCGGCACGGCCGCGCATCGCGAGCATCGGTTTGGTGTCCAGGGCCGCCTGGACCGCGACGTCGGCTGCGCGCTGGATCGCGGCGACCCCGTGGTCGCCCTGCATCGCCGGATCGCCGATCGCCGATTCGAGGCTGTCGGTGGCCGGCACGAGCGCATCGAGGAGCGTCTTCTCGCCGAGCGAGGCGCCGCCGCGGGTCATGATCCCGGTGATCGCGGCGCGCAGCATCGCGATCACGTCCTCGCCGGTGAGCTCCGTCCTGTCGCCCGCCACCGCGGCGGCGCGCAGGAACGCCGTGCCCCAGATGGGGCCGCTCACGCCCCCCACCTTGCCGGAGATGACCAGTCCGATCTTCTTGAGGACGGCGCCGGCGTTCGCATGGTCGAAGGTGTCGTAGTCGCTGTCGACGACCTCGAAGCCGTTCCGGAGCGAGTAGCCGAAGTCCCCATCCCCGACCACCGCGTCCAGCTCGGCGAAGTAGACCGCGTTGTCGACGATCGTCCTGGCCATCGTCTTCAGGACGAGATCGAGATCGTCAAGCGACGACTCTGTCATGCAGACTCCCTTCTCTGTGGTCGTGCCGACCGTCGCGATCGGTCGGAGCCCTACGATGCGATGCAGGCCTCGAGATCATCGAGGGTGACACAGTCGCCGGGTCGGGCCGCGCTCCGATTCGCGATCACCGTGGTCGCCTCGCCGCCCGGATCCCCGAGCGAGCTGACGACGAGGATCGCCTCGCTGCTGTCTTCCTCCTCCGTGTAGCCGTTCACCGTCATGAGGCAGCGCAGGCCGGCACCCACCGCGGCGAGCAGGCCGTTGCGCGAGTCCTCCACGACGAGCACCTCTCCCGGCGGCACGCCGAGGCGCTCGAGCGCGAGGAGGTAGATGTCCGGGGCCGGCTTCTTCCTGGGTACGCAGTCGCCGGCGAGGAAGTCGTCGAAGCGGGCGGCCCGCTCGGGGCCCACCGCATACTCGAGGATCGCGTGGACCGCCGCCTCCGCCGATGTGGACGCGATCCCGAGCTTCCAGCCGGCGTCCTGTGCGGCGGTGATGACCCGCCTGATCCCGGGTCTGGGCGGGAGCTTGCCCGCGGCGACCATCTCGGTGTAGATCGCGGTCTTCCGCTTGTGCCACGCGGCGACCTCGGCCGCCTGCTGCTCCGGGTCGGTCGGCAGGCCGGCAGCCGCCACGAGCTCGGGGGTGAGGATGCTCGCGATCCGCTCCTTGCCGCCGCCGATCTTCAGGAGCCGACCGTATTCCTCCTCGGACCACTGGACCGGCAGGCCGAACTCGCGGAAGGTCTGGTTGAAGGCGGGGAGGTGGCCGTAGCGCTCGGTGTCCGCGAGGACCCCGTCGCAGTCGAAGATGAGCGTGCTCACCAGGCCTTGCCCTCGCTCCCGAACAGCCGGATGTGGTGCTTCGCCATCTCCTTCACGGCCGTGTGCTGGGCGGTGAAGATCTTCGGCGGGTCATAGTCGCCCGGGTGCTCCGTCATGAAGTCGTAGCCGGACTGCATGTACGCGATCTTCAGGGCGGTGCTGATGTTCACCTTCGCGCAGCCGCGCGCGATGAGGTCGCTGAACTGGTCCGGCGCCATCCCGGTCCCGCCGTGGAGGGCGACGGGCTTCCCGGTCGCCTCGACGATGTCCGTGACACGCTGCGAATCGAGGGTCGGAGCGGTCTTGTACGTGCCGTGGGCGTTGCCGATCGCCGGGGCGAAGATGTCGACCCCGGTCTCGCGCACGAAGTCGACGACGACGGCGAGCGACTGGACGTGCTGCGCCTCGTCGCCCGTCATGTCCTCGGTCCGCTTGAACCCCTCGATCTCGCCCTCGACGTCGGCACCGCAGCGGCGGGCCTCCGCCACGACCTCGACGCACTGGCGCTTGTTCTCCTCGACGCTCAGCTTCGACGCGTCGAACAGCACCGAGCTCCAGCCCTTCGCGAGGCAGGCGGAGATGACGTCGCGGTCGGGGCAGTGGTCCAGGTGGAGGGCGACCGGCACCGTGGCGCTCCGCGCCATCTCGACCCACATCGCGTACAGGACGTCCAGGCCGGTCTGCTTCACGGTCTTGGGGGACGTCTGGACGATGAGCGGAGCCTTGAGCTCCTCGGCCGCGGCGAGGACCGCGTCCATCGTGAGGTCGTTGATGATGTTGATGGCGGCGACGCCGTAGCGTTCGGCGAACGCCCTGGCGAGGATGTCGCGGGTCGGTACGACAGGCACAGCAGGAACCTCCCGTCGGGACGCACGCTTCGGCTCACGTGGGGTCAGGCAGACAGGCGACATGGGACGCGCGAGCCCGGGCCGCCGCCTGCCATCGAGGATACGCCCGGCGGCCCGCCATGGCGCGTCAAGACATGGTCAAGACGACCGCCGCGTCGGCCCGGAGAGAGGGCGGGCGACCTACCGCGCGATCGCGAGGAGCGGGTCCCCGGCGTTCATCGCGAGCGACGTCACGAGGAAGAGCACGACGCCGTCGACGGGGGCGTCGACCGTCCGGAGGACGGTCCCGAACGCGTCCTGGACCTCGCCGACGCGCTGCCCGGACTCGACCCGCTCCCCCACCCCGACGGCCGGGTGCCAGAATCCGGTCGCGTCCGAGCGGAGCCAGACGTCTTCCGCACGGACGACGCTCGCGCGCCGCGGTCCCGCGCCCGGCTCGGGGAGGACGCCCGCCGCGTGGAGCGCACGGCGCAGGCCCGCCGCGTGGAGCGCGACATCCTCCTCCGGCCACCTGCCCTGCCCGCCGACCTCGGCGAGGATCGCGGCGATCCCCGCCCGCGCCGCCGCGGTCGTCGTCGTGCCGGGGCTCGGTCCGACCACGATGTGATCGAGCGCGTACGCCTCTGCCATCCGTCGCGTCACCGCGTCGACGCCGGGGTCGCCGATCTCCTCCATCCCGACGAATGGGACGAGGGCTTCGTTCATGTCGCCGCAGTGCATGTCGACGAAGCGGTCCGATGGCCGGATGATCCGCGTGAAGAGCCAGTCGGCGAGCCGGTCGGTCGGGCCGCCGGCCGGGTCGCCGGGGAAGGCGCGGTTGAGGTTCCGCCCATCGAGCGGGTGGACGTAGATCGAGCGCGCGGCGAACGCCGCCGGGCTCGATACGATCGACGCGACGATCGAGCCGGTGACGCCGGCGGGATCGACCTCAACGGCGACGCGGCGGAGCGCAGCGATCGACACGTACTCGGCGCCGTGGATCCCCGCGGTGATCCCGACTCGCGGGCCAGGCCTCGCGCCGTTGACGACGACGACCGGGACGCCGACGATCGCGAGCCCGAGGTCGACCTCGACGATGCCGGTGACGCGCTCGCCCGGCGCCGCAACGACGCCGTCGACGGCGATGGTCGCAGCGCGTCGCTCCGAGCCGCTCACGGGGTGGGGTCGCCCCCCGGTACCGCGTCGCCCGCCTCGGTGAGCGTCCGCATGACCAGGGCCTCGGCGACGTCCCCGGCACCGCCGACGTGGAGCATCGCGCGGCTGTTACCGGCCAGGGCGCGCGCGACGTCGAGTCGAGCCGAGCCCACGTCGTAGACGGCAGCCACAGGGAACGCCTTGAGGCGCTGCTCGAGCTTCGCGAGGCGGAAGGCCTCGGTCTCGGCCTCCACCTCCACGACCCGGCGGCGCGTCTCGGCCTCGATGACCCGGCGCTCCAGCTCCTCTCGATCGCGCGCGAGCCGGGCCGCGACCTCCTGGCGGGCGAGGGATTCGCGATCGGACTGGCGGCGCTGTTCGAGGGCGAACCGTTCGCCCTGTTCCAGCTGCTGGAGCGTGGCGAGGCGTCGCGCCTCGCGGGACGCGACGAACTCTGCGGGCGGCGCGACGTGCGTGACGAGGACACGCTCGACGACGATCCCGTAGCCGGCGAGCTGTGCCCCGATCGCCTCGCGCAGCGTCTTCGAATCCCCCTCGGCGAGGTCGAGGACGCCGTCGATGGCGATCCCTCGGACGAGTCGGCGGACGGCCTCCTGGCAGGTCCCCTGGAAGACCTGGTCGAAGTCG